>JADWZK010184518.1_pt1 | contig 11283 bp, 12 predicted proteins | sample 8957641 | NCBI WGS metagenome assembly JADWZK01 (sample SAMN16576796, study PRJNA672827) | algae metagenome | host: rhodolith | place: South Korea: Udo, Jeju | collected 2014-09-18 | reverse complement strand
CGCTCGCCCGGGCAAACAAGTTCGTGCGCCGTGCCCTCTCCCCGCTCTCCCCGCTCTCGCTGCGCGCGCTCCCGAGCTCTCCGATCTCCATGCTGCTCTGCGACGCCGCCGCCTCGCCCGCAGCGGAGAAGCGGGACGTTACTACGGCACGGGCAATATGTACTCTGCGCTCCCGCAGAAGGACTGTATGACCCCGTCTGTGCGGCGGCGCAGCCCGCCGTGGGGCGGTTCCTCGAGGAGCCCATCTGGGATAGGTCGCCCACTACGCCCATGTCTGCGGCGCTGCAGACCAATTCGGTCCTCCCGCCCATCCAGTCCCTCCTCCGCTGCATCGACCAGACAAATGCGGGCACATATGTGCCGTACAGGGGCACTATGGGCTTTCTGCAGCATTAGGTCGCCCGGCGGGAGGCTTCAAGTGTAGCTACCTAGGCATTGTAGAAAGTGCAATTGAATGAGATTTACATAGTGATGTAGAGGAACGTCTTACCTTTAAAGATTAAACTCATATATATTTACTCTTCAGAGCGTGGCGAACTTCCGCTGTACCAGTATATCCTCGGGCTTGAACATGGCCGTTGGTACTCTGCATTGCTGAATGTATCGAGCAAGAAGTCCCAAGTCGAATTATAGTTTTGCAGAGACGTCTTTCAGCGTTCTGTTGCAGGGAAAGGCAAGTCAAGTGAGGTCCCCATCGAGTCTGAACTAAAATGTTAACCATTACGAAGAAATGTCTTGGAGCGCTGCGTCAAATCAACGGAAAAGTTCTCGAGAATGGGCTGGTCACTCTGCGAACGAAAGGTTTAACGACGAAATAGTGTTATTCAAGCTCTGGGCAGTTTCTCTACACGGCGTATAACTGCAGGCTACGTTGTGTTCAGAAACGACGTGGGGGTGTTAGAGAAGATGGTTCAACAAAGTTTCAAGTGTGCGGTGGAACGAGTTGGTGTAGTAAGGCAAAATGAAGAAGAAACTCTTGCACGAAAGTATGCTTTTCAGCGGAGAAATATAATAGGCTATTGTGTGTAACGAATACGTTTTTGTGGGATCACTGAATACAATCCCCTACACCAAGGATCTGCGAGAACCTGATCTGGAACTTTTGCACCGTTTGGTGGCGAAGGTTTTTTCGAAAGTAACAGAAGTAGAACGGAAAAGATACAGTAGAGAAACTGGAAAAGGCTGAGAGCGCAGACTGAACGCGCAGACTGAACACGCAGACTAATTATAGATGGCAGTAATTTTGGACCTGTTGCGCAGAACTTTTGCGGTAGGAGTACCAGGGATGGAAAAGTGTCGTACTCATAGTGGCTCATGACATGTGAGAGACATGACATGACATGTGTTGATTCATGTCCCAGTAGTATTATTCCGAAAGTGGCAATCGCGGTGTTGGCAAGACTGGTGGTTGCGAGGTTCTGGAACACATTTGTGTGAATTTGCCATCGGTGGAGGGGACCCTGATGTTCTGTACCGGGTGCAGCGAAAGCAAAATGATCATGCAGGCGAGGTCTCACAATTTAAAAAATGATGGGACGTACAGTAGAAGGCATGAACCCGTGAGGTCTCGTTGTTGGAAGTGCAAGAGGCCGGGGTGCACTGACGGGTTGCAGATTGCGGGTGTGCGTGTTCTGTGTAGGAAAGTTGTGGGGCGACGAGTGCGGATGCGCGGCAGGGTTGCGGAAAGACCGCAATAAAAAACATGCAGAAGATTAAAATTCTTTGCAGCACGACGGTTGTTGAAGAACGTGATATTGCGTTATTGTGCTGAAAACGCGGCTGGGAGAGTTAATTTGCACGTGCCAAGTGCAAGGCGGAGAAGGCGCTGTGCAGGCGTTGGAATTGTGGCACGTTGACGTACGCGTCGGTCTGAATTTGACATGAGCGTTGCGTGCAAAGTGGCGTTGAGAATATGCATGAGATTTGTCGTGCTTATTCGAGAGCGTCCGAGTTTTGTGTCCATTCCATGGTTTCTGCTGGGGACCGGAGAGGCACGACTAAGTGTTTTTTATGTATAAAATATGTGCGGGGAGGAACATGATGAAGAATTTAGGCGTGAAGATCGTAGAGGGATCCAGGGAAGGGGTGGGAAATTGCACAAAAAAAAGTCGTGGTGCATTTCATAGTGGGAAATGTGCGCTGGGAGGCACTGAGACGATGTACAAGACGATAGTGCAGTGATGGGGTCGGTGTGATGGGGAAGTGAGAATGAGATCTTATTCGCGGGTGCTAAATTGGTGGAGGGTACTGTGGACCTGGAACGTATACAGGAGGTGCGCGGGTTTTTCTGGCAGGGCTGCATCACGACGCTATTTGCATGCCTTGTGCGCTGTTCGCAAGCGCCGACAGAGCCGGTTAGCGTCTCCTCTAGCGCAGTATGCCGCAGGCTTAGATCAGAGTTACGTGTCCTGAGGTCGGGCCGTACACAGAAACAAATTTGTAGTTGAGCTCAGAGGACGCATTCGGGTCGACAATATCTGTTTCCGGTCTCCATCTGCGCGGCACCACGAGTACTACTCGTACTGTCAAGTTACTTTAGTCTAGTAGACTAAAATAACTTGACAGTAGCGGACGGCAAGCAAAAAAGGGACGTTTGGTTCGACAAGGACGCCAGAAGGGTCTCGGAAGGGTCTCGGAAGGCGGTGCTGGAGCTGGGATTGTCCGGGGCTCGCGACGATCGGAGGGCAATGCCTCGCGACAGAGGCACCCACAGGGGCGCGGGGAGCGAGGTGCGGGGGTGCGGCTTGCGGACGGATGGAGGATGGACGCCGTGAGCGATTGAGGGGTGTGGGTGGGGGAGAGAGGCCGTGATGGGTTTATTGATATGACCGCTGCTGCAGATTGTGGAATGAATTGAGCGGCGGCGCAGGGGACGGTGTACACTCGTTTGCGAAATGCAAACGCATGCGTGACACGACGCCATGGCGGGCGGTACGGCCAGTGAAGCGGCGCCACGTGCGGAGGTGGTTGCGCTGGGTGCGAAAATTGTGATCAACCCTGCGAAACGGCCGAAATTACATATGACGTCCACTTCTTTTATATGCCCGTGACCGCCCCGCCTGGACCGTGCGCCCCTTGCAGCTCATAAAACTGTATTATTTTTTGGTATCTGCGTGGAACTCACCGTGTTTCTTCAGAACCGGGCCGTGCTGAAGCCCCGTTTCGTTTGTCCTATCGTTGTCCCGATTCAAAGCGCATTCAACCACTTTCACTTTCATTTCTGTTTTTTGGCCGAGGCCTCGTCTTTGGCGCTTTCTGATTTCGATCAGCACTGCTGCCGAATCTCAGCATCGTGCCGATTCCCGGCCGCAGGTTCCGGGCTATCTATCGTGTGTCGTACATTGTTTCCTCCCGCCCGCACTTTCTGCCAGGCGCGCTCGCTTCGGGGAGGGACAGAGCCTCGGAGGCCGAGACATTTTTTCCTGGCATTTCGAGGTCGCGGCCGGCAGCCAAGGCTTTGCTGCCGCGTGGACGGCGCGCGCTCGTCGGCATCGTATATTTTGATCATGACCGAAATGGACGGAGAGGCCATGGAATGGGCGACATTTTTTGGATATTTCCCGTTTGTTGAGTGTCTCAAAAATATACCCCGTATGTAGAACCGTCTTTGAGCACACATTCAACATTCTCCGTCACGCTCCGTCGCATCACGTGCTATCGAACTGTACTATTTTTATATGGTCACGCACGAGCGCTTGTTTCAAACGTTGCGTAAGAAGCTGAAATTCGATTCATTTCAGGCACGGCTACCGGCGCGTGTGTACGTTGATCATACGGTGCTATACATTTGATTTTGGAAGCATTTTTGTAACCGCTGTATACTTTTTCTTACCGCCTGCATACACTGCTGCGTGTATTGTGATTATCCATTCCCACGCTACTGTACGGATTTTCTACACCTGACCTCTCCCCCTCCGTATGATCAGCATGGCTGGCCTCTCACCCCAGCCAGGTCAACCTGCTGTAATGTGCAGTGCTCACCAAACAGCGCAATTACACCTTCAACCAGGTGTGAACCGAGGGCCCTGCAATTTCCCTCTTGTTCTTATTTGCCCTCATTCTTCTCCAGTCAAGCAATGTAAAGTCCGTTTCTCGTGTTCAATGCCATACAGTACAGGTGCACACCGATCGAGGAAACTCGATCAACGTCTCTGAAATTTACTGCCAACTTCAGCCCCCGTCAACGTCGCTCAGAAATTACTGTCTACTCTCCCAAGAATGCTCACGCTTAACCTGCTGTACCTCAGTTTTCAAAGCATTCACATTTTTCTCTATACTCCACAAGGTGCACCGGTCGGGAGCCGCCCCGGTGATCATTGCTTCAACAATGCATCATCTAACTCAATTTTCGACGTCCACTTACGTGCGCCGACTGGTGAGCACTGTTATACAGCACATCCCCTACAGTACAGTGCAGTGTCCTTTCTGAAACTTGAATCACTCAATTGTTTGGTATATTTCTTCAAATTTAATCTAATCCCTGCTCGGAGAGCGGAAAAGGACGAGGGTACAGCAAACTACATTTTGGCACGTCATGTACTCTAGTCATGCGCCGTACAACATAACATAACATGATCCTCCGGATCGCTTCGGGAAACACTATCGCACTTTTTTCTACAGCTGCAACCATCTCAGGATCAATGCGCAGTTTACTACATAAACTCCTCCCCACCTCCGCATTACAATTCCTCGCAATGCTTCATACCATCTTTCTTCTATGAACTATCGGTTCTTTGTTCGCCATTATTCACAATGATATTAAGCATTTGGCCTTTTTGCCCTGCATCAGAGCCGCATCTGTTTCAACGGACCGTACTCGGACCGGTACTAGTTTACTGTTTCGGAGACCACAAATTACATCCATCCATGTCTGTGTCAGGCTACATGATGCACCGTTCGTGCCCTGCAAATATTGCGCGCGACATATCAGTTACTCACAGCTAGACTTAAATGGACGTTTTCTTCTTCCTGTGACACTCCACCGCCTGTTCTAATGCATCGTGTTCTTCTATTCCGCTCAATTTCTTGTTTCAGAAACAGACACGGCGAAGAATCTGGAAAATTTTGTACGGGGACGTATTCTAACAGTCTATCATGATAATACTGTGCCTTTTTTCTGAATAGAAACGTAATCAATCTCCAGCTGCGTTCGGCCTTTTCTACTTACCGGAGATTTTCCTATTTCATGCAGGAACCAGCGAATTGCGTGTCACCCTCCTTCCATAATGCTAGAACTGGTTACAAAAATTCAATTCTCTCGATTCCAAGTCACAAACTAATGGGCTTGACCGCATATTCATTCCCCTCCCAAACGTATTCAAAACGCTTTTGTGATCAAAACTGCAAGTCAGCAGCATCGTACACTTTTACCGCGAAACATCCGGCTCTGCAGAGTTTTCGAATAGAGCCTAGTTCAAGTACCGTCGAAATTGACCGTATTCTGGAAATTAGAGTTCAAACTCGTCGGAATGAACTACCTCTAATCTTAAAAATTAGACGTTTTTCACTGAAAATTATGATTAAATTAGATATAGCTGCAGCTTTATCCTCGTGGTTGATTCTAAACCTGATAAATAACCATAAAATTATAGTTCAATCTAATGCTATCACAATTGCGTTGCGAGCACGACTCGACTTCGAGGTCCACGCGCTCCTCTGGTCCTCTGCTAAACTCGCAGTCTAATAAGTTGAAAGATCAGTGATTAAGACACGGCACACAGAATGTCGCGGTGTTGTTGGCTGATACTGTGAAACAATTGCGCGCCTTACAAGGCTTGATAATACGCGGTACGAGTTGGTATTTCTTTCCCTTCTACAGTAAAAAAATTCGGTCATCGACTCATTGGAATTGATGTACTTCACACACGGCTTCAATTCGACAGGATTCTAGAAGCACGCCCGTGCCATTCGACCCCGATGTCCTCATTTCTGACCCCTCTTTCCGCAAAAGCGAGAGCTATTGGCAGCGAAGGCGTGCACTGCGAGTCTTAGACCCCAGGTGTGGCTCCTCTTCGCAAGTTCCTAATTTAGTTTCATTTCAAGTGCGGGCTACAGTATATGCCCGTTCGCGGTGTACTTTCTGCAACGCAGAGGAGAAATTTTTTCCCTGGCAGGGAGTTCGGGATGCGCTTTCATTGCGGAGGGCATACGCAATGCAAAATTGTTCTTGAGATCGATGGTTACGATCCCCAAAATTGCCTATGAAAAGAACTACTGTGCTGTACAGTATTCCGACCTCACATGTCCGATTTTGACGTCCTATGGCGGCGAAAATTAGACACCCTGTACGATTTACCGCCCATTCTGAGCACTGTGGCAGTGCAATGCGTTGCTCATTTTCGCTCTGTATGCCTTTTGAAAGGCGTTGTATTCGAGAACAGGGTACTGTCCCAGAATTGATTTGAGATATTAGTTGCGAAAAGAAGAACCTCCCATTCTAATGTTCACGACCAATAACTTTCTACAGCAAAACTTCTAGGGCAGTAAAAAAACTCTTCAGACCGATTATTTGGTGTGTGGTGAAGAATAAATTCAAGTAGATGAAAGACAGTAGATAATCGAGGATCATACCATTGGAAAGAAAGCTCCGTGCTTCGGTCTTCAAAATGATCACAAGGCACTTCTGACGTTGATTTTGCTTCAACTGAGGCACATTGAAGAATCAATCACATCACAGTACTGCATCGATCGAGTATTCGGTTCTAAGAACGCTTGCGAAGAAAATATCTGTACTGCATGCAGCAGGAATCTGTAGCAACGATCGGCCAAAGTTTCTAAACCAATGCGTCTGACCTTGCGATTGTGAGGTGCTGGCCCTACAAGACGTCAGACTTCGAACGACACGGGAGTTCTCTCATCGAGCAATACAGTGTACGGAAAAACATTGAGAACGACACACATGTTTCCACCAGGATTATTCTGTTATATTCTATATAGCATACCGTGACTAATACTACTACCTTCGACAGAGCGCCGATGTTCAAATATATGCTATATTCGGTGCTGTGCAAGTCTGCACCACGTGGTCCAATTCCATACAGCCCAGGGCAACAGAAGGCATCTGTACATTTGCTATTTCGAGCGATCATCCTACCCTTCGGGTAGTACCCCATACCCAATTGAAGTGCGGTGGAATTGCCCGTACTACACCAATTTTCAATACCACTCAGTGCTGCTGCGTATGTCTCCCGGACTTGCGAGTGCCAAACATGTCGCTCCCGAGCACAAACTTTTTTCGTGATTGGCGCAATTGCCAGCCGTCCGACAGATGACTGGGCCTCAGTACAGTTCTTACCTTCAGCCTCTCCCTCCGATTGTATTCTGTTTTCAGAGGAGCAGCGCTTTCCATTAGCTTCGCTGCATTTCTTGAACGTGTTTATCCCACATAGCTCCACTTCATTTCCACTCCCCATGGTTCCGCAAGGTTTTTTTTTAATTTTTTTTCGGTTCAACACTGAGTTGATGAATGATTGATTCGATGGAGTCCTCCACTCACAACGGACTTTCAGACACAGAACCACTCAGATGAAGCCACGATTGCCTGTTTTCGGAGGAGCCGCATAGCGGAATCACTTTGTTTCATTTCCCTTGCTCTATGCTGCAATAATTTCTTGATGTCGTGACACAACGGCTTCTGGATTTTCTAGATACAATCGCATGACCGCTGCCATTTCCCGAGGTGTTACGTAAGAAGGGGGAAAGAAAGTAAACGGGAAAACAGTATTGCGGTGGAAAATATTCGCCGAACAGTATCTGCAATTACCTTCGTGTTAGTAAGCAAAACCGCATTAATGAGGGCATTCAGGCTGAAGTATTTCCCGAATTAGAAATATGAATGCCGAGCAATCTCCCGTACTTATGTGTTGCGCCGATCATTGATACAAATACTTTTACGTGCGATCGTCTCGCGCGCGCATTGGGTCCTTGCCTGCGTTGCACGTGCTCCACGCAACAATATTCTGCATAAAGGCGGAAAAATCCAGCGTCATTTTTCACTCCTCCTACTCAAGCTGTGTAATCCTGCACTCTTCTTGTCGATAACATCGCGACATAGTCCCCCAGACGCTGACGTATTGCTGCTCCTCACCGACATGTACGCCCTGCCACACTACGCCTCGCTGTCGAAAACCAGCGACTTTCTTCAGTCCTCGTACCGGCGAGACGTGCTCTCACACCATCAGACGCTACGCTCTCGTCCCCGAGGCAATGACGGCCGCTTCGTGCCGAAAGCTGCAGTCGAGCAGTGCGTTGAGGAGCAGAAGCGCAAGGTATGCGGGTGGTGCCTGACATCAGACACATCGCAATGGCGCGTTGGTCCTACGGATGGATCAGCCGGTAAGTTGATGCAGCCCGACCATTTCCTTGTCCAAAACAGACCTTCATATGTGGACTAACTTATCAGTTCCGCCCCCTGCAGAAATGGAAACTTTATGCAATGCATGTGGCATTAACTACCGCCGAGCCTTGGTGAAGTCCACGACAGGTCGATTGAATCTGGACAGTCTTGCTCGTGCGATGGGACCGTCTCGCCCGTCGATTCAGAAAGCACTAAAGAGGCAACGCAGGCAGGCAAATCCTACATTGCCGTCGAAACGATCTCGTCCAACCAACAAATTTTCTCGCAGTCGCCGCTTTCCCTCACTTGAATTGCGTGCTTCGCCGAGCTCTCCGATTTCTATGCTACTTTGTGATAACTCCCCCGTTTCCATTACGGAGAATCACGACTCTAATGTGTACCCGATTTTTCCACGGAAAGAGCCGTATCCTTCAGTATCTCCTGGGCTGGGCTTGTTCTTGGACGAGAAAATTTGGGATAGTTGTGCAGCATATTCCCAACCCACGTCGTCCTCCATGCTTCCACCAATCCAGACTCTGTTTCGGAGCATCGACCAGACCAATACAGGGGATGTTGCGAGTTTCCGACCTGGCAGCAGCTAATTGCAGAATAAGACATCTGAGCCACTGTAAATGAGCCTTGAGGAAAGCTTATCGCCCCTGAGGAATACTTGGAGATTTTATTGAAATGTTAACTGCCGTTGATTTTTTTCGAGTTATTAAAACAAATGTTTGAAATCTGAAGTTTGATTTCTCGTAGAAAAAAAGACTTTCTACTACGAATGTTCTAGTATTCGACTTCGTCATTTTGGAAATAGTGTCGCATCTTGTCACAAAAAGGCACATTCAATTCGTATACACAGAACGGGCGACATCGTTTCTTAGGCGAAAACATTGTGATGACACAGTATCACGGTGTAGAGCAAAATGACTTACCTCTGTTCGAAAAGCCGAACTTTTTAGAGGTGCAGGATCACCGAAGAGAACATCCTACGGAATTTTGCTGTCACTGGAGCAAGAGGATAAGCCTGCCGAGTTGTGGAAATAAATCTTCGTGGTCACCAGACGTGAAAAAGAAAAAAAAGTGATTTCGGCAGAGGACAAATAGTGTCGTCATCAACGCATAAGATCGAACAAGCGAACAGTCCATCCTTCCTAAATGGGAAGAAGTCCCAGTAAATTCTTTTTCCCATGGCATAAAAGGAAATACAGTAATTGGTCTTTGAATTTAATCATGCAGGGCCACTGAAGTGGACCGCATGATGTCGAAGTTCAATGTGGGGATTTGAAACAATCATCCGCGCTTACTACACAATCTCGAAGGATGGGTTGTACAGTAAAACCTAGGACGCTATGCGTACAGTACGTCTGACGTGTGCGCTTGGAAAGCCAGATCGACGGTATATGTAGAGATTTTAGAGGATTGGATTTGAGATTCTTGGCAGGCGGCTCCTGAAACAATAGTTCAATGTTTCCATTCCATTGCAGTGTCTTCGACGTATTGAGACCAGTCAAAGAATATACTTGGAAGCGTATTTTTTTATATTCATATACATAGATATATATGCAAATACATGTCCAAGAACTCCTGAGATATATCTGTGGAGGCGGGCTCAGGCATCTTAGGATTCTTTGGACCCCCTCGGTGACTTATATTCTCAGTGGAAATATTGATTGCTCTTGTGTAAAGAGGGCCTCTTGCAATTAAGTCCCTGTGTTTTGTTTTCCTCCGAAGCGGACAACCGAAGAAAATTAAGGCTGTGAATATTCCAGTGCTTGTACAAGGGTCGACCAATTATAGTTCTAAAAATAGCAGCACGCAAAGTTGAAGGGAATGCGACACTGAGACACTGATAGGTATTGAACTTGCTCGCAAGATTCAAGAGGAGAGTAGAGCGTACTTCCGAGATAGGATTCCGTCGAAACTATTTACGATTTTACTGGAACAGCGCTGCAGAATGTCATGCAGAGATCAGTTCCAAGAGTTTGCTTACAGTTGGAGAAAGGGACCTGAAACATTACAGAAAATTGCTTTTTAATCTTCTAGAATTTCACAAATTTTCTGCTATAATATTGTCGAGCGAAATTATTCGTGACCACGGTTCTATGAGCACAAGGGAAATGCGCACGAAACACACACATACTGTACATAAGACGAACGACAGGAATCCACACGGCGGCATGAAACAATGCTGAATTTAATGCCCTTGTGCCACACCTCGAGTTGTCGGAGTTTTCCGATAGAGCTTTCTCCCAGTGAAATAATAACCGGTACTGAATATAATGCGCCGCTAATTCTAATGATACCGGCGAGTGAAGAACGTCCGTGGTGAAAGACGGCAGCATAGAGTGCCTCACACAATCGAAATTTCGAACAGCATGAATAGAAAAAAGGATGCTTTCACTCTGGGTTAGCAGAATTTGGCATTTAAATTGGAATGATAAGAAAAATTTTCTTGTTTTTCAATTACCGACGTATCTGCAGGCACTCAGGACAACTAAGTCTACGGATTCCAGGCTTCCACCCAATTACATTGCCAAGGATTGCTTTTCACAGTGCAATAAGCAATATGCGTCAACTTCTTAAACAGAAAGCAATACGAATTTGCAATGTTGTAGCGAATGCAATTACGTACTGCAATATGGCGGATCAGAAAATTACGTGAATCAATCGGGTTACCAATCATTGAAGGCGGCTACTACATATTACTTCAAACATTCTTCGCCATATTCTCCTCATGGCCGCGCAAGCGTGCCTCTGCGCGATCTCCGCGAGCCCCATATATCGCCTTGCTTACCAGTTGTGCATCCTAATACCGCTCGTTGACCTTCAAAAGCAAAAGAGCCTGGGTGTCATCAAACATTGATTCACTTCTTCTTCTTCTTTATGTCGGGTGAGCTTGTCTAATTCCTACAAGGCTCATGAGAACTGTGCATCCTGAAAGGCGC
>JADWZK010145571.1_pt1 | contig 11304 bp, 4 predicted proteins | sample 8957641 | NCBI WGS metagenome assembly JADWZK01 (sample SAMN16576796, study PRJNA672827) | algae metagenome | host: rhodolith | place: South Korea: Udo, Jeju | collected 2014-09-18 | reverse complement strand
GACTCGAACTTCTACTCGAGCGAGATGCACGTGCACCAGTTTCTGCTGCGGTCGGCGGTGCGCACGCGCGACGCCGCCCGCGCGGACCTGTTCTACGTCCCCATCTACGCGACGTGCAACCTGCTCATCCACCAGCCGAACGACATGGTGCGCAACGGCGCGCACTTTGCGCGCGGGATGGACATTGTTATGCGCGACTTCCCGTACTGGAACCGCTCCGCGGGTCGCGACCACGTGTTTCTGTTCGCGCAGGGATTCGGCGCGCGCCTCGCCGGCGACTGGCGGCGCTACCGCAACGGCATCTTCATGGTCCACAACGGCGAGATCACCGCGCCGGAGTACACCCCACACAAGGACTTCACCATCCCGCCGCAGCTGCGGCACTACCTTTTCCCCGTCTGGCTGGAGGACGCGGCTGGCGGGCAGAAGGTTGAGAAGAAGTACTTGGCGCAGTTTGGAGGACAGGTATGTTGTTCCTCTCTCCGTGTCCCTGTTCATGCATGCATTTCCATTGTTTTTATGTGCGTTTACTCACCCGCTTTTTTTTTCTTGTTTTTCTGGGCGTAGATTGTGAAGTCCACTGTGAAGGATCACCGCGGAAGCAATTACAGCGGCGGTGTTCGTCAATACATCCAGGCGCACCTCGCGGATAATCCTGATTACCGCATTACGGGCGTTCGCTCCACGACCTACCTCGACGACATGAAGCAGAGCAAATTCTGTTTGGCCCCAGAAGGTTCGTCTTCCTCCTGCTCTCATTTATTCCCCCTTTAAGTTCTCAACAATTTTCTTTGGATCTAACCCTCGCGTCGTCCCATTCCAATTCTGTTTTATCAATTTAAACAGGATGGCATCCATGGAGTCCTCGTCCTTATTACGCTATTCTAATGGGTTGCATTCCAGTGGTCATTTCCGAATCGCAAGAGCTTGCCTTTGAAGATTTGGTCGACTACGACAGTTTTGTCGTCTGGATACGACCGCGTGATATAGCGAAAATGGACGCCACGCTTCGTTCTTTCTCGGATGACGAAATTGAGCGACGACGCGTCGCCATGTCGAAGTACTGGCGCCTATTTTGGTATGGTCGTAACGGACTTGGTTACCAACAATACTTCACGAGCTGCACAAACGGAAGTATGCAAGCCACGTTAGACGGAATTTTGCCTAAACTCTAATTTATAACAATGCCCCCTTCTACGTTCGGTACTGGCTTTGAGGTCGTTTAAAAAAGACCGCGCAGCTGTTTTTCTTTTATTTATACAGCTAAAGACTCGCTCATTTTTCGATATAAACGTCCATTGATGTGTTTCATGCTCGTAATCTTCAATCGGAGTTGCCCAACTCTACTCGCAAGATGGAACGGCGAACATTACTCACTCTTTCTCTTCTTTAGAGGGCTTCGAGGCCATTTTAATGTTTTCTATATGCAAAAAACTTGCCTAGTTCTCGACGTAAAATCTACTCCATCCGAACGCACATGGTAGTCAAATAGTAAAGCATGATTATGCTCTCATGTGTGGTCGTCTTGGCCCTTCAGAGTTTCGAAGCTGGGATCCAAAAGTTTGTCCAGACGATGTGTCAGTCTTGAAACTCTCCCCGTATGATGCAGCCCGGTTGGGCGGTAAGGTGTCAGTGGAACTGTTCTGCACATTGCTCGCGGCAGAAAAACTCATGTCATTGACGCTTGCATTGCTCGACATATCATCAAACGACGCACTATGTTGCATAGCTGAATACCCGGTGTTCCCTTGGGCAGCTGGAGCCGGCGCGGGCGTGAAAATCTTCACACCCCCTGGAGATGACCCCACTGAGTTAGGAGTTACGCGAGCAGGTGGTCGAAGAGGCACAGCAGAGGTGGCCCCAGTGTTGAAGGTGTCAACATACGCACGAACGCCAGACAGCTTGTGTCGTGCTCTGTACTTGTTGGTCACTGGATGCTGCACATCGGCATGTATTCTGGTTCGTGGAACAGGCGCGCTGGCAACAGACCCGACAGAAGACTCGCTCATATTGTCACCAAATGCGCTCACTGATGCTGAGTCATTACCGGAAATTGTACCAGTTCCTGCATACGCCGGCGGTTGATTGTTAGAGCCTTGATACCCTGGTCCCGCGGGGTTAGTGTACATACTGGGTCCCAGAGGCGCTGATGTTTTCCACGACGTCTCATTTGACAAGTCAGGATGCGGAGGAACAGAGCCGAAAGATCCGCCGCTAGCAGGCCCAGGCGGAGCATGGTGCGCATCGCCAATGTTATTCGCTTCATCGCTATTGAGCATGTCATCGTCAGGAGGTGGCGGCGGAGCATCATCCACATCCTCTGATTCTTCACCTGGAATGATCCATCGACCTTTCTCCTTGTCGAAGACGAACTTGTTCTCTTCTCCCATGTGAGCTCGAGGGGGACCCCCGAATGCCGAACGAATTTTCTCAGATAGCCTATTCCGCCAACCCCAACCGCTGGATGATGACTTTCTCGCAGCATTAGCAGCACTCGCTGCACCTTCACCTCCTGCGCGCTCGTCATCGGCGGGCATTCTGGGGTTAGACCGTTTCGGAGGCCGCGGAGGCTTTTCCGACGTTCTCGATTCATGATGCGTTATATCAGACGAAGATCGCCTATGGCGGGGTATAGAAGCCATATCATTTAGAGCATTACTACTCTGTGAGTGTGCATCGCTTTCACCCAGTGACCGCTGCTGCACAGGACCGCTCGAGAAGCCCATAGCCGGTTGGGCATGCTGCTGCTCAGAATACCCTGCAGGCGGAAAACCATGTCCTGCAGATGCCCCGGAAATCGCATCTTGACTGGTTTCAGTCGCGTTCCAAAACTGACCCGGATGTCCTTGACCAGACATGCCCACAACAGACGGAACATCCCCATGAGAAGCTGAACGAATATGCATGAAATTTGCCTGGGGATTTGTTCTGTAATCCAACGCGCTCTGAAAACCGGGACTATCTAGGGAAGCATCTCGCCTTGGCCGAACGGGTGGAGATAAATCTCCTTGGGCAGGAGCCAACGCATTCACTGTGCTGGACACCAGTTGATTCCAAGTATTGGCAGCAGAGTCTTTCTCGACTTCACTCGCTTGGGAAGCAGCTGGGCTTGGATACAGCTCAGGTGCAGTAGAAATAGGGGCGCTGGGAGCAGTAGTAGTTGTACTTGTGTGGCTTCTGGTGTACGATGTTGCAGGCGGACCGGCCGTCGCGACAGAAGGTGGAAGAGCATCACCAGACTTCTTGAAGACAGAAGACAGAGAAGCTTTGAGAGATCTCAACGCTGTCGAAGCACCACTTTTCTGATCTTCACCGAGGCTTTGTCTCAGACGCTGCTCGAAAGCCTCCAAAATGGCCAAAAATGGAGCAGTAAAGTTTTGTGACGCATTCCCCGATTCCAAGATCGCTCGCACTGCAGCTACAAGAGCCTCGCAATGCTGGAGAGCTAGTTGAGTTCTTCCCACGCTAGCCAAATTTTGGGCAACAACAAGACGCAAAGGCAAAAGGTGAGGGAAGCCTTTTCCAGTCTGCACTTGGTGTACAGCTTCGTAAACCATTGACTGCAACACAGAGGATATCGCACCATAAGAGCGAGGCCGTCCAGCTGAAATGGTCGGGTCTGCTCCGAGTAAAGCCACGCCTTCATCTCCTGGAGATGCCAGAGCCTTGACCTTTCCACAAATTAGAAAGCATATATGAGCGGCGGGGAAGTCCCTCATGTGCTCAATGAGCGCTTCCCCAATTTTCTCGATGGCATGCATTTCTCGACTGCCCCCACCAGAGGCAATTGCCCTCTCCAGTAGTACTGACACGGTCTTCTTCCAATTTTTAACTGCATCGACGGACGTCGAAAGTCGCGTCAATTCTTCATAATTTTCCGACATAGACAAACAAAGAGTTTGCAAAGCAGCACCGTTTGAAAGCTGTTCCTTCGCGAAGTTTGACACAGTGCGCATATAAATGTTCCTGTTCAGGGATGCAGAAATCACAAGCGCCAGCGACCACAAACCTGCTCGCTCCGCTACTTGTACGGCGTTTTCTCGATTTCCATTACAGAGAAGTCGTTCCACTTCACAAGCTGCACGTGCTCGATCGAAATCGCTCTCTTCACTCTTGCGCAGAGGAGAATCCTTCACTTGTTCATCTGATGATGATGCTTGAGTTTTGCTGAATAAGGGGACAGTCGCAGGCTCCGTCAGTACTGACGCAAATTGTTCACGCCAGCTATTCCCTGGATTCTTACACAGCACGGACAACAGTCGCCAAAGAAACGAGCGGCTTTCGGACACTTGCTTGTCAGGTCCCATGGAATATAGGGCGAGCTTGTCACACATTTTCGCATATGGCACCAAGTCAGCAGAAGATGAGGGTGTGGACAACGCCGCAACCGTTTCCAAGGACGTCACCCAGTCTTCGCTCGTGCTGTCTTGCGCTATTGACGACATATCATAGACGCGGACGGTTGTAGATGCCGCCGAGTTGTTGTTAAGCAATCCGGAACCAGCATTCATCATCATCTCTGAAGACGATTTAGGAGTGATAACTACAAGAGAGCCTCCGAATCCCCATGATATGAATGATTGCGGTGTTCGCTTATGCAACACATCATCCGGTGCATTTGCGTCCATAATCGAAAATTGGAAAGAGTAAGGATCGGCAGGTGCGCTCACTTTTGCAGGTTCGTAATGTCCAGCAAAAGCGTCATCCGGGAAGGTTCGATCATTTTCAACAGGTTGCAAGAAAGGCTGTACATGGTCTTCCATTCCACCGTAAGGTGCATACGCATCAGGGTGCGATAAAGTCGTTCCTGACCACACTTGATCCGTTGACACTTCCGGAGTCGCATTACTTCCAAATCCGACATGCCCAGTGATCGATGTTTGTTGTGCAGCCGGAGCATATGGGGCGTACGATTCATCGCGGGTCTGGCCCGTATCATTCTTCCCACGGGCTTGTTCAGACGGCACGGAATAGTTTTCAGACCATAAATCGGCTCCGTGGTCAGGCGCAAGACTGTAAAATTGGTTTGTCACGTTTGCTTTGCTAGCACCAGCTGATGCAATTGTTGGATTGGTAGGAATTTGAGCTGCCTGAGTACCTTGTGGAACCGAAGACGGCTGGGGGGGCATAATCATCGAAGACGGAGCTCGCATTGTTATGGACTTCGTTATCGACGTGAGGAATAGGAGCAGGAAGACCAGATACGGTAGATATTGATTGAGGTGCATAAGAAATTGCTTCATGTTCGTCATCATCAACCGCCATAAAACCTGCACCAGGATTTTCAATTTCACTTCTGAGTGGAGAGGAAACAGCTGGGGAAGGCGGATACGGACTTTGATGATCCTGAGACACAGTGTTTTCAGACACGTTCTGGGATCGAAACTCTCCTTGCGTTTCTGTTGTCCGACGAACAAGCATGGAATGTTCGACCAAGGGTTTCGGGGCATACAAATCGTCCACTTCCCCTCCAGGTCTGAAGTCTGGCGGCAAAGTCTGAAAACCTGCGTCCTGCTTTTGCTCGTTCGCGTATGCACTCTTCTCAACAGCGCCGCTGTACTCACCGGAGAAAGACGACTCAATAACGTTATGGCTTTGCCTATCAATCGAAGTAGACGCTTCAACTGGATCACCCAATTTATCCGCCCAGAACTGACTCGCAAAACCAGAAGCATTATCACCTTTGAAATCATGTGCTGCCTCAGTATTTGACCCAACTTCGGTTCTTTTTCCAACGTTTCCAGTTTCCTGCGCACTTGGTCGATTGCTGGTCAAATGTTGCCTTGACATTGTTCGGCTCTGGTGGTGCATAGGTACATCAGAAGAGGAATATTCGGACGAAGGACCTGTAGTTTGCACCGGTGCATTGGGGAAATCGGCATTGTACGACATGGCTAAGTTCCAGCCAGCATCGATAGCGGAACTTGCCGGTACCGTACTTTCAAAATTGTTGGAGTCCGATTGTCCTTGCAGTCCAGATTCAGTTGACTGAGGAACGCCGCTCTTTGCAGAAAGTGGTGGATTCCACGCTTGACTCTTAATTGGTTCTGTGCTAGTGCCTGTCTCTTCGTGAACAGCACTTCGAGGAGAATTGCGCCACATTTCGTCGGACATGTCTTGAACAGACACGCTGCTCTGAATATCAACACTGGACTGTGGTGCAACATTTGGCGATGAGCCAGGTCGCAATTCAGCCGCCACAGGCTCAGAACTTGGAACGAAAGATGGCACTGCAGGTGAATAGTCTTCAGCGTCTTTCGGTGATTCTTCTGAACGATACGCAGTACCCGTGCTTATCAAGGGCTTCTCTGATGACTTCGTGTCCGAGGCGTTAAACGTATTCTCAGGCTTTGTATCCTCCCCGAATCCTGAGAGAGACCACTCAACAGGTTCAGGCACAGAAGACGACGTTGCCCAAGTCGCAAACGGATCGCTTGGCACCGTTTCCAAACTATGTACATTGCTGCCTGCACCAGATGTAGTCTCTACAGGGGCATACGAAGAAACGGTATGAAAGCCGATAGCGGTAACATTCTGTTCAGTTGGAATGGTATTCGATACTTCAGGTGGATTAATATTGAAATGACCTGTTCTCGCAGGACAATGCCCGCTGCCACTTGTATCTTCATTCCGTTCACTGTACTCATTGCCAGTGTCGTTCGGAAGACCAGGAGACATGCCTGCTGGCGGCCAAACAGCGGTTGCAGTTCGATCAACTTCCTGGACCATGTTAGAGTTAGCAGTCATATTATCAGTCCTGGAGGCATCCTCCTTCGAAAATCCAGCATCAACGTTCGCCGCCGCAGCGACTGCGGAGCTGTCATCATATGGTGCACGCCGGACGGACGGTTGAGACGCCTGGATTTCCAGCAGTTTGTCCTCTTTTTCGAAAGTTTCTGCAACCGCCGCATGAGCAGTTGTTGCGTGTGGTACATATGGAGCATAGTCATGTCCTTCAGTCCGCAATGCATCATTTCCACTAAGATGCACAGATTCGGCTTCATTAGACACAGTTTCTCTGTCTGGCACAGAGTCTTCAGTAGGCGCTTCGCGATGTCCAGAAGAAGTTACGCTTGTTTGTTGCATGTTCACCGAATCTACGCCATCAAGGACACCAAAAGTTTGTTCACTGGGAATACTTGAGGAATTCCAGTCCCACCCAATGCTTTGTTCCGGCGGTACCTCTTCCGTTATCGTCGGTGCCATTGAATCCTTCGTTCTCAACTCCATAAAGTACCGCTGTTCAACTGGTGATGATGTTGCAGTCGTACTGTTCCGCCTGTCATTGACAGCGTCACTTACATTTAGCACAGCTGGAGCGGAACTTTCAGTCCGATCAGTAGCAGCTATTCCTGCACTCCAGTCCCAACCGCCGTCTTGATCTGCTGGAGCTGCTGACTCCACAGAGCGGTCCTTCTTTGTTGGAAGTTCAGAGACGGGGTCCGGTGCATCATTTTGGGCAGAGAGAGTCGGTCTAACAGAATCCGAAAGTTTCACAGAGGGATTCTGCGAAATAGAATAAGGTTCCTCTTCCGATATTTCTACGCCCCAGCCCCAGCCAATACTTTCACCCGTCAAAGCCTGTTCTGAAGAAGAAACGGCGAAAGAATCCATTAATAACGGCTCTGTTCTGCTCGTATGAACTTGGCTGTCCTCTTTCAACTGGGACTGTGGCACAGTTGCGACCGCAGGCTTCTGCGGAACGAATAAATCGCGACCATCCTCTGCCACAGCCTTTACCTGATCAACCACTTCAGTGCTTTCGTTATCTTTCCTTGTGAAAGGGTCCAAGCGGTCCGGTTTGATCTCAGTGCCAGTTCCCCAATTCCAATCACTGGCTAGGTTCTCATTATCGTCTTCGGTTCCACGTTTCTCGCGTTGTTCATCGACGGTTTCCGCAGGCTTAAAACCCAAAGAACTACTCTGCACATCAGGTTTCTTCTTGGATGAGACTTCCACGGACGATTGCAATGGAATTTCCTCTTTGGCTGGTAGCACAGGCTCCTCCTTGAAATCAGCGTTCCAAATATTACTCGTGCCGTCCTCTTCCTGTTCATTTTCTACTCCAACATCGAAGTGTCCCCATGCAGATATTGCGTGAGAGGGATTTTCTTCTATTTCATTCTCATGTCCCCAAGACCAACCAATATTGCCCGTGTTTCTCTCACCTGAAGCTTCAGCTTTTACAGGCTCAACTTCGACTTGTGTGTCTGACGACGGCTTCGCAAGATTGCCGCGTGAGGTAGAGAACAGAGGAGAACTGGATTTTTCATGGACTCGCTGTGTTTTATGAGCAATATCTGCCGCGGCAACATTCTCCGCAGATGCATCATTCGAGACATATGTTCCTTCCGCAGGTACCTGACTCTTTGATGGGCTTTTGCCCACGTCGTGATGCACATTGCTAGAGAGAGGGAATAGCGGCGACGGACTAGACGCTGCATCCGGATTATTAAGCTCTTCCACAGACCAAACACTGGAAGCATTAGGAACAGGTTCAGGGCAAGACGATTCAACTTGATCGTCATCCTTCACGTTCGCACTACCAAGATGAGTTTCACGATCTTCACGTCTGCAATCGGCAATAGGCTGCTTCACCTGCCCAGGCTTGCTCTCCTTGCCATCGCTTGAGAAGATATCTGTACCGGTCGCTGCAAAAAAAGTCGTTATCCGCGGCTGCCTCAGTATCGACAGGCCCGCTCCAATTCCATTCAGAAGCGGGAAACGACAACTGATTACTGGACTGCTGTGTACTTGAAACCTGCACCGGTGCAGCTTGTAGGCGCTTGGCGCTGGCGCTATCTGTCTTGGGCATGAGTTCGCTATCGGTGGCGTGGACAACATCAGCAGTTTGGGGCTCGAGTCCAGAGAACAGCAGTTGCTCCACCGGGGTCTGGGCGACTTCAAGCTTTGCTTCGGGGACATTATCCGCGCGTCCCATCTCCTCCACTTGATGAGTGTTACTTGCCACATTTTCCACCGCTTCTGACTTTTCACACGAAACATCACGTGTCCACGCATCAGCGCCAAAACGAGGAACATCTTCACCTATCTGAAATTCGTCTTGATTCTCTGTGGACGGTAAGTGCTGTGCGTGTACGATGCTTTCTTCATTTTTGTGGGGCACACTACCAGAATCCCATTCCGTAGAACTCGCGTCAACGACGACCGCCTGAGTTGACGGCTCCGCAAGCTTTTCGATTCTAGCGTTCCGTTCGTGCTCTTCTTCTGCTCGCGAAGGAACACCAGAATCCTCCGCGGCGGTGTCCGACGTATTCACCAGAACACTGAAATGACTGTTCTCCCCGGCTTCGACTTCAGGGTGTTCAGCTCCCCAAGCGGAGGAGGTTTCCTCATTCGAGACTTGCGGAGTATCCGCAGGTTCTTCGCGTACACCTGAATCCATAGGCCACGCATCCGGTTCTGGTGCGGAGCCATGCACCGGTACTGCTTCAAATGCATTCTCAGCTGCATCTTTATGCATTTTCGCGCCCTGTTCTCCAGTCGGCGTTACCACAGGTGTATGCTGTCGAGACTGGGTCTTTTCACTTGAGCTTTCAACTCCAGAAAATGTGGAAGGTTGCGATTCTTCTGTCGGCAAAGCTTTGGTCATCTCCGGGGCGTCGACGATAACGCCTGATGAGTTGATGTCAGCAGTTGTGCTCTGCTGTTCGGCAAGCTCGTCGCGATGCTGTTTCTCAAGAACGGCTGCAGCTACCGCAACACTGACTTCTTGTTCGCCAGAAATATCCGCAATCGACGATGCCTTCGGTCGCGAAATCACACATTCTTCAGCACGCAATACAGGCGCGCTCGTGTCTGAAAAGGTTTCAGCGACCTCCGGTTTTCCAACTTCCTTGACTTCAGTAATCACACTTTCCCTATGACTCTGAACTGGTTCTTCAATTTTCTCCTCTATTTTCAGAGGATCTGGACTAGAAATATCATCAAGCCAAGTGTCTCCGATTGCCTCATCTTCGTCGTCATCCAAGTCCAATTCATCGCCCCATCCTGTCGCACCGTCCCATCCACTCAAGAACGCTGGAACATCTGGTTCAGGTTCTAAATCGGTGCTGGTAAAGTCCGGTAACTCATCCTTCGTCTCTGCTGTAGTCGATTCGACTGCCTCTTTCGATGGTAGTACCTTTGCTCCTGCGACGTCCACGACTTCTCCCGCTGTAGACAATGGGGGCGATGTTCCGAATACAGTTCGGGACACTACCGGGCTTCTGCTTCCGTCGGAAGTCGAGACCTTGTTCCCTTCTTCGCTTTTGTTCAATCCAGCATCACTATTTCTTTCTCGCTTCGATGCATATGAAGATTTGCTTTCAAAAGAAACCGACCGCCGAGAACTGGCGAAAGACATCCCTGGCGGGCGATTAGATGAAGTACCGACAGAAGCGTTTGTAGGTGCTGCGAGAGAAAGCGGAGATGGCATTTCATTATAAGAAGTATCACGCTGTACAGAAGCTGTTTTGCGCTTTCCTCTCTGCTTCCTCGGACTGAAGGGATCATTCAGAATGTTTTCCCAGTCTTCATCTCCTGATGCCATTCGCATAGACCCGCGCGAGGTCTTGTTCGGAGATGCGGTCTGAGATGAGGCTGCAGATCGCGAGGACAACCTCCCAGTTAATGAACGGGGCAACGACGATTGCGCTTGTACAAGGTCGTCCGCAAGGATACCGGACGGTTGAGAACCTTCAGCGACGGAAGACGAAGCTGATCCTGTTTGGGAACGAATATTCAATTCTGTTGTTGCGCTCGATGCAGCTTCTGACGCGCGCGCGACTCCTGTTATCACACCCTGCAATTTGTCAGGCGACGAGTTCGTAAGCCCTGCAAATCCAAAGCCGCTAGACTGAAAATTGGCGAATTTAGAAACGAAATAATTGCGGTATACGAGCAACATACATCAGAGGAACGGAAACAAAACGCATTCAGTGCGTTAGAAACCAGACGGATACCGCAATGGAGCAAAACTCCGAGCCGAAGACCGGACAGTTGGGCCCAGAGAATCCGCGGCGCCTTTGTCGCAACTGTACCTTTTGAGATTTTCGCGTTCTTCTTGCGCCATGCATGGTGCCTACGCACCAACAGAGCGAATTGCTGGCGCCAGGTTGAAGTTCTCGTGACTGCCGTTAGCGCTTGAGAAAGCAAAAAAAATTTATGTTCGTGAACGAATTTGGTGCGCCCGGGCACAGTCAAGAAGATTCCTTTGAGTGAATGCTGTAAATGAAAGGAAAGAGCCTCCGAATTAAAACTTAGTGATGCGCATTGGAGTCTCTCCCCTGAAAGCGCTGAACA
>JADWZK010371260.1_pt1 | contig 11322 bp, 11 predicted proteins | sample 8957641 | NCBI WGS metagenome assembly JADWZK01 (sample SAMN16576796, study PRJNA672827) | algae metagenome | host: rhodolith | place: South Korea: Udo, Jeju | collected 2014-09-18 | reverse complement strand
CTCGAAAACTTGCAAATACCAGCAATAAATTGCGACAGCAATCAACTTGCCTTCGACCCCTAGTGATATGTCATAATTGCGAAAAGAGGCACATCACTAGGATTGTCAAGATTTCTTCAAACTTTTCTTTCACGTCTGCACCGGACCGCCACCCCACCTTCTTCGCGCTTCATCAATATTGCGTGCACGGCTCGCCTCTGGTGCAGACGGGGGTGATTTTCCCGTTCGTCGAGTAGAGAATGCAACTCAATCTCGTGGCTATCCCGCTGCTACGGCCTTATTCGAATGGGACACAGAAAATACTCTCGCGCTTTGACGCGCATGTCTCCCGAAGACCTAGAAAGCACATTTCAGATCATCGGGGTGCCCAATGTCGGTGAGCTGACTATGAACCCTAGCGCAAGCGCAGGTGCTATTTTCTCCTCAGGACGACAGCTTTTCGGATGCCCCGAAGCCGACGCCTGTATTCCTTTCTCTTCAGAGTAAGTGTGCATTCGTTCGGTCGTTCTTCCACAAGATGTGAATATGTAGGAAATTGGACAGGTATTTCCTTCCGCAATGCCACATTGGGCGCATATCTTATTCTGGCGCACTTCACTTGACTTAAGTATTTGAATTTCGTGAATAGCGAACACCGTGCCCTATCTACCATCTGCGAAGGATTGAATCAGCGCATACTCTTTGCCTCTTGTTCCAGAGGCTGTGCAAGCGCCATTTATGCAACCAATCGAACGCAATAGTTTCAGATTTTATGCCTAATAATCCTTCGTATGCTGCGGTCGGTTGTGTACATGCTCATGTTTATCTGATTTCGAAAGATTATTGTTTTTCATCGCGTGTCGGCTTTCACTCCGTCGCACTGCATGGGGTTGAATTGCCATTATCGTACGGTCCTGCAGGTCACTGCCGACATTGTCAGTAAGACCAGGGCTACCCGTCACAGTCGGCGACAGTTCTACTTTAGTTTATGAATTTACAGCAACGAAGCAACACCTTTCGTGAGCTAGTTATTCGCGTACTCTCGTCAGATAAGTACATTAGCAAGATTCGTACTTTTATCTCAGCAATTTTGAGGATCCCATTCACCCACAGGTGTACTACAGCCCCACCCTGTGCACCTTTTTAGCACTCTTCATTCTCGGGCAAGCCTGATGAGGAAGATAGCCACGCCAACTAAGAGTGTAAGGTACAATACAGTGATTTATACATTATGATGTTAATGATCAATCTGCAAGAATGCAGTAGTAGAGAACCTCCTTAAAAGTAATTTTGAAAATAGATATCCTCCTTTGCTCAGTTTTTACCACGTTAAAACAAGTTCGCTGTTGCAATACATCTTTGCTAACTTCGGTAAATATAAAACAGTACGAAACACATCCACCCTCTGCGATTCCGCTACCCGCACACAGCCCTTGCTTCACCGCAAATGAACTCGTCATCTGCTAGCCTTGCGCAAACGAAAATCATTTTGCCCGCCCACCACTGCTGCCCCGCCTCGCCGCGTGTCCCCCACGCTCCACCCAGCACCCAGACCAGACCAAAGCTGACATTCCCTTCAACATGCATTGCTTAAAGCAAACAATGTTTTAAATACGTATTGCTCGACATTTACTGTGGTCACAGTTTTTCTTTCATAGGTCCCGTTTTCCCGTTTTTCGAGTATATTTGTCCAAAATTGTCAAAAGAAGTTGAAATCAAGGTATCTGCCAGGCGTAAACTTTGGATCACGGATTATGTTTTCTAAAAACTATTTCATTGTTGAGATCTAATGCAGAGTAGATCAGCACTCTATCAATTCGGATCGAAAGTAGATACAGAGATAAAGTGTGGTTTGCTCTGAATCTTCCAGTGGTAAATTTCCGAGGTGGTTGCTGAACTTGGAATTAAAATGTTCGCAGATCCTATAATCCTGAAATTTGATTTTACCCGGGATTATCTTCTGATGTTTGTTCAAGCAGCGATGGAAACTATTCTCTATTGTTGGTAACTATCGCTGGTAAGATCAATCAACAGCGCAGTGCCGGCTTCGATGGTTTTCTGCCGCTTCGCCTGGGACAGATGGAAGATGTTGAGCTTCAGACAATTGGCCATGAAGTGGCCCTACATGTCGCACGCGGAACGGATAGGCGGAATCGACTACGATGTCCGGTACTGCTTTCTTTGCTTGCAGCCCGGTCTGGTGGTAACCCTCTGCGTGTCCGGGTAAGAACACTCGTTTAGCCACGCTTTAGTGCTGCTCATGCCATGTCGAGAGGTGCCAAACAGTCCTGAACCACCATCATGATCCGGTACTGAGGCAGCCTCACAAACGTTGAAGCGATGGCATGGCGGCAGGGGCACATTAGCTCTTCGTAATTACGACAGGGGCTCTCCACCGCGTAGCTAGGTCTCACACGAAACCTGTAATTCGGTTTTTCTGGCCTCCGTCGAACAATACATGTGAAGCTGCCGTCCGCAGCCACCTCCTCATGTACGCGAACAGCGCACTATTCGTATCTGCCGCACCAGATGTAAAGGCGCTGTGGTTTCCGGTCTTCAATCTTATGTCCCTTTGCATTGCCGAGATTATCGCGAGCGACAGCGGCGAACGGCTCGTAGAAGTCTGCCCTCGGTACTCATCGACAGGCAGAACGACGTTGTCTATGACGTGAGACAAGAGATCTGCCGAGACCAAAATTCACCAACTGCAGTGAGTGAATTTTGCAGTCATATTTCAAAAAACATTTTCGAAATTCACCAGACGCGCTGTAAAACTCGGAGTACAATATTTAATTTCTAGTTTATAGGCTATGTGTACTTTTCCAATCCAGGTGTCCTAAAATCATCGTACATTATCGTTGCTCGTTGTTGTGCCCCCTTATTAATTTTTCTAGTAAATGATTAGAATAGTATCCTTTGTGAGAGATGGATTGAATCCGCGGCTATTATTATTTTCTTTGGCGAACTCTGTTGGTTCATTGTGAAGCTCTTTAAGTCGTTGCTATTCCTGAAGAGGATGAAATAGGAGAGTGACGTGTTTCGTATATGAAAGTTATGCGATGTTCTCATTTTCATCGAATGTTCTGCATCCTATTGGGCGTCATAAAAGCAAGAATAGGCCGGCTTTCTGGGTGAAAGGGCAATTGCCACTTCAATAGGGAATGCCAGAGAACGACGTGGCAACTCGGACGTCGGACAGCTAAGCTTAAATGTTACGCATGGCCAGAAAGTCGGAACGGTGGCGCTGTTGACTGGACGGCAGTAATTCGTAAGCCTGCACATGGAAGGAGGCTGTTTCGCACTATGAGAGGATCGGATACACATTCGGGTCATTTTACCATCTTGAAAACCAGAGCTTGACAAACTCACGTAGCGCTTCGCCGCGAGGCAGCGGCGTTGCTTTGCTCTGACTGTGATGGCACCAGATATCAGATGAACGCGCAGTTGCTCGATATCTGCACGCTCACCGCCATCGAACTTAGATTGATCAAGGCGTACTCGCAAAGCAACAACTCAACGGAGATGGCACCTTAGTCGGAGATGCCTTTCGCCTGTGCTTTGGACAGCTTGTGTCTCAAAACGATTTCCTTCGCTGCTCTATCTTCGGGACCGAGGTCAGTCTAACCGTCGTTGTCGACAAGGTCTGCATCGAGAGATACCTCTGTTCTGTACAATCTCGGGGTTTGTTCTGGAGAAGGTAGACACATTGAAAGCACCTGAGTGCTTCTCCGCGACAGCAGCGAGAATATTTCGTGTGGAAAACCCGAGTTCTTCAATAAGTGTGCGACCAAGCAGGGGGTCACCAGCGGCATTTTGGGCGATGAGCCAGTGTACACAGTGGAATGTGAGAGCAGTTCCATGGCGGATGTGGAGCTCAGCATCCAAACGAGATCGCGGGTGTACACAAGCTTGGCACTGTTGCGATCGGGACTGCAAGCAGCCAGCTCGAGCGTGCGTGGTCTGAGGAGCTCCCCTGTGGTGTGATAGACCCTTGCGTTACGGCTGTCGAGGATGCTCGAGTCAGCAGCAATGTCGGCGCATACGATGGTTCGCCATTTCTCGACTTGTCGATTTCGATTTTTTCTTATTCGCTGTTCTCTTAGCGCCCCTCTGCCCTTGTCCTGCTCATTTCGTCGAAAATATTGTCCTTCGCGTCCTTTATTCACTCCCTGCAATGGCGCAGGTAGTGCCGTTAGCCTTCCTCCGTGTGACTTGGCCACATACAAATCGGAATGTTTTTCATTTTACTGGCCGGCTTACCAGACCTGTTACCCTTTCCTCCGCCCCCTTTTCTTGCAAGTAAGACGGTCGCAAAACGTTCGCTTTTTTGACGTGCCGCATTTTCCGTAGTTTGGCCTGTTGGACAAGAACGCAAATGAAATTCTTGACGCTCTTCTCGAGTTACTGGTCCAACTCAATGCGGCGGCGGTGTTCGCGCCTGAGGGCCAGTGGCTCTACGCGGGACATGAGCATGCGGGCAGTTTTCTTCGGATTCTGGTCGCAAAGATAGCCACAGAAAATGCTTTCGCGCCGCTCGAAGCGTTCGCGGCGCTCGAAGGAGTCGGCGCAGTACCTTGTGATTCGGATATCGGATTCAGCGACCTTTATTCGCACTTTCGAAAGCACCCTTGTCGATTCAATGGGCCAGATATTCAGCGTAGAGCTTGGTATGGCCGTACATGAGGCTGGAAAGAGATTCGGTATCTCCAGCGATGTTGTAGAAATTACCTATGAAACCGTTACTTAAGGAAAATCCGTTTGACACTGGCTGTATACAGGAGTGCTTTTTAAGTGTGGTTCATCCGCTCGCTTGGAAAGGGTTTCAAGTTCGTATAGCTCACGCTCCTTCTCGATCTTGGCATATTTGGCGGCATCGACGCTGCGCAGCTCGGGTGCAGCGATAAAGGCGATGACAAGCACGACGCCCGGCCCCAATATTCAGAGATGAGTGGAGGCGCGGACGACGGCAAGGTGCGACGGACGGGATGGTCTTGAGAGTGAGTACGCCCAACTGACTGCAAGACGGAAGGCCTCAATAATCAGAGAGGAGTGTAGGCGCGGACGTCGGCAAGGCTTGACTTCAGAATGGTCTTGATAGGTACTACGACAACCTGCTTGATGTATCAGAGATGCATGTAGGCGAGAAGGTAGGCGAGGCAGGCGGAATGGAAGGTATTGGCGCGAAGCACGACCAACTGCTTGATGTATCATGGATGCATGCAGGCGGGGGTTCGGTGAGGTCGATTTGCCGATTGGTCGGTTTAGAGTGCTCTGGATCTGAGTGAGGCTGTCGGAGCGGTTTACATAGAGATGATATGTAGGGTTATCATGCTACATTGAAGACAGGCGTCACAAATCGACTAAGCCGAATTGTGAGAGATGTGATGGGACAACACTACGGGAGGGCAGAATGGGACAATATTATTGGGGCGCATAGTGGCCGTTGCACTTGCTTTGGCGGAGAGCACTAGGAAACTACAGCATGAAGATAATCTTCAATACACTTTTCTGCCTTTCCCGAATTAAATCCTAGCAGGGGTATTCCAGGAACGAACTCTTCTTTCACTCACGGGAGCACCTCCCTCATACTAGGAGCCAGAGAGCAACCCACGGAAACAAAATATCAGCCGCGCTCCATTCCACAGTCGCACGCACCAACACTCAATTTTAAGTTAGTCTTCATATACCTGTCCAGCGCAGGAGCACGTTTCGCTCGGTAGCTGACATGAAGCCGCGAAAACCTTCCTTGATTCGTTTCTAAAGAGAGAACTTGTTTGTCGAACAAATTTTCTTCTTCTTCGCCTCCCGCTGCTGCAGCTCTTTACATTCGTGCCCCATATATATTGCTGCGATTCGTCAGGGAAAGTGAGCAAATTGTTCGCTCAGAACGCAACGGTGGATACAGCAAAATGTTCTCTAAAGTATCAGTTAACCACTTTGACACCTTCTACGAAAAGCATAGCTTTGAACACACTTCTTTTCCTATGTAGGCATTTTACCAAACGCTTAGGAATTTGCCTGTTACTTTAAAAATATCGGACCAGTTAGCCGAAAACACATCTCGGTCATTCTCAAGGACGGCATACTTGTCGCATGCCATTTACTAAACGTGTAGAGTGCTGAGATGAAAGAGAGATCATTCATAATGCTGAATTCCATCTCCTTCAAACCTGCGAGGAGAAATGCTGGATATGAACGAGCGAGGGAAAATGTAAAATTATTTTCAAGAAATCATGGGACATTCATTTCTGCTCGTAGTTCCAGCATAATAAAGCTCATATGATTCGGTTCTTGAAAATTGTCGTGACCTAACCTTGGCGGTAGAAGATCTGATCGATATTCGTTATTCCCGAAGGTAACCCGGGTATCCGCGGCCGCCTCCAGCGCTTCCATCGCGCCATTCGCGCAGACGTGGACACAAAAGCGCAAGCGCCTGCTCTAAGTTTGCGCAGAACCGCATGCGAACTCACGCGGCGCTCCACGAGCTTCCACGCGCATGGTTCGGAATCGGGAAGTGAGACAGGCCCGGGTCCAACAGGTGTTTGTTGCAGAGCACTCCTGGCTACACTGCGCAGAAATGTAGCGACATTGTTGGCCGCGCCGGCCACGCGGGATGACATACCTTGAAAAGAAGTTGCGCGCACTATGCATTGAAAGCGGAGATCAACATCAAGCGGATATTTGATTTGGATTAGTCAGCTGATTGTTTCGCAGACTACGTATTACTTAGAAGGTAAGACTACGTATTCATTAGAATACAAAACTAATAAATCTCACGCAACATGGTCCATAAAACCTACGTTAATATGTTCCATTCCTTTGCGTGAGATGTTGAAAAATTCATAATTCCTGGAATTGTGCCAGGTATGATTAGAAGTGGATTGTGCGGTGAGTTACCTAAAATTGGTACCCGCATTTGTTGTCTGGGATTTATAGATAATATTAAATATCTTTTTAAAATCTACCAATATCTCTAATTGTGATTCTCACACTTGTAAGAAGGCGAGCGTAAGGGCCGAATCCAGTACGATGTAACGCGAATGTTCAATGGATGTGCCGGTACGTCAAACAAGAGTGCCAGAAATCCCATCGTGCGCCACTTGTCAATGAGGCTGAATGTCCAACTAAAATTTGCTTTTCCAAAGGAGATGTTGAGGTCGATTTTCTAATGGTACGAAACGCAGAGTCAAAACCATTATTCGTCTCACGCATTCGAAGCTTTTGTGGGCCAATCTGGGACCTGAAACAGTCATGCTTCTAAGAAACCTTATATTTCTATTATTAAAATATCAATGTTTGTGGAGGGATATAACATGTTCCAGTTGGTGGTGAGCGGCGCTGTGCAAGGGCGCAGACACAACCTCAGCTTTCCTGCTACCACGAAATATGGAAAATAACGTCCTGTCATTTGCAGTGATGTTAAACACAATATCTCAAATACGCAGCCTTTTATGTTTTGTTGAACCAAGTGCAGTGACCCTTGTTGTCGATATGATTATGTGAAACAAAAAAGGCCCTCAAAGCGTGCTAGCTTGTTTGGAGAATAAACCTACTGCTACTGCTACTACCACGGCTCAAAAAAGAAAAATCTTTTCGCGGGAGATGAAAAAAGATGTTAAAAATAGAGTAAAAGTAAATATCGTCAAATGCAAGATACGAAATGAGGGTGGAAGAAACCGACAAAGGAATGTTTTAATGTTTGAAATTCCTGAAAGGCGGTGAAAGAGGATGTGCGGACGACAGAGTCAGATGATTCCAAGAAAGCAAAGATCCACTTGAAAGTCAGTATGAAGGTGTGCTTGACTCCACGGTACCGGAAATGATGTCGAGATGGACGCAAATATATTGAGTGTTCTAGTAGCATGTATTGGATGGTTGCTTACCTGCCGGGTAACGTTTCTCGCCGGAGCAGCTCAGGAAACATGACATCGCGTGAGTGTCAGGCATGAAAAGACAGAAATGTGAAGGTTGCGCTTGGGACTACCGCGCCCTCGCGCAGCAGGCGAAGTCGCAATGTGAGACGGCGGGTCTAGGAATATAATAAGAACGCCACTTTCGGCGTATATATATTTATATTCCGCCGTGCACTGGAATTGGTGTCTCTGGGCACAATGTTTCGGAATATTCGCATGTTTGCGCACCCAGTGAGCTAAATGGACATTTCCAGAGGAGGGAACTGGTGCAGGGTGAATGAACATGCAGTTCCGCCTTTCGCTCCTATCGCAAGATGTATCAACATCCAGGAGTGCCATCGTAGAATGTGGGCCAGGGGCGGAATCACCATGCGCTATGCCTTGGCTCCGCAGAAAGGTGGGGCGTCTTCTTTGGGTGTACCACGAACGTGACCCAAAGTAGGTAGCTCTGGCAAATATCATGGCCGGAAAGACTCCCGCATTGTGCAATGCGCGCCAGTGAGCGCAAATACAGGAAAGCGACACAACGAAGTCGTTCAACAGCAGCTGCTCGTGTCGCGCGTGAACCGAGGGCGTTATTCAGGTCAGGGCGTTCTACTGGCGGATATATTGGATCATGTAACTAAGATCAATGTCATGGCCGATCGCGATATCAGCATCACGATCGACATTGATTTCGCGAGCGTGGGGACGCGCGATTGGGTTATAATCGCAGCGTGATGCGTCATCCACGGCATGGGGACAGTGGCATGCACCAGCTCCGCGCTCTCCGTGATGCTCGCCGGCTTCGCTAAGCCCGTATTCTTGAGCAGGTAAGAGCTCCGCCCGCGCACTGATTTCCGGCAGAACCTCATCGACGTCATCACATTCGCAGCCTGTAGGTGCCGGAAGAGGTTGCCATTTCTTTTGGACGACCGCTGCTACGCGCTCATACTGCGTAGAAGACGTCAAATTCAGCCTATCGCGCGTTTTCGTCCGCGATGCACCCGTCGTTGACTTCCCTCGGTATATGGCAGTGCTGTGGACGGATCCTGCTCTGTGTCGTCCACGATGTGTACTGGACGCAAATAATATTCGCACTCGGGGACTTATCTGCGCATCCCGTAAAGCGATCTATATGGACAAGATAAAAATGACGCATTGCTTGAGAGTATTGCAGTCTGTAGTCAGATTCATACGCAGAGCGTAGCGACCCGCAGAAAAGACTAGAAGAGTACTTCATAGATACGTTTTTGAATTGATGTTCACTCTCTACCTCTGCAATGTAATCAAGGCCAATTGAAGTGACCGTGCGCAATAGTCCACGTGTGCCACGATTAACGTAAAATCGGTGCAAATATTGATGCATCTCCACAGAAGGACTCCAACTGTTTTTGCGACACCGCCGCATCATATTGTATGCACAGAGTCAAGGTTGGATCAGTGCCGCAAATGTAGAGTCCAACTACGCAATCGTACCGCACTAACGGTCTTATTCTGCAGTGCTGCCGTTGTCCGCGCGCCACATGCGGCGCTGATGATTCCTGACACTTACAAAGGCCATGCACAAGCAATTTGAATGTATTATGACAAGGGAACGGCTGGCGTCGGAGCAAGATGAGGCGATAACCCGCCATTATCTGAGTGCCGGTAATATTCAACAGCCGTGCGCACTCGCCGGTCCACAGAGACGCGCTCCTCGCCGTCGTGCCCACCCGATAGCCACCGTTCTTTTCCGGCGGAGGACACGGAGGCGCGCTACACCAGGGAATGAACTCTTGCCCGAGCAACTAAAGTTTTCGAACAAAACACTCGAGCGAATATAGAATCATTTCATAATTCCTCCGTCCTGCTTTAGACGATCTCAACGCCGTTTGGTATTTCTTTTCATTTCTCTGATGCGTTTGGAACCCACTCTTTCCGTCGCACCTGTTCCGTTCTTCCCCTTCGCCCATATCAGCAGCCCGTTCCCTTCTACCCGTCCTCAGGAGGAGGGCCCCTCCCCACCCAGGCAGGCATGGCTACAGGCGTCAGCGCACAGCGACGCCGAGCGGCGCCTTGACGACCTCGACGGCAGCTTGCACACGCCCGTCGGAGGGCGAAAAAGGAAAGCCACAACAGGGAATTACTGGTCCGCTACAATCGTGACCGTGAGCGGCGTGCCTGCAGGGAAGGACATCAAAGCCGGTATAGCGACGTGTCAGGGAGCTCACAGTCGCCGACATCCTCCGACGCAAGCTCAGCCGATTCCTAGAGCGAGGACCTTGATCGCATCGGATCTGATGACAGCTCGGACAGCCGTCGTCGGCGCAGAAGACTCTCCTGATGGGGGATGTGCATGCGTCGTCCAGGCGCGAAGGTACACGGTTACGCGAGCTACGGCCAACCAAGTCCGAATTTCGGAAGCCCTTGTCGTACCGGACGCTCTTGTTGGTGCGAACCTGTAGGGGTGACCTACGCAAGAAAACGAGCCACGTACGCAAAAACACTGCGTACAATGCGTAGTACTTCAAGACAAGGTTCACTGGTTCCGTCCTGATCCAGGACCCTGTGTAGTGACATCCTCACGTAGGTCCCAGAAGCCACCTAGATTAGACCCTAGTTGCCTCTTCCCAGTAGTATTCTATTATCCTAGCACTACGGCCAGTAATCTTCATCACGGTACTGCTGACAGTGCTGACAGTAGTTGGTACCGCTGACAGTGCATACCTCTGACAGTGCTCTCAGTACTCTTCATCTTAGTATTGCATTTCGTACTGACAGTCACGGTCCTACTTACCGTTTTTACAGTCTCGATACAGTTTACACTGTACGCACTGTCAGTCACGGTATTCCAGAGACTCGCTTTGGTCCAATCCATAGCAGATCTGTTTCTACTTATATTTTATTTCCCTGTAAAGGAGCCGAGTGTTGCGTCTCGACCTCTTCTCAGTCTAAGACTACCCTTCTAACAGTGTGCCATGCTGTGGGACCCCCTGTCCAACACGTTGACGTTTTGACCCAGTTCGTTTCGCAGGCTGAAAATTTGGCCCTTACCGAAATGGAGTCGTACACACTCCTCCCAAATTGTTTTGATGGCTCCGCCTTGCAGTATTCCAACTCGTGTGTCCGCGCTGCGCCATCGTCGTCTCCGGCAGCTTTCGATTGCAATACTGCTGTGCGGTGGCTGTGTGACGATCACCGCTCTTATTACTGTCTATTACACAGTCATCCTCTCTCCCTCCAATTTCAATTTAGTGCACTTCATTTAGGTTAGAATTTCAAATAGGTTATGTGTCATACGTTGAATCATTCATGGACAATCAAACTTTTACAAGATATAATATCGTGAGGAGTCACCATCATACCGTTACAAGATATCATATCATCACAATCACTACGTAACAAGATATCGTATCGTCACGAGTCACCATCATACAGTTACAAAATATCATATTATCTAAAGTGACTT
>JADWZK010224969.1_pt1 | contig 11340 bp, 9 predicted proteins | sample 8957641 | NCBI WGS metagenome assembly JADWZK01 (sample SAMN16576796, study PRJNA672827) | algae metagenome | host: rhodolith | place: South Korea: Udo, Jeju | collected 2014-09-18 | reverse complement strand
ATCGAGTCAGAGGAATATAAGAAGCAGGCAAGATCGTACCGACACAGGGACAGCACCGGCCCGCCAGTTACCAGTTGTGCCGCATATGAAAAGTGCGAGAACAACGAGTGGGATCGTGGGCGTCCTGGTATCATCGTTGCTTCTGATGTTGACGGCGCGACAGTGTCAACACTTCGAAACCTCTGCAAAGAACTCGGGGTGTCTTCGACGGGTAATAAGGAAGCATTGAAGGCCAGGGCTCTTGCGAAGATCGCAGAATCAGCCTTTCACGGAGAAGAAACACAACCTTTAGTGTCTGGAAACGGCAAACGGGAAGTTGGAAAACCTTTGCGTGGTCATTCAACTGGGAATGCGCGATCCAACGAGATGCGTACTTCAAATTCGAGTGCCCTAAACAGTCGGAGAGAAACTACCACTACAACGACTGCTACTCGCGCGAATAGCACCCACCGCCAATCAGAGCAACCGGTGGGATCTCGCGCTGTACCGAGTCGCACAGCAAATGCTCCAGGGGTCCCACAAGACGCTCCGGCTTCAAATGCGTTACCTACAGCTAGAGATGACAATAAGCGCTCTACTCAGCAGGCCCTTGATCTGCCTCGGAATGTCCCCGCAGCCGCAATATCAAGTACTGGCTTTCATGATTTTCGGGTGAATGAAAGTGCGGTGTATGCATCTAATCCAGAAGTTGCTGACAATCGGGATCCAAACGCCTGTCATATGCCCCCACCGTCAGCGACACACAGTGTCACACAAGGGATCACTTCTCATGCCCAAGGAGACAATTCAAGGAATGCATTAGCGGTTCAGAATGGAAGACTGAGCGCGCAACAAACTATTAGAGAGCTCGCGAGTGGTACTCGCGAACTCATCAATCCAGCGGAACGAGACCTATGCATGGCCTTCTTGCAGGGAAGAACTGTAGCTGTTGATCCCGCAAAAGGCAACCAAAATCCGACCTCAAACGTCCTTTCGAACGAGCGTGGTTACTTGGCGATCCCCAACCGGCTCATGACTGGTCGCGAAATGTCATCAAACGGAGATCGCCTTCCAACCACCCCGGCGGAAACCCCTGGAACTGTGACGCCCACTCAATCTCGAGCATCTCGACCGCCAACTCTTCCATCAGCGCCCCCGAATACTCCTGGTCTAAACGCTGGGTCGTCGGCCCCGCGTGGTGGCGCCAGGAGGCATTCACTGCAACGCAATGCAGCAGAAATGGCTGCGAATGCCCTGCAGCGAGGGCGATCTGCTTCCGCTGAGGCAACCCCTGATCTCGCTTCTGAAGCTCTTGCGGGATCGCCCGATGGCTCACATCCTCATGCTGAAAGAAGTAGGAATATTGAGCCGCGTGTCATGCCAAGAACTGCAACCCACATTGAAGGTGTGCGACTGCAGGACACGAATACTGCCCGTCGACCGAATTCCACTTCGGCCGTTAACCGGGCACCTACAGGAGACGACCGAACTCAACCTAGCTCTAGCCCTATTGGTCCTTCAAGTGTTGACGTAGATGCTACTTCTCCTACTGGCCGAGGTCTTCCATCAGCTTTCGCCGGTGCCGAAGGAGGCCCACCTACCTCTCTCGGAAGGCAGCCGGTGCATGTTTTGGGTGCCATTGCCGCTCCTGCTGGCGATGCTGGGGGTACGCCGGCCCAAAGACCACCCCGAGGTCACCCTCGATCAAGACCAGCAACTGTTCGCCTTTCAGCTGGTGCTGTTTTAACAGACCTTCAGCCGAGCGGTGGGGTTGGAGAGAAACAGCCCATGGCGCCTCCTGATCGGCAAGATCCGTCTAGGCTGACCCCATCGAGGATGACTCCCGCTCGCGCCTCTCCGGTACGTCCGTCTCCGGCCCGGCCAACTCCTGCTAGACCGACTCCAACACGATCGTCCGGTTTCCCGACGCCTAGTGACATTATTCGAACGTTCAATAGGTATACACCGTCAAATCGTCCCGCATCAACAATCGTCCTGCGCAGGATGGTAATGCGACGAGACCCGCAGCTCCTTTTAGAAGGCCTTCTTCTGAGCGTTTGGGCAATGCGGACTTCCACCGTTTGTCAGGGTCAGCGTTTGGAGTATCTCTTACACCGAGTGCAAGCCAAAGCGGGCCAGGAATTTTAAGATCAGGTCCGAGTTTCAATGCTGAACTTCCCCCGTCGTCTCCTCTTTTCAATCCGAAGCGACATTCCACTGGCATGGCTTCATTCCGTCGCCGAGCCGCAAGTGCCAGTGGTGGAAAGCTTAATGATTTGCGCAAGAACAGAAAGTCTGTTGACTTCGGTCGTCCAGGTGCACTTCAATCTCTGAGTGACATACATGCAACTCAGAAGTGGCGCCAGGATGACCGATCTGCTGTAATGGCGTCTTCCGCGAAGAAAATTCTTGAGGCTTTGACCCGTACTGGGCGCGAAAACAAAGCATTGGTTGCGGACCGGAAGCCCGTCTCGCCGTTGGGGCCTCCACCGTCAAGCCTGAAGAGAGCACGGGATGATGACGATGAGGATCTTCGAGCGACGGAGAAGCGACTTCGGCGTAGTGCCGCGGATAGTGGTGCGAATATTACCGCTTCATTTGCTCGAGGACCAAACCAGCAGAGAATTTCTCGTCCTTCGCCGAGTCCTCCAAATGTTCGTGGGGAGCGAGATGATAATTTTCAGCAAACACAGGATGTTTTGGCATCTGCGGACAAGAAGCGTCGTCTGTTTTCGGATGGCGAATCACGAAGCAACAAGCGAAGGAGTATGTCATCTGCTCATGAGCTTGAAAACGATATTGAAGATGTTATGGAAAGAGTGTCTAATCGGAAGAGGCGTACCATTTCATATGGCGCCGCATCCAACCTTGGGTCAGCCTTCAAAGCTTATGCTCTTGCTCAAAGTAAGGCGGAGGCTGAGCGTAAGTCTGGTTATGGGACGGTTTCTTTGAAACCAACACTTGCACCACGCAAAGAACCGGAGCACAACGCTAGAGCTTCTGACAGGGATGACGAGAAGATTGAAAAGACTCGGTCGGCAAACAATCCACGTGCTTCATCCCGTAAGGAAGACTTTTCAAATGGAGGAGACAGTGAGCCGTCCGCTAAGCGTCCGTCCAGGGCTAATATGTCTTCCTTTGCATTTGGTGACAAAAAGCAGGAGGAAGGCAAGGAAGTGCCCAAGTCCTTCTCTTTCAGTTCTGCGACAGCCGATAAACCGTCTGCGAGCTCCGGCAGCAAAGAAGATCCCAGTGCGAACAATCTTTCTAAGCCGAAGTCTGTTGAACGTGAAGAAATCGTTAACCTCGCAGACAAGGTTTCCTCTGCACCGAAAAAGCCAAATCCTATCCTGTCCAAGTCTCCTCCAGATAACTCCAAGAAGCTATCGAAGGCTGTGACGTTTGCCGTTGGGGATTCTTTCGCGGTCCCTGCCCCTGAAGACAGGACTACTGAGAACCAAAAGTCTACTCCGTCGACTAGTGATGTCCCTGATTCAGGGAAAAGTGCTGTTCAGGAGTCTACCCCCAATGACTCTGGAAAAGTTGAATCTAAGGAGCAGGCGACCAAGCCGCTCCCTGTGTTTACCATTCCGGATCAGTCTACTGCAAAAGCTCCTGCGAATAAGGAGATTGCAGTGGCACCGTCGACTTCAGTGCCTACTGCATCGAATTCTGTCGCAATGTTCAATGTCCCGCCCGTATCTTTTGTGACACCATTTGGCTCTACGTCTGCACCTAAGGCTCCTTCAAGTACTTCCGTTCCTACGACTGCTCCTGTTGAAAAGGAAGAAACTAAACAACCGCCTATGGAATCAAAGGAAATAGCTTCAGTACCGCCATCAGGGCCATTCCAGGTGAAAGCACCAGTTCCTGCAACAGAGAAAGTGAACAAAGAACTAGAAGTGGCCCCAAAACAGGCTACTGCTTCTGCTGTGACCTTCAACTCGCTGAAGCCGCCTCTCAGTGTTTCCTCTGCAGAGGCTACGTCAGCTCCCGCAGCGCCGTTCGCATTGAATCCATTTGTCAGCAAACCATCGACTGGTGCTGTAGAGGCTGCGAAGGATACTAAAGCATCTTCTTTACCAGATACCCCCAAGTTGGTGTTTGGTGTTTCTGCAGCTGCCTCTAACGTTGCTGCTGATGCCAAGAAGGCTCCCGAGCCAGCAAATAGAAATTCGACTTTTGGACAAGTTCCGCTGGGAGCTGGTTCAGGTAGCAGTTTCCCTGTCCTATCTGCGACGAATTCTGCGAAGACTGGATTCGGTGCTGCAGCATCCTCTTCTGCCGCAAAGCCCTCTTTCCCCGTCCCAGCATTCGGTTTTACCGCATCTAAACCTGCCGAGCCTGAGGCCAAACCGTTTGGGTTTACCAACAGTAAGCCGGCCGCGAGTGGTTTCGGTAGTTCTTCTGGTGCCCCTTTTTCATCATCCGCTTCTGCAGCTTTCGGGCAAGCCAAGTCGACGTTCCCAACGCCTGCTGCGACAGGTTTCGCGGCTCCTGGCAGCAATACGTCTGGTTCCCAAGGCATGTTTGCGTTCTCATCCCAAAGTTCATCTGCAGGTGCTGCTCCGGTTTCATCTCAAATGGGCACCATGTCTTCGCCTCCGTCACAGAGCACCCCAGCGTTTGGCACCTCATCCTTCGGACAGCCTGCGGCTGCGTCGGCGCCAACACCTGGGAACCCGTTTAGCGCACCCGGCTCTACAGCTTTTGGTGGAAGCTCGGCTTTTCCTTCACAGACGGCTAACCAGGGAGCTCCCAAGAACCCTTTCGGGCCTACGTCTTCTGGTGGGGATGGTCCTTCTAACGGACCTTTTGGAAGTTTCCCTTCCTCATTCAATCCGTCGGCAGGACCACCGGCTCAGACTTACACCTTTGGGGCGACGGTACCGCCGGCGTCAAGCACTGGCGCTAGTGTACGAACTGGATTTGGGGGAGCTGCAGGTGCGCTGTCAGCATCTGCTCCATTCGGAGGTTCGAGCAACACAATGTCTTTCAGTACGCCGTCGAGCGGACCGGCAGCAACTGCTTTCGGAAGTGCAACTGGGATGGGTGGTGCGTTCGGGTTTGGAGCAACCCCTAATCAGTCTGCGCCCTCTGGGTTTGGTGTGGCTCAGCCACGCTTCGGAGCTCCAACGTTTGGGGGTTCAGGCCCAGGAACTCAGCCGTTCGGGGCTTCATCACAAGCTACGCAAGCGCTTTTCGGAACCCCGGCCATGGGAGCTTCTGCCCCTGGTGATGGCTTTAGTATCGGAAGCCAAGCAACACAGCCGGCACCGATACGCGGGCGCAAGTATCTTCGAGCCCGTCGCCGGAAGTAGTCTGCATCATTGAAAAGTTGTTTAGTTACAGATTTTAGGTTCGTTTAGTTTTTAAGGAAGTTTCCGCTTTGAAGCGCTCGGTGTGCGGGGATCCGTGTTAGGTTACTTCTGTTTTCGGACTCTGTTAGGGACTAAAGCATATTAACTACAGCGGATCTCAGCTCAGTTTATCTTTACAAAACGCTACAATCTCCCCGTAACGACCCTGCACTTCACGGAAAGTATGGGCGATAAGTGTTACAAGTTTTCACACAGTTGATCGTAGTTGTTGTCCTCAACCTTTCTTTTTCTTCTTACCGTTCTATGTACTTAACAAGGCCGTAATGTTCAATACATCTTCCCCAACCCCTCGTCGTCGAAGCCGCGTATAAATTTCTGTCATAAGCTGGACCTGTTCGTTGGTACTCAATTCTGCTACAAAACTCATCACCTTGCCGACGTCCGGAGACCCTACAAAGTTCACCTGCACGAAATTGATTACATACACAAACGTGAACACAGCCATAAGCAGTTGGCAATCCACACGGTCGGTGACACCGCCATGACCTGGGAATAGGTTCGCGAAGTCCTTAATGTGGAACGCACGCTTGGCGCCAGACGCAAAGAAACCACCAAAGGGAGCGATAGCGGCCGCGAAAAGGCCGAGAGCAATCGCGTGAAGCTGCACAGGGCGATAGGTGAACGAGATAACTGTATCCATCCACGGAATGGGGGAGTAAGACACCGACTCGGGATAAAGGCATACGGCAGCGGATCGCATGCGAGTCGAGGGCAGGCCCAGAACGTGCAATGCTGGAATGTGTATATCGGGCACACCAGAGACGGATAGCGCGAAAGTATCGCGGAGAGGAAGAAGGCGGAAATCATCGTGAAGACACCGGCGCCAAGATAACCCTCCCATGTCTTCTTCGGGGACAAGGCAGTAAGCGAGTGCTTGCCGAATGCGCGTCCGCAGAAATATGCGAACGAGTCATTAACAATAATTAGAGTCGACGGCAAAATAAACCAAATAAGCCCCTGAGTGACATTGAGAATCATGAAATGTGACTGAACGACGACGAGAAGCAGCGCGACGAGGGCGCGACCAAAATAGGAGAATTGTACATGGTACTGATCCTGACGCAACGAGAGTACAAAGCCGACAAAGCCGGCACAGTACAAGCAGAAGGACCAGAACGTGTGGTGACGGAGGGCGTTTTGAAGAAGCCGAAATTGCATAAACGGTTGCCTCTGATCCTCGAAATGTGACAAAACGGCTTTACCGTAGAACAGAAACTGGCAGGTCCAGAAAAAATACCACCCGATTGTGCTCCACAGGGGAAGCGGATCGCTCCTTCGGGCGTGAAGCCCTAACCGTAGAATTTCACGATACATGCCGACCTGGAATGAATAATAAAATAGACCGCAATGACAAAACTTCAGTAAGAAATTTGTTTCACAGAACCGCCAAACAGATCGCAAATGCAGTTAGCAGACGAAGGGATATTACGGCAAAACGAACCTCCATGGCAATGATCCCAAGAATAACCCAAATGTGACCGCCATTAATGACAGCAATAAAACCGCCAGTCAAAACAAGGCCAGTGACTGTCCTTGCGATAAAGTCAGTGATATTTTTTTCCTCTTTATCTTCTCCTCTGCTGCGCGTGTTCCAACGTGACCATTGTCCTTTATGTGGTCAGAATTTCCGGCCATGGTAGAGTTCCCTTCGCGGGAACCGCCGTCGACAGAAGACTGAGTTGAGATCGCGTCTTCGTTCCCTTGGTTCGGAACGGCCATGGCCGCCGCCTGACGGCGGGTGAGAACCATAGCACGGGCAGCGCGCTGTCGCACGAAATTGACGGCGGCGATGCCGCAGAATTTCGAGGGGATCCAAGAAGGCGCGGCGTCCTTAGAAGTGGAGACCAGACCCGCCACAGGCGGTTGGAAGTGCTCCTATTCGCGCGTTCGGTCTGCACGCGCGAAATATTTAAAAAAGTAGCAGTCAAATTCAAAATCTGTTCAATTTATATACCAAATTGTCATATTGTGCTGGAGATCCGAAAACTGGCACACTTACTGTATCATACCGCCATACTCTCTCAATCTTCGCTGTGGGACAGATGCCGAGCACAAGACCCGGCTACAGAATTCTGTTAATTAAAAGCAATTGCTTTTTCAAGGGCATCAAATATTTACGTCGGCGCAAACTGCTACATCGCCGCGTCAGTCACAAGCACAGCTGCCTTGGCATCCTGCCGCACGCTACGCCTCTGTACCCAGTCCGGAACATACCCACGGAACGAGTATTGACGCCCCCGTGAAAACAAAGGAAATAAGAACAAACCCATTGTTGAACCCGTCTATGGAAGAGAATTTTATTGCAACTACAGTGCACAGTAACGCAGAACGCGAAATGAAATGAGAACATACAATGTCCATGAAATGGGCGAGCACAGAGGGGGTCGACGATTCCAGCACATGATCGGAGTGATTAGGTAGTTTGCGCAGCACGGATAACACCCGATGGCGAGCGCTTGACTAAAACGGCCGCGGAAAGCGCCTGACCCGATACGCTTTCTAATCCCAACAAGATAACGTCTAGTTGCGGGTGTCGGTCCAAAGGCCGTCACATGCCCCCCTTGCACGCGCAGAGCACTGGCTGCAGAGCTGGTGCGGAATGGCATTTGGCTTATGTACCACTGTTTTCCTTTACTACTGCTCTTCGTTTGGAGCAAAGAGGTTGTGAGAGCGCTCAACACCCGACCAATGCGAAGCCCGGGAATGAAGGTCGTTGACACGGAAGAGGAACTTCGATGACATCACCGCGATCAGCGAAGAGATTTGTTTGGGTGGAATGCGAACGTCTGTAATTAAGGCGTATCATAACTAAACATATCATAAAATTTTGGAAAAAATCACGAATCTGCCTGCCAACTATACTGCTTCCCGGAGTACACGTACCCCAACCTCGCGGTCATTTTATCGCTCTCCTTCGGCCCGCGCGACCCGAACTTGTACAGCACCGGCTCCAACTGGCCGTCATCGATGGCGTGCAGCAGCGGGGTGAAGATGCGCCAAGCCTCGCGCAGTTCATCGTCTCTGACGAATGCGGAGGAGTCTCCGCGGAGGACCTGCAGAATGAGCCTGGTGTAAGCGTCGGGGAGTGCGGAGAACTTGTCCGCGAAGCGCTTCTTGTACGACAGGTCGAGTTCGGACACGACCGGGTTCCCGGCGAGCCCGGGCTTCTTCACAAGCGTTTTCAGGTACATGGCCTCGTTGGGCTGCACGCGCATCACGAGCTCGTTGCGCGGCAGCTGCTCCTCCGGGAACAGCAGCGAGCTGCCGGGCGCCGCCTTGAATTGGATACGCACCTCGGACTTGCGCTCGTTGAGCGCCTTGCCGGCGCGCATGATGAACGGCACGCCCTCCCAGCGGCTGTTCCTGATGTACATGACCAGCGTCGCGAACGTCGGCGTCAGCGAATCGTCCGGCACGCCCTCGTCGTCCGTGTAGCCCGGCTGCTTCCCGAACGAGGTGTACTGCCCGGTGATGCAGTCGTCGAGTTTGATTTCGTCTATGCACTGCAGCACCTTGACTTTTTCATTCCGGATGTAGTCGCCCGTCGCGCGCACCGGAGGCTCCATTGCGACCATGGTGAGGACCTGCATGAGGTGGTTCTGCATGACGTCGCGGATGATGCCGTACTTGTCAAAGTAGCCCCCGCGCCCCTGCGTGCCGAAATCCTCCTTGAAAGTCACGGTGACGGAGGATACGTAGTTGCGGTTCCAGAGCGGCTCGAAGGTGTTATTTGCGAACCTCATGACCATCAAGTTTTGCACCATCTCCTTCCCGATGTAGTGGTCGATACGGAAAGTTTCACGCTCCTCCAACAAGCCGCCGATGTTCCTGTTGAGCTCCTCAAACGTCTCCAAATCTCTGCCGAACGGCTTCTCAATGATGAACCTGTTCCACCCCGACGCAGACACGCCCGCATCCTTCAGCGCCCTGCCGATTGGGACGAAGAGGTTGGGCGGGATGGCGAAGTAGAACAGGCGATTCGCACATGCAGCTCCCAGGGCGGTCTCCATTCCGAGATCTCGTCAAAGACTTCACCAACGCGACCAGCATCGTCATACTGTCCGCTGCGATAGATGCATGTTTCAAGGAAACGATTGACGGTATCGGGCTCACCTTTCAGTTGCTTGCGCATCCCCTCGCGGAATTCCTCATCCGTCCGCTTCGATCGAGCGTAACCGCAAACAATCACAGATTCTGGGAGATAGCCCGCTGCGAAAAGCGAGAACAGGGAGGGGTAGGTCTTCTTCTTGGCCAAATCGCCGGACGCGCCGACGACGAAGACGGTGAGCGCGGAGGTGAGATAGTCACATTGATAGAAGTCGGAGATGTCCGACGAGCTTCCCGTGCTCCCGTTACCGCGCACCATTGGAGTGCTCATGACGCTTGAAAAGCAAAGCCCTATGTCGGGGGAATTTGCCGAATACTGTGGTCGTCGGCGCCGCTCGTTGGTTTCTTCTCGGTCGCGAAGACGTCGGTGCGACGGAAATCGCGGTCGGTTTTTAAGTCTCATATTGCACTGCAAACGTCATCGTTGAGGGCAGACGAAATACAAGTAGGATTATTTTCTACTCCAATCACTGTTTAGGGTATGGTTTGCCGAGAGCTGCTGGCCGTATACGAACTCCAAGTGGACCAATAAAAGAATCACAGCCAGATTGTCAAATGAATTGACGAATCCGAAGGCTTTAGATTCAGTCTTCTCGACGACTTCCTCAAAACCAAAATCAGGCGCGAAACTTGTCCCCTCGACCTTTTCTGGCGGAATTCTGAATCCCTTATTCATGGGTGACGATCCTCCTGATGGCTACAGAAGGTTACCGTAGTCACAGAAAATACTGCTGTATTTTTTCATTGCCTGCTATAACGGTGAACGTGGGAGAGGTACAGCTGAAACCAAAGTTTCATTCGTCGCAAAAGGGGCTGTCCTCCTTTCCAGCGCACGGGTAGCAGTGGGCTTCAGCGAGGATATCAACAACGACGGTAGCAAGGCTCGGGCGCAGTACTCAGGAGGAATTGGTGCCTCCTACTTGTCAAGCAGAACAACAAAGCAAAAGTGTACGCTATGTCACATCAAGTGCGAGGCGCGTACAAAAGGCTCCTGCTCGCCTTGAAGCATTACCCGCTACCGGAAACGGAATCACGAGCAAGGCTAAGGCGTGCCTTTTTGGAGCACAAGACGCTTCGTGATTCGCTCGAAGTGGATAACGCTGTACGAAGAGCGGATGAAGTTGTGAAGCAAATACTGGCAATAGCCCGCTTTCACAGGTATCGCACACTTAAACGTAGATATGGAGAACATCCGAAGTAATCCACCTGGGTTTTTTAGTTCATTCTCGTCATTAGCGGAAGATTGCAAGTTTTCCAACGTTCTTTGCAAAAGCGCCAGCTTCGTGCAAAGCTCAAAACAAAGGAAGCAAAAGTAATCAGCGACGCGAACATATTATCTACAAGAGAAAGGAAAAACCAACCCGAACAACCACGTAAAAGAAAGTTACAAAAACATCTTCACCCACATCTCTAAACCTTTATTTACATCCCGCTGCCACCACCGCCCTGCAGCGCGGCAAGGCGCGCCTCAAGCGACGAGTCGGTGCCGAGCTGCTGCGCGGCGTGCTGCTGGCGCGAGTTGAGTGGGGGACGCTCTGCCCGTCGATGAGGTGCTGCTGGTTGAGCTGGTGCTCGTCGTTGATCCTGGAGAGGAGGCCGTCGACCTCGTTCTGCGGGGTGGACGCGGTGGTGCTCTCGCCGATGGCGCTATCCATGAACTTGGTGTGGAGGTCCATGTCCTCGCTCTGACCGACGAACTTGTCCATGGTGGCGGCGAGCTGGGTGACGTCCATCTGGCCCAGCGCCGTGTCCAGCGCCTGGGTGACCTGCTGCATGTCGCCCGCGACCTGCGCGCGCACCTCCTGCGCCTGCACCTTGCTGGCGACGGCCTCGAGCTGGCTCTGCAGTTTCATGTACGAGAACGCCTGGTTCT
>JADWZK010221459.1_pt1 | contig 11361 bp, 13 predicted proteins | sample 8957641 | NCBI WGS metagenome assembly JADWZK01 (sample SAMN16576796, study PRJNA672827) | algae metagenome | host: rhodolith | place: South Korea: Udo, Jeju | collected 2014-09-18 | reverse complement strand
TACGCTGCGCTTTCCTCAACCCGTGTCTCACATTACCTTTTATCGTGCGCCGGAAATGATTAAATTACAAAAACGTTGAAGACGAATTTCGGCCTCTCTCGCCGTATGCGCTGAGTGCACGGCGGCATCACAACGAGCGTTATTTCTTCCTCGATCAACTGTACGGAAACGGCACAGTGCTACTAGACTTCGGTAAAACTATTTTTGGGCGGCAGATTGCAACTCTCGAGGCTGCACTATTCGAACGAGTCGGACCGTATGGGTGTAGCATGCCCCTCAGCGCTGAAGTTCCGCGCATCTCGACTTTGTATTTTCGCTGTTTCATTGAAAACTCAATACCTTCGTGCGCAGCAATCCGGACCAGCCATTGACAGTTAACAGTATGTTGTCATCAGATGAGGTCCGCCGTAACTATTTTTCGCAACAAAAATAGAATTCTGACGGATACGTCAAGCACGATTTCCGATACATCACAGGTTGTCCTTGATTTTCTATTACCTTTCAGATGGGATCCAGGTGGTTACCTGCAACCAGGAATTCAATCTGCCATCGGTCTGCACTTTAACCTCGGTACCTATCATACGGATCCTCTGAGCGTGAATTCCAGAGTTCAGGTGGAAGATTTCTGAACACAACTCCTTGCAGAACACCACTCAACAGAGAAACCTGAGGGATTTGTATTGTACATGATGGACGCTTCCCGAAACCGAAAACCTTCTGTTTGCATTGTTGGCTATCACCGCACAACTGCTTGGGTACATTTGTAGGAGGCAGCAGTGTATCCTACACTTTGACGTCTTAGTGATCTTGAAAAACGGAGCCATCATCTTGAACATCTGTTCGTGTATGAAATACACGCCCCGTTCCGTCCTCACGAAGTTTCTGAGGTCACATGGAATATTTGCGTATCTCTTGAGCGATGGCTGACAGGGATTATGCATATGTATGCATATGTTGGGCTCTTCCCGAAACCAAAAAATCATTTCTTCTATGTAATATAATTGTATTCCGCGTTTATTTCCCGAATGGGACTAGCAGCGGTTCGAGGGCCTATTGTTTTTCCACTCTCCCCTGTTCTTCGCGAGACTCATTTCTTCCATACGCATCGTTAACTGGTACAACTGCTTGGGTACATGTGTAGGAGGCAACAGTACACCTAGAAGGTGTCTTATACTTGTATGCGTTCCTGATCATCTTGGGATAATTTCGAACATCAGAATATCGCGTATAAATGCAGTTTCCCATTCCGTTCTCGAGAGAGCATATGTTGAAACATCGACCACATCTACCGCATCTTTGCAAAAATCATTTCCGTTGAAGTCTTTTTCTTGAGCAAACAAAAAGTCTCAAACCCGCCATGTCTTTATTTAAGGCAAACTACGACAATGACAGACGCATCTTCCAAATGTCCGCATCTCCAAAATTCGGGGACCTTGTTGCTAAGCTGTCGTCCATATACGGGATTTCAAACATTGTCATTAAATACATGGACTACGACGGGGAGTTTGTGACCATCGCGTCGGACGCAGACCTCGCACTAGCAATTGACAGATCTTCAGGCAGTCAACTCCGTCTTGAAGTATCGCATTCCAGGTATTCGGAACCAGTCGCTGGGGAGTCCCCTGTGATAGAAGAGAGAGGCTTCCTCGGTCGATTTGACGTTCACTATGACGCAGTGTGCTACGGTTGCGATATGGAGCCAATTGTAGGGACGCGGCACAGATGCACGACGAGTCCCCAGTTCGACTTATGCAGCAAATGCATGAAGAACAAGCGAGTGAACACGACAGGCCTCAAGTTCCGGAAGATTGAGTTCCCATGGCTCGCTGAAGACAGCAAGCGCAAGGTACCACTCGCAACTCTTGAGCCCGGAATGAGAAGTTATGAAGTTAGCATGCTGCAAAAAATTCTCACCGACCTCGGTTATATGAGGAAGGACATGTACAACATGGGGGTTGGAACATATGGCCGCAACACGGCCAAGGCTGTCAACAAATTCCGTGAGGACTACGGAATAGCCGTATACGATAAAACTGTCGCCGACACCCTGCGCTCTGTGCTCGAGGACAAGTTTCCCCGCGTTGAAACCGCGCGACCGATGCTTCCGACTCGTCTGACACCGACTCATCGAGTTCAGACGAATACTAGATGCTTTAAATCAAACGCCCGTCTCTACGAGGCAGAAAAATATCTCGCCTCCGAGAGTCTCTTCCTGCTTCCTGTGTGTGCTTCTGATGTGCCTTCTGCAGTGAAAATCTGACGGTAGCAATCTGTGATGCTCCCAACTGAGGAGACTTTAGCGTATGTACCAGAATTCTGCGAGTAGTTTTCAGTAGATGCTTAACATACAAGTTGTCAAGAGTTGGCGTTCAAATTTCCTTTCTAAACGGCCAGTAGACCTTCTTGTCCTTCAAAATCCGGTCCTAATGCAGGAAAATGATATTGTTTTTTCGACCGCCTCAATAAGCTTGTATTATGGAGTTAATAGAGCCGCACAGGTCTTGCGAAAACGTTATTTTTATAGGACAGTCTTGCTTTAGCTTGTACGCACCACTTCACTGCAGTCGGACATATGAAACAAAGCTTTTGAACAGTAACCAAAGAGCATGTCAAGTAGCGTGGCTACATCTTCATGGTCTTTGAAGAAGGTGTATCCGGGGAGTGTTTTCGAAGATCTCCTTTTGGACAGGCACCCTATATTTAGCAAAACTCTATGCGTCACATGGCCGCCGATGTAATATTTCTGTCTCGTTTGTAAGAAACCAGGAGATGGTTATTCCTACATATGCTCCAAATTGTGCAAAGCTCTGACAATCACAAACTTGTGCTACCCTTGGGTACCGGTAGTCTTCGCGTACGATAGATCGGGAAAGCCAGAATGCATTTAGGTTTTCCTGACCTGTGTTCAGCCAATTAAGCAATTTTGCTGAAGCTATAATCCAATTAATTTCCTATTTAGGATTTGAAGCCGCGTTCAATGCTAAAGGTTTTTTATTGGTAGATGCTTCATTTTCCACCAATGAAAAACTGGATGGTCGTTCTTGGATGCTTGTTCAATAACCTAAATCGATCGATTTCGATATGGTTACGGTACGTTACTCTTGATCCTTCGATTAATTTTGGAGTCTGTATCATATTGATTCAACGGCAGTTTACGAAATCAAAAGGATCCGAAACGAGAGGCTTCACGGATACCTGTACTGAATACTGTACAGTACTTGTAAAACTGCTTCAACGGCCACAAAATGTAACTCTTCATCTCCCCTTGGAACCTTACGTGCTTCACTTCCGAAGAGTGGTACCTGTGAACCTCTCCTCACGACCGCCAAGCTGAAAACTATAGTCCTTCTCTCGTTCCCTTGCCGCTTTCTGCGTAAATTCAAGTCATGGCAGTCCAGGAGGAGAATCAAATTCTAGAAGAGGCGAAGGAGTTGTACTCGCAACTCGTTGCCGGAAAGAAAGACTCCGGCGATGGCATCCTCGGCTCCCTAAACAAGGCAGTTCTCGATAATGTGAGCAAAGCCGTTCGCGAACCATTGGCCGGGGTACTTAGCACCGTCGAGTCGGGCGTCGAATCTTCACGTGAGGTTGCCGGCTCTCTCACTGACCTTCCTGAGCTCTGCCTGAAAGAGCTTGAGAATGTGCCCCGCGTGCTCAAGCTCGACGCCCTCACTGGGGACGTCCCGAGCACCGTGCGCTCCGTACTCGACGCGATGAAAGCCGCCGCGGCCGACCCGACCATACTCTATCCGCGTTTTGTTTGTGGGTCCATCCCAGTAGACCCGGCCAAGATCGCCAGTGTCGTCAACAAGTACAATGCGGGCGGCACTATCGCGGAGCGGTCCGCTCCACCGGGGTCGAGTGCGGAAGTCATTTCGGGGCATCACTGGCTCGTTTGGTGCCTTCGCGGACCCGCTCGTAAACGGTCTTGAAAGCTTGCAGAATATCCGCGACAAGCTCACCAAGACCAGCGAGGCTGTGCGTGAGATTGACGGTGGCGGCAGAGACCTGGATGAGCTAGTCGAGAAAGAGGGAGAGATTGGCGGCTGGGTCGACCGCGTCACGGGGATGTTCTCGTCGGAGAATCAGTCTGGGGAGGTGGCGGAGAGGGGACTTGGCGACAATGGCAACTGCATGAATGTTGTTGAGGAGGGCACACAGCTGGTGAGGTCAGCTGGCGACTTTCAGGGTCCGCTAGAGAGGTGCCTGGAGAAGGTGAAAGCGATGGGCGCTCGGATAGCAAGTCTTGCTGAGGAGCTCAAGGCATTGTTCAATATGGCCATGGACGTATTGAAGAATGTTGTGGAGCTGCTGAAGGCTTTCATTGCCAATTTGCCGACAATTCTGGACCAGATTAGGCAGTTTTTCGTGCCATCTGGACTGCGCTCTTTGATTATGGTCACCTCAAATGACACTCAGAATCTTCTGTCGTCAGTAGAGAAGCTGAGGACGGCCGTTCCGCAGCCAGAGGAGATCGAATCGAATGCCAGAAGCGTCTTGGACGGTTCTAAATCAGCGTCGATTGCTGAACAGATTAAGGAAAAAATTGGGAGTATTATTGAAGTCCCTATGCTTCTGGTGCAAAAGCTTGCTCAGCTGAGCAATGAGCTTCCAGGGAAGGTTATTGCATCCGCCAAGGCGGCGGTCAAGGCATGGGCAACTGAGTTTGGGGCTGATATCATCGGTGATAAAATTGAAGCGGGCATTCAGGGAGTTGCGGGTATCATTGGCGGTCAGAAGCTTGCAGACGCAGTTGGGGACTTATTGCCGTTCGGAGAGGATGATGACAAGGGAGATGAAAAACCTTCTGGTCTCGCTAACGCTGCAAATGGGCTGTTCCAGTCCCTTTTCTAGAAGGGTGTGATCTTTTTTTCGAAATGAAGGGCACCAACACAGTTTCCCGTGATCTTGCTTAACTTTGAAAGCGTCTCACCGACGCCGAACATCTACAACAGTGACTTGAGCACTAAGCGCAATTTCAGCTTGTTTGTGAGATCCAGCACTTATTGTTAAAACCATTCGTCATGTAGAGGCACGAAAAGATTTCTCGAGGCGATGGAAATTCTCTGCTTTCGCTTCTTTTGTACCGAGAGTTGCGAAAATATAAGTTGGGCAAGTTTGTACACACCATATCTCATATTTACATTACAAAGAATCCGTTTGCTCTGTAATGTTACTACTTTCGTATGCAGCAAAGAGTTTCGCAAAGTTCGCCTTCGCAGTAAAGACATGGATCAAGGTCCTTCGGTCGCATACGAGTACGGGGGTACCGATAGTCGTCCTTCTAAAAGACTACAATGTAGTCGTGTATTCTAAAGGTCATTTTCGGCCGATGTGCAGAACATCATCCGTCGCGCATAAACCGATTACATTTTATCATACTGTTGACTAAACATTGTTTGTGCTGCGGGCTGGAGGCGGAGCCGTGCCGCCGCTGCATTATCTTTCCTGGGCGGCGGGGGCGGGGCTGATCGCGACATGGCGTACTCCTCAACACTGCGATCAATGCGGGCGATGTATTGCAAATTTTCGCGTGGACTGCAGACATCAGTTGAGTATCCCTGTCCAAACCGAACGACGCCACAGCCATTACGTCTGAATAACCTTCGGGACAACCCAGGTGCTCGAAAGCCGGAGGTTCGAATTGGACGTGGGCGCGGATCTGGTTGCGGCAAGACATCAGGGAGAGGTCAGAAGGGACAACGTGCTCGTGGTTCGGTGCGGCTGGGCTTCGAGGGTGGTCAGACCCCGCTGCATAAGCGATTGCCGAAGATCAACCACCACGACCCGTTTGCGCGACCATTACAAACTCTCTCAGTCGGGCTCATCCAGCGCATGATAGACCTGGGGCGCATCCCATCCGAGGGTACTATCACAATGCGCGACCTCGTACGCAGCGGCGCAGTGCGTCGCGTTAAGCATGGTATTCTGCGTGGTGCCAGGCGGTAACTTCACGGCTCCGGTCGATGTCCAAGTGACGGAGGCTGTTCCTGAGGCTGCGAACCAGGTCATTTCCGCTGGTGGGCAGGTTACGCTCGCATGGTACACGAGACTGGGGCTGCGCGCGCTCATCAAGCCAGAGAAATGGACTGTGCAGAATCTGCCGCTCCCGAGGTGGGCTAGTCCGCCTCCGAAGCTTGCCCATCGATATCCGGAGCGTACGGAAGATAATTTGCCGGTAAGGACGCTGCGGAGCGCGGAAGATGTGAACCAGATTGCGAAGGCGTGGGAGAGAATAATTCATCTACGGAAAAAGAAGGAAGTGGTCTAGGGAGAAGGTGAATTTTTCATTTAGCGTAAAGGAAGTGACGAACAGCGCAATGGCGTTGGTTTTGAAAAATCTCAAAACGCATCAAAACTGTTTATTTTACCACATCGTGCCTCGCAATTGCCTCTTCAATCGTGGTCACGTAAACTCTGCATTTCGAGCGTCGCACCCACCGCAGCCATGCGCCCCAATGTGGGTCGTTTCGCAACGTATGCGCAGATCCCACAACAACGAGCAGTGTTTTAGCGCGTGTAATGGCAACGTTGAGACGTCTCCAGTCCGCAAGGAAACCGACTTCTCCATCATTATTACACCTCACCGCACTCACAACAATAGCTTCTTTCTCGCGCCCCTGGAACCCATCCACAGTTGCAATTTCAATCCCATGTAAATCTTTCCAACTACTGGTGAGTTGTTTCAGCAAGCGTGCCTGTCCTGCGTACGGTGAAATGACTCCAACTTTCTCTGTCACGAAGAAATTGGCAGATGCATCTTCTTGCTTCTTACATCCTTCCCCCGATATTAACCGCAATACGTCGACAACTACATCCGCCTCCGCGCGATTCGAGTACGAAAACCCCTGCAACGGCCCATCCACATCCCTCATGGAACCTCGAGTTTCCTCGCCATCCACAACATCTACGAACAGCACACGCGACCCTGTACCGTTGAACACTGTTTCTTGTAACGAATAAGGAAGCCTCCGGTCACTTTCTCGCACAGCATCGCGGACTTTTCCCCCGTAAAAGTGCTCTGATGGGAACATTGCAATTGCTGGGTGCATCCGATATTGTGTGTCCAGTAGGACAGAGGCAACTCCACTATGCCACAGGCGCAGAAATAAACTCTTTCGCAATCCCTCATCATCACCACTACCACTACGTGCGCTAAGCACAGTTGGCGGGAGCTGGTGGTGGTCACCGGCAAGTACAAGCTGCCGTGTTGCTTCACCACCACCAACGGCGAGCGGGATGAGAGCGTCTGGCTCCGTCGCCTGCGTAGCCTCATCAATGACTAGGAAAGGAAACTTAGTACTCTTGAGAAACTCACGACCAGACCCGACACACGTCGTCACAACGACGTCCGCACTGCCTATGATACTCCGCGACGCCTCGAATTCCGCCTTTTGCAGCGCGGAATCTGGGCGCACAGACTTCACAAGACGCTCTCGCGCAGCACGCAGAGTTTGATTCTTCTCAAGAAGCGCGTCGAGGGTATGCGGCCATAAGCTCTGGTTCACAGCGGCGACTGGCCCTACACGCACCAGGCTTGCATTCTGCGCGCCTATGTCGACGAGCTTTGACAGCAACGCGTCCGCGGCAACGTTGCTTGCGGCGGTGACAAGTACTGGACCACGTCCTTCAGCGAGCGCGGCGAAAACGAGGTGCGCGAGCACGAGAGTTTTCCCAGTGCCCGGCGGACCGTGAATGAGAGACGCGGTGCGCGACAGCGCAGAGCGCACCGCGCGGACCTGGCTTGCGTTCAGCTCTGTGGGCGGTGTCCAGGATTTCCCATTGTGCACGCGGACTGTCTCTCGTGCAAGTTCTTCCCATTCCGTGCGAGCATAATTGCCCAAACCCAGGTCCATCAGACCGACCACGAATCCTGCGGATGCATTGGATCGTTCCGGACGCCCGGCGCTATTCGCCGGGGTGCCGTCGCGCGCTTGGTGAGACAATGCGAGCGGCGAGGGATTTTGTGATGAGTTTCACGAGCGGACTAACCGTGGATGAGGGCTTTGTGAGCAGTTCCAGTGCAAATACGGCGCGCTCATGTGCGATAGCGCTTGTTCCTTGGAATACACTTACAGTTTCTGCAATGTCAACTAACATTCGCAGGGTATAAAACGCCTGGCTCGTGACCGGGACCGCAATGTCTAACCGATGCGCTTTCCTGTACAAGACCGTGACTTCGAACTCCCCGTCTTCACTCTCATCGATTGCTGACGCTGCATTGTCCACACAAATTACTAGCAAGTCACCGGAGTTAAAGCGATTTGCGTCCGGAATGCGCCTCCCATCTTCGAATCGTAATTGAAATACGGCATTCGAAAAGACACGTTCTCCTTTCGTTACCCGCAATCCGAATAATGCAATTCCAGATTCCACCTGAGCCCAACGTGGTTTTGAGGCATCGCGCGCAGCGAGAACAGCGGCTTGCTCCGCTGCTAGTTCTGCATGGAGAAGCGGGGTGAAGAACTCGGCATACTCCGACATCGCATCGTACAATGCTGTCCGTTTTGCAGCTCGCCCTCGCCCCTTTCGTGCTTTGTCGCTCCCTGATGCTCTTCTACCCGCACGGCAAATAACTCTTCCCGGACTCCTATCGCATCTTTGGCTTTGAGCTCGCTTCCCGAAAAGGTTGAGCACTTTTTGACTTGTGGCAAACGCCACCATAGCGAAGGACGACAAAAAAGGACCGAGCTCGGGAAAATCAACTTTCGTAGCGCCGAAGTTATACTGCATCTCTGGAAGAGCTGAAACGGAGGGGCGCGGTGTGTAATCGCATCCCTCGCACGAGAGATCACGTCGTCATCTCGGACATTGCTGGAGGTGCATTGGCCTCGGCACTGTAATGAAGATGTGATCGAAAATTGTGGAACGAATCGTTTCCTTTACGAAAACGAAGAGGTTTCGGGAATTGGTACAATCTCAGCTACAGTGCAGAGAGGCCATGTGCTTCCCCCAGTGACTCTACCTTTCTTAGTTCATGGACGCATCTTAGGGAGTCATTATTCATCACTATTTTTCCTTGCCGACCAACTCTGTTTCGCCAAACAAGATCGGATACCAACAAAAAGAGCGAACCGGAAGTCAAGTTTTGGAACCCCACCGCCCACACACCGCAGCTCCACTGCCGGGCGTACTGTCGATCCTCATCGCGGGTGCCAGCGTCCCGAAGATAGTGCGGAGGAGAAGTGGCGTGGCAGCGTGAACTCAAAAATTTGAGGTCAAGCGACAACCGGATGCAAAATGGCACGTGGGATCGCAGATTATTGCGTTTATCCACGCAAATTCAGGGCCTCGGCAGGCGTGGAAGAGATCGTGATCGCACAGTGAAAGGAGCGCACCACGGTTGAGGCATGTCGACAAAGTTAGGCTCTGGTATAGGACTTCAGACGCACCTTTTTCCCTCGTTCGGTCAGCACAAAATCTTCAAATGACAACTTGATGCCTTGAATGTTCTCCAACTGGGGTCGTTTATGTGGCGTGATGATGATCAAATTTGGGCTAAGCGCCAGCAACTGATGGGCGAGCGGGTATAATTGTTCCTGGGGACAAAGGTGCATCGCAAAACTCGAAATAATTGAAGAAAAATGCCCCTCTAATTTCCCCTGGATCACCTGTTTGAAAGAATACGGAAGACATTTTTTTGCCGATGTTGCGTTCATAAGCTTCGTGCGTGTACGGGTCACACGCAACCGTGTCGGAGTATCCCAGGGCTTCTAAACACTGACTGACTTCTCCACTTCCACAGCAAAAGTCGAGAGCCTTCTTGTAGTCCAAGCGATGCTCATTTTGCTTAAGAAGCGCTTCAATGCATGAAAAGTGTGGATTACGGTATTCTGCTCCATGTTCTTCATAATACTTCTCAACGCCAAGCGCGCTGTACAAGTTGCGAATTGCAGGTTTTTCCACAGCTTGCTTCTCCATCGTTCACTACCAAATTTCGAAAAGCAATAACGACCATCGCAGTGATTAAGACCCCAAGAAAAGAAACGATATTACCGTAACGGGAACCGATTATTTAGCACAGGTTGAGGCGCCGTTTTTCTGCATGATCATACGAGCGAATATAAACCCATTTTTTCTCACAGTATGAATGGAATGTAGGAGCGGCTATCTGCCCGTGGTGAGAAGAATGGCTTTACGACCGAAAAAGAATAGCTCCTCTACGCATTCCCTGGCCTCTTCCCATGGCCATGCATTTGTCTCAGTAAATTCTGTGCAAAGTCCTTACTTCCATGGAAGTCCATGAGCCGCTCACAGAATTTTTCCGCCGCCTCCTGGTCGTCCATTTCGGCGGCATACCGGGCGAGGAATTTGAGCGCGTGTGCGGTATCGGCGCCACCAAGTCCCTCTTCATCCCTCCGTTCCAAAGTAACCGAGTAGTACGTCGCGGCAAGCGCGTGATGGCGCTCTCGCGCCTCCTCATCGTTGTGCTCGTTCCGCGCAACATTCGCGAGATGCTCATGCAAATTTGCAAGTTTCTGCAGCGCTACACCCTCAGGGTCCTCGCACCGTACCGCCCGTTCATAACATTTGTCGCATCATCGTACCTCTGAAGTTCTTCCAACGTCGACCCGACCGCGCACCACATGCGCGCATCGGCGCGGGCGCAGCGCCGCCGCTTTCCTGAAATAGTACAGCGTGAACGTTGGCATCTGCATTAATTCATATGTCTGCCCGAGCCCGTACCACGCCCGGAAATCCTTCGGATTAATGTCCACAGCCCTGCGGTACGCCTCGACCGCCGCCGCCGTGTTCTTCATCTCGACGTACTCATGCCCCATAAGCGTCCAAGCCGACAAGTACTCGCGATTCAATTTGAGTGCTCTCTGGAAATAGACCACTGCCTGTTCATGCTCTTGCCTCAGCGAGAAGTAATTCCCGATGACGCAGCACGTCTCCAACCTGAACTTGTCAATTTCTTGACATCTGTTCGCGAGGAACGACAACTGCGCCTTATCCTCTTTGACGAACAGTATATTCGAGTAAATGTCGGTCCCCTCAAGTCGCACAGGGTCCTCCTCAAAAATTTGCTCATAAACGACCTGGGCCTCGTCAAACATGCGCATATTATACAATACCAAAGCGCGCTGTCCCTGCGCAAAGTGCCAACTGGGTAACGCCTCGCCAACCCGTTCATAGAGCGCCTTTGCCTCCTCCAAGTGGTCCGTTTCATTGCACACATGCGCGAGAAACAGCGTACCCATGAAGTGCGCGGGAATGCCCAAACCGCGTGCCTCTGCGACGCTCTTCACAAGCCGACTCATCTCGAGCCAGGCTCCCCAGTTCCCACGGCATCTTGCGGACGGACGCACGAGCGAACTCTTCGCCTCAGTCGTGAGCCCGAGCGGCGCTCTACGGCGC
>JADWZK010124586.1_pt1 | contig 11367 bp, 6 predicted proteins | sample 8957641 | NCBI WGS metagenome assembly JADWZK01 (sample SAMN16576796, study PRJNA672827) | algae metagenome | host: rhodolith | place: South Korea: Udo, Jeju | collected 2014-09-18 | reverse complement strand
CCCCTTCCTGCCTCCAACTTGCGTTGAAGGCATCGATGCCCCCGAATGACTCCTTTTCTACGGCCAAGTCCTTCCGAGAGCCGCAAACGGCACCTTCCGACCACCTGGTTATTCTTCCGCTGCTGCATCTCTGTCCTCATCTGGCCGAGGTTCGAATGCAGCATTAACTTTTCGAAAGCAACAGTGAATCTTCTGCAGTCTTATCAAAATTCCAATCCGGATTTTCGATTTCCTGACTCCATCCCGCGCCGATGTCTTACCAAACCGAGCCAGCCGTACCACAACAATGGATACGACAACCGTACCCATGACTACATTCTGTATGTCAGCGATGTTCTCTTCGACAATCACGGCAATCGGTACACGGTTTTGGATTTGTTAGGCACAGGCACCTTTGGGCAGGTCGTCAAGTGTCGCCATTTGAATACCAGTGAAATTGTGGCGGTAAAGGTGATAAAGAATGAGCAGGCATACTTCAATCAGGCATGGGTCGAAATAAGCATTCTGCGCATTCTTCACAGGAATAGAAATGAGGAAGATACTAAACATATCGTTCGTTTCAAATCCTTTTTTGTGTTCCGGGGACATCTTTGCCTTGTATTCGAGAAACTGAGCATCAATCTCTACGAGTTTCTCAAGCAGAGCAACTATGCCGGCGTCGGACTGGAAATGCTCCGTACTTTCCTAACTCAGCTTCTGCAGGCTTTGAACGTCCTAGTCCGTTCCGAAATTATCCACTGTGACCTAAAGCCCGAAAACATTTTATTGACAAACTTCGACACCGCGGACATCAAAATCATCGACTTTGGATCCGCCTGCCAGGCCGAACACCCTGTTTATTCCTATGTGCAGTCTCGCTTCTACCGGTCACCAGAGATTCTGCTGGGTCTTGCGAAGTACGACTCGAAAATCGACATGTGGAGTCTTGGCTGCGTTGCTGGTGAACTTTTTCTCGGCATCCCGCTCTTCCCGGGGCAGAACGAAATGAACATGGTATCGCGCATTGTGGAAATGCTGGGCTCGATGTCCGACATGTTTCTGGTACGCTGTCGAAATACGCCACGCTTTTTCAACCACAAGAGCGGCGGACAGGACGTCCGGATGTTCGAGCTGAAGACTACCGCGCAGTACGAGGCGGAGAACAACGTCAAACTCCCGGAATGGAAGCGTTACTTCCGGCAACAGAAATTACAAGATATTATAATGTCCTCCCCGTTCAAAACAGCGGCACCACACACGGAGGAAATAGCGCTGCGGCGCAGTTTTGTGGACCTTCTTGGCGGCATGCTCAAAGTAGATCCTTTGGAAAGGCTCTCCCCGGCTGAGGCGATGCTACACCCTTTTATTCGCCACGGCCCCCTGCCCAACGACCAACCGTGGGTCCCGCCGGGCAGACCTCGACGGCTTCCTCGAGTGCGACCGGTGCCAATCGAAATTCCGCAGGACCCGCACGGCGAAAATGCAATGTACAGCAGTTCCGCACCGGCGCTTCGAGGTCATCCGCTGTTTCTGCAAAATTTCCAGAGTGGAGCGGATCAATTTCCAGGCGGACCGCACGCGGAACAGCAACCGTTTCCTGGAGGACCTCACTCTGGGTATTATAACGCCCTCGGGGGAGCATACAGCGCAACAATGGCCACCGGCACTGGAAGTTATATTCCACCGTCTACGTTTTCTCAATACGGGTTTGGTGGTACTTCCTATGATCCAGTTCACGGTGCCTACGACGGAACAATGCGGACATACGGTAGGAGAGGGGGCAGCAGTTCTCAACCGCATCCCTCGGACACACCACCTATGTCTTCGGCGGCATTGCCAAGTATGTCACTGTCGATTCCGGCCGGTCCGAGACGCAGCGGTCAATTGCATTGTTCCTCATCACGGGAATCGCTGAATGCATCATTAAGGATGTCCGGGTCGCGGGAGTCGTTAGGTTTCCAAAGGGTGTCATCGGCTGGGGATTTGGTTGATGATACAATGTTTCCGTTCGGTTCGGACGACGAGGGCTTTGTACCAGGTATGCCGTCAGCTACAGGCGTACAGTTAGGTGTGCCGATAGGGCGCGGAAATCCGGTGGGAAACCGACAGGGACAACACGTTTTCCTTCCGAATTCTGGGTACGGGTACTTGCCGCCACCGCAGTCGAGGCTTCCGCAAATGGGGAATGCAAGTCAGTACAGAGGCCAGGCTGCAGGTTCGACTAGCGACGTAGACATGGGAGACTCGTCGGCGTCTCCTGGTAATAGCGGACATGGTGGGAATGCGTACACACGTAAGCCGCCGCAACCACAGCAGCCTTTCGATGGTGTTCAATCGCCGCGGAGTCGGAATTCGACATCATCTCGAGGAACATATAGTTAGAGCTAAGTACAGGGGATAGTGACAGAGCCCAAGTTAAGAACCATATAGTAAAAATAAGAAAAACATTGAATTGGTGACCTAAAAGAAGTTTGGGAGAATGAAGTCCTTTCTTACGTGGCACTTGCCACCTTATCATTTATTACTGTTAACGAGGATTGACAAACTAGTGGAACAAAAATGTGTGCTCAAAAGATTTTTTCGGAGCACAGCAAGCTTATGTACTTGTGTTCTTTTTTCGAGGCTCTGATGGTTTCTTCAGTGACCCGTTCCCTTCTGCTGCTGTTGATGCCGTGCGCGCTCCAGCAGATGCTTGCTTCGGCAAACAGGCCCGGCGGCTCAACTTGAATTGCCCATTTCGACCAAGTTCGATCACTTTCACTTGAATCTTGTCTCCGACATTACATACATCCTCGACCTTATCCGTTCTCTTATTCTCAAGTTCCGAAATGTGCAACCATCCTTCCTTTCCTTCTGCCACTTCGACAAAGACACCGAAGGGCAAAGTTTTCGTTACTTTTCCAGAGAAAGTGGTCCCAATCGACATACTCGTCGTCATTCCCTGGATTATGTCCATAGCCCTATCAATTGTTTCTTCGTCAGCCGAAGAGAATGAAACTGTTCCGTCATTTTCGATGGAAATTCGTATTTTCTCTTCTCCACCGCACCGCTCAATAATGGATTTGATTGTTTTCCCTCCCGGTCCAATGATGTCTCCGATTTTCTTCTGCGGAATTACAATGCATCGCACTCGTGGAACTGTGTCTGGCAAACTTGATCGTGCCGCTGGCACAGCTTTTTGCATTTCATTAAGGACATGAAACCGACCTTCTCGGGCCTGGTTCAGAATTCTACTGAGCAATTCAACCGAAATTCCTCGCAGTTTCACATCAAGTTGAAGTGCAGAAATCCCATTTTCATCGCCTGCAAACTTGGCGTCGCAACTTCCCAACGCGTCTTCCAATCCAAGGATGTCCGTCAGCACCACACTTCTCTTTTCTCCGGTGGCCGCATCCGCGACTAAGCGTTTGTCGATAATGAGTCCCATCGCAACCCCTGCAACATGATTTGTCAAAGGCACCCCAGCATCAAGGAGCGCCAAACAACAACCGCAGACGCTCGCCATACTTGAGCTCCCATTGCTCTCCAAAATGTTGCTTTCCACGCGGATGATGTATGGGAAATCCTCGCGCGGGGGAATGGCAGCGGCGAGCGCACGTTCCGCGAGTTTGCCGTGCCCGATTTCCCGCCGCCCCGGAGCGCCAATACGACCGACTTCACCAACGCTAGACGGTGGGAAAGAATATTGTAAATAGAACCGGGCCGTTTCCTCGCCTTCCAGAGTTTCCCTTTTCTGCACCATATCCTCACCCCCAAGCGTGGCTACTGCGAGTGCCTGCGTCTCACCTCTAGTGAACAACGAAGAGCCGTGGGCTCCGGGAAGAACACTCCGGTCAATAGTTATAGGGCGCACGGCACGTATATCACGACCGTCGGCTCGGATACCATCGTCCAGAATGCGACGCCGCATACGCTCGGAGACAGCTTCTTTCCATGCAATTGCAAATCATCTTCGCTATCGCTGCGGCATCTGGGTCCACGATTCTTCTTCCCTCGATGGAAGCAGCTCCGCAAAAACCCGTCCTCGAACAATTCGGACAGCTGCATCCCTATCCTGCTTTCCCGTGACAGCAAGCGCTTCGTCAATCCCACCCATCAGCTTTTCTATTTTTGCATCACATCAGCAGGGACTATTCGAGACCGGATAGGTCGTTTTCCTTGCCAGCTTTTTCTCGCAATTCGTCCATCCCATCACATAGTTTGACGATAGCTTCATGCCCAGTTCTTACAGCTTCTATAACATCCGCTTCCGGAAGGAAACTTGCAATGCCCTCAATCATCAAGATTCCTTTCCTCGTACCAGCTACCACAATGTCGGCAGTAGATTGCTTCTGCTCCTCAATTGTCGGTTCCACAACAAACTTTCCATTAATGCACGAGACCCGCACTCCTGCCACGGGTTCTACAAGAGGGATACTTGAAACATGCAGTGCAGCAGCCGAGCCGCAAATGGCCAGTGCATCTGCTGGATTTTCGGCGTCGTAAGAGAAAACATTCGCAATGACCTGAACTTCCTTGTAAAACCCTTCCGGGAACATGGGACGCAGTGGGCGGTCGATTAGTCTAGAAATCAGAATTTCGCGCTCTGACGGACGCCCCTCGCGCTTCGTGTAGCTCCCCGATGTCCGACCTGTCGCTGAAAACTTTTCCGCATAATCCACACGGAGCGGGAAGAAATCGATGTCCGATTTCGCCTTCTTTTCGCCACATGCAGTGCAGAACACAAGTGTACCGCCAATTCTCGCGATTACGGAGCCATCAGCCTGTCTTGATACCCGCCCCGTTTCGAATCGCATTGTCTTCCCCTCCGCGAACTCGACCTCCACAAAAACACCTTCCCCGGGAACCGGGATACGAGTTGAAGGAGATGATGCCAAGCTTCCACTGATCTCTTCAAAGCGGCGGAGGCGCTCATCAGTATCTGTATCTGGGACATGCGCTATATCTTCCGGATCTTCCGCGTCCACGATGGGCGATATACACGCTTTCGTGAATATCGTGCAGCGTTTCATCGGTCTTCGAGCACGTCGAATTGACTGGGAGCTTATGAATGGGCTTAAACGGGACACGCCTATCACTGGGCCTGTGACGAAGGCAGCATGCGTTTTGGGTCTAGCAGGCCCACCGAAGTTCCCTGCAGGGACACTGTCCATGCTGTGCGGAGCCATCCAGGATTCAGATTTCGCAGCAGTGATCCTTGGATGCCTTACTAAACTGTGCACTTGACAGAAATGCTGACGCCAAACTGTACAGACGGAAATCCTGGCCTGGCATAGCGCGTTCATGTCCGGCTAGGACGGCGTCACAACTTGGATGCGGAATCGCCGGCAGAACGGGAATTGCTCCAGGATTGATCTCCATTTTCAAGTACAGCTTCCGACTCCTGATAGTCCATAAGTTTTTTCTGAATTTAAGATTCCTCGCCACGTGTGAAAATCCGCGAGCTCTGTTGAGCAACATATCCAAAACGGCTTTTTGTGGCTGCCAAACATGTCTTTTACGCCGTTTATGTTCCATCAGAGGCCGAAAACTTTATGTATTGTACAGTATCCACATCGAAAGAGCTATTTGGTCTCGAACAATGCGCTCTCCTTCGCGGTTTTTATAGTTCTTCGAAAAAGTGATGTTCTCTAAATATAGGGTCTTTAGTCCACGGCGAAATATGCATCCTTCTTTTGATCCACGCGAATGATGTAACAAAAGAAGACAATGTTCCATAATTATTTGTTGGTAGGCCGTACTTGGAAAGAACCCCAAGCCTTAAGAACTTTCAAATTTATTATTGAATAAAGTGCAGACAAAACAAAACCCTCTTTATTCCGCAACCACGGCCTTGCCATACTTGGCAGCGATTTCAGTTTCTATATTCGGCGGTACCAACTCGTACCCGCTCAAATTCATGTTATAACTTGCACGTCCCTTTGTCATTGACCGCAAATTGCTCACATACGAGAACAATTCACTCAGCGGCACAAGCGCCGACACGGTCTTTGCCTTCCCACGCTCTCCGAGACCTTGTATTTGTCCGCGCCTCGAGTTCAGATCTCCAATAACGTCACCAAGCGATTCTTCCGGTGTCGTTACTTCGACCTTCATGATTGGCTCCATCAGCCTCGGTCCAGCCTTCTTCACACCTTGACGGAAGGCAGCTCTTCCTGCAATTTCAAACGCCAGTGCGGAGGAATCCACATCGTGGTAAGCACCATCAATGAGGCGTGCCTGGAAGTTGAGCAGCGGAAATCCGGCAATCACACCGTTGGCAACCTCGCTTTCGATACCCTTCTGCACACCCGGGATGTACTCCTTGGGGATGGAACCTCCCTTGATCTCCGAGATGAACTCGAATGTCGGGCGGGTGGCATCCTCCTCCTCGTCCTCTTTCTTCTCCATTGGAGCGAATTCAAGCACAACACGTGCAAATTGTCCACTTCCTCCGGACTGCTTCTTGTGAGTGTAGTCCACCTTGGCCTGACGCGTAATTGTTTCCCTGTAGCTAACTGTGGGTGCACCGACATTGCAATCGACATTAAACTCACGCCTCATTCGATCCACAATGATTTCAAGATGCAATTCTCCCATGCCTTCGATGACAGTCTGATTGCTTTCGTCGTCACGCGAGAAGCGGAAGCTAGGGTCTTCTTGCCCAAGCTTCACTAACGCCTGTCCCATTTTTTCCGTATCAGCCTTTGTCTTGGGCTCCACAGCAATTTTGATTACAGGTTCCGGGAAGTCCATCTTCTCCAATATGACCTCATCACCGGCAAAGCACAAAGTCTCCCCAGTGGTTGTATCTTTCAATCCTGCAATGGCAATAATGTCCCCAGCCCTTGCTTCCTTAATGTCTTGACGGTCGTTTGCGTGCATAAGCAACATTCGTCCTACACGTTCCTTTTTCCCTTTGACTGTATTAATCACAGTCTGACCAGCTTCCAAAACACCAGAATAAACTCTGGCAAAGGTCAAGGAGCCAACAAAAGGATCCGTGGCGATTTTGAATGCAAGAGCGGAAAACGGCGCATCATCAGAGGACTCTCTGGTGATTTCTGCTTCAGTATCCACATCGATGCCCTTGATAGCCGCTACATCGCGAGGGCTGGGCATATACCTCACAATAGCATCAAGCAGAGGCTGAACTCCTTTGTTCTTGAATGCTGTACCGAGACAAACGGGGACGAAGCTGCCGTTGATAGTACCCTTCCGAATGCAGGCAATAAGAGTAGCTTCATCAATCTCCTCTCCATCTAAATACTTGGTCAGGACTTCGTCGTCTTGTTCCACTGCAAGTTCCAGAAGTTTCTCACGATATTCCGCCGCCTGTTCAGCCAAGTTCTCCGGGATCTCGTCAAAGCGGTACTTGGCACCAAGACTTTCCTCCTCCCATACAATAGCCTTCATAGCGACTAAATCGACAACTCCAACAAAATCACTTTCAGACCCAATTGGCAATTGCAGAACAGCAGGAGTGGCATCCAAGTTGTCAACAATCATCTGAACCGTCATGAAAAAGTCGGCACCAGTACGGTCCATCTTATTGCAGAAGCACATTCTTGGAACACCGTACCTGTTCGCCTGTCGCCACACCGTTTCAGTCTGCGGTTCAACACCGGAGACGGAATCAAAGACTGCAACTGCGCCATCGAGAACTCGGAGTGATCGCTCGACCTCAATTGAAAAATCGACGTGACCGGGAGTATCAATGATGTTAATGCGATGGTCGTCCCAGAATGTGGTGGTAGCGGCGGACGTGATGGTGATTCCACGTTCCTGCTCCTGCTCCATCCAGTCCATGGTGGCGGCGCCATCATGCACCTCACCAATTTTGTAACTTTTACCTGTGTAATAGAGGATACGTTCAGTGGTCGTTGTTTTTCCTGCGTCAATATGGGCCATAATCCCGACATTCCGGTACCGCTCGAGCGGCATGTCGCGCGCCATTCGGGTACGGAGTCGCCGAGTTGTCGACGGATTTTGGGACGGAGACGCTGAAGCTGGGCGGCGTAGCAAGGCGCGCCCTCGCATGGTCTTCACTGCGATTGCATTGCCATGGAATGCCTTGTGCGAGGAGCGCACATTCGTCACAGGGTGACCGCCGATGCTCCTGGGCACGCCAACCGCCGTAGTGAAGGCCGGGGTTTCCATTTTCGTCGAAAGAAGGACCACGCACTGACGATGAAGAGGAAAACGGCCTGCCAGTAGCAGATATGTGGCCTTAAATGAAATCGAAATCGAGATTCACGGGGAATTGTCGTATGTTTGTAGCCGGAAGGCGAAAAACGGGCAATCTCCCGGACCGGAGTTCGCAGCTCACAGAAATTCCACGGAATGGTGCAGAGTTCAGATCAGCATACCGATACATGATCTGAACTCGAGTTCTTACAGTACCCTCTGGCACTGTAAAGAGAATCTTGGTATGATTTTTTTCGATCCACGGGTCATAATTTTATTCGTTTAAAAGACCCCTCGTCCCAGCCCTTTGTTGATCCTGCGCAGCAAGTTGGCCGAGACTGCGGCGTCTCCCGTACGACGCGCAAGGACGAGCACCGCGCGATGGCGGAGCATTTGGTGTCCATTTTCGGAACGGAGAAAGACAAGATAAACTGTCCGTTCTACTACAAGATAGGCGCTTGTCGTCACGGTGACCGTTGTTCGCGGGTGCACAGCAAACCGCTATTCAGTCCGACAATCCTGCTGACCAACCTGTATACCTCGCCGGACCAGATAATCGCGGCGGCGCGCGCGCAGGGCCTCCCGGACCCGGTCATCCCAGCGGAGGACCGGGAGCATCATTTTGACGACTTCTACGATGACATCCGGGAAGAAATGGAGCGCTTCGGCACCGTCGAGAGCGTCAACGTGTGCGAGAATCTGTCCGAGCACCTTGCTGGCAACACCTATGTCAAGTTCGCGGACGAGGAGTCAGCGGGCGTCGCATTGCGCGCAATCGCAGGCCGCTGGTACGCCGGTCGCATAGTGCGCGCGGAATTCTCCCCCGTGACGGACTTCCGGGAGGGGAAGTGCCGTCCGTTCGAGAAAACTGGCGTCTGCGAGCGCGGCGACTACTGCCATTTCATGCATCTCCGCCGCCATCCGGGGAACATGCCTTCATCTAGTTCGCGCCGCGATGAGCGCGACGAACTCCGCAGCGAACGTGGGCGTCGCGACAACCGCGGGCATTACCGCTATCGAGAGCACTCGTGGCGCGATGAGCGCGACAGAGATGGCCGGAGCTACGAGTACCGCTACGACAGGGACAGGGACAGGCATTATGACAGGGACAGAGGCGGGCGGGATCGCGATAGAGAAAGGGACCGCTCCCGAGACAGGGACCGTCGAAGGGATTATGACCGCGACCGAGGAGACGGAAAGCGAGACTTGAAGCGTGATAGAAGTTTGGATCGCGACGTGGATACAAGTCGCGACAGGGACAGGGAACGCGACCGCGACAGGGAGCGCGACAGAGACAGGCGTAGAGATTCCGACCGCGACGACCGCGACAAAAGGCGCAGGGATAGGGACCGCGAGCGGGACCGTGATCGTGATCGTGATCGCGATCGCGACCGAGACCGCCACCGAGACCGAGACCGCGACCGCGACCGCGAAGGGAATGGTTACAAAGACTATGACCGTGGTGAAGACCGAGGTGTATACCGTGAACGCCGCAGTGATAAGCGCAGTGAGCGTGACCGTTATGACGATTAGATTGTTGGGTTAATGACTAAATAACTTGCAGTTAGCACTTTGGAGCTACTTGCAAATTGGAGGTAAACAATATTGTAGGAAGCGTTTAACACTGGTCGTAGCAGCTGGTTTCAAGAAAGACTGTTGCCAAGTACAGGAATCACTAAATATAAAGTAAAACATGCGAAGCAAACGTTTCCTTCTAGCAGGAGAAGATTGCTTGGACATTTGAAAAAGAGTAGGGCAAACTGAGGAAAAATATACATCGTTTAGCGAAGACAACCATCGAAATTGCGCATGCAAACGAAGATCTTCTCACATATTCATGGTGCCGAAGGCGACATAAGGCCATCACGGTCTGCTGAAATGGTAACAGACTCCTCGTCCTCTGCCTGTCCGACATCCGAGTCGAGAGCCGCGAGTGTTTCCTGCGGGAAGAAACGGGGTGCAATTCTCGACCGGATGAACATAAGCGTGCCAATTACAGCGGGGAAGAACATACTTGTGCGCTTATTGAGTTTGAGCGCCCAGAGCATAGCAAGACAAGCAACCTGAAGCAGAGTAAACGCATGAACCTGTACAGCTGGAACTTTCCTCATTGGCGCGTCCTCGGGGTATTTTGAAGGGTCCATGAACAAGTAGCGAATGCGAGACAGAAAGTCGTTTCCGCCCATCATGTTCCGCCCAAGGAAGAGGAAGAGCCCCGAGATCACGGCCATGGGAATTCTGGACACGACAGGAAGCAAAAGCAGAGACCCAAAAATGAGCGCGTGAATCACGAACGGGGTCAATCGGTTCTCAACAACCGAGACCACACGTTCAGTGCCGTTCACGGATTCCACGTTCGACAACGCCTGCACGTGCGCCAGTGACTGCACGGTGCCCGCGCACATGAGTGGCATGGCGCAGACCGAGCTGATGAAGGTGCAGACAGCAAGCATGAACATGTCGAGATGGTAGGCCGGTCCCTTTTTCAGTTTCCGTTGCGGCGCGTTGACGACTCTGACCGAAATGTTCTGGTCCAAGAAGAACAAGCACGTGAGCAGCAATGCTGGGACTATCGCGGCAATGCGGATGGCCATCGGTGTGGCGAGTAGGGGGATGAAAAGCGGCCTTCCGTGTGCGAGAGAGAATGTTTTCGGGATGGACAACGCCGGGAGCCCTACTCGAGCCACTGTCGGAAGGGCAGAAACTGCGCTCATGGCTACGACGGCGAAAATGGGGCCAAAATCCGACAGAAATGTTCTCACCCGGCGAACAAAATAGCGCGATGTCCTCAACCCGGACAGCGTCCGCCCGACGACGACGGTGCCGAGGGCGAGCGCAAGCGCGGTGAACGGGCGGGTCTTGTCCGCCGCGGCGATGAAGAAAGCAGCCGCGAGGTTGCGGGACGCCTCATACAAAAAGTTGGTGGCGATAAGGGAGTTAAAAATATCATCCGTGAACCGGGTGCAGTGCTTGATGAGGTCGCTGACATTGGAGACGGCAAGCAGAAACAGAATCAGACTCGTCCACATCCCGACCCAGGCGTAGGTCGGGAGGAACGGAATCGCCGCGACCTCGCAGAACGCGTACAGCGCGGTCGTGAACGCGAGCGTCAGCCCGGTCGGGGCGAGGAAGGTGAGCGGCTGCCCGGACCCGACGGCGTACACCATGCCCACCGCCCCCGACGAGAGCAGGAACGTCGACGACGCCCATGGAGCCGCCCGT
>JADWZK010042208.1_pt1 | contig 11371 bp, 6 predicted proteins | sample 8957641 | NCBI WGS metagenome assembly JADWZK01 (sample SAMN16576796, study PRJNA672827) | algae metagenome | host: rhodolith | place: South Korea: Udo, Jeju | collected 2014-09-18 | reverse complement strand
TCAGCACAGCGACCGACACTGTTGTTTCGGCACATCTCTCTTTTTCTTCTCCCACCCTTTTCCCTGAGTACTTAAGCCACGATTGCGTCCGTCTCAGTAGAAAAGGGCATCCGCTCTTCGCTTTTCCTCTTTCGACCATAGTTAGCAACGTTGTGACGGCCTAATTTTCTTCCACTTTTCTCTATCTCGTGCTGTTTCGATTGCTTTCTCTACATCCAGGTCTGGAATGTCACCGTATAATGATTCTTTTATTGGCTGGACGCAGTTCAGGAGTACTTTCCGTACAAGCCTGTCCTCATCCATGCGCAGTACAGTATATGCCCGAGCCAGCTCCACCGGCGGTCTCAGACAGCAATAATATGCTTACCCTTGCAGCTTGTAACACTAAATTTATTCATTGTTCCTTTTCGGCGATTCACGACGATGCAGTGATGAAAAGAGAACCCGAAAATGCTGTTGTGCTCATTCGTAGTTTCAAACTCACGATATCTCCTGATCCTACACAATCTCCGTCCGATGATTGACGGAAAGCGGTACCAATGTTACAGAGTTCGCGATCTTTTGAAAATCGCAACCCTCCCATCTCGTTTTTTTATTTGAATCAAATTGGCAGTCGTGTCCTCTACGTTTACAAACGAACTGCGCCCAGCCCTCCGGGTCCACATTCCACAACTTTTGTTCGATCAGTCCATAGTTTTTACTACAGTATAAATGATAAGTAAATGAACAGCCGAGATTCATCTAACGCAGCCATCCGTCATAAAACAGAAAAAAAGCAGAAATTTTGATTCCAAAATCATAGCACATGGCATTCGTTCGGGACCCCCCTCTCCGGAGAATCGTGAACTTTATTTCAACTCCGGAAGCATTCGGTTTTCGAAGCTACGGTCAACTGCCTGAGCTCGTTTTCTTTCTTGTTCTCGAGCAACATTCCTGCGTTGATGTTTTCCAGCTTTGTGGCAATACGTCGCTGTCACTCTCAGGTTCGGCTTTATCCGCTCAATCTTCGCCGTATGGAACCAAAGTTTGTCGCTCGGCTGTCTGCCAGTGCTTGGGATTTTCCGAGACAGAGATGTCCAAGCCGTTAGTGGGATGGCCTTTTCCTACTTTTTCGCTTTTGGATCTGTACTCAGGCACGTCAAAGCTCTTTTACATCTTTCATCCAGAAAGGATTACTCGGGGGAATGAGCCCTACGACAGTCTTCCGCACAGTGGGTCGTAGCACCTATTTCTTCTTCAAGAAAAATAATGAATGCTGGGAGTAATGCACACCGCACTTTTTTTGCGCTTTCCGTGCTTTGCATGTTCTTTTCATCTTCTGGCAACTGCATGTATTGAACACCTATTCCGCCCTCGAAATCCGTGAGTTCTCCGCGGCTCTAGACACCCGAATTATCCGTTCTCTAAAATTGCGCGGGCACCAGTGTCAGAAGCGGGGGAATGATGCCCGTTTTAATGCTGGTGAAAGTAATGATGCTGAAAAGGAAGGGGAAGACCCTCGAGAAACCGAATACCGTTCTGCCAACAGTGCGTGTGGATCTCATGGTGATGACAAGGATGGGTAATCCGCGGCAATTCGTATGACTGTTGACAGCGATTACAAGTCAGTTTTCCTAAGGTGACAGTTCTATATGTGCGGCACAGAGAACTCGAAATTGCAGTGGTTGAATGTCAAGTAATATTCTGATATGCGCAAGCCTGATCGACGGCGGCGATTCTCGATGGTTGTAAAATTCCAACTGCAATTGAAGGAAAAGGGAAAGGCCGCGAAGAGAGCAAGGTCGGCTTCAATCGCCCATGTTTGCGTTTTCGGTGTGGCTTGTGGCTAATATTTCGGACTCATTATTCTTGTTATGCGGCACTTTGGTTCTGTTTGGCGCTGCTAGACGACCGGCGTTTTTGCTCGAGCCGAATGGGTATGGAATGGAAATGCTGTTTTTTCTGTGTGCCATGGCATACTTGAAGACTGGTCAGCGGAAGCAGAACGGTGAATGTTTTCTTTTGAGCAGTCCCAGTCGGGGCCGCAACTGGCAATTTGATAAATCAGTTATTGGAGGTGTAGATTCGCTCCTTGTTGAACACCCAAGCATATTCAAAATCGAAAGATTGCAGACTTTTGTATATTAACCTGCTATCATATGTGTCACTCTTGAATGACGGACAAACACTTTCGTTCATAGTTTTTCTGAGAATGATGAGTCCATGGCATTTGATGCCGCAAAGCGTAATTTCCAGTTAAATTCCGATTCTTGTCGTTGTGTAAAAGCATGTATGGGGCCTAATCAGAAATACGACTCTCCGTTCGATATTCTTAAGACGTAGATTAAATTTACAGACCATCTCAATTTCATTTTTGAAGCTACTGATTTCTTTGTATATCCAAGAGGCGTCTTTAGTTCTCGACCGGTATGTCGTTTTCAGGTCAATCCCTACGTCCTGATTGTAGAACTCTGCGTTCAGCGCCCGTATCGAATTTGCAAGTATATACGCCAGCATATTGTAATTGCTGGCAATATTCTGCATCGTTTTTGCGTTGGGATTTATCTCGTGCGGGTAAAAGATTGACCTACCGGTAGATAGAATACTGCTGATGAGGCTGTGAGACCTTAATGCGCAAAACTGGCTTGAAGAAAATAAACAGGGAAACATATATCCCTGCTTTTCTCCCAAATCATTTCATTCGACGCCAATGCTTTAGGACCAAAAAACTGGCGACGTTGGATCAACGACAGAAATATAAATAGATGTGAGAGCAATGCAAAATTAACCACAAGCTGTCCGGCGTTCTATACTATGAGTTGGATCCACTTCAATTAAACCAAATGAGTCGTGACGATACGTGCAGTAGCCGTAACAACATGTGAATTCTTCTACAGCGCAGTACAGAACGCACTATAGAGAAAATCTTGAAGCCTAGCATGGTAAACCTTGCTCCACGTCTTCAAACATCGCTCTCAATTATACCAACATGAATTTCCTTGACAAACCCCTTAGGAAACATACGCCGCTGGAATGGTGAGAGACCGGATTTTCCTTGTATTATTCGTTTGGAATACAGGTTAGGTTTTCGAAGCGAGTTATGCACCGTATAACAATATTATTCCATCCTTTTTAACGTCTCATCCTTCACATGATCTCTACACTACAAGTACGTTCATACACATGCGCCTACGTAAAGTCTTTCGAAGAAATGTCGATACCGAGGTCTTTGAGTTCTTCCCGTAAGGCCAACAGAGTTCGCTTTCGAATATCTGCGTTTTCTTTCCTAAGTCTTTCGATGACCAGCCGTTTGCGCCGAACTCTGTGGTGGGCATTGAAAACATTCAAACCATGGTGGTATCCCGGGAGTGAACCTTCAGGACATGCTGCCACATGGTCATGTACGTTAACAGCACTCTGAAGGCAGATACACCAGGCACAAAAATACCGATGACAAAACGAACACGAGAGAGCAAAGCAGCCTGTGAAGTCCAAAAATGCCATCCTGCAAGCTGTATTCGGACATCTGAGAGTTAAAATTTCGCCCACAATTCGCAAACGTAAAGTTTCTGCCTGCCGCTCGTCCAAATCTTGAATTTCCTGGATCCTGGCAAACTCGGCTTCTAATTGCCTCTTTTGAGTCTCCAGTGCCACATGCACCTCTAGTTTCGCATGTGCAGACATCCTTAGCTTTTGCAATGCTGCGTGGGTGTCCTTCAATTCATCCTCAGTGGCGTCATGTGACTGATTCAGAAGCAGTGGCAGTTCATATTTCGCAGTACAGCCATCATGAGGACACAGTAGCATCCCATCACGATCCACAGCCCGCGCCAAAGTATCAGGCTCACTTGCGTGCTTAGCATGTCCAGAAAAACAGTCGCGACACAGAAAGTGGTTATCAGAACAGACCCAGCCTTTCTTTGGTTCGTAGAAATCGAAACAGATGGCACATGGCCGGAGCAGCTGCAATTTGACTTTGCATATCGGAATGATCGAACCTGGCACCCAATACACACGATCAAATGGCTTTTGCACAGCATCCCGGGATACACAGTCGTGGCCAGTTTCCATGGACTGTAGCATAAGTTTTCTCGCCTTGATATTCTCTTTGTCAAGTCTTTCAATAAACTTATTCTTGCCTTTTGTTTTCTTCTTGATTTTGCTAATTTCCAGACGGAATGGTGGAGTGCCCTCCAACACTTGATGCCGTATCGCTGCCCCAATGCGTACAGTCAACGACCCATCTTCGCCATTCTTAGCACAATCCTCAACGAGACTTTCCACTGAAAAGAGTGTTCCCATAGAGCCATAACCGAACTGGGTATCGACCATGTTAAAGCTGTTCTTTCCACGAATGACGTGATAGATAATGTCGTAAGCCCCTTGTACATCCTCAATATCTGGTGGGGCGCGAACAGAGAGTCCATCTCGAGATTCGTTTGCAATTGCGTTTCCGAGAATATCAACATTTCGTGAAAGGATCTTCAAATAGGCCTGAAGAAGAGGGTCAAGACTTGCACGTTCAACTTCGAAAACCTCTTTGATGAACGTTGACGGAAGAGACTCAAGTGCACGCGCACGCAGTTTGTTCATATGAGATTCGAAACAAAACGCCGCAGGCGTCGTCGAATCTGAAATTCGCCCTCGTCCAGCTTCTGTAGCGGACGAAACCTCAGTTGTTCCGCTCGCAATACGGATTCCAGGACGCTTGTGTTCATTGCTCAGATCTTTCGCCTTCTCTAGAGCTTCGGACCACTGATTCCAAGTACAAAAAAGGCATGGCTCGACGTCAAGCCTGACACGCGGATCATCTTCCCCGCACGTCCATGTTACTGGATGTCCGCACGGAAGATGAGCACGAACTTCGCGTTCACAGCACGATATTTCCTTGAAGCAATCGGCAAGAGTAACGTTCACGTTGCACGTTGTGCATTTCTTTTCCACCAAGTTCTTACATGGGCGAGGACTCCCATTCTCCTGTAGCTCATGACATTTCTCAGCATCTTCGAACCCACACACTTCACAAGTAGACTTTTCAAGCTGCTCGCACTTCGAACTCAGGGCGTCAAAGATGGAACAGCATTCAATCTCCTCGGTATGCATGCACGACCGAACAAATCGGCTCGTTTTGCCACATCGCATAGCTTCCAAGATATTTAGGGCGGGTCGAATTGGCACTTTTTCGTTCTCGATCACAACAGGACAGGTTATCGCATCACCATCAAATCGCTGAGTAATGCGCTGTGGAGGTTCGCCACGCCATGGATTTGAAGCAAGAATATCCACAATAAGGAAACAAGGGACCAAAGTTGAATGCTCACAAAGCGGGGAATCTATTTCAACAAGATGCATACAAGGGGGCGAATCAGTAACCGACGTCGCCCATGAAAACGCACGACTGCAAGGTACGTCCGTTTCCTCATGACCGCACGGCCGCCGGTACACAACCAGCTCAAGGCACTCTTTCACGCCCACAGCCGCTTCGCAGTAATCTTGCCCAGCTTCGACGACGGGATCAGCTTGATCGTCCAGACTTACTCCAGGAGTAGCAACTGTCACACTTCTTTCCAAGTGACAAGGGATGTCAACGGCAATGTGCTTGCAGCGTGCTCGAACACAAGATACTGAAATCGGACACTTCACATCGACAAGTCCTCTCAGCCTTGCAAGCTCATTGCATGTGCCCGGCCGAACGTTGTGGTTGATCTTTCCGCATGGATACGAAAACAAATCATCGACCGGAGCGTTGCACACAGGCGGAGGATCTCCCTGACGGTGACATGGAATCTGGTAAGCATGATCGCATGACCGTTCAATGGTCACCAGGGCCGAACATGGAGGTAGCTGCTTCGTAGTCAGAATCGAAAAGAGCCGAGAGCAAGGTAGTTCTCTTGTAATGTGTCCACAATTTCGGACAACACCGACTCGCTTGTTACAGGCACCGCTCAACTTCTTCACAAACGGATCAATACGGGGCGCAGCTTCGATTGCAGTTTCGTCCGCGATAGTTTCCACATTGCCCTTTGCGTCGAGTCTTTCAATCCACAACGATTCAGGTAAGCTTTCTGAAAACGTTCTAACGAAGCACGCGGCCTCAATTTGATGACCGCAGATGGGGCTGGATATCGTTACGCCAATTTTGCATTCTGGCTCAGGTCGAATACTTTCGGCCAGCTGGAAAACTTCGGTACACAACGCCATCATCTCATGACCGCACGACATTCTATATCTCGTGCTCACACGGCACGGAGGGATCGCCCTTGCTATCACTCCCGAATGCATACTTGCCAGCGCGGTCTCTGACGGACCATATTCCATTCCATGCACTACGAGAGGTGGAGATGACGAGACACCTTCACAATCTTGGGCAGACCAAAGCTCGCGAAGTGCTATAGCTTCGAAGCAGCGTGATGCGAGTTTGTGGGAGCAGCGTGGTCGGGGCGCAGTCACTGCCTCTCTGCACTTTGGCGGATTGTCCATGGACGACTCGTTTACGCTATCGTGACAACTCATTCGAGTTCTGCAACCACATAGCCGCACATGTTGAACCATCTCTCGGCATGGAGGAGGTGTTTCCTCCCATTCTCGACGTTCACAGCATTTCGGTGCCTTTATCTTGTGACCACATGACGGATTGACGTAGTCGGCAACTATCTCGACGCATGCTTTAAGGGCTACATCACCCGTGAGTAGCAGAGAACGCCGATGACATGAAAGTTCAACTGTATGAGGACAGTCTGGTCGTCGATATTCCACAATTACGTCGCATCGGTAGTGCTGAAGCGCCTCAACAAGAGAAAACATGTTAGGCACCTGTTGTCTAACTTCGAAACACAGCAACGGGATGTCTTTGTGCTCCTCACATGGCCTTGGAACAACAGTCTCACATTTCGACGTATGTGGCACTTTGGACGGTGCGTGACAATAATTGACTTGGCAAGGATGTTTGCACCATGGCAACAGAAACGAACATGGTTTCTTGCAAAATTCCGAGCGTTCCTCTGGAGTTGTAGGAAACTCACTTGGTTCAGCTATTTCACGGATGACATCCTGGTGACGTGGACAACAAATTGTGAGCTTGTTTCCAAGCCGCTTCTCCTGCGTATCGCTGTTAATGTCCTTTGCCTCTTCAGTATCTGCAACGTCTAGATCCGTAAGTAGACGGCGCCAATGCGACGGACCTTCGCCTCCCTTTAAATTCTTCGAGACTGCTCCAGATGCACCCAGGATGTAAAAGCCCATGCGCGCACGCGATGTCGCGACAATGAAACGATTTCTTAAAGCAACAAAGCGGTTTCCTGGTCGTGTACTGACAAGCGAAAGAATCACGATATCGTTCTCGTCTCCTTGATAGCGGTCCACGGTAGAAACCACGACTTCATTCGGCTTTGAAACTCTACGACCCACATTATCTGGACGGCGAGGAACAAGTGCACCTTTCACTTTTCGAAGCTGCCTCATAATTGTAATCTTCTGGCCCTTGTACGGGGTAATGACAGAAATGGCCGCAGGTGGGACACCACAATGAAGGAGCCAAGACACAAGAGCGCAGCATGCTTCCGCCTCACCGTAGTTGCATCGAGAAAGACCTACAGCTGCCCGCCCTTCCTCAGTTTTAAGGTCCCAGAAAAAGACTTGAGGTTTCACGCCAGGCACAAACTGTCCATTGCCATACCATAAACTTCGCTCATCGCGCAACACGGGGCTCATGTTTCGGTCACCAATCTTTTGCGCAATCGTAGTTGCATGGTCTTCGATGTCAACAACATCTTCGTACTCGCATCGCGTGAGGTCAGAGATCTCAGGACGCATTCGACGCTGAACATCCAGAATTGTGCACGGAGAGTCATCTGTCTCGCCGTTGTCAATCTCACCACCAGTGACGAGACGCTCGAACAATGATACCTTGATGGACGGATGTGTCGTCTGAATTGGGAACCAGCAAGGCTGAACGAATGCTGGTAACTGTCGATGATCTCCAATGAGCTCCAGCTTGCAAAGCGACCGGACGGCAAGCACTGAGACAATTGTCGGTTCCATTACTTCGCATGCCTCCTCAACAACCATCGCAAATGGCTCCGAAGCGCGAAGAGCATGAAGTCGTCGCGTGGCACCTACAACTGTGGCTCCAATAACTCGGGCATTCTTCAAGGAAAAAGCAGCTGCTTCCGCCCTCTCCAATCTCGCACGTTCGACGTGACCATCTGCGAGTATCGCTAGCTTGGACACAGCAGCACATAATCCGCCCAAAAGGTCGGCGACGGAACCCCAACGCCGTGGTAAAGACTGGTCCCATGTCCAATCCTTTGAATTCCGGGAAGAGCTTGCATTTTCATCGAGGTCATGAGCCGTGGCTTCGAACTGGCCTTCGTCGTCGACTTCAGAGTCCGAACCAGATTCGGAATCATGGCCTACGATGTCTTTTAGATGTTGCATTTGGTCGTTGATTTCGTCTTCACTCGAATTGAATTCATCAGAAAGAACATCACCCTCGTCCGCACCCATTCCAAACGCCGCACGCTCATTTTCAGCACCAGACTGGTTATCAGAATTCACGCTTTGTTCATCTACATCATCATCCACAGTGCGTAAATCAGGAATCGCATCAAACTCTTGAGCCTCAGTCCCAAGCGTTTCGAAATCCGGGGCTATGAGATGCGCTCCGTCGACAACTGGTTCGGGCACCGCTTCGTCAACTGCATCCTTGTTCTGGCTTTGGACTCGTGCTGGAACTGCGTCATCAATTACTTCATGAATAGCGTCATCTTCATTCTGCTCGGATGCTTCAGCTGGCTTCTGGTCCATATGCGCTTCACAATAGAATGTAGAAGATTGACTAGGAACTTTTCCTTTGGTCTTGCACCTTTCCTTCTTCTTCTTCTTCGTCCCAGCGCATTGCATTTCAACCATATCGACATCATCACCAAGTGCTCCGTTGGAATTATTTTGTTCAGAAATGGGCCCATTTCCGATTGCAGTCCACGCCGGATATGCTAACTGGACTTCATCAGCTTCGTCAACCTCCTCTTCCTCGTCATCCGAATCGCTGTCGTCGTCAGATTCTCCCGAAGACTCTTGTTTCTGATCAGCATGGGGAGCGCAGTAGAAGGTGGAGCCGTCAATTGAAGTACCTTTAGTCTTGCAAGGGTTTCCCCTTCTGGTTTTCCCCGCGCATTGTACTTTTTCTTCTCGCTCACCAGTTTTTACACCTCCAAACCAAGACCGTTTGGAATGCATTTTGCAATAAGCAGTATTTTCAACGGCCTGCGAATTGCATATCTCCCCGTCGTGCATAATTTCGATGCAAAGAGGGTGCTGCTGACAAACATTGCGCGGGGGATTATCGACAACAGTCTGATCCAAAGGGAGACCATACTCGCGGCAGATGCGACATTCGTGACTTTCGCAAAACCAAACGACCGAGTCTATCTCCACACCGCATCGATCGTTCACGATGTCGACATATCCGCAACGATGTTCATCACAGAGGCGCGACGGTGGCGCTTCCACGCTAATACGCCCACGCGTTCCATCGCAAGCGACGCATGCATGGAAATCGCAAAAATTTTGCCGGCCGCAATCAAATAAGCGGAATCCTTGGCATTGCGCCTCAGCACATTTGTGCTCTTTGCAAAATTCAGAACCCTGAACGCGGAGCACAGATTTCGCATCACGAGGATCATGCCGAGTCACAATAAAGTGGCAGATTACGCAGCAATGATCTCGACAATATGGAAGATCGGGTGAATGGTACATCTTCACACAATTTTGCGCCGCACAGGAGTGTTTGATGCACGCAGATCCAACCTTTGGAAGAACAGGGATGCATCGCAACATGATACATCGTTGGCATGCATGTGTTGAGCACACTTCACTGTCAACCAACCTCGGCAGGCGACATGCATCACCATCTTTTGCATCCATCTTGCAGCGATGTACATCACAAAATTCTCCACCATCCACACGCTGTCCATTGCATCCTAACGCAAACTTGCATTCGTGCAGCTCAGGGCAAAAGCCGCCCGCAATACAAACTGACCATAACGCAACGACCGTTCTCATCCGTTGCCTCGCACCGTGGGGGCGGTACACCACCGTCGAGCCACCTTTCGAGAAGAAATATCGGCCGGTTCACACCTGGTGGTTCGACCCAGTGCTCCACGCCTTGTTCCAGACCTGCGATGCTGCGCAGAAGGGCACGCTGTTCCGGCACAGACATGTTCGGCACGCTGTCCATCATGGACTTGAGCACACCATACGCCACCGCCGCGTTTGGTTCTTCTTCCAACTCTTCAATTTGCATACACGCGCGCACCGCCTGCACTACGGCAACTTTGGCGGACTTCATGCCTCCTTCATCCTTGCCAGCACGACTCGGTTTCCACAAGCTCAACGCATTGCTCTCCTCGTCGTCAACTGCGCTCGCCATAAATCCTGCGCGTAGCGATCGCCAATCACGGAGCGTGCGCTGCGCAGCACGTAGGCAGGCAACACGACTCCCGAGAACTTCCTCTGTGACCTTTTCAGCTGGTGATGATCTCTCCCCAAACGGTAAAAGACGGGGGTCCTCGGCTCTTCCGCATCGAATTAGCCCTCGGGATATCCTTGACGCTTGCCCATACCCCTTCAATACGTCCAACAAAAGTTCATCAAGGGCGTGGTTCTTGTAGGAAAGCACGACAATTGGACCGACAGCATGTCCAGCCTCGCGGGCATATCGGCGAATGATGTCAAGAGCGTGCACAAGTACGACACCAACGTAAGACTTTCCCGTGCCTGGCGGCCCTTGCGTACAATGGAGGGACTTTGTTAACGCCGCCGCGAACGCCTCAAGCTGTGTGCCGTACAGGTTCGCAGACCGCGCAAGGGCGGTGAGTTCGCGCACCAAAGAACTCCTTCGCGTGAGAGTTAATTTCCCCAGGAGGTCAATTTCCGTAGTATCAAGCGCTTTGGAGATCGCCAGGTCCACGTTCTCGCTGAACAGAGTGACGGGAGTTGCAGTTGTTCCTCCAATAAGGCTGTAGGAAAACGGAAGCTGACTGAGATGCTCCACAAGCGCGGGATCCGTCACTGTCGAGAGCACGGAGAGCACTTCCGGGACAAAGACCTGCAAATCAATCAATGCCACACGCGTCCCAGGGTCAAGCGTGCCGGTTTCCCCCTTCAGAGTCGATAGATCGGCGCGCGAAAGCAACCGTATCGCGATGCGTCCATTGGCGCGCTCCATGAAATCGAGACTATGCCCAGCCTGGGTGCTGACGGGGACAACTTCCGCCCACTCAATGCGGCTCTGCGAACTGAGCGGCTCACAGGAAGCGCCAAGACGGGCGACGGCGACAAGCGCCGAGCACTTGAGACGGTACGTGGTCTTCCAATTCGGGGCGACAGAGGG
>JADWZK010040890.1_pt1 | contig 11385 bp, 11 predicted proteins | sample 8957641 | NCBI WGS metagenome assembly JADWZK01 (sample SAMN16576796, study PRJNA672827) | algae metagenome | host: rhodolith | place: South Korea: Udo, Jeju | collected 2014-09-18 | reverse complement strand
CCAAAGGGTCACCATCGGCTGAGTAGCAAACGGCGCCACGTGCGTCTTCTCTGCCTCCTGGGCACCTCTTGCGAGGTGTCTCCCTCCGCAGCAACCGGGGGGACCTCAGAGTGCGCGGGTTCATTCTGAGGCAGGAAAAACTCCGCGAAGCTTGTCTTACAATAGCCGGTCCATAATTTCGGAGCCTCTCCCAATTGCGTTCGCTCTGCGAATGTGCTCTGAACACGATTTCATGAAATACCTCACGTCTGAACCAGACCTATGGACCTCATAGGCCACTCAAGGAGTGGTACATCTTCCACTGTGAATAGTAGCTCCAGTAGTAGCCGCCCAACTTTCAGGTGCTACCGCTACCGTAGCCATACAATAACCTCGTTAGTAGCAGGTAAGTAGCATCGATAAGTAGCACCACAAACGGCCACTGGCAACCCTACTCTTGACTGTCGTATTCTCCCCCATGCTCTCTTTCTTATTCTTTATCTGTCACTGCTTCGAGACTTAGTGAACATCACATTAAAAGGAACCATTCCCCTATTATTCTCAGACTACGATTCATTCGGATTTGTCTGCCTTATTTAGCCGATGCAAATATGCATCATGTACTCTGCCTGGCATATTTTATAAGCCTCGCTTATGGCATCAACATTTTCCAAGCCTCTAGCTACAGTTGTCCGACTGGAAGGGAAACTCTTTATTCCCTTCCAGTACTAGCAGAATCAAGACAAACTAGGCGTCTGGAACCTGAAAAATCCATAACAGGTGGCGTTCATGCCAATATATCTCCAACCTGCACACCCGCTACTCCTTTGACACGAACTCACCACGAAAAGGGAAAAGAAAATTTGCCGCCGAAACTCCACTATGACCCAGCAATGAATTCCTCGCCGACTATTCAGCACACGTTCCTTGTGGTCTCATCAGCGTCTCTTCCTTGTTTCCATGTCCTGACTCTTATCCCCGAGATGCATGGTTTCTTCAGAAGATATAATTCCACCACGCAAAAAGCGAAGCGCACTCGTCGCAGACCATTCTAGGTAACACTGCAGCTCAAATCCAGCATGCGGTTAATTGGACAGCTACTTCGACTACCAATATTTTATAATTCCTTACAATTAGCAGGTGCAATATATGGATCACGTGTTAACTTAGGACAAGATCATCAAGGAGATTTTTATGGTACGGCCGCGCCGTTGTTAGGCGCTGCACAGAAGTCCCTCAGGCAGAAGGCGGGTCGGCAGTTGTACATTCCAGGACTTCGACTTCTACCACTTTTCTCTCCAAGCCCCATTAATGATCTTCCCTTCACTTTTTTGTTTGGCAAGTTTGTGCTTAGGATGCTCGCGTCGAATCAGAAGACCTATACTCGGGCTTGACTTTGCTCCTGATACTATTTTACAGTTCTGTTCTCTCGCCTTCGTGTTCGTTCGAATCACTCGAATATGCAAGTTGTTCTGAAGGATTTCAGAAACGTTTCTTTCTTCTCCCGTTTTCAGCGCAACTAAGGTATGCAGAGGCATTAAATCGCTTGAAAACGGAGGATGAATAATTGAATATTGTACTTGCACAAATTTGTTTCTAGAATCTCCATACAGTATTCATCATGTCATCGTTCGTACATTCATTCCCCTCCCAAGTGGTATTAACCAGTCCTTTTTCTGATCAAAATTCCGTCTCGAAAACATCGCGAATATTGTTCTGAAGCTTCGAGCTCAGGTGTATATTACGAGCTCAGGTGATATATCCGCCATCGCTCGTTCACTTTCTCCATCCCATCCTTCAGCTCTCTGGTAACAATATAACTATAAATAGGAATATTCGACTTCAGCATGCATTGAGAAACAAGTGAATGGAAGCCCGAGTGTGAACGAAGAATCATCCTTCGATTATATTGTAGAAAACAATCGCATAGCGCAAAGTACAGACAATCGTCGAATCGTTGATGTCTCTCCCAAGGAATGTAAACTTTTTGACCCGCTGACGTGAATGTATTCGGGATCAAACTTCAGTCATTGTATATCAGGCATTTGCGCCATACTTTCGTCGAAAATCTAGTGCTGAAGAGCAACGTCGGCGGCATGGCCGTAAAGTTCAACCGAAGTAGCCATCAACGACTCCGTCTGTTCCAGGCAACTTAAAGTCAAGAGCTCTCTCCGAGCAAAGGGATAAATAATGCCCGGCGTATATTTCTTAAAGATAGTTGTTTTTAGAGACCGATTCTCTACATATGGCTGAATTTGGCCCTTAGCAGACAGTTGTGTTTCCTCCTGTGGAAGGGCTTACTATTCATTAAGTGCAGATAAAACACCAGGTTGCGAGCTCATAGGATCGCCCATTCTTAGGCTGGTATAGCGTGATGAGAGAACATAAACCAATATAGCCATCTTGCTCTAATTCTGCTTCTAATGGTAGCAGCTCTAACACAACGCTTCGTTTACGTTATTTAGAATTTACTATCACAGCACTTTTTCCGTGAAAGCATTCCCTTGCAGAATAGTAGTAAGTAGTAGTAGTAGTAGTAGTAATGTGCAGTTCCCCCAATGAGGTTAGCAGCGGCTTGAAGGCCTCAGTTTCTTCCATTTACTCCTATTTTTTTCATCTAGTATCGCTTTAATAATATTGAGGTCAGGCACATCTCCGAATATCGATTCGGGGGTAGGTTTGACACAGCTCAGAAGTATTTTCCGAACTGCCCGGTCCTTGCAGAATAGCTTACACACCGGCAACCATGCTGTCTGCTACTTCCCGCCTACCCGACAGTCGATGGGGAATCTTCTACAGTGAGTTCAGCACTCTTTCTGTTTCTAAACACTCCAAAACAATACAAGTGCAGTGTCTGTAAATCTTGAGATTTACAGACACTGCAATAGGTAGTATTGTCGGCAAGCAAAAGTTTTGTAACTCAAGCATAAAACCCAATATGAGTACTTTTTTTTTACCTCGAACAGGATTCCTTGCATGGCAGCACCGTCCTTGCCAACTTAAGGATCCAAAACTTCACCATGGGATCCGTCAACTTGAGCACCTCGTCCCTATCCTTCCACTTCTACGGCACTGGAAACCCGGCCTCTGACACCTTCCGCATCTTCAACACAACCTCCGACCCGGTCTTGTTCAAAATACAAGCAAAGCCCGCGCGATTCTTTGCCGTCAGACCCAACGGCATCAAGATCCAACCGAATGCAGTTGTTGACGTCGCTGTAGTCCGCGTTAACAGGCGACTCAATCCTCGTGACGACAGGCTTCGTGTTCTAACTGCCCGGATCGACGACGCGTCGGAGGAGTCGGTCGATACCACGGCCGTGGAGGAGACTGTCACTGTGTTTTACATAGATGTCAGGTATTTCCTTCACCCTGCTACTCCCGGCAATGACTGAAGGGATTCATCGGAAGCAGGAGATGCCTCCGAGCATCGGATTCTGCCTGTGTGACATATTATACTCTAACTCATTCTGAGCGGTCTAGAATTTTCTCTTAGCATACTGCTGTGCTCCCTCCGATAAAAGTGTCTAAAGCACTTTCGCACATTCAGAACATATAATCCGATTGCCAATGCATGCGATGGATTTTCAATGTAGATAAAACAACAAGTTGTGAACACATAGGTTCGGCTGTTCTCAAGACTTGCAGAACTCGATGAGAGGGCGTAAAATTATACGGTAGCCTTGCTCAACTTTTAGTGTTAACAATCCCCACGTCACTGTATTCTAGGGGTTATGTCGTTGATAAGCGATATCGTTAGCTAATATAATACAGTGGTTCATGCGCATTAGAGAGACTTCACCACCACAACGCCGCCGTGTAGAGTTAGTGGAAAACAGGCGTGGAATCTTCCCCTGATAACGCTAGAAAGAGCAATGGAACGCAAAAAATTAAATTCTGTCGCAAGCACGGGGAGATAGAAACTTTAAGCAGCTGCAATGACCCCGAAAATTCCTGCAATCCTACAATTATCGAGAGCGAGATACTGATAACTAGCAGTGTAGCGGGTGTCCGGCCGTTTTTCCCAACTCTGCGCGGATCCAACCAAGACGTCTATTCTATACTTCCTGATGTCCGAGAATGCGAATAAGTGCTTTTTAAATCCAGACTCCTGGATGTACAGATCACTCTCTTAGCCTCGTGTGCTTCGCTAGTCTGCAAGTTGCCGATCTCTTCGGTCTCATATAAATGTTGTTATGCACTAGCTACTGCACACACCGATTATTAATCGGTGACTGTCTCTCTCTGTTAATCGGCGATTAACAGACAGAGACAGATCGTATTATGTACTCCTACCTTGTACAGTGCTGTACTCCATTATAAACGCACCGAACGCGAGCACGCGTGAAAAGCATGGCCTTCAAGTACCACAGAACCTACATTAATTAGCTCCGTTCTCAAATTACGACCAGGCTGCAGCTTCACCCCTCCAAAGTTCTTGCCAAAAATGGCTCTGTTCTGAAACACATTCTGTCAAGTACAAATGATCAGTCTCCAGAAGGAAAAAAAGAAAATTCCGTTTTCTCACTCGCTGAAAATTGTACGTAAGCTGATGTTCGGAATTACTCTATACGACTGAAGGCTGAATCTTACCACAAAATCGTCCGTCAACTACGGTACACAGCAAAGTAAAATAAATGTTCCGAGGAAGTACTTTTTCTACTGTATCGTAAATGCTAAGTGTTTGTAGATTACACATGCAGCATGTGAGGCATCATATTATCATATTATGATCTAAAATTACTGTGGTGAATAGCCCTCTGCAGAGGTCGAAAAACAGGATCGATTGAGATTGCGATCTACCGAACAGATTTATGTCAGTACTGTACACGGGTGCTACATCAATATTGCCGTGTATCATATATGATATGCGCCGAAAATCCGAGTTGATTGAACTCGAATTGCTCGTGCGCAACTTATCATAAGCTTTGATGGGGGAGCTCTGATTTTGTTAGCCGCACCCGGATGTAAACTTCATGCGGTCCAAAGAGGGTGTGGAAGGATTGGAGGCAAAGCCCTTGCATACACCCCGTCGTCTGATGCGCAAGTTATTCGCCCTTCGTGGTGATATCTTCGCTGACACGTCATTGTGCTTCGGCAGATTATGTACCACGCGGAGCTGGTCATTCTTCTGAACAGCAAATCAAAATGTCTGATCCCGTTCTTGACAATCCGAGGCTTTGCCTTCTTGTTGCAGTTCGCACAGTCAACGTACTGTATGTAAATGGTGCGTTGATGGCGTTGGTGGTGATATGCACAGCAAAGTGTAGTGAGCTGTGTTGTACGTTCTTTTCAAGCGTTATATCCTTTAGTGAGACACTGTCACCTCTCTTCGCATCTCCGGAAAGACCCCTCGCGGAATCCCCTCTGTGATTTACGGAGATTGTCGTCGAGAATCAGGTTGAAACAGGTTCAGCCCCGCTTTTTTGTTATCGCCGATATTCTGAGCCACGTGATTTTCGAATTGCTGCTTATCGCTGAGGCGAAGGCTTTCACCTAAAGAAAGACCTCGCCCTGGAAATTGTGTCGTAGACGCTTGTGTTCTCATTAATACTGTGTTGCCGTTAACGTAGATGTATCCAGCGTCTCGTTTTAACTAGGGATCGATACATGGACGTCCGCAGAACAATGAACATGTCGCCAGTCCCCGTGATTCATTCTGCATTCCAATCTTTCTCTTTTCGTGCCGTCAACGGAAGGAATCACTGGCTTCCGGAATTTTACAGATGGCACTAATTCTAATGAGACTCGCCCAATGCGGGTATGTCTGATGTGCCGAGCGAGCAAGTGCTAGTTCGTGGGACCTTCAATTTGTTCCTTGTGATCCCCCAACAAGAGTCCTCATTATGAGCGCTCATTTGCGTACTGGCATCCGTTACGGAAGAAGTGCCTGCGCCGTTTAAAATAATGAATGAGGAAGCAAGACCATTCACGCAGGACGCGGACAAGGAAAACATTGGACCCCCCGGAGTCGTAGTAGGTGACTCACAGACAGCGGAAGAAGGGAATTTCTGGAACCACACAAACGAATATGCCGTCATTCTGTTTTGTGGAATAACTTTTTCAATCGTAGGCTGTGCAAAATGCTGCAATTCAGACAGAATGGCAACTCAGATTACCAGGCTATAGAATAAATGCTGTGAGATCCTACCTCGAACAAGATTAGTCTGGATGCCGTGCCCCACTGCCGCTACGTTGCCGCGCATCTTAATGATGTCGCAGAATGTACAAGGCGACATATTTTTCAAGCATACCTCCACATTCAGGTTAACACTATCGTACTGTAGAAGAAAAGAATGCCGTGAATGAAATTGCAATCCATATTCTTTCCGAGCCGCCATGTCAGCGCCGACAGACTGAGTTCATGACCCTGGGCAAACGAAGAACATGGCCCGAAAGTCGGTGTATCTTGCCTACTTTTGCAAACGCCCGAATTCGTCTCGCGAATCATCACTTCATCTGCATTGCTTCCTTTCGCATCTAATTCGTCCTTCCACTCAAATCTCGCTCGGAGATTCGCTTCCGAGAATCCCACCGAGATATTATCAGCAGTGTCGGTGTAGCGTGCGACTGCTGTCCCATTTTTCAAAATAGAAAAATAACAAATCAAAAGAAAATATAATGCCTTGAACTTCCCCTTGTCTGCCTGTTGCTGGCCCCTACTCATGCCAGACCATGAGCTCCGCGAAACTCTGTTCTTGGCGTCCACGTGGAATTCCAGGTGTCCGCAAACTGCATTTCGTCTGGAGTGTCTAATCTTGTTTTTTCGGTGTTACTCCGGGAATATGCCCATAACTATAAGACTATGAACGCTCTGCGCTGAAAGACATCATGCACACAACATTCTTAGCACATTAACCGAATAGGAAAACCAGCAGTCATGTTGAACGAAGACCAGCTCGAGGCGTTTGAAAGGGACGGATATCTAGTTGTGGAAGACGTTTTCGATCAGAAAAAAGTGCTGGATCCCGTGCGCAACGAATACGCCCGCCTTCTCGATACTCTGTACCAAACCTGGTATGAGGAAGGGCGTGTTGATGTCAAGCCTCAAGGCTTGACTTTCGACGAGAAGCTGCTAATTTCGTACCGTGCCAAATGCGACTGGTTCCAACCTTTTGATATCTCTCTCCCCGGTGACCGGATCTACGCGGATACCCCATTTCATTTTGGCGAGGCTGTTTTCAATTTAGTCACAAATTAACGCCTACTTGATCTGGTGGAAAACTTGATCGGTCCGGAGATCACGTCGAATCCCATCCAGCATATCCGCATCAAACCGCCGACAGCGAATCTGCAGCTACACGAAATCAGACCGCACGTCACCTCCACGGACTGGCATCAGGACCGGGGGGTGTGCTTGGAGGACGCTGATGACACGGACATGGTGACTGTCTGGTGTGCAGTATCTGACGCGACAGAAAAGAATGGCTGCTTGCAAGTGATTCCAGGTGAGCACCGAAATGGGCTGAAGCAGCATTGTCCGCGAAGTCAAACAGGGCTTGCTTATGGCCAAATTGATACAAATAAGGCAGTGCCATTGCCTGTCAAGTCTGGGGGCGTAGTCGTGCTGCATCCGTTGACGCCGCACGCATCATTGGAGAACGAGACGGCTGGCTTCCGGTGGTCGTTCGACTTGCGGTTCAATGTCACAGGTCAGCCGACCGGTCGCCAACACTTCCCTTCGTTTGTCGCGCGTAGCCGTGCAAACCCGAAAAGCGTTCTCAAGTCCGCTGCAGAGTGGCGCACTTTGTGGCAAAATGCACGCTCACACCTCGCTGCCCGGCCCCTCATCCATATTCACCGCTGGAGCGCTGACTCTCCAGCCTGCGCATGACGTCTGCTTCGTCGAAAATGCAGATTTTGTGAGTGAAGTCATCTGCGACTTGAAGCTCACGTTGAACGTAGGAGACTCCACGGGCTTCTCGCTCCGTGCGCTCTAAATCCCGGCGTTGATATGCATCTAACTTTGTTTTTTCAATGCACTGATCAATGGCATTCGCATCAATCACATCATCCTGATCGTCTACACCAGTTCCTTTGCTTTCACTTTTCGTGTTTGGTTGGGAAAGATCAAAACGAAATTCGCAGCTGTTGTTAGAAATTATATCATTGGAAAGACCACGCTCGAATAACACTCGGCGCATGAACCTGGATCAAATTTCAAGAGTACAACTGCCAATATCGATGCGTTTAATCGGAAATGGACCGCAACTGAGAGTTCAACAAGAATATTACACCATCAATTCGATACGTCTTCTACAGAGTAGCACAGTTTTGCGTGCTGATACCATTTGTTGGTCATGGATTCCCGACATACAAGAAAAGTTTCAAACGGATTCCGCGCAACTAGAGGTTTCTATTCACGCTGGAAATGGATGCGTTGTACTGGAATCGCTCTTTGGGCAAGTCTTTTTCGACAATGGACTTCCACACGTTTTCCCATCCCTAATTGCGACGGAAATATGAACGCATCAGAAATGCAAACTCTTAAGAGGTCAGAATTTGTAAAGTTCGCAGACGGCAATTCACAGCAGAAGATGAGGAACGTACCTTGGTCAGAACATTCACAGAACCGCGCTTGGCCCTGTCAGACCCCTTCGGTGCAGGAATAAGTTCCTGCAAGACTTGGTTCAGGAAGACATACGGAGTAATCCAAAGCAACCTGCATTTCAGAATTGAAAATCAAATCCACGTAACATGTTAGAACAATTTCTGTAGCTTCATATAACAATAAATTCCGGAACAGTTCCATATGTACGTACCCGTAGTATGCTGGAATAGTTGACTGCAGTTCACCAGTACAATAAAAATAAGCGCACAAGCGAAAAAAGTGCTCAGTCAGTACCGGTGTAGTCGCACGTTTTCAGGAAATAATACCCTTCCAAAGATCCAGGTTAAAGACCAAAGCAACTTACCAAAATACCGTATCCTTGCACTGGAGGTGAACAAAACAGAAACACGTAAGAAAGAAGCGAAATAAAAGAGATGAAGTCAGTACATTCCCCATCCGAGATACGAATCACGAGATGACCAAGCAAAAAAAAACCAGAAAACGCACCCTGATAAGCATACACCAATGTCGGTTTCAAATCACCCATATCAGCCTCGTCGAGGAACTGCTCGAAGGTCTTCTTAAAAATGTCGATGGAGAAGAGACGAACAATATCATGTAGGTCGATATCAAGGTCAATTCTCTCAATTCGATCCGCAAACAGGTCAACATCGTCCTTGACGCCTTTGTCACTCATATCGAAGGCGCCGCCGCGGCCGAGGATACCCTTAAACAAGGTGGACAACGAGAAAGACTCAACAAGCTCGCTGATATCGTCCAGATTGCCGATCATCCACGCAACAATGCTGAGTAAATTGCCCACAACATTCTTAACCGTCGGCAATTCCTTCGGCATCGGGTCCTCCGGGTCCATTCCCATGGCGCACAAATGGAAAAGCACGTACAGCACGCTGGCACGCAGGATGCGCTGCTCGCCCACCTCCGGGGTGGCGTAGTCGTTCTTGCGGAATGTAGCCCATGCGCCGTATTCCACCCCATCCATCTTTTCCTGCTCGTTTTCCGCTATGTCTGGGTCAATGATCGACCGGAACGCGTTGCTGTCGCGGTCGAGCGCCACCACCTTGCCTGCATTGTACTTCTCAAAGAGGCTGTACAGTGGGAAGTACGCCGGAGACAGGTAGCAAGTGCCCAATTCGCACGGTACCGTGCCACCATCCTCCTCCCGACCAGGGATTTGCTGATATTGCGTCTCAGTTTTACCGCCGTACCGATCCGACGCCTCGAAGATCTTGAAGTTCTTATAACCCTTCGCCACGAGGTGCTGTGACGCAAATAGCAACCCGGACGGACCGGCACCGATGACGGCAATACGCGCGTTCTTCTTCTTCGGGAACCGATCGCGGACGTCACTGCGGGCCATTAGCATGTTCTGGTACAAATAGCAGTGCAACACGGACTCAAAGCAGGTGAATGACGCGACATAAAGCGTCTTATTCTTGCCCTGCTCGTCAACTATTTTCCACGGCAATTTGTCCCGCAAACCGTCCTGCAGGAAGTGCCCGAAGTAATCGACGAGGAGCTCCTTCGCGGGGACCTCGTTTGCAGGGTCCCAGTCAATCCATTTGTCGGTCTTGAGAGCCTTGTCGCGGTTAAGGTTCATCGCCTCCTTGACGGCTGCTCTGTCCTTTCCGATCAGGGGCACACCGGCCAATTGATAGACCACCGTCCAGGTTGTTTTCGTATGGGAGGGCTGGAATTCGGTGTCACGCGCCATTATCTCGTCGCGGAATCCATACACGCCGCCGTCCATGCGCTCCAATGTCACGGGGTCGAAGCGCACGGCATAGTTAGTTTGCGGTGGCCCGTTCGGCGTGCCGCCCACGGGCACCGTCTCGTCGCGGTTCGGGCGGTTGGCGAAGAGCAGGCTTGTCTTGAAGGTGTGGGAGGTGAGGCGACGAATTATCTCTTCCTCGAAGTCGGTGCGGTCGGTTATCTTCAGCCCTCGCGGGTCGCACGCCACAACGACGAAGTCGAACTCCTCGGTTTGAGGGTTGCCCCCATCCGACGTGGTGTACGTTATCGACACCGGCGCGTTCGGGCGGCGCAAGCGTGATGTGACGGCACCCATTTTTGCAGTAGACTGCCTCAGTGCTCTCGCAAGTCCAAGGAAGCCGTACAGTAAATATTGCGAATATCACAGGGTTTTGGGGGCAGGAAGCTCACTTTTTGAACGGCGTTATTTTAGGCAGGTTCGTTTTGCCTCGATTCGGTATGGCATGTGCGGTGAAGGGATTGGATTAGTCGAACGCTATAAAAATGTACACGACGTCTGCAAATGGCTCGAAAGAGAGATCTCTTGCAGCTCAGTAAAGCATCGTGGCCTTGAATTTTGTAGTAATTTTGTAACGATTTGAAAATCTCCATGACGGGCAATGCAATGAGCTCTTGGGGAAATTCTGGTGGATTTTTCAATAATTCGTGGATTTCCAGATCATGATGATGGTGATATGATACCAACCACCGCGATGTCTTCTTCATATTATTCCGCATTGCTGTGCACGCCGTGGTCGAACAACTTATCCAAAAATTGTTGAAGAATTTATGAAACGCCGTTTTCCTTTTCCTCGAGACAAATCGCTGTAAGTTCCCCAGTGGGACACACGGAACATTTTCCGAAAGTTAAAGAGTATTTTTAAACATATAATATGATAAGCGTAGATTCCTTGATACTAGCGAAGCTTCACTGAATTTACTCCTGAGTTGAAAACCTTCAGATAGTTTTTGAAATTGCTGCGAAAGATGGAATTCCACTGCCAACATAAAACACATGTACGGGAAAACGCAACTGGTGGAAACCAGTGTTGGGCGGGTATTGAAAAAAGGATACCCGCGGG
>JADWZK010331778.1_pt1 | contig 11408 bp, 11 predicted proteins | sample 8957641 | NCBI WGS metagenome assembly JADWZK01 (sample SAMN16576796, study PRJNA672827) | algae metagenome | host: rhodolith | place: South Korea: Udo, Jeju | collected 2014-09-18 | reverse complement strand
GCGCCTCACACTGCAGGCGCTTGCAGACGACAGTGGCGTCGCCGCCGGCGCCGCTGACGCTGGGCGAGGGTTCACGATTGCCGGCCGCAGCACGCTTGACCTCGTGCGCGGGCTCCTGTGCGACGGGGATGTGCTGTCTGGACCTGAGGTTCATGAGCGTGGTGACGCTGTGGGCGACCTGTTGCGCGGGGAGGTTGAGTTTGCGGAGTTTTGCGGAAAGCGAATTGCGGTCGAAGCGACGTGCGCCAACGTGCTTCTGCCCGGCTCTTTTAACCCGGTGCACCGCGGGCATCGCCGGTTGCTCGAGGTCGCCGTGGAGACGTGGCGGGAGTTTGTAGGACCGGGTGTTCGCGTCCAAGGGGCGTTTGAGATGAGCGCGGCGAATCCAGACAAACCGGGAATGCAGCGGGATGAGGTATTGCGGCGTGTCGGTCAGTTCTTGAGCGGCGATGTCCCGATTGTGGTGAGCAATTCGGCACTATTTAGGGACAAGGCGCGTCTTTATCCCGGTGCAGTTTTCGTCGTCGGCGTTGACACTGCCGTGCGGCTGGTAATGCCCAAGTATTACGGAGGATTTGATAACATGATGGAGGCACTGAGCGAGATTCGAGCGAGAGGATGTACCGTGCTTGTGGCAGCGCGAGTTGGTTGCGATGGCAAGGTGGCATCGTTAAAGGACGTGGATTTTCCCCATGGTGCTCGTGGGCTATTCAGAGAGATCCCTGAGAACATTTTCAGAGAAGATATTTCAAGCACGCAAATACGTGCCATGAATGGGGGTTGGTAGTTCGTGCGCGGTTGGAGAGGTTCTCAAAAGGCTCATCAACGAGAATGATCATAGCTGGAGCGAGCAGCGGAAGGGAAAGGCACGCTTGCGAGCTATTCTTGGCGGCAACGTCACTAGAGGCGTACAATCACTCGAGCAAACGGCAAACGGTACTATACGTTCATACCCTTCGTCTATGTTAATGCATAGATAAGGCTCACTAGTAGGGTTTTTTGTCTCAGTTCCAATTTTGGGACCATATGTAAATCTCAATGCTTCACCGTACCCTGAGGCAATCTGGAATGAATAAATTTCTGGAAAGCCGTTTGCAGCACCTTCGACCGAATAAATATTGTTTACAAATGTTTAAGTTAAAGCCAGGCAGGCTTGTATTTGACGCGATATCTAACTCGGGAAGTTTGAAACAGTTCTATGAATTGCTGATCCAGAACTCTGACCTTATTCGCAGCAAATCGGCGATATTCGTCAAAGATGGAGGTCAGAGACCAGCGCTGCACTTTACGCAAGCACCCTACAAGACAGCCTGTTCGATGCTTGCCCTTGTTGCAATGGATGAGTACCGGGTGGCGGCGTACATCCAGGAGCACGCTGAGCGCATCGCGGATGACCTAAAACGCAGGCGCACGTTTCCATGGTTTCAGCAGACATGGAGGCATTCACGCATTCCGCAGAAATGCATTGGTGTATCGAAAAAGTACGGGTCAACATATGGTTCTGGGATGCCGAAAAACGCCTACAAATACAGGGATTCAACGGAAGGAGCTACATACCGGTTCAGGAATGTCAACAAATGGTTCTTTGTTCCCCTGAATTCCAAACTGCATGATGTCGACACCGTTCTCCCTGCAGAAGTTTAAGTTGTCCTCATTGCAGTCCTCAGGGCAGAGGTAGATGAGCGTTTTCAGCTTGAGCGACTTGAGAAAACTATGATTCGCAACTTTCGGGTACCCAGACCGATAGATCCCCGGGGAGACCATGGCAAAATTCAGCGGTGGGTTGACCTGCCCTGTTGCGACGTCGCCCGCTGGCTCGGCCCAGCTCTGCATGCTTGTTGCGCAATTCGCACGTTCCCGTTACGCATCTGTCACACTGATTCGGGAGGCGGAGGTGCAACAGCAGCTTGACTGTAGGAAAATGAAACGTCACCCACAGAGGCGAAATTTCGGGGCTTTGTGATCGGAACAGCGCGGGAGGATGTGATTGGGTCTCAGCACTCTTAATCCGCCATAAAAATCGTAGACTGTAAGGAGCACCCTTGGCTCACCATTGCGCGTTTCAAAATCGGTGATTCGAGACACACTTTCCCATTGGTCTCCAAGCAGACTTCTCGCGTACTCTCAGCCCAACGATTTACTTCTTTTGCAGTTTCGAACCGGCCACAACCTTTCGTCTCTACATGACACTAAATCACCTCACTCTGTACTTTCACCGAAGAGGCAGGTGAGGAACAAGAGCGCCAAACGAGCGCACTGCGACAACGGAAAGCCGAGCCAAGACCGCACGACAATGCAGCGTGTGACGGTGAAGGCGGTGACGGCGGCGGCGGCTATGCTGCAAACTCCATCTGCGAAGATGCTCGCCACGAAATCGTTCTCGGTGAGCGTGGCGCAGATTCTCGACGGCCGCGCGCGCCAGTACGAGCACATCGCGGCGCATGCGCCGGTGCTCGACGCTGTGGAGCGCATGTCTGTGAATGCAGTTGGGTCCCTCATCGTTCTCAACGCCGGTTGCATGGAGGGTATCGTAACCGAGCGCGATGTACTTACCAATATCCCTCGCATCATGCAGCAGCAGGATAAGCGCATCACTGTGGATTCCATTATGACCCGTCATCCCGTCACCGTTGACGCCTCGGCCACGGTTGGAGAATGCATGGCCATTATGTCACACAACAATTTCCGTCATCTCCCCGTCACAGATGAGGGCGAATTGGTCGGCGTCCTCTCCATTAGAGATCTTGTCGACCAGGTCGCCAAGGATCACCAGGATGAGGTGTCCGAATTGCACGGCCAGGTACAGAAATTGGCTTCCGTACTTGGCGCCGACATGGTCCATGACTCGCCCCGGACGTGGCCGTCGCGGCTGAGGCAGTTTTTGCCCAAGTCGATGGTGACGTTATCGTGATTTTCTTGTTCTTGTTTATCGGCGAGGATACCAGCCCTACGTTGTATATATTTGTGATCGTTTGCTTGGTTTCCTGTGCAAAGTCTTCAAAAGTCTTCCGTTCGTGTAACTGCTGGCCTGTCCGTTGGGGACGGACCAAAAATATAACACTTTGTAGAATAGTACAGTAGTTGCTCTTTGATATAAAACGCATGTTCGTTTTGTACGATGAAATGATCTGCAGTCACCTCCTAATCCCGAATTGGATGCATTCCATTACCCGTATTGTCGCGAAATATCATCCACTTGCTTGTCGAAGCGTCTGCTCTTCAACGGCTCATCGATCTGCGCAAAGGGATTGAGAAGCGCACCAACAACTGCATTATGAACTTTGCGAAACAGAACGCGTACCGCCATTTCCTTGCTTTCTGCAACCCCACCACCAGTCTTAATTGCGAGAATAAGCTTTTGGTGTGTGTTGGTGACCTGTCCAAACAGGGATAGTTGCCCTACAACTGCAAGGCAGCCGATAAATGCGTCCCCATCCTTGGCGGGTGAAGCTTTGATAGTAGCTATGCGTTCCTCAATCACGTCAAGTGAGTTGTATATCACTTCTTGCATTTGCTGCTCTATCTCTTCATCTAGACGATTCGGTAATGCACAGGCAACCTCTTTGTATATCTTCATGTACTGCAAACCATTCTGTGGAATGTGTCAATAAAAAATAGTTCAACGTCAGATCACGTGCGCGCAGACGGACCGAAAGGTAGACGAAGATACGTACATTTGGTCCTATCAGTGCCACACAGGCTATTCGGCGATTTACCGGAAGAGGATTTTCAATTTCCCTCCCTGTAGTTCCGCTTGCGGCCATGTTCGAGCTCAAAGCGTATTATGTTCGCTCCTTCTTTAGTGATTTCCTTCCGCCAGGACACGATCTCAAGCAACTTCGGTGGAGACAACCGCCGTGTACACGACGTGCATCAGTACACGTGTATCTCCATCATGTTTGCGTGCAGCTTGCCGCATTTCTGGAGTCTGCACTGGACGTCTGCGCCCACATGATATCAATCAATCATTGTTTATGCGGAACGCATTGCGCAAGACAACGAGCAACGCAATTTTACGTAGCGCTGGAGTAGCTGAATTCCCTTCGAATTCTTTGGAGCCGATACACTTTCTCGTTTTAATACGCCCCAGTTCTTCGCTTTCCAACTTTCGCACATTTCGCTTTTTACAACTATATATACATCACAACAAATACATTTCGGATAACTCCAATTCAATTTGTGCCTCACACTCGGACCCAAACTCAAGTCAGTACTCCAGAATAGGTTCCCCAACTTTTGACATCCGCGGAACGTTGCACCGGAGTCCGAACCGCTGACTGAGCACGATCTTAAAAAGCTTCTGCACGTTAATAGAATGCGACGCCGACGTAAAAATAAGCGGGGACTTCATGGCCTTAGCGAATGTGCGCGCATGTGCGATAGTTTCACGCTGCTTGTCCACACTGAAACTGGCAAAGACGTCAAATTTAGTGCCGACGAGGAGCGGGATGAACATTTGATTGAACCCACGAGCCTGACGGTACCATTCCTTTATGTTCTGCAGCGTGATGCGGCGGGTGAGGTCGAACATGAAGAGAATGGCGGCCGCGTCGGCGCACACCAGCGGGATCATCTGGTTGAATTCGTTCTCGCCACCGCCGAGATCGAAGATGGTGAATGTCACCGTGCGCTCGCGCAAAGAAATGATCTTCTCCATGAAATTAATGCCAAGAGTCTGAATGTAATCCTCCTCGAACTTGTTCTCCACGTATTTCACCATAAGCGATGTCTTGCCCACGTGCGAGTCGCCCAGCATCCCAACTTTCAGTTGCAGGTTCGCAGGTCCGCGCGGCCGCGAAATGCGCCCCGCCAGCGGCGACGGCACTGCCTGTGCCGAAGCACCTGCATCGGGTTGATTCTCGGCGGACGCCGGTGCCTTCTGCTGCTTCGGTTGTTTCGGATCAGGAGCTGGCCCTTGCCGAGAGGACGAAGCCTGGCCGCGCGAGTTGCTCCCTGCTTGGACAGCGGGGGAATAAGCATGAGCAGAGGCTGGCATCTTTGAATCGCCAGGGGTAGGAGTAGTGGAGGCTTTAGACGACAGTTGGCGCACTAACGCTTTTCCGGCCTCAATATGCTTCTCCCCCGCCTCATGTTGCCGGATTTGGGTTTTATTCGCAGTTCGAGGATACGACATATCCTCCATTCTGAAGGTGCAAGAATATGACAACATTTTTTTTGTAATGCAGTTCTGTACGAAATAATTACAGTGAGTTGAGTACAGTATGACACTTTTCTATCATACGAAGATGCTGGAAGAGGATACTGGCTGGAAGACGTGATGATTATGTTCGTTCATAGCGCTCCTCCCTCCTGCCCGCATCGGGCATTGAAGTGAACAGAGAAGCTGGATTTCCTTCGTGCGAGCACGCCATCGATTTAATTTCATTTCCTTAACGCCCGGCATGGAAGTCGAGCCAGCAGCGAACGCTGCTGAGGAGGCGAAGACAGAAGCGCTGAATGAGTATAAGCGTGTGCTCCTCCAACACAAGGAGGCAGATGCAAGAGTACGTTTTTGGCTGCCGTTTTCACGTGCATGACAGATGCGAGCAATTCCTTAACTAACGTTGTTGTCGTGCGATTATTTGCAACCCTGTGAAACAGTGTCGGGCGTTGCGAGAAGATTTGAGCAGCATGCGACAAGAATTTGACAAGACCGAAGATGACCTCAAAGCACTTCAGAGTGTTGGCCAAATCATTGGCGAAGTACTGCGCCAGCTCGATTCTGAGAGGTTCATTGTGAAAGCCTCGTCCGGTCCGCGCTATGTTGTAGGTTGTCGTAGTAAACTCGACAAGGTCAAGCTCGTGCAGGGCACGCGTGTCGCGCTGGACATGACCACCCTTACAATAATGCGCCAGCTTCCGCGAGAAGTTGATCCGCTTGTGCACAACATGCTCACAGAGGACCCTGGCAGCATTAATTACACAGAGATCGGTGGTCTTGGGGACCAAATTCGGCAGCTGCGTGAAGTTGTCGAGCTTCCTTTAACCAACCCGGAGCTGTTTCAACGCGTCGGCATCAAAGCACCGAAAGGTGTGCTTTTGTATGGTCCCCCGGGTACAGGGAAGACGCTATTGGCACGCGCGATTTCTTCCAATCTCGATGCCTCTTTCTTGAAGGTTGTTGCATCTGCGATTGTCGACAAATACATCGGCGAAAGTGCGCGTGTTATTCGCGAAATGTTTAATTACGCGCGCGATCATCAGCCTTGCGTCATCTTCATGGATGAGATTGATGCTATTGGAGGAAGGCGCTTTTCGGAGGGAACTTCGGCCGATCGCGAAATTCAGAGAACTCTAATGGAGCTTCTCAATCAGCTTGACGGTTTTGATGAGCTTGGCAAGGTGAAACTAATCATGGCGACGAATAGGCCTGATGTTCTTGACCCCGCGCTATTGCGTCCGGGTCGTTTGGACCGGAAGATGGAAATCCCGTTGCCGAATGAGCAGGGCCGTTTGGATATTCTGAAAATTCATGCGAGCAAAATCACCAAACACGGTGATATCGACTACGAGGCTGTAGTTAAGCTTTCAGATGGGTTCAATGGCGCAGATTTGCGCAACATTTGCACTGAAGCGGGTCTGTTCGCCATCCGCGATGAGCGTGATTATGTCATTCATGAAGACTTCATGAAGGCCGTTCGTAAATTGGCGGACAAGAAGAAACTGGAGGGTAAGCTTGAATACAAGGCGTCCTGGAAGCAAGGCTAAGACTGTCGTGAAATAAAACCATCAGCGACCCCTGAATAAAGTTTTGCGCCGATCTTGTAACTTATATGGAGGAAGCTTTCTATGCCGTGCAGTCCTCTTACTTGTTTCGAGCAATAATTATATTCGAAGACATGCGGTAGACGCGCCCCAGTTCTGTTGGCGAATGCATATTGGGAGTATGGTCGATTGAAGGGTGTTCAGGTTATATTTACCTTGCTGCCACTAAATCTATACTTTGCTGCGTGATACACGAAGTCGAGAGTGCTTGTGTTCGCAGGGCCTCCAGGTAGTGCCGCAATCTTTTCCAGCCATAAATCCCGTAGTTCTTCGTTCCTCGATATTGAATCGTAGAAAAGCGCAAGGTATATGACAGCGGTTAAAGATTCTTCGCTCTGAGTACCCTCTGCAATGCCTGATAGCTTCCGCAATAAATCGTCAACGTTGCTATCACTTCCAGTCGCGCCTTGGACATAAAGTTCAAGACAATACCCCAAAGTGCTATCTTTAACAGGTTCACCTTCTTCTCTCCAATCGTTCACGACAGTCAAATCTGAGTCAGGCACAGTCATGGTAGGCGAGCTTCGAACTGCACTAGCCAACAACCACAGCACAGCATGCTCTGATCCGATGTCCCCAATAATTAGGCCACTGACGAAAAACCCTCGAGCCTCCTGCAGCATTCCAACACAGTACTTGCAAATCCCTCTCTGAAAGGAAAATGCAGGGCCGTTGTGTTTCGGCATGTACGACTTAAAATTTTCCTCGAACCAGTGCGCGAAATGAAGTTCATTGCCGACAGCGTCGTAGTACACGCGCAAGGAGACGTCAAAATAAGCGTTCGCTCTTGCAATGTCGCCCGTTTTGAACGCATTGTATGCTCTTCGTTCCCACAAATTTGGTACTTTTGCGATACCTGCCTTATGCTCAATTTTCGATAATTGTGCGAGCGCCAGCTGCGATTGTCCACGAGATTCATAAGCCCCAGCTCTCAGAAAGACTGGCCAACAATCATCTTCGTCGATATCCTCTTCCTTAACATACTCGTCTATCGCACGTAGTTCATCCTCAATTGTCGGGAAATCAATTTCGGCCCATTTCAGTTCCGTTCCTTCCAGAGCTTCCAGCTCATTTTCAAGCTCATCATTGATTTCAGATTCAAGACAGCAGGAAATACTGGCAACTGCTCTGAAGGTCCGTGGAGAGTAGAATCGCCTAAACGCACTTGGCGCAGAACAGAGTGGCCGCGTGAATCGGTTGGGGGAGATTGAGACGTGCTGAACAAACGAGGGTGTCTCCATTGAGCCCCGCAACATAGTTCCTGAGACTGTTCTCAGAGATTACTCAGGGTAAATCTCTGGCGAGATGCAGGATCTAAAAGTTCAATTACAATTATTTTTGAAATAATTTCACGCTTTATACTTCCTTAATTGGCTAACATTTAAACGAGTTTTAGCCAACACATGAAGTGATGTATTTTGGTAGCAAATCATTTGTCACTACGGTACTATGTTCGACTTGTTCCTCGCCATCGCCAACTCTCCATGATCTTTGGTCACCTCATGTGAAGCTCACTCAAGCGATGTGCTACTGAGATGATGCCAACAAGGGGAACTGTGCTAACAGCAGTAACTGCGTGTGCTGCAGGATTTCTGGGCGGGTTTGCAATAGCACGCTACAGTCGTACAGAAACCAACAAGACTTCTTCAAAAGTAATTCAAGCGGCGGCATTCAGTGGACGGAAGCATCGCGATCAGCGGCGTAAAAATGTAACTCAAGAGCCCTATATCAACCATCCGTTGCGAGTTGCGGCACTACTTTCTTCGATTGGTGCAGAAGAGTGCGTTCTGATCTCAGCGCTGCTACATGACTGCGTCGAGGACTGCGATTGTTCTCTTGCTGAAATAGAGGAGTTTTTTGGGTCCAAAGTTGCTAGTATCGTCGCCGAAGTCACGGATGATAAAAGTCTTCCGAAAGATGTTCGAAAGCAGCAGCAAATTGACCATGCGCCGTTCATCTCAAAAGAGGCGAAGCTGGTCAAGCTTGCTGACAAATTGGATAACCTATCAGATCTTATTGAAAGAGCTCCGGTTGGCTGGACTCCATCGCGGGTGGACAAATACTTCTTGTGGGCTGAGAAAGTTGTACTTGGCTTGCGTGGTACAAACGCAGAATTGGAACAGAAGCTTGACGAAGTGTTTCAACGAAGACCCGACGCAGTCGCCGCAGCAGCAACCGCGTCTCCGGCCACTTGAGAATGAAATTTGAAAATAAACAGCAATGGAAAAATAGATGTAAGACGGCAGCCTGTCCTTTATTATCTGTCAATTTCCTCCAGAGATATAGAGGCGGCATGCAGTTCAATAAATTTGCGCCTAGGAGCAACCCGATTCCCCATAAGCACAGTAAAAATGTTGTCAGCAATAATAGCGTCATCAATATCCACCCTCTTCAACTGCCTAGTCTCCGGGTCCATCGTAGTGTTCCACAACTGCTCTGGCATCATTTCCCCAAGTCCCTTAAATCGCTGCAGTGCGTACTTCGCATCCGGAGCCAGAACGTCGCGAACATAAACATCCAGTTCCGCCTGGCTGTACAAATAGACCTTTTCCTTACCCTTCTCCAGTTTGTAAAGCGGAGGGCAGGCAATATAAACATACCCTTCTTCAATAAGTTTCCTCTGGTACCTGAAGAAGAAAGTCAACAACAGCGTTCGAATATGCGCACCGTCGACATCTGCATCAGTCATGATAATGATCTTATGGTACCTGAGGGAATTTTCCTTGAAGTCCTCACCGCGCACGCCCAGTCCCAGCGCAGTAATCAGAGCCTGAATCTCAGCGTTTTGATAAATTTTCGCATCGTCGGTCTTTTCAATATTCAAAATTTTCCCCCGAAGAGGCAAAATCGCCTGTGTGCTCCGGTCCCGCGCCTGCTTCGCCGACCCACCGGCGCTTTCTCCTTCGACTACGAAGACTTCGCATTCAGACGCATCCTTTGACACACAATCGGCTAGCTTCCCTGGAAGAGTAGTGCTCTCGAGCACATTTTTCCGTCGAACAACTTCACGCGCGCGTCTGGCAGCCTCTGCGGCGGCCTGAGCTCGCAAAGCCTTTTCCACGACGTCCGCAAGCACACGTGGATTGAATTCGAAGAAGTCTACGAGCCCACGCGCACAAACGCCATCAACAATTGCTCGAACTTCCGGATTACCTAATTTCGACTTCGTCTGGCCCTCAAACTCCGGGTCCGGGACCTTCGCCGCCAAAATTGCCGTTAGTCCCTCGCGGACGTATTCACCGGAAAGGTTCCCTGCTGAGTCACGAAGCTTGCCGGACTTGCGCGCCAGTTGGTTCACTGTCCGGGTGATAGCCGTGCGCAGCCCCTCGATATGGGTGCCGCCGTCATGCGTGCGAATATTATTCGCAAATCCTAGCACAGTGTCTGAATACGAGTCTGAGCTCCAACGCAGCGCCACCTCCACGGCCACTCCCTTGTTTTCACCCGACAGGAATATTGTGCTTGGGTTGTTATGCAACGCCGACTTTCCTTCACACAGCTTTTCCGCATACTCTGCAATCCCACCATCATGTCGGTAGACGTGTTCCTTCGCCACCCTGGCTTCCTTTCCCCATTCTTCATCGCTCTTTTCTGCTTCTTCACGCAAAAAGATTTCCAATCCCGCATTGAGATACGCAAGCTCCTCCAGACGGCGACTAAGAACGTCAAAGTCGAAATCAACAGTAGTGGTAAATACGCTCTTGTCGGGCATGAAACGCACTCTCGTTCCTGTTCTTTCTTTCTCATCGATTTCTGCATCGCGCTTCGAAATAACGCCTTGCGGGACACCCTTTGCAAATCGCATCGTGAATCGGCTTCCATCTCGCCAAACATCAACCTCAAGCCACTCACTTAGTGCATTCACAACGCTCACGCCGACGCCATGCAGTCCACCCGATACCTTGTAGCCAGAGCCGCCAAATTTTCCGCCCGCATGCAGCACTGTGAGGACAGTCTCCAGTGCGCTCTTCCCTGTGGCTGGATGCACATCCGTGGGAATTCCGCGTCCATCATCCCGAACGCTCACGCTTCCGTCTGCATGCAGAGACACCTCAATTCGGGTACAATGCCCGGCAAGCGCCTCATCGACAGCATTGTCCACAACCTCGAACACAAGGTGGTGCAACCCACGCGGACCCGTCGACCCGATATACATTCCTGGTCGCTTCCGTACTGGTTCAAGCCCCTCAAGCACCTGAATATCCGATGCATCGTAGGCCGTGCGGGCCGGAGATGCCGTCGCAATTGCGCGAAATATTGTCCGCGGTCGGCGAGTCTGAATTGGACGTAACAATCGCGTTCGTGCATCACATGGCGCACGAAAAGGACGCCCACTGAAAGCGCTAACGAATGCTGTGCGCACACGACCACCCAGCACTACGGCTGTCGCCGCGCGGGCGCCACATTGCATCGTCGAGCTCCTCAGGGGTTAACAGTGGGCGAATTGAGCGGAGGTTCGCTTTTACGACCGGTGCCGGATAGCCCAGATCTGTGCTGCTCGTCGATCATACCCAAAAAGGGAATCATACCGTTCTGGCTCTGGGATCTAAATGCTTTCCATCCTGCTTCCCCTCTACAGTAATTTGATCGAGCACAACTCCGGATCCTTCCACGTCGCGAAGCGGCTGAGGTGCAAAAATTGG
>JADWZK010345776.1_pt1 | contig 11430 bp, 6 predicted proteins | sample 8957641 | NCBI WGS metagenome assembly JADWZK01 (sample SAMN16576796, study PRJNA672827) | algae metagenome | host: rhodolith | place: South Korea: Udo, Jeju | collected 2014-09-18 | reverse complement strand
ATGTGCGGTAGCAGTCCCGCGCTTTGGGCCAGCTGCCTCTGCGCTTCGAGCGTGTGCGCGCGCGCTGTACTCGAGCCTGTCGATGCGCGCTGCGCGCTGTCGGCGCTGTCGCTGCTGGCGCTGGGTTATGCGCTGACAGTAATCAGGACGGCGACTTACTTGACAGTGCCGCAGTCGCTGCTGTCGGCGCTGAGCAAACTGCCCACCCGGACCGCCGCGCTGCTTGCGGCCATCGGCTGGCCCGTGCTCGCCAGCCTCGCGTCCTACTTGCTCATAGCGTGCGCCGACGCCTGCCGAATGCGCGACTCGTACCGGCCGCGCCTGGAGCGTCTACACACACTGGCGCCGAACATGCCACCGGCGAAGCTCGCCTCCCGCACCACGCCCTCCAATAGGACATTGCGTTTTTCTCGCCTGCAGCCCAATTTGCACACATTTTGTTATGCACTCCCAGGCGCCACCCGGGTTTGGCCTCCGCAATGCAGTACATAAGGCGCCGTCGCGCACAAGCGGCTTCAAGGTCTTCTTAGTTGTTTCTTACAGCCGCATGCACCGCCCGCAATGCGAGCTAGCGAAACACGCGCTCGGAAGTGCAGCGCACTCGAAGCGACAGCGAATCCCCCCTTCGCTTCCCACTCTGCATCCGCCGCCGGCCCACCGCATCTTCCTCGACCACCGCCCTGTGCGCAGGAACAGGAGCCATCTACGCCTCGATACGGCGCCTCGCGGAGCCTGTGACACGGCAGGCGAATTCAGGCGCGTCGCGCAAGCTATCGTCGACGCAGACTATGGGCAAGTCGGCCGCCGGCATGGTGCAAGCCACCTGTCTGCCGACGGCCGCCTGGTCAAGCTGCACGTCAATACGTCTATCGGGCAGACGGGCCCTTGCGCCATCGAGGATCTGTTCGCCGCCGCCGTCAACTGCATCCATGACCGTTTGTTCGACCAGAGCCGCGACCGTCTTGGCCAATCTACCCCAGACGACTACCACGCTATGGAACTCTGCGCCATACGGCATTGAGGGGTGCTCGCTGCTACGCAAGTACCGAGTGCCTATGCCAAACAGAACTAATCACCATTACAATGCGCTAAGAGGTGGACGAAGAGCTTTCGAACAAAGAAGACTCATACTTCAAATTTACCACTGCCCAGATTCCTCGACCTCTAACAAGAACTTGTCGGGCTGTTGGCTAGAGACAACGGGCACATAAAGCGAAAAAACGGGGCAAAAACACCACAAGGGAGAAACATGTCTGCGGGTAGGTCCAGTCGAAGGATTCCAAATTAAAGAGCAACCAGCATTACCATAACGTAATATATGAGACACGAGTGCCTTTTACGCGCTCGAGGACATTCTGAAAGGTTTAGAAAGCGTCCAACTTTCATTGCTTTCGGCAATTTCAAGGAGCATGCGCGTACTTCAAATTTGCGAACTCTAAGAAAAAATCGATTTGGATGCTGCGCCATCCGAGAACGCAGAGCACATGTGATTGCACTGTGCATTCTCTACTCAGGCTGGGAGAAACAGCGTGTCTAAATACATTACACTCGTAACGTACAGTTCCACAGCACTCCGATTTGCTTCTTCCGAGGTTCGCCTGCTTGCCAATTTCGTGTCGTCTCAGATTTGCTCGCGATGAACAAGGAGCACGCCCGTGCTGAAGACTACCGAGTGCAATAGTACAGTATTCCTTTCGATGGAGGACGCTGCAGTGCAACGACTGAGAATATTTCTAAACTCTGTTGTACCTTACTGGAACCTCAGCGGCATGCATGTTTGGCATTTTTCTGGCGAAAATGAGGGAAGGGTAACGAACGTACGTCGTTTCCAGAACTTTCTCAGCATGAATTTGTTTTCAACGCAAAATCGTTTTGATACAATGTCGAGCACTTACACGGATCATGACAGCACTTTATTTAATACCCACGTCAAGGTAGGTATCCATGTTTACGACATAAACCGTAGCATGTTTCTTGTGTAGATAGCTCAAAATCATCGGGATTCGCCGCACTGAAGCACCGATGAATTCAAATGAAGGCCTCGAGGGAGCATCTAATGTGCACAGGGTGAGGTGCGTAGCGGGTGAGATGAGTAACGGCCATCAGATCTTGAGAGGACGGCATGCTCCGTACTTGAAGCATTTCGTGTACAAACAACATAGATGCCCGTTGTGAACTTCTGTTCTTTTGATAATCAGGAAGAGTCGATGACTGCAGCAAAAAGGAATCATAGGACCGAAGATCGAGCGGACCATCAAGTAGAGTCTCAATAACAGAAGATACGACAAGATTCAGACTCAAGTCGTACGAAGGTCTGAGCATATTCGTTACGGAAAAATCAGCACTGGTCTTTAGCACTGCAAAGAAGTCAGACGATGTCTAAATAGAATTGCTTGTTTTCCGCAGTTTCCGCCTGAGTTCTAAGTTCCATTTGAATTATTTTGTTCGGCCCAAGCAGTTTCTTATGCTCGTAGACTGAAGCGGAGGACAAGTGCTCCCGAGTTCCTTAGGTGATTCACGTCGTACTAGAAGTCTACGCAAAGCACGCATTTGCGCTTCTTTTTATGCACTTTCCATCATGCGTAGATTACGTCGACCTTGGGAATCGTCAAATATTGCAGTTTCCATTGCGAACGAGTGCGTGTTCTTATGATTAGAACGCTGAATAGCGCGCTTTAGTATATGATGTGTTTTCTCCAGCCCGAGTTCACCGATCCATGTCACATGACCAAACATAGGAATCGCAAAAATGGGAGCTCAATTAATCTGTGGACGTTAGGCTTATCATTTGCTCGGACTGCCAGCTTCGCATGCAGACTCTTTTAGGACGCATCGGAGGTCTCACCAACTCCATGTCGGGCTCTGTCACAGACGGTTTTCACGAGGTCAGTATTATAGGCGATCTTATGCCAAATGTATGCCTCGTAGTATTTTTGATGCGTTTGAGCTGCCTGAATTCACTCCAGTTACGGATTAGGCTGATACTATATTGCCGCGATAAGTTCAGCAGCAGATTGGAAAATTCGCGTCATTGCAAGATTACGGAGTTTGCTTGCCAGAAACTTTACTGTACTCGGAGCAAGAAGCATTGAGGGCGAGTCCGGTTTCCGTAGAGATGCAGTAAATGTCCGACATCGGCATCGAATACAGCACGTCTTTCTTATGATAGTTCTAATTTGACAATTTCGAAGAATTTAGAATGCGCAGCAGGATCTTTTCAAATCTTTCACGTGCCTGAGATGAGGAAATGCTTTTGATAACTAGATTTATTGGAAATAGAGCCTGACATACTTACCCCGAGATAGGTCAATTTGAGACTTCGCACTGCTGAGGGGTCGTTCCGCGCGAAGGTGAGCAGATTTAATTCTCCGAATTTGATGCCTTTGCCGAAACATTCCTGGCAGTTTCAACTTGAAATCCATCCTAAAGCAGCAGCACCCTATAAATGAAGTATTTTTCACCGGACGCAAGCGTCCGAAAACTTAGTACTGGCTGAAACGCTTGAGGTCCACGAGGTGGGGCACGATTACCAACTCGTTGCACTCTCCGAACATCTGCAGTAATATCAGTGTCACCGAGAACAGGGGATGCAAAGGAAATTACACCGTTGTCGACTTTGTCTGGAAGAAAATAGTCACAACGAATCCAAAAAATACGACGGCTTTTCTATATGTGTTCATGCCAAAACCAGTGAATGAGGCAGAGGCGTGCTTGGTAATGCCGTGGGATCTGTGAAAGAGAGTCAGAACATGAGGCGCATGTATCTTGCTGGACACCGGTCGGGCGAAGAAGTGCAATAATATTGACGGCTTTGATAAAAGGTGTACGCGAGTCTCTCCGTGCTAATTTGGATTGTCGCGCGCGCTCTCTCTACGCTCTTCCCCTCAAGCGCTGTGCTGTCGTGTACATAGGTGAGCTGCACATAGTCATTTACTCATTAGTGGAATCTATTGTTGATGTTGAAAGCTCCAGTACTACAATATAAACATCAAACGTAGTAGATGAGTATGAAGAGCGAGACAGCAGGCCGATTAGATGAGCTTCCCCTGGATCCAAGTCTGTGTCATTGCCGGAGTAGAACAAGCGCGTGTCTCGGCGTGGATTTGAATAACGAAACAAGTCCGGAATCTACTTAATACTCCTGTAACAGTGTCAAGTGCATTTTTATGTGCACAGGAGTAGAATTGGCGGACGAATTTTCACTTTGCGGGTCTCCTCACAATGAACAGTACCCTCACTGTGTCTCCAATTTGAGCTCCAGCATTGCTTTCTTTGCCTGACTCGCAATCATTTGTCCAAAGAAAGTTGGAAATTCCATAACACCAGTCCCGAGATCGAACAATTGGACGTGTTCGCGTATCTGTACATTTTAGAACACGTATATTGCTCGACGCTTATCTGTGATTTGCAAAGGTCCACAGCACCATTGTGGTCAGTTCTGAAACCTCAAACTAAATTATATCACGTCTGGCAACACTGCTCGTCCGCAAACGCGCCTTTTCTCATTACCATCAAACAGTTCTCATATGTTACACAATCGATGTGGGCATTTTCCCTGTACTGGGCCCAAAGCCGTTTGTACGTTCGTACATCTGCGTAGATTTGGACATGAATATTGCCTGTCGCTTAACTGTGACTAGCCAAGGTCCATAACACCATTTTTGTCCATTCTGAAACGTATGGCACTTGCACGCATGAAGTAATCACCTGGACACAAAGGCATGAGTAAACGAAAAGAAATTTATAGTTCTTTATGTCGTTTGGAAACGAACCGCTCTATTTCATTTAGATTATCCGTTATGCAGCAAATTGCAGCAGAACTTACTATTGAATGAAAGTCTGGCCAGCACTCACATTCACAATAGAGTTCGGTTTTATTGTTTGACAATTTCAGCAATGTCGAAACCCAATTTCCCAAAATCTGAAGAACTTGTAAGATATCAAAGAATCCGGAAATACAAAGTTACTGAACGCATCGCGACTGAATTTGAAGCGATGAAAACAGAATTTGTTTCTTTTTAAGTGCAGATAGCCATTCCATTCGCAACATTTCATGTTTCCTGATGCGCAATGCACGCACACCACAGAATTCCTCCAGGTGGTACGGGGGAAGACATCCCAAAAAGAGCGTCAGGAAGCAATCGAGAAACCCTAACGTTCCCTACTCATTGAATCGTCACCACCTTGAGCATCGGCTGTTTTTGGAGCTTCACTATAATTTGAAAGTATATGAAACGTGATACCTTGAGTTTAGATCGAATTCTGACCCGCTTTCGAGGTCTAAAATGAGTGCGAACTGATACAAAGCTACTGACGAACCTGCGCCCCAGTATGGTTTTCCTGGTATATCAAATTTCCTATACGCGTCCGAATCATGCAAGGCAGTAGAGAAAGTGCAAAAGCAGTGCGCGTAGCACGTTCAATATATTTTCGAAAGTAATGGGAAGACAGATTGTATTACGCACAAGAGATCTGCGGATAGGAAAGAAAAAGGTTGGACCCTCGGAACATTGCCAGCCGTTTTGGGGAGCACTCACGAACATACATTTATATACGTATACGAGCTATATGCTTTATTAAAGTAGAGCACACCCTGGTGCGCCAAGTCCTGTTAAACCGGAACAAGCCTACTCACAAGATGTCTTTTGCAGGCGCACCAAACCGGGCACGAGACTAAACAAGAAAAGTGGACACGTCACTAAAGTAAGAATTGCAAATGTGGACAGGCAAATGTGGTGCGTTTTCAACCCTAAAATCAAAACCTCAATAATAAATCAGCAATTGTCTCATATTTCTCCGGATGCAAGATTAATATTGGAATCTTCATTTTTGAAAGCTTTTCTTGCGTCGAGGACGAACTCGATAAGATTGTTTTCTGATACATTCATTTTAGTGAGGAGAACTTGGATTGTTGGTTGAAAATTTCAATCGGATGGCAAACTCAGCAATGTTTTACAGTTATTTGGTGGCTCGCAGTCAGCATTTACCAAGTAGAGCTTTTATCATACTGTTGAGAATTCAGGACGATTTAGAAAATGCCTGTAGGATGACTGTTTGTAAGATTCTGCTTTCTCGTCGTCATCGGGCTTTCGCCCATGGGTCCACATCTGAAGGACTGAGTGTCCTCTTTTTTCCCAAGGAATCTACACCGTATCCACTGAAATCAAGACTAAATTCCCGTTGAGGGAACGGATATCGCTGCCTGCGCCGGACATCGTCGTTGATGCCGATGACGGCAGCTACGAGTTTTACTCGTGGCGGGACCCGGTGGGCATAATGGGACACTGGGCCTCCGCCGTCGTGTCTATTGTTCCCAGTGGGTCCAGATCCTTATACTTCTCACATACATTTCTTAGTCCGGCATACAGAAAACATCTGCTTAATGTTTCATTGCAATGACTGAGCTGGAGATTTTGTTGCCGCTTTGTAACCATTTGGGTGCCCTGTTTTTCGTCCGCGTGTATTTTCTGCTCTTTTTCTGCAAAAGTGCAACGAAAATGGATAGGCGTACTGCAGCTTAGAGCGGCGTAGTTGTGATGAAAACACTCCGCGCCGACTTCGCATCTATTGCGTATGAGCGACGATTTTTCGGAGACGACGTATGTTCCTATTGCCTGGCGTCATCTACAAATGTTCCCTCATGATGTTCAACTTTCAGTTATTTAAGCTTTTTGTTCGAATGATTTTCAATGTTTTAAGAAAAAACGATTTTCGGGACTAAATACCAAAGATCGACCACTGGAACCAACAAAGAAGTTCAAATGTATGCAAACTGGTTTGTGCTGGGAGTTCTTGATACCGTCGAACGCAAATACGTTTGACGTTGATATTCTGGTCATCGGCGAATATTCGACGGGCAAAGATGGTACATCCTGAGAATCCAAGTCAGAGCACGAAGGGAGTGAGCAAAATCTTCTGGAATCCTATATCTTTTACTTCTCTCACTCTGCGAACAGCACAGGAGATGCTTCACTACCATCAAGAAATGTGCAGGTAATCTCATTCGTCCAGATGACTGGTTCCCTGCAGCCGTTGCCAACGATGTGCGTAGTATGAAAAAACGATTCGACAGTTAGTGCCAGCAATGCAACGAGTAAAGAGTGCGATGACGAGGAAATTCAGGTACAGGAATCCAGAGGTTCTCCACGGGCGATGCAGATTCGGACAATGGTTTTCTCCAATCATTATATAACAGGATGCTGATACACTTCTTTCGAAGAGGGAGAGCATTATTTCGCATGAAAGAGATACGAGAAGCAGGCTTTTATTGCTTCTCAGGCGCAAACACTTGATTCCATTTCCTTATACATAGACAAACCTCGACTAAGTTCTTTCTTGAGCGAAACTGTGCAAACGCACGCGCAATGCTCTGTATTAAAAGCACGCATGTCTTCTCTTCTTATTTAATTCGCTCAAAATCCGAAGAGAGGGTATTTCTTCAAAGAACTGAAAATTATTTTTCCCTTGAGTTTTTGATAAATATGAGCAAAAGAGTTCGTACAAATTGATTTACATTACAAGTATACCGACGGAAGGGGCTCACGGAAGGAAATACGTTGTCGCACATTTCCTCAAATGCGAGCCGCCGCACGGACTAGCACAACATTTTCTGTTTCTCGGTAGAGTACAAGGATAGCTCGCTCGGGAACGGTTTGACCCTGCTCAAGTGCGCGACAGCACGAAAGAACTCTACGCAGACGCGCTTTGAATCGGCCGTGCGCAACTCTGCGTAGCAGAGGATTCCGGCAGGGGCTGTCTGAGCAATCTAGATTGCTTGGGTACGTCTATACGGTCGATTCTTTGCGAGAGCATTTCATCGTCCACGAATATGGCATCGATGTTGGATCTGGCGGCGGTTTAAAGTTGCTAAGCGGGTATTAAAACTACTCAGTTCAATCATATGTATTACCCAAAACAATTATCGAGTACGGAATAGAGAGGCTTCTGACTGTGGGATATTCTACCAGCCCTTGTCAGTAAATGCAAACTTTAAATGAAACCTGCATTTGTTTTAGGACAGTCTCTTGGTGTCCCAAATTTAATTTCGTACGCAAAATGGCCGTGGATTCGTATTGAAAGAAACCCAGCTTCACATTATGAAGAGCGTAAAGTGAACATGGTGCATAAATACATTGACGTGACTGTTGTGATTCCTGTGGAAAGCACAAGCATCAGAATCCAGAAACAAACTTTCCGTTACCTTTCCCACGCGCTTTATGTCGAGCAGTGGCGCGTACACCATCACTACCTGGCCTATATTCGAAGCCGTACGTGGACTCCATGGACCGTGGACACCTTTCATTTTGACCAAGAAAGGGCTTTCTTCCTGAATAGCATCAAAAATATCTGCCCTCCCCCAACCAAACATGTCGGCAGATAGAACAAAATTTTGTAAGTGCAGGAACTTGAATTTACTCAATCACTAGAGAAGGCATGTTGAAGATTTCCGCCTATCCCCCTACGTAGCGGGAATTTAGATTTGCTAGCAATTTCTAGACTATTTGCGCAAACTGGCAGGAAAATGGCACCAAAAAGAGACTCAGATGAACTCATTTGCTTAAATATCGCTCTGAGCGCACATGAACATGGTCATTAGTAGAATCTCTTAGAGAACTGCTCAGTAATACATACCACCCCACTCTCTTCCAAAATGCAACGGGCTTCACTTATATTCAAAAACATATTACAAGCACCGTGAGAAAGAGCTATTAATATTTCCCTCAAGCCTGTCTTTTGCGAAAAAATTCGGTCGCCGAATAAAAATATGTCTTTTTATTCGGGTCGGTTTCACATTTACAAATTGAAAAAAATTATTTTGACGAATTTACTTCGCATTAGAAACGCATTTGGATACTACCAGTCAACAGGACGAGGAATATTATAAAAGGTCTCTGCCCGTTTTAATCATGTTTACTACTGGGCGGCTGAGCAGCATTTCTTGCTGAAGATCTTATTTGCTCCTCATAGAAAAATTGATTTATCGCTGAGCGCTACAGCGTCGTGTCCAATCTTCAAATCGTTCTCCTTTGACAGATATTTCTCTTACAATCCGAGCATCCGATATGTACATCTTCTAAGCATTTCGAATCCTTGCATTTATATTTTCTCGTAACATTTTGGGACAAACTTGCTTATGACTCAACAACGCATGCATTTCACCTGCAATAAAGATGGAAGCGGTCTAATCTATTGCAATTTTCAAAATTTAATGTGATATGGCGACTCCGACACACGCTTCTTTTACGGGCCTCCATAACGCCGAAGTTACTCTCCGGATAAAAATATCAGAAACTCAATCTCCTGCACGGAAGAGGCGAATAGCTATGTATACAAAAAATGTTTCCAGCAACTGGCGGAAGGGTTATTGCTAAAGAGGACTATACATATAGAAGATAACTAACGCGAGCTCCGACATACTATATTTAAAATGAAACAGAAGGAATCAATATTTGACTATGTTCTTGGTTATGACTCGAAATGCTGAGAGAAATGCTTACAATATAAGCGACATATCGAATTCGACCAAAATGAAGTTATTTGGGCGATGCCGAGTGCTCCACGGAGAAATGTTTGAAAACCTATATATTCCGATAAGCGAATTCCAAGAACCCAGGAACACTCCAATTAACTACACAAACTGTTGCACGGACAGAAATAAGTTGCCTACCGATTTTGACCGAAGGCTAAACCTTTTTATTATCACATTTTTTTGCAGAACGTTATCGGAAATGGCACTTACTTAGCGTTCAGCACGCAGCGCGGTTCATACTAAAAATTTCATAGGAGCAAACCGTAGATGTTTTCTCTTTTAGTTTCGGAGAAAATTCAAAGTACCATACATTGATATACGCACCACTGGCTCCAGGCGCTGAAGAAGAGCCAGGGCGAGCCATTTGCTTTAGTCTGCCGCAGGGGAAACATTTCTGTATAATTAGTATATGATCTGAAACATATGTACTCAGAAGAAAACTTGATGAACGTTATGTATGCTTTTCAATGACGGAGCATTATTGCACTAGAGAGAGAAGAAAAAACTAATGATTCTGGAGTATGTTATATCAGTGAGAACATTATTTCCGTTACTTTCCGCTCCATCCGAGCTATGTTCCTTTTCTGAAGTAGTCTCGGTGGTCTCAAAAATCATGAACACTAACGAAAATAATGAAAATTAAAATTCCCAAGAAAGCAATTCTCGGAATAAGGCCAAAATGGTACTACATCATTTATACGACGTATCCATTTTCTATTCTTTCACTTCATTCGCGAAGTGAAGTATACTGAGTAAATCGGACGCCGCAATCACACTTCGGTGACCTTATCAAGCGCACCTATGAGACGATAGAACGACAGGATGGAGTGAAAAACGAGTAAGCCCTCGAAACACAGCTTTTTCCGCTAGGGGAATAAACGAAGAGTACATTAAATTAGAGCATAAATTTCTCGATTCCAAGATAAGCGAAACGCAATTGGGCGGATGTCGCCTGTTCGCTGGCAAGTCCCTTTTGAACTTGCTCTTTTCTCCAAAGAGGCTTGCGAAGCAGTTCTTTATTTAATTACTCTCCTACTTAAATCACAACCAGGGGTCGAAGCAGCTCGATTTCTGTCCCAATATTTTGCTACCAATTGCAAGTTTTCGAGATTGCTGACCTCATTGTCAACAAGGTGGCTATTGCAATTGCAATTGCATCCCCTTTAACTCCCTTAAATTCGTTTGAGGATTGCTACAAGTCCACGGAGGCATCAACCTTTTTATAATATATTTTTTTGTGAGACATGGTCACAAGCAGGATTTTGCTAAATTCTCAGACGTCCTAGACGATAGTATGAAAATGTTTGCTAGCCCTACTTGGAGATTAAACGCTGAAACCATTACATTACTCATAGTATTACAATACATTACGTACAGATGTTACGGCCGGATTGCCTACAGACCGTTTGGACACGTAGGAGATGATTAGCAAGCCATGCTTTCCAATGAAAGAAAAGCCGGTCAAGGGCCAGTTTACCTCGACCTCACACGTGAAGTTTAACAAGCGTGAAATTACTGTGTTTCGGTTCATGAAGCTTTTCGCGTTGACTAATTATCCTATTTAGTGCGTTTCAGTTGATGATCTTCGCGATGCCTCCGAAAGTACTGTTTGCATTTGCATTCAATTTTTCAAAGAGACGATGATAAACTTGTTGAGACATTTGAAGCCACACTTCAAGCCGAAATGAAGCAGTCAAATGTTGCTATAATGTACGAGTGGTGGACGTCCAATAGCACGCACTCAATGGGAGTATTTGCGGTGTATACGGGAGAAGTATCTGTTTACAGGTCACGAATGCTTTTTAGAGAGAAGGAGCTCCCCTGCCCAGTCCTTTCTGCGAGTGCAATAGGATAGGCTAGGGGCGAGTAATGATGTCCACTGCACTGCAGAGAACGGAAGC
>JADWZK010043552.1_pt1 | contig 11448 bp, 20 predicted proteins | sample 8957641 | NCBI WGS metagenome assembly JADWZK01 (sample SAMN16576796, study PRJNA672827) | algae metagenome | host: rhodolith | place: South Korea: Udo, Jeju | collected 2014-09-18 | reverse complement strand
CTTCTTTCTGTAAGTTTTCTAGCTCAGGTATAATTTTTGTAAACAGCTGTGTAATAATAGATGCATTGATGTAAGGCACGATGCCAAGTGCAAACATTCCTATTGTTGATAACCCGCCTCCTGAGAATATATTTAAGAAGTTAACAAATGCGTTTTTGCCTATGTTGTCATAAAGGGTATTATGATCAATACCAGGCATAGGAATAAATATGCCTAATCGCGCTACTGTTAATATTATGACTGTATATAGTATTTTTGTATTTAGTGAGTTCATTATATTTTTACTGCTTATGTAAAATACCTAATCAATTTGAGATTAGTTGTATAATGCAGAAATGCCGATATCTCTATCTTTTGCTGTTTGGCTTACTGTTTTTAAATTCACAAGTGCATTAATGGTTGCACGAGCATTGTTCACTACATTATTTGATCCCAGTTGTTTAGTTAGTATATTTTGAATTCCAGCCAGCTCGAGTACTGTTCTTACTGCGCCTCCTGCTATTACGCCTGATCCAGGAGCGGATGGCCTCATTAGTACTTGCGCTGCGCCCGCTATACCATTGATCTGGTGAGGTATAGAACAACTTTTTGTCAAGGGTATACTGACAATATGTTTTTTGGCATTAGCTACTCCCTTTTTAACTGCGCCAATAACGTCAGTAGCTTTACCTATACCAACTCCTACTTGCCCTTTTTCGTTTCCAATTACAATAACTGCCCTGAAACTGAGTTTCTTTCCTCCTTTAACAACCTTGGTCACTCTTTTAACTTGAACAACTTTTTCTGACCAATTAACTTCCTGCTCCTTGCCTCTAAAGTTCTTTTTTTTTGTTGTCATAATTGATTTTAGAATTTTATACCTGCTTTTCTGGTAGCTTCTGCTAATGCTTTTACTCTACCATGATATATTCTTCTGCCTCTGTCAAATACAATGGCCTCGATTCCTTTGCTCTTTAATTTCGATGCTATATCTTCTCCAACAAGTGTAGCTGTCTTGCATGTGGCTGATGATTTAAGATCTCCCTTAAGTTTAGTGCACAAACTAGAGCTTGCTGCAATTGTTTTACTTTGATTATCATCAATGACTTGTGCATATATATGTTTGTTTGATCTGAAAACATACATTCGTGGTTGTTGTATTTTTTTTTATAATCTTTTTTTTTCATTATTTTTACTTGCCCGCTTTGCCCGCTTTTTTTCTTATAATTTCGTCTTCATAGCGTATACCTTTTCCCTTGTATGGCTCAGGTGGTCTTTTTTGATCTAATTTGAGCCGCGAATTCTCCCACAATTTCTTTGTTAATTCCTTTAATACTGATTTCTGTGCTGTTCTTGACTTCTATATTGACTCCTGCAGGAGCACTCATGTAAATAGGATGACTATAGCCTACGTTCAAAATTAAATTTTGCTTACTATCAACTTGAGCCCTATAGCCCACCCCTTGTATTTTCAGTGTTTTGTAAAAGCCTTGTGACACTCCGGTTACCATATTGCTAACTATAGTTCTTGATAGTCCATATAGTGCTTTGCTCTCTTTACTGTTCTTGGTTACGTAAAATATTAGCTGATCTTTGTGCTGTTGGATTTTTACTTCATGTGATAATTTATATTGCAATTTTCCTTTTGGACCCTGTGCAAATATTGTGCAACCATCTATTTTGATGTCAACTTGTGAATTTAATACAATAGGGCGCTTACCTATACGAGACATAAAGTACTCCTTTGTGTTTAATCTGCTACCACACGTAGCATAATATTTCGCCACCTAGTCCATGATATCTAGCCGCTTTATTTGTCATAATTCCTTTGGAGGTTGATATAATTGCTATACCGATTCCACCCAATACTTTAGGTAGTTCTTTGTGGCTCGAATATATTCTGAGTCCAGGCTTACTAATTCTTTTTAGTTTTGTTATGATCGCGGATCTATTTTTTCCTTTATATTTTAAAGTTATTAACAGAAAACTTGTAATTTCATCTTGTATTTTGTCAAATTCTTCAATAAACCCTTCCTGTTTTAGCACTTGTGCCATGCTATAAGTCGTTTTTGTTGCAGGTATCTGCACAATCTTGTGTTTTGCCAGAACTGCATTGCGTATACGTGTTAACATATCCGAGATAGTGTCATTAGTCACAGCTTATCCTTATAATTTTCAATTTTGATGATTTCAGTTTTCAAAAGGCATTCCGAAGCCCTGTAGCAACAAAAGACCTTCTAAGTCCGTTTTCGCTGTAGTTACTATCGTAACATTCATGCCATATATTTTGTCTATGGAGTCGTATTCAATTTCAGGAAAGATAAGCTGCTCTTTTAGTCCTAAGTTATAGTTGCCATTTCCGTCAAAATTTTTTTGCTGATCCCTCGGAAATCTCTGATTCTAGGTAGTGCTAAATTTACCAGTTTATTTAGAAAATTATACATTTTATCTCTTCTGAGTGTTACAGTTATGCCAACCGGCACATTTTCTCGAATTTTAAATCCAGCTATAGCTTTTTTGGAGCGTGTTATGATCGGCCTCTGGCCACTAATTGCCATTATTTCCTCAAGATTGCTGTGAAGCGTTTTAGAACTTTGCGATTCCTCTCCTAAGCCACGATTAAGAACAATCTTGGTTATTTTAGGGATTTCATGAATATTTTTATACAAAAATTTTTGCCGCAAGTTCTTTTTTATTTGCTGCTTATATACTTCTTTCAAAGATAAGTTCATATGCTTATTTTTCAATAATTTCTTGTGTTTTGTTTAGTTCTCGGCACTTAGCGCATTGCCGATTATTGCTGATTCTATAACGACTACGTATTTTGTTTTTTGTACTATAAAGCATCACATTAGAGCTATGTATCGGCGCTTCGAAATTTATAATTTTACCACTCTCTTCCTGCTGTTTTGGTCTAACATGCTTTGTTTTTAAGTTTAGATCTTTGATAATAACTTTGCTGGCTTTAGGTAAAACTTTAATTATTTTTCCTACTTGGTTTTTGTAAATACCACATATGATTTGTACAGTATCGCCTTTTTTTACATGAACTTTGTTTTTCTTTTTTGACTTTGTCATACTACCTCTGTGGCTAAGGATATAATTTTAGAAAAGCTCTTGTCTCTCAGTTCTCTTGCGATAGGACCAAATATACGAGTACCTCTTGGATTATTATCTTGATTTATAACTACTGCAGCATTGTCATCGAAGCGTATATGCATACCATCTAATCTTTTTATAGTTTTTTTTGTGCGGACAATGACAGCTCTTACTATGTCGGATCTTTTAATCGTCATATTTGGGGAAGCATCTTTTACTACCCCAACAATGATGTCGCCAACGTATGCGTATTTAGGATTGCTAGTGCCAAGAACTCTAATACACATAATCTTGCGGGCCCCACTATTATCTGCGATATTTAAATAGCTTTGATTTTGTATCATGAAATATCTTATTAACTAATTGTTTGAATTACTTGCCAGCACTTATATTTGCTTATAGGTCGACTTTGCTGTATTTTTACAGTGTCGCCGATTTTACATTTATTATATTCATCGTGAGCGTAGTATTTTTTTGTTCTAGATATAATCTTGCTGTATTTTCTGTGTTTTACTGTTCTGTTTACAGTTACCGTAACTGTTTTATTCATTTTGTTACTAGTCACTTGACCAATAATTTCTTTAACTGTCATGTTTTTACTGTACTGAATTTTGAAGATTATGTTGTACTGTTAGCAGCTGGGCCAGTATGCGTTTATATTTTTTAAATAAATGAGTTTTTATTTGCTGCTTTGTTGCCTGCTTAAATTTTAACTCGAATAGATACCTTTGCACTGCTATTATTTTCTTATTTATCTCTGAAGATTCCATTTTTTTTTATTTCTTTTATTGTTATTGCTTCCATTTCTAAGCTACCCAGTGCTTTTTGTAATAAACTTTGTTGTAATGGGAAGTTTGTAAGAGGCAAGTTTCATTGCTTCTTTAGCTTCTTTTTCTGATACACCTGATATTTCAAATAAAATATGTCCAGGTTTAATTACTGCTACCCAGTATTCTGGCGTTCCTTTGCCTGATCCCATTCTTGTTTCCGCTGCACGTGCTGTTACTGCTTTGTCTGGAAATACTCTAATCCATAGTTTACCATTTCGTTTTACATACCTAGTGATAGTTCTTCTTGCTGCTTCAATTTGTCTAGATGTTAGCCAAAATGGCTCAAGTGATTGCAGTGCATGTTCGCCAAAAGCTATATAGTTGCCTTGACTTGCCTTACCGCGCATACGTCCCCTATGGTACTTTCTGAATTTCGTTTTTTTTGGGCTTAGCATATATTTTTACTTAATTAATAATTTCTGGCGCCAAGATTTCTCCTTTGAACATCCAAACTTTTATACCAAGGACTCCATAGATTGTTTGGGCTCTTTTATAAGAATAATCAATATCTGCTCTTAAGGTTTGCAGAGGAACTCTTCCTTCTCTGACCCATTCGCTTCTTGCTATTTCTGCTCCATTAAGTCGTCCAGAAACTTGTATTTTTATTCCTTGAATATGTGCTTTCTGTGCTCTTTGTACTCCTTGCCTTACAGCTCTGCGAAAAGCAACTCTTTTTTCTAGCTGCTGAGCTATAAATTCAGCGATAACGGATGCTTCTCTGTCAGGCTCTGTTACTTCCAACACATTAATACGAACATGTTTTTGGTTGTTGAGATGTTTGCCTATTTTATTCCTTAACTCTTCAATCCCTGCACCTGTTTTACCTAGGATAATACCTGGCCGAGCGGTTTTAATTTCAATTTCTATCTGATCAACCTTTCGGCTGATTTGTATTTTGATTATACTAGCTGTCTTTAGCTGATTATGTATATAAGCCCTTATACTGTAGTCTTCTTGTAGTAAATGTCTGTAGTTTTGTTTTTTTGAGAACCAAGAAGACTTATGTTGTTGAGTTATATTAATACGAAAGCCTAGAGGATGTATTTTTTGTCCCATGAATAAAATAACCGATTGAATTTACTAAGTATTAACAGTGATTTTTAAAGTAATATGGCATGTAGGCTTATGTATTTGAAATGCTCGACCTTGTGCTCTAGGCTGAAATCGCTTTAGAGTAGGCCCTTTATTTGCAAATGCTTGACTAATTACTATTCTTTCTTGGGTGTATCCGTAATTATGAATACCATTAGCTGCAGCAGATATTAGTACCTTTTTTATTGTTTTGCAGGGCCTGTATGGCATAAATTCAAGTATCATCAAGGCATCTTCGTATTTTTTTCCGCGAATTTGCGTTAGTATCCTGTGCACTTTATTCGCTGAGAGTCTTACGTATTTACTTGTAGCAGAAAGCTGTTTCGGCATATTTAATATATTTGTTATCTTTTTGTACGTCTATCATTTTTTATGTGACTTCTGAAGCTTCTGGTCGGTACGAACTCTCCTAATTTATGCCCAACCATTTGATCAGAAATAAACACAGGGAAGTGTTGCTTGCCATTATGTACTCCTATAGTATGCCCAACCATCTCAGGCATAATTGTTGATGAGCGCGACCATTGTTTTTGATCGCTGTTTTTTATTTTTTTGTTTATTCATTTTCATTGATTTTTTTTAAATTAATTTTGTAATGAACGAAAGGTCCTTTTATATAAAGATCTTGACATAAATTTTATTTTTCGTCTACGTAATATGTATGAGTTGCTATATTTTTTTTCTTATTCTAGTTTTTACTCCTAAAGCAGGTTTGCCCCATGGTGTTACAGGATGCTTTTTGCCAATCGGTGACTTTCCTTCTCCTCCGCCGTGTGGATGATCTACAGGATTCATCGCGACACCTCTTACACTCGGTTTTCGTCCAAGCCAACGATTCCGTCCCGCTTTACCAATTGTAATATTGCTACAATCAATGTTGCCCACTTGTCCGACTGTAGCATAGCACTCTTTTCTAAATAGACGCACTTCGCCAGAGGGTAGTTTTAGTGTTACGAATAGGCCTTCTTTAGCTACAATTTGAGCATAAGTCCCTGCAGCTCTCACCAGCTGTCCGCCTTTACCGACTTTCAGTTCTATATTATGAACAGCTGTACCTAGCGGTATATTCTCTAAAGGCAAAGCGTTTCCTATGTCAATATTTGCATTAGGACCCGAGCTTATATATTGTCCGATTTTTTAGAGATCGAGGCTGTATAATATATTTTTTCATGCCATCTCTGTAATGTAACAAGGCAATTCGGGCATTGCGATTAGGATCATATTCTATACTAGCTACTTTGGCCGCTAAGCTTGTTTTATTTCTTTTGAAATCAATTACTCTGTATTTTCTTTTATGACCTCCTCCCCGGTGCCTGCACGTAATTATTCCTTGATTATTGCGACCCTTAGCACTGTGAGCTTTTTTAGTTAGTGATTTTTCTGGTTTTTTTTGGCTAATTTCTTCGAAAGTTGATACTGTGCGGTTTCTGGTTCCAGGAGTGGATACTTTATATAAACGAATACTCATGTTGCTGCTTTAGACTATTATTGCTCTGAGAATAAATTGATTTTATCGATGGCTGATAATTTAATGATGGCCTTTTTGTAATGCGATTTGTAGCCTTTAAAACGTCCAACTGTACGCTTTTTTCTTGGCATATGACAAGTATTAATTTTAATCACCTTGACGCCGAAAATATATTCAATAGCTTGCTTGATTTGCGATTTGTTTACTTTGTGATTTACGTAAAAGCAGTACCAATTGTTTTCCAGAAAACCTGTTGTTTTGTCGGTTATTATGGGCTTTTTAATTATTTTTAAAAGTTCTTGATGTTTTTCTTTACCCATTATATATTTCTGTAATAATTTTAACTGCATCTGTTTCTATCAATATATATTTTGTTTTTATGATTGACAATAGATTGAGCTGATCAGCAGAAATAATCTCAATGTTGCTTAAGTTTCTTGCCGCGAGATATGCTTTTCTACTCTTTTTTGCCATAATAACTAGCACTTTTTCTCTCCCGCTGATGTTTAGTTTTTCAATATTTGCTAACAAGAGTTTAGTTTTCGGCTTATCTAAATTGAATAAGCTAGCTTCTATTGAAAATGTGACATCTTTTTTGTTGAGAAGCATGCTTTTTATGGCTAATTGTCGCTCTTTTTTGTTGACTTTTTGATGATAATGTTTATTTTTAGGCCCAAAAATTACTCCTCCTCCTCTCCAAAGAGGAGATCTGTTAGACCCTGCTCTTGCTCTACCGGTTCCTTTTTGCTTCCAGGGTTTTTTTCCTCCTCCTCTGACTTCGCTACGTGTTTTTATAATTTGCGCTACCTTGCCTGCGTTCTTGTAGTTGCCTTACAATTGATTTGTGTATAACATACATTTGACTAGATTCACTGACTCGCAGTTCTAATGGAAATAATTTTGCTTTTGATATTTCTTCTGGCTCGGTTGAATTTTGGATATCTTTTTTCATGACTCTATTTGCTTTTTATACTAATAAAATTACCTGGTTTACCTGGGACACATCCTTTGACCATTAAAATATTGTCTTTTGGGTTGATGTCTACGATTTTCAGATTTTTAATTGTAACTTGCTTAAAGCCCATTCTGCCCGCCATTCTTTTACCGGGAAAAACTCTCCCGGGAGTTGTCCCTGCTCCGATAGATCCGGGTTGTCTATGATTTTTTGAGCCGTGTGACATAGGGCCTCTTGTGAATTTGTGTCTTTTTTGGTATCCAGTGAAGCCTTTTCCTATACTTTTAGCGCTTACATCAATATAGTACCCTACTTTAAAGTCAGACAGGGTTAGCTCTTGACCTATACTAAATTCATGACGTGGCTTCACTCTGAATTCTTTCAGATGCTTCATTGCAGGCAGTTTGAATTTTTTTAGATGTCCCAACTCGCATTTATTCAATTTTCTTTCGTGTACAATGCTGTAGCCAATTTGTATGGCATCATAGCCATCTCGTTCTGATGTTTTGATTTGCGTTATTGGGCAAGGCCCTAGTTCCAGTATAGTTATCGGTATAGCTTCACCTTTACTATCGAAAATTTGCATCATGCCAATTTTCTTGCCTAATAAACCGATTGCTTTCATGAAGTTATTATTAATTAAGAATGTTATTGCATATAGGCTAAATAGATTTACTGATATTATCTTTTTAATTTCTACTAATTTTCAAGCAGCATATAGTTCCTAGATTCGCTTTAAGTACGGTAATTACTACTTTATTTAAGCTGAATATTTCTCTAGTATTGTTATTAAGTTTTTAATAAAAGGATATATTATGAGTAAAGTTGTCGGTATTGATTTAGGCACCACCAATTCAGTCGTAGCAGTCATGGAGGGTGGCAAGCCAACAGTTATTCCTAATGCAGAAGGCTTTAGAACAACAGCTTCAGTAGTAGCATACACGAAGAACGGAGATAAATTAGTTGGCCAAATTGCTAAAAGACAAGCAGTTATTAATCCAGAAAACACTTTTTATTCCGTCAAAAGATTCATCGGTTGTAAGAAAGAAGAAATAAGAAGCGAATTGCAGCAATCTTCATATTCTATTATCTCTGATAATAGTCAGAATATAAAGATTAAGTGTCCAGCTTTAAATAAAGATTTCGCCCCAGAGGAGATATCTGCCCAGGTTTTAAGAAAGCTGGCTGATGATGCCAGCAAGTATCTTGGTGAATCTGTTACACAGGCAGTAATAACTGTTCCGGCTTATTTTAACGATTCACAGCGTCAAGCAACTAAAGATGCTGGTAAAATTGCTGGACTTGATGTTCTTCGCATTATAAATGAGCCGACCGCCGCTTCTTTGTCTTACGGGCTAGAAAAGCAAAATAATGAAACTATTTTGGTTTTTGATTTAGGAGGAGGCACTTTTGATGTTTCTGTCCTAGAAGTAGGCGATGGAGTTTTTGAGGTTTTATCAACTTCCGGAGATACTCACTTAGGAGGTAATGATTTTGATGCTAAAATTGTTTCCTGGTTAATTGATGAATTTAGAAAAGATGAAAATATAGATTTAGGTCAAGATAAGCAGGCATTGCAAAGATTAACAGAAGCGGCCGAAAAAGCTAAGATTGAGTTGTCTAGTTTGTCCCAAACAGATATTAATTTGCCGTTTATTACTGCTAATAATACTGGACCAAAGCATTTAGAAAGAAGCATGACTCGTGCTAAATTCGAAAATCTATGCTCCGATTTAATAAGTAAATGCAAAGTGCCTGTTACCAACGCTTTAAAAGATGCCCAATTAAGCGCAGATAAAATTGATCAAGTGGTTTTAGTAGGTGGCTCAACTAGAATACCCGCTATACAGAGTTTGGTCAAAGATGTTATTGGCAAAGATCCAAATCAAAGTGTGAATCCAGATGAAGTTGTTGCTATAGGAGCAGCTGTACAGGCTGGTGTCTTATCGGGCGAAGTGAAAGATATTTTGTTATTGGATGTGACCCCGTTGTCGCTAGGAGTTGAAACATTAGGCGGAGTCATGACGAAAGTTATCCCAAGAAATACAACTGTTCCAACAAAAAAGTCAGAAGTTTTCTCTACTGCTGTAGATAATCAGCCTAATGTTGAGATTCACATTCTTCAAGGTGAACGAGAGTTTACTAAAGACAATAAAAGTTTGGGAACTTTTAGGCTTGATGGAATTATGCCTGCACCTAGAGGAATTCCTCAGATTGAAGTGACTTTTGATATAGATGCTAATGGCATATTGTCTGTAAAAGCTACAGATAAAGGAACTGGTAAGGAGCAGTCAATTACTATTACTGGCGCTTCTACTTTGCCAAAAGATGAAGTTGATAGACTTGTTAAAGAGGCAGAGGCTAATTCTGATCAGGATAGAGAAAAGCGCAACCAAGTAGAGTTAAAAAATCAAGCTGATTCTTTATGCTATCAGTCAGAGCGTCAATTGGATGAACTGAAAGATAAGATTGATTTAGCTGATAAAGAGCAGATAGAGAAGCAGATAGCTGTTGTGCGACAAGCTATTGGTCAGACTGATTATTCATTAATGGAAAGTGAGCAAAAGAAATTGCAAGAATTACTTATGGAATTAGGAAAAAAAGTATATTCTTCACAGCCAGAGACGGGAACTAATAAAGAAGCCGCTGATTCAGTTATTGATACTGACTCTAAAGATGTATAAAGCGGGTAACGCGATTCGACGCGCGACATCAACCTTGGCAAGGTTGCGCTCTACCACTAAGCTATACCCGCTTACAGGAAGCATTATCTCAAAAGATGGTATTTATTGTCAATTCTTGTAGATATTGTCTTTTAATTACTGCCTTTGTTAAGCTAAAAATAGATTAGCTACGCCGGTAATAATTACTAAAATTGACCAAATGCCTGCTCCCGCATAAACTAAATTTTTTGATTTTTCCCATTCACCAGGAGACCCTAGAGTGACAGGCATAAAAATAACAGCAATAATAGATAGTACAATTAGTCCAAATACTAGTAATTGAATTGCGATAGTCATAAATTTATTATTGATATTGATTGATTTATTATTAATACTAAAAAGGATGTAGCCTATATGGCATATTATATACGCTTATGTTCATCTCATGAAATAAATTTCATATTGTAAAGTAAGCCATTGAGCAATTAAGATGACAAAATAAGAAGAAAGTATGCATAGATGTGATTTTTAGTGTACATTTTACTAAGTGAATTTGTTCTTAACAATATAGGAGTTTATTATGTTTGCTATAATGATTTTAGCAAAACTACCAGAAGCATATGCTATATTTAGACCACTGGTCGATATATTGCCAGTAATACCGGTATTTTTTTTACTTTTAGCATTTGTATGGCAGGCAGCCATTGGCTTTCGGTAATACAGCTACTTATTTGAGATCGGTATTGATACAAATATTGTTAGTTATTTAAATATATTATATTGTTTATTGTATAAATGGTAGAACCACTATTATCAGGTATTGTTTTAGGTCTTATTCCAGTGACTTTAGCCGGTTTACTAGTTGCTGCTTATTTACAGTATCGTAGAGGGAATCAATTTGGCTTATAAAAAAGTTTACTTAATATTTTGAGTAGGTTTTAGACTTGCCTAAATGCTCTAATATAAAATTTAGAGTATTTATTCTTTATTAATCAAATCTTACCAGCTGGATTTTGTTAATCCAGGTATCAAGCATTCATGGGTCATTTCTCTAATCACATGTCTCGATAGTCCAAAAGTTCTAAAGTAGCCACGGCTTCGGCCAGTTGCCCAACATCGCTTTCTGTATCTAATAGGTGTACTGTTTCTTGGTAAACTTTGCAGTATACTTTGTACTTCTAGTTTCTCATTCAAGCTTTGCTTTTGCTTAATTCCTGATTTCAAGCTTTTTTCTCTTATTCTGATATTTCCAGATCAATTTTCTTCTTTTTTTCATCTCGAGCGATCATGCTTTTTTTTTGCCATTTTGCATTCCTTAAAATATATATATACTCCTTAATACTTGCAATTTTAGTTTATTCT
>JADWZK010299775.1_pt1 | contig 11485 bp, 7 predicted proteins | sample 8957641 | NCBI WGS metagenome assembly JADWZK01 (sample SAMN16576796, study PRJNA672827) | algae metagenome | host: rhodolith | place: South Korea: Udo, Jeju | collected 2014-09-18 | reverse complement strand
GGTCGCGGGGCAGGCGGTATTGTCGGAGGGGATCGGAGAGCAGGTCGGAGTGGGACGAGACGGAGTTGAAGATGAGCGCGTTCACCGATCTCTTCATGGGGGAACAGGACCTGCGAAATAGACGGCAAGGAGGCCTAGGCTGTACGGTGAGAAGCGCCACTGCTGCGGAGAATGGAGCAGAAGATTCTTCACGGACTCAGTTTGCCACGGCCAATGGCAATTGTTGTCGAAGTTCTCCTGATCATGTACATGGAAAGTCAGAAGCATGTGCGAGTAATCCTCTGGCACCGAACGGAATACGCAGTGCGCCAGAAGAAATGCCAGTGTTTGACTGTTCTAACCTGCAGAGGGAAAGCAACTTGAATTCGCTTTGGGGCTGCGCGACAATCGAAGAGCTTTGTCGCAACGGGATCGATACCTTCTTCGTGGCTCCAGGGTCGCGCTCAGCGCCGCTTGCGGTTGGTGTCGTGCGCTCGCCGCACGCAAAGCTAAATGTCGTGCACGATGAGCGAAGCGCGGGATTTTGGCTGTTGGATTTGCGCGCGCGCGGCAGGGCGGCCGCAATTATTACGAGCTCTGGCACGGCCGTGGCGAATCTCATGCCGGCGGTGGTGGAGGCGCATATGGATAACCTGCCATTGATTCTACTTACTGCCGACCGGCCTCCGGAACTGCGGGACATCGGAGCGAATCAGACTATTAATCAGGTCAACATGTTTGGAGGATACACTCGGTGGTTTGCGGATATGCCATGCCCGACTGATGAAATTCCGCTGCGAAAACTACTGAGTGATGTGGATTACGCCGTGCACATGTCTGGTAGTTTGCCGCTATTCGACTTGTCCGTAGGCGTCGCGGCACAGGATTGCGGGCCGGTGCATATGAACTTCATGTTTCGCGAGCATCTCGCGCCCATTCCTCAGCCGTGGGCCTCGGCTTGTCTCAATGGGCTTTCGGAACTATGGACGCAAACTGTGCGCCCCATGACTGTGTATAACCCCAGTGTTCAACCGAGCCCCAGTCTAGTTGACGCGATTTTGAATGGCCGAGGAGCCCATGAGGGACAGTTACTTTCGCGAACTATGAATGATTTGTTTTCATTTTTGGACAGAAGCTTCTTCGGTGTAATTGTTGCTGGCGGTGGCCCCGGCTCGCTTCAATGTGAAGAAGACAAGCTGTACATAGACATCCTTTCCGAAGAGTTGGGGTGGCCGGTTGTCGCAGATATCGGCTCCGGTATTCGTCTCGACAAGGAATGTAGCAACCTGGTAATGTTCGCAGACCAAATTTTGGTATCATCAAATGGTGAAGCGCTGCTGGACCCTCAAGTGGTGGTTCAGTTCGGGGAACGCTTGGTGTCGAAGCGATTTGCTAATATGATGTCAAGGGCTAGTGGAAAAGGAAAATTTGTTCATATTCTTGTATCTCCTCGCCAGAAACGGAGTGATCAAGCGCTTACCGTCACGCACAGACTACAGTCCACAGCGTCCGACTTTATCGCAAATTTTTACACTGCACGGAATGTTTGCTTGGGGCGCTTTGTGGCTTCGAAGAACGAAAAGTGTTCTCCGAAATGCCTTTCAGATGCCACGGAAGAATTCAGAGACAAGTCCGTTTTGAGTTCACGTTTGAAACTTGATCGAATACTGGTTGTTTCTTCACGCGTGAATGACCTTCTGATGAGCGAAATGGAAGTCGATGGAGAAAGCGAACTACATGAACCATGGCTTGCGCGAAGCCTTATTGAATCGATTACACATCCCTGCGCGTTGTACATTGGCAATTCAATGCCAATACGAGATATCGAGATGTTTGCCAGCGCCAACGAATTTTCTTCTGTACTAAGAGTTGGGGCAAATAGGGGTGCCAGTGGCATCGATGGTGTGGTATCGTCAGGCATTGGTTTTGGACTAGGTCTGGGATTGCCGTCCGTAATTGTTGTTGGCGATATGTCTTTGTTGCATGATATGAATGCATTACATTTTTGAGAACGGATGTCGAAGACCAGAGGTGCAGTGGAAAGCCCGTGACTATCGTGGTTGTGAACAATGGAGGAGGCGCGATATTCTCTATGCTGCCTATCGCAGCCTACAATTCCATATTCTCTCCAGTCTTTGACACTCCACATTCTATAGGGTTCAAATCACTGGCCCAACTGTTTCAGCTTGAGTACGTACCAGTGAAATCTATTTCCGAAGTTCAGAAAGCATTCTCAAGACCTGCAGTACGTCACCGACTAATTGAGGCCTATGTATCTTGTGATCATAGAGAAAATGCAGCATTGCACAAACAAATCGCACTTGATATTTCAAGAACTGTGACTGCTTGCTCTTTTCCTGGTGAGGATATAAGCACTAAATGCACTTTGCAAATGAATGGTAGATAAAGACATCTGTAATTTAATATGAATTACTCTACGAAGGAAAGGCACAGTCAGCATTGAGAGACTGAATGGTGTACATGGTACAGTGGGTAAACTTCACTATTTCTACAATGTGGGAGCCACTGAGTTCTTTTACTGAGAAGAACGCCAGCGAAATGTAGGATTGTGGGACAAATGAACTAATTTTTTGATGCTGCATATTGTTATCGCAGAATTTAACTGAAGAGATGCAGAAAAAAAAAGTAAACGAGATCCAAGGTCTATTCTACGTATCGCCAGTAATTGCGATGTGCTTCACACTGTGGAATTTCTGCTTTGGCTTCGCTCACATTTTGATGCGCATGCCCTTCCTTCCCTCTGCGCAGATTTGTTTTCCCAATGCCATGCCGGTTTCCATACATTAGGAGATAACAACGTCAACGTTGACCGAACCTCAAGTGAACTTGTTGAAATCTGTGCACTGTACATCTCGTGCAGCGCCTCCAGCATTTCGATGAGAAAGGCCAATCTAAATCCTTAGAGCCTTTGCGATGGCGGGTGCTGCGCAATACCTTCAATAAGAAATGGTTAATCTCTTCAAAGAGCAATGGTATTTCATTTTCTATGGCTGAGAGCTCTAAGACAAATATTGTTAGAATAATATCAACGTTCATATCTTCTCCGAGCAGATTCTCTGCTCTTGTCATCAATAAAAGTTACCATCCACCCAAGGGCGGTAGCCGGCAATTTTTAAGAAATTCGGGACTTATTCTCGAGTTTGTCGTTTCCTGCCGTAAGGTCCGGATTGAATTTCAAATGTGAGCAAACCGCATATCTATGCGATTGGACAGCTTATCTTGAAGTAAATCAATCGCCTCGATATTCAACTGCAAAACGAAGTCACATTCAGCTTTCTTGACGTAAGGCAGGAAGTCGCTCTGTCCTACTTCGACGCAACTACAGTATATCAAGATTAAATTTGAAACTATCAAATCCAGGTAGGTGTCTTGCCAAGTTCACCCACTTTCCGACAAATGCACAAATTTTACCAGTTTGGGACCTCGGTTTTCCTGGCGACTTCATACTGAGCATTTTTTTTCTAAACTTGACTTAGCTATAGATGCATCTGTCGTACAGACCCCGGAATCAATATTCGGAGATGTGCCTGACCTCAATATTACTAAAGCGATACTAGATGCAAAAAATAGGAGTAAATGGAAGAACCTGAGGCCTTCAAGCCGCTGCTAACCTCATTGGGGGAACTGCAGATTACTACTACTACTGTCGTACAGTACCCGTACCTACGAAGCCGAAAGACATTTCAACAGGCACTTTCCAGTGACAGTATGGTCTACAGGTGGAGTTCACAATCGGAAACGACTGTCTCTCTCTTAATATGCATCATAAAAGGGTGGCCTAACGATCGGCGTGGAGCCCACGGTGCCAGGGCGAAGAATGCTGGTTGCCTTAAAGGCGGGAAGTCCCTCGCTTCGGGTTTTCCCATGCAAGAAATCTCATCACCCTGTTTATTGTGTGAACGAGAACGACCCGTCGCAGGTAATCCCGGTTTTGGACATCTGACGGAGTACAGCACCATAAACAACTAGCATAGAAGATGCTGAAAATGCCTATGAAGCAGAACCGATAGCGTTCGAGCAGGTCTTTGTCCGGAACACAAATTACCCACAATTGTAACGCACGCACGCACTTTGCTTGCTATTCCCATTTTCCGCCTTGAATTAACTGTTGTACTACTTTTTTGTTTTCGAACAAAATAATTTTCCAGTGCTTTGGAAAAAAGAACAAGCGTCCCGCTCGTGGTCTCAAGGGCGGATTTAAAGCCAAGATAGTAAATGCCGTCCTCGACAGTTGCCGCGGGTAGAGCTACGAGATGAGCACAGACCGCAAAACTGCGTCATTTCGGCACTACACGTCGCACAAGGGCCGACGCCCGCGGCCAGTCAAGTCCCCGTCATATGGCTTCACACCGCAAACGGTACGAATGTCCCAGCAGTGTTCTTGGAGAAAGAGGGCGCGCACAAGACGTTAAGTGTGCTCGTATTGATATCGATTTGTTTTTTTCCGAATATTCTCTTCCACGACCTCTTCCCCCGTGCAATTACTGCATGTTTTCCTCCTTGCCGTTCCACAGATTTTGTTCTCACACGGAAACGCAGAAGACATGGCACGTCCGCCCACTTCCGCTCCTCTGCAGCGTTGACCTTGTCGTAGTGCACGCAGAAATAGAAGCGCATCTAACCTCCCTTCGACGCATTCTCGACCATTTTCAAACATGTGCGTCATTACGGTATGCCTTACTGCTTCAGGAAAAGCTCAATGTCAACGTATCCGTCTATGAGTACACAGGATTTACGCACTCCGGTAAGCCGATGGTGTAGAACCGCGTGGAACGCACCGAGCAGCACATATATGCTGACATCAATGCGGCGTGCGGTTGGCTAGTGGAGCACTGGGTAAAGCCGCGCGACATCGTGCTTTTTGGACGAAGCTTCGGGGAGCGGAGTCAAGAGTTGAGCTGGCAGCAACGCAGGAAGTGGGTGGCTCGTGCTGGTATCCGCGACGGCCAGGGTGTTGCGTGATGCTGCTCCGTGGTTGTTGTTCACGATCAAGGGCCTTGACTTGTTTGTACGTATTCTCAGCTTTTTTGTGCAGGTACACTGACTGTTGGTGGATTTGGTGTTCTTCACAGGGCTGAAATCTGACATGCTTCTTTTCTTTTCGTCTCATTCATCTGAGCTGTCCACAGAAGAATATTGAAAAGATGCGCAAGGTGAAGTGCCTTGTGCTGTCCGTGCATGTGCTGCAGGACAAGGTCACCACATTTGCGCTCGCACAGCGCCTGTTCAACGCAGCCAGGGTGCAGGCGTACGTGCCGTTCTGGTAGGAGACGGCTGTACACGACGACGTAGAGGCGGTGGAGTGGAATGAGCTGCGTCGGTACTATTCAGAGTTTCTGATGTGTTTACCGACATGCGCTCTGAAGCCGCGGTCGAAGGACTTTGAAAAGCGACCTTGTATGTTCAAAACCCCTCTGAAGGTCTAAAGATGAACAAACCCGCCATGCATGATTGTGTGCAACACCCAAAATGTGTTCTTACCGGTTTTAAAATAACATTAAGGGACAATTTATGAAAGAGACGCCAATGTCGAGCCCAGGATGCCGTCTCCGATCTTCTTGGCGTAGTCTGCATAGGACTCTGCGTTATATTCTCTTTTCAGTATTTACATTACGCGTCACACTCCTCGCATTAATCCCTTTGCCTGTCTACCACCCAATCTTTCGTGCAGAAATTATCGAGAGGCACGATATGGCCTTTAGGGGTGCCCCACTAAAGCATGTTACGCTCAGATAGGCGGTGGCTCAAGAAATTACAGTAGCACTGCAGCATAACGCTTTCGTAACTTTTCATTGAGGTGGTAGTCTTATGGGGTACAACATATGAAGCATTCAATACCTTCCGTTGTCGCCGAGTGCATTCCCGGAGCTGCGGTTACTGAAGTACTACCGGATATCTGGAAATGGGTCATAAATACCCTCCCCGGTGTCCATTGGCCGCACAACTTCACCGGCAGACAAATTTGATCCTTGGCGAGGCTTTAGCCTCACTGATGCAGTCACCAAATGAACCAGTACAGTACGAGGCAGAACAACCAAAACTTTAGCAGTTTGTAGAAAAAAAAGGGGGTACTAAACTTTTACAGTACCACTGCAGCAGCTGTATACGCTACAATATCGCAATCAACCCGATCTTGAAAGCGCTAGTATTGCAATCGATGCCTGTTCAAATTTTTGAATTATGCGAAAATATTGTACAGGGTGGTATTGGACTGTCCCAAATGCAGTGCCTGAAAAAGCCCTTACTCTCTTCAGGTGCAAATCAGTATCGGTTCAGAAAATATTGTATTGAAATTCAAATGTCTATTGGCTGGTCTCACCTTATTTCAAGGATAAGTTTCAGTCTTTTTGCGGCCCAATTAAGGCAAAAATTAGAAGAACGTCAAATAACGCAACAAGTTTTGGATTGAAGTTGATTTTTGGGACAGCGGAGACCAATGATTCGTCCATGAGATATGATAGCGCAACTGATTCTTCGTACTACCTGATGGCCAAAGTATGATACCGTAATTCTTTGGTCAAAAAATTTAGCCTCTTGTACACGTAATACGGAATCGAAGATGTTCATTGGTCCCAACGTCTGCCATTTCTAAAGAAGAGTAATTTGCTCTATCACCGATTTGGTCGCCTTCGAGGCAACCCCATCGGCCAAAAAAAGAATTGAACTTGGCGTTTCGGCGATGTCGGGTGCGGCTAATGAATCGCCGCCGTCAACCGCATCTCGAAATGCTGCTGAAAAGGTCGAGCTGCCCCGCGGGTCTGGACTCAGGGGACATCGTCCTGTTTAACAGGCGTTGCATGTCCATGGCACCGACCGGGGCCGCTCTTTGTGCTGTAGCGAAGTTTTTCTCCAATAGCGCCTGGGATCACGTTGGGATTGTTGTGACGGATCCAAACACGGGTGAACTCCTCTTCCTAGAGGCTGACTTTGGCGGCGTCAAGCTCCGCTCCCTTCATGAACGAATCACTCGGTCGCGGAGCCGCGAGATTGCCATTCGCAAGCTCGATGTCGTTCGCACTGATGCAATGCGCACACAGCTCTACGCGTTCTCACAGGAGATGCTCGGAAGGCCTTACGACCTTTCCACTGGCAGCGTCATGGCTCGTGTCACAAACCAAGAGGAGAAGCATGAGCGCGCCCATTATCATGGCGTCCTCATCGAGAAGCGTTTGCAGCTCGAAGAGATTGCTCGCGAGCTTAACACTGGCGCTCTGACCTCCCTGCAGCGTCGTTTCTTGCAGAATGAATTCAAGCGTGTAGAGATGAATATATCATTCGTTGAGAGTCATCTCGAAAGACTGTCCGGAGATAAGAAAAAGAATTCCGTGTCTCCGGATGGTGCATTGGCGCTCTCAGAGGATCAGATTACCAGTGGTGCGGCATCGGAGCACAATCCATATGGCGAGTACTCCAAAGATCTGTCGCGTGTGTTCTGTTCTGAGCTGGTTGCCGCAGCCTATCAACAGATGGGTCTGCTGGAGTCGTACCCTCCGCCTTTTTCCTATATTCCGAAAGCGTTTTCCTCGGAGCCGATGCAGCCACCTGGCTTACATTTGTTGAGGAAAGCACGCCTTGGGAATGAAATCTTCTTCCGCATGTCTCCAACTCGCGCGGAAGAGGAAAGAGCGCGAGCAGCGGCCGGCGATGTCGAAGCTCGCTATAGTACAGTCAGAAGTGAGCGGCAGCAACCGCGATATAGGGGAATTGCTGAGGGAGACAATCCGTTACGCGATTCACGAATGCTTATTCGTGACGTTGTCAGACGTACCCCGCTGCACAATACAATTCCAGATGCCTACAAGAGATCCCATTTTGTCAAGTCTTTTCAAGCCTATATTTTAGAACCTGGTGACGTTTTGTATTACCAGGGGGACTACGGGAATGAACTGTTTGTTATAGAATCTGGCAAGGTGGACAGGTTTGTTGGAAAGGGCAACGAAAATCCAATTTTGGTCAGCACGCTTGGTCCGCGCAACAGTTTCGGGCTCACTGGCTTTTCGTATACAAGTAAGCGCGGCGCGACAATCAGAGCCAGAGAAAGGACCTTGCTTTGGAAAGTTGACAGAGCCACGTATGAAAAATTTAAGGACACCAGCATTGAAAAAGGCAACCACCTGACTGGGGCTGATCAGCGCATGCTACGAGGCATTTTGAAAGATCACTTCTTATTCAGTCGTATGGATAGGCTTGGTCCCAAAGAAGTCAACGCGTTTTTCCCTGTCAGTTTCCGAGCTGGGGAAGAAATATTTGCACAAGGCGATGCTGGGGACAATTTTTATATCGTCAAAAGTGGTGAAGTCGAGCGACATATTCGGCATCCAAGGACTCGGAAAAACAAGAAATCTGGGCATGACTGGCGCGAGGAGGAGGAAAAGTCGCTGGCGAAAACTCTTGGAGCAGGGCAAAGTTTTGGTGAACTCAGTCTCATGTACAATGCCCCTCGTGCTTCAACAATGAGGGCTCGCACGGATGTGGAATGTTTCGCTATTTCGGACGAGGCCTTTCATCGGTTGAACTTGGGCGGCGGTACGCAGCTCCTCAAAAAGCGTTTTGAAAAGAGTGCGAGCGTGGATATCACTGGTAAGCTGTACATGACGCCGGATGACTTCGTCTCCAAAATTGCGAACATTGACGACTTTCATGAGAAAGACCGTGAGCGACTATCGTCACTGCTTGTGTCACTTGTCACTAGTAATCGTGAGCGGGACCCCGTAAAGGCTGCGCGCCAACGCGGGAGGGCAGCGAGGAAGAAGAAGGGAGTGCTTTCTGGACAGCACGTCATGTCGAATGCGGATAGGACTTCTGATTCCCTAGAAAAAGAAAACCATAGCGATCAAGAAGATGACGGTTCTGAGAGTGTTTTGATGGACTTTTGGGAGTTTGTGCGTTTTGATATTGTTCTCAATCAGGCGCACCCGGAAATGGATTTTGCGTTCAGACTTGCGGACCAGGACAACACGGGATTCATATCCTTGGATGAGATGCAATACTTGCTCCAACTGTATGCGGATATCGATGATACTGCGAAAAAAATGCTGTACGATGAGAGTCCGATTTTGAAAGAAGCCTTTGGAAAGGACGGTTCCAAGGTACTTTCTTTTGAGGAATTCCACGAGCTTTCGAACAAAATTCTCCCCCCAGTTTTTATCGATGATGTGTGGCGCATTGCCGACCATATGCGAAATGTGGACATCCGGACCGAAGATGAAGATTTTCGAGCGCCCGATTTATTAGTGGAGGACGGTTCGCCTTCAATCATTGGGTCGCAGTTTGTGCCGAAAGGGGCAAAGCCTGAAAATTCATCTTCGTCCTCTTCCTTTGTGTCAGACTCCCTGACATTGAAAGAGGAGAGAAGGGCCAAGAGAGAACTCCCAGTTGAGCATATGATTTGCGTAACGACGTCTGCGGCACTGTCCAGAACTGTCGTGGCGCCGTTAGAAAGACTCAAGATATTGATGCAAACAGACACAGCAAGAAAGTTTCGAGGAATTGTATCAGGCTTCAAGACGATGGTGCGAGAAGACACGGGTGTTGTTCGTTCCATGTTTCGCGGTAACGGAGCAAACCTTCTCCGCATCATTCCAAGTTGTGCTATACAGCTGGCGGTAGTCACGAGTCTGAGCAAAGCGCACGCTGCGAGCCTGCGTCAGTCTGGTGACGAAGACACGATGCGTTTCAAGGCCATTGAAAGCGTGCTTATCGGCGGAACTGGGGGAATCATTGCTAATGCGGCAGTCTATCCGCTCGAGTATGCACGTGGTCGGCTCAGTGTGCAACGAGCGGGCTTCGAGCCTTATAAAGGCACAATTGATGCGCTGCGGAAGAGTGTTGCCAAGGATGGGCTGACCAGCATTTATCGAGGCTTGACGCCGTCGGTACTGGGTGTGTTTCCGTACGTTGGCTTCAGCTTTGGTCTGTATGAAGCACTACGCCCCATTCTCCCCAAGCGAAACGACGATACAGCTATGCCGTCCACTGGCGCTGCTATCCTTGCTGGTGGTGGTGTTCTCGCCGCAGGACAACTCACCACTTACCCACTGGACACGTGCCGCAGGCGTATGCAGGTCGCTGGCTTTGCATCTGCACCGTATGCGATTGCTGGAGCAAATGCGATGAGCGCGACAGTTGCTGCTGGCGCTGTGGGAGCGACAATCGGCAAGGTCTCATTTATTGATACCGCGAGAAGCATTTTCCGTACGGATGGGATTGCTGGATTTTATCGTGGGGTTGTGCCCAACTTCCTCAAAGTGGTACCCTCGACAGCAGTGTCTTTCTTTGCGTTTGAGTATGTGCGAAGCACGTACGACAAGCTTGACGCAATGGCAGTTCGCGCTTTAGGTAGACAGAGTTAATTATGCTCACTTTTTTTACAGCTAAATTCACAACAAGCCTTTTATGGGCAACCCTGTAGCGTAGACGTATGCAGTGAGCGCAAGTATCATGAAATTATAGTACTTTAGTGGAATATTTCTTGTCGCTGAACACTGTGTCGCATCAACGATAATAAGACTTGTTTGCGAGCACTAAATCAGTAAAATTTTGAGATCTCAAGAGCAGACGTAGCCGGACTGTGGTGAATAACGTGGAGGACATGACGCAGGGCATATGGCAACAAAAGAAGTTGCGGCTGTGATGATGGATGATGGAGAGGTTTAGCATTTGCACAGTGTCAAAACGGATGAGAGTTCATGTATTTGAAAAACTGGGCGCTGTTCCCGCGACAACATTTTCAAACACCTCGCCGAATACCCAGTTCCGATGTCGAAAACAAGAAAACGAGGCAGACCTCGGTTCGAGGTGTTTGCCCAGGACCGCGTTAAAGTTGCACAGAACCTACCGATTCTCAATCAAAGAGATAATCTTGATACCTTCTCCATCATGAGTCGCTAGGAACTTCCTCAACTCCACAAATTCCAACGCTTTCCGAACGAACAACGCAGCCAGAAGGTGTATTTTCTGCTCGCACCCGAATATCAGGTCCTTCTTGTCCTTCTCCGTGAGGGCCGGGAGTTCGAGGGCGCCGCCCAGCAGATGTACACCCTTCGTCTTCGGAGCCTTCCATGACGGTGCTCCGCAAGGCATAGTGACTGTGCGAGATGTGCGTCGCATTACGGACGACAGTAGGTAGTCGCTCGTAAGGGTAATCTGCTCAGCGTTCACTAGAGTGTTCTTTTTCCAAGTCGGAAATTAGGGACCGATTGATGAGGCGCTTCAGAGCTCGGTTCCAGGTGTATAAAGCAGCGCAGTGCGCACGATAATGCCGGCGACACTAGCAGTTGTTGAAAACGGGTAAAACAAAATCAATGTACGGTATCAGAAGCTGCGGAAGAGGCTATAAAAATGTTGACGCTACAACCGCAAAGAACCACTTTATCAATCTAGTACATAGTTCGAAGCAGCACCTAGCAGACAAATAAGAGCCCCTTGCCGCACAAAACTCCAACGCTTGCCATGGCCCGATACGCCCGTCAATTCTACAACCCGG
>JADWZK010039951.1_pt1 | contig 11525 bp, 11 predicted proteins | sample 8957641 | NCBI WGS metagenome assembly JADWZK01 (sample SAMN16576796, study PRJNA672827) | algae metagenome | host: rhodolith | place: South Korea: Udo, Jeju | collected 2014-09-18 | reverse complement strand
TTGACAAACGAAGATCTCAAATGTCAGGTAATAATACGGACGATAATTTCGTCCTATTTCTGATGATGTAATTGCTTTAGGATTTAAACTCGCAAAAGCAGTAAATATAGGAAAAAGGAACAGTGATGGGCGCACATAGCTTTGTATTTGGGAAAGACTTCTATATTTAGAATCGCTGCACAGCTCAGAGAGAAATTGGTACGGAGTAGATATGTGGTATAAGAAGGGCCCCTCCCCGACATTTGGCCTTCATGACGACATTTTTGAGAGGGGCGGCCCTCGTCATCAAAACAAGAGGGCCCCTTTCGGGCTTATAATATTTAAGTGCAAGTCAACTGTCATTTTCCTTATCAAAGTTGTCAGTTCAATGCTCTTCCCGAACTAAATATGGTACTGTAATGCATCGCTGTGCGAGGGGCAGCCCTCCCCTTCTGACCGGTCCGTGAAGACCCAACATCCCTAGTGCAGAGGCAGTTTCAGATTATTTTAACACATCTTACACGTTGCAGTTTTTCACGTAATCATGGTATAAAAAACAATCCGTCCTCGGACGACATGAATCAAATGGACTACTGTATCTGTTGAGCAGAACAGAACATTGAGTATTTCAGACACCCTTTGGGCTTCTGTACCCGGTACTGCAGGACTGATTTACGTCATAAGATAGTTCCACACATGCGAAATTCAGATTGGTCATATACAATTTTTTGCAAAATCCCTCCACAACCATCTTGCACCAAGCACAGACACTTCGGCTCGAATGTGATGATTTAAATTTCACTGAAGGGGCGTAGAGAGTTAGTGGGTTCTTAAGGTAGATAGTTTTCTTCGTCGAAGGCGAAAAACGAACGCGGAAATAAAGTATCTTGTAGGCTTCTGCTCACGGCATGGCGAATTGCAGGCTTCTGCTCACGGCAGGGCGAATTGCACAACCATTGAACTTGGGCGCACGAGGGCGAGATCGTGAAAGATATATCTTTTCGAGTGCGAGAATACGTGGAAATGTAGATAAACGACTCTCAAAGCGGGGCTATTAGATTCTCGCAGATGTATCTTCACTCTTGTTTCGCACGTGAATCGCGAGTTCCGGCCGGAACGTACGTCTCGAATATATTCTTTTCAGACGTGATTCGGCGTCTTCATCTGTGAGTAACAAAACGGACTCGTCATTGTTCCGAGTTTTAGAGACTTCGCCGCGAGAATTTACGTCGCGCTTCGCATTCTCACAGATGAACGGGAATATCGAGCGCGATACAAAGTGTATGGTATGGGTCAGCAAAAAGACATGGAGCATGAACATTCGGCGGGTTGCAAGCACGGATGTCCACGTCGAGCATATAAAATCATTTCCCGTAGATGTCGTCTAGAACGCGAATTCAAAGATGGATACCCTCGGAACGACGGGATCACCTTTGGAGTATTGGCACGCGGTTTCGGCAAGTGCAGCGACTGCCAGTGTCGTTTCCAAAGCTGTGTTGTTTGCCGTGTGGTACACCGCTCTGCGGAGGCAGGTCCGACATGAAGATTTCTGCGTCGCGGAGCGATCAATGCTGCGGTCGCGGAGCCAATGCGGCCAAGACGTGGCGGAATGCTAGGAAAGCGTAATACAGCACGTGAGCCAGTGATAATATCCGAAAAATGAATTTGGAGAATCAAAATTCAGAAGATTGTTTGTAACGATATCAAATCTTGGCGAGCACTGGCTCTGCTAGTGTGGTCGATATTGTGACGGATGCGTTCAGGAATTGAGCGCGAGTGTTCCCGACTACTGGTTTTCCGCGCGACAGGCACAGGTGAGCGGCGATGTCGTGGCCTGCTATGTCTTTCGTGACGTCGTGTCGGCAAACGTGACGCCAAATCGATAAGCGCACTGATCCAAACGACGGACTTCTAGTGCCGCGCGGACATGCACTTCTGTGGACCGCACTCAGCGCCAAGCGGCCTCTGGGAAGTCACCAGGGCCTGCTTGCGCATCGTATCGCTGTCATCGCCGGCTGCAACACCATCGCGCCCGTCGTCGCATTTGGTGACGCCGGCGGAGTCTGCGCCCACCTCGCAACGCCCAGTAGATGCTCGAGCTCGTCGACGACCTTGCTGCTGCGCTCCTGGTCGAATTCCCCGCTTCGCGCGCAAGAGTCTTCATTTTTCATTTTCTGGCGGCCCTTGGCCCGGGATTTCGGCATGCGCAGGTCCGTCTCTGCTCCAGGTGCATGGGCATCGCGCAGGTGTTAAATTTTTTGCGGCGGCTGCGACGATGACCTGTTTTCCGATGAGCGACGCCCGCCCTCAGTTAGCGAGATTTTATCCCTGGATGCTAGCCCCAGATAGTGGAGCTTCGTTTACTGTCTCGTAGGTATGCACGCAAAATACTCGATGCTCATTGTGGGTATTCACTTGGGAGTTTTGGGGTGCATTGCGTGGGGATAATTTGCGTGGGTTTATTTTAGTACGGAATGCTACTGTGCATCGAGCATTTGCTTGAAATGGATTTATCTGTGAACATCATGAATATCCGTACTTGATGCGAATGTTGAATACGAAGGTAGATTTTCGTCCAAATCTAGCACGCCGGTGGGGCCTGGCAGAGTGCAATCTTTTTGCGATAGCCCAAAGAATTCGAAGTTGACGGAGACAGATAGTTAACTATGGAAGTAGGAAAAAGCACTGAAGGCAATTCGAGCGGTGGTGAAGTGCAAGATGAAAAAAATGCGGGATAATTTTCATGCTTCATGGGATCCATTAGGCGCGCATGAACCCGTCAAAAACGAAAACGCACGGGAGGGATAGCTGAAGTCGAGAACGAAAAACGTAGAGAGGGATAGTTGACGATGCTCCCAGACGAAAGCAGTGTAGGACTTTACCAGTGGCAATTTAAAAAAGCAAAACAGCGGCTATGAAACTTAAATACTTCAGCGTCACCCAAACGTTCCGCACCGCTCGATACCAAATGAATCTAGAGCCTGAAGCCGTCTGGCGCAAATCAGAACGCATGCATGCGGGAGTGCAAACGAGGGGTGTTTCGGCTGACCGTCACGATCTTGACGATATTGGCGATCTTGGTGGCCGGGCGCATGCAAATGACGGAGTGTGGAGGGCGGCTGCAAGCTGAGCGGCGCCCCTGTCAGCGCGCGGCGGCGGCGGCAGGGACGGCGCGTGAGGCGAAGAAGGCGTAATTGCTGGTGTCGGGCTTGGGTGAGACGTAGACGACGGGGCACCGACAGCGCGGGGTGTACGCGGCACACGGGACGTGCGAATGGTCGCGTGTACGCAGGAGGCGCGTGAAGTGGACGCGGAGAGCAAATTACTGTCTGACTCGGAAGAACAATCACGACATGATCCACTGGGTCTAGCGGTGTCGCGCAGGGTCCGCGGTAATCTCCCACACCCTGACGTAGCCTAGCCGAGACGCCGGAGTTGAACGCAGAAGCGAGAGAACGGCAGTAGCGGGGGCGGTAGGCGCATGGGTACGCGCCTCTTTGTCTCTCGTACCGCTTGGGCGTGGGCTCGTAGGCATCCCACCTCACGAGGGGCAGAACGCTTCAACAATGTTCGCGGTGCGGGCGCAACGATGTCTGTCAACATACTCCGGGTAGCAACGTAAGGTCCCTCACGGATGGGTACGGAAAAATGTCCGGAACGAGGAATTCTTCTTCGAGTAGTCCAGCGACACAAAGTCCGGAGTCGCCAATCTGTACTCGACGGCGACGTCTTCATATCGATGCGGAAGGAATAGTTCTCTACCTCCCCTTCGTGGACGGCAGCGACGTTGCCGTCGCTACCTACCCTTGGTAGGGGGCCTCAAAAGGCCCGCTCGCAGCATACAGAGCCCCAGAAGGCCTTTCTCGCACTGCAGCGTGCATCGCCAACTTGCATCGCGAACGCGAAGGAGACGTTCGTTAGCGAGGAGGAGCAGATTGGGAGCGGTTGGAGCGACGGAGACTGCGTATGGATCTTCGCGACGTGGGGCTTTTCCGTGCAACTGTACCACGTGTATGACCTAGACACTTGTAAAAATAACATTTCGTCATGGAATCGCGCATGCCATGGATAAACCGCGTGTAAGTTTAGTGTACTCAGAGCATTCCCCTGCTTGCGACGAAAATCAGATGACATCTGCGTTCGTTGCTAGTTATGACGTCTCCACTAAAGCGAACGTCGAGTAAAAATGGAGGGAAAAGCTCTTATATTGACGAACCAAAGACGTCAGCTGCTGCTATAACGGGTGTATGAAATACTGAAGTCAAAACGGTGTTTTAGCCGATAATATCTGAGAAACAGTCCTGCGAGAAGAAGCCCTTTCGCCCAAAACCGTGGTATAGGGAACTTGTAATATGGATTGAGGCCGTACGTGCCACTCTTCCTGCCAAAGAATGGCTTCATTGAGGCATTAGAACGCAGTCATTGGTCTAATAGCGTGAATTATAGGAGCGAGGAGTTTCCCTTGTCTGGACAGTTCAACAAGTTTGACCGTCCTGCAAATATGTTTCTGCACAAAGATTCGGAGGCATAGGCAGCTTCAAATTTTGCCGTGCTCGCCAGGTGTAAATATTTATCTCCCTTCGCTTATCAGACTCCATTGAGAAATGTTCAGAAAGAGGCAGGTCGCTGAACTGCGGCAAAGAACATTGCCTCTTCTTGCGCGAAAATTAGACGTCAGGATAGCACATAATTGCTTTTTCATGGCATTGAAAAAAAGAAATTTTGCTGTTACCCCAGCTCGAAAAGACGGGATACAATTCATAGAACTTGCGGATGAGATTGTTGAGGAGAGAACGATATCCGCGAACGGTTCAAACTGACTGAGGCCAGTTCCAAGGCATATAGGCGTTCGAACATGGCGCACCCACAGAAGAAAAGAATCCTCGAAGAGTTCGATCGACGCCGCGCTGCGGGGCACGGTGCCTCTCAGGAACAAATAGCTGAATTGCACAAGACAAATTTTGATTCGTACTTTAAGATGTAATGGAGGTACCAGAGACTGGGTAACACTCACTGCCTGAGAATAGAAATAGAGACTAAAGAATCGCTAGCTGCGCCCATATTGCACGTGTACTACACTAGTGACATTTTCACGGTATGATAACCTCGCGTATTGCATAACCTCACTTATTGCATATGACATCGGTCACCGGATGATATATATCCAAAGGACGGTTCGCCGCCGAAACAAGAGTAGAGATGCTGCATCTTCCCGGGACAAGGTGCGAGTTTACGTGGACGCGAACAGGCACCGATTGAGGTATCTGTGTCGCAGGCACATTTTATACCTCAAACGTCCTCAGACTCTTATTACAGAATGATCAAAAAGTGTTCCGCAATGATTGTGGAGCATTCGCTGTACTCTCATGGCAGTACAGCGCGTGCTTCACAATCACTGCAGTGCACTCAGAGTGCCAGAACATATTGTTAGTCACCAATAGACTTCAGTAGTGTGGAAATGGAAAAGCTTCGTCTTCGGTACCCCTAGACTGAAATAGGGATACACCTTTACATTTGATTATTTTTAGAAGGATACGGAGACGGTGGAACGATTGTCGTATCGTTGAAGTGGGGTTATCCCTAGAGTGGGGTATGCTTTAAGTGGGGTTTGACTGTAGACCAGAAAAATGCAATTACATTTATTCCCTGGCTTTAATCCTGCAAGACATTTACACGATTTAATACTTCTTCTATTACCGTTGTATCTGCAGTAATCTCCTATCTATAGCTGTTCTTGAATGAGTCCTTTGTATAAAATCCGATTGAATATATTGAAGTTGCAAAATACGTTTAAATTATAGAGTATTGCAGTACAAATACAATCTCAGCACACTTAAATACTTACTCAATGTAGAGCGGACGCTCTCCTGCAAATCAAACAAATGTCGGCCTGAGACTCATTTTTCCGATGCCACACTTCTTGAAACAAATACTTTTCGTGCGTCTAATCATGCCTCCGCATTTGTTTAACAACAACGCAAAACGTTTCAATCGGATCTTGTCCTTTTCAAGACTGCGCAGGGGTGCATGATAATTTTCTTTCTAGAGGAATAACATGGTGCATCTACGTCAAATGTTTTAATAGCCAGCGTCTCGCAAAACTTTTTAATATGAAACATTTCTGCGTTGCTGTAACTGAACTTGCTGCGAGCAATAGAAATCTTTTCTGCTTGGACAAAACAGATTACTTTCTATCTTCTCCATTATTACAAATAAGCAGTTACAGACATGTTTGTAACGGTGAATAGAATCCATGACATATCAATTCAAGAAATTTCTTTAGTCAGAAGACAGGTATTAGCAGTATTGAACATATTTAATTCCGGCTTAATAATGAAAAAGATAATTGTTTTTGCACAGGTCTTTGATCAAAACGTGTTGCTATGAGATCCTTTTGCGAACTAGTAGCCTTGATTAGATTGAAAATGGGCGTTGCATTTCATTCTGCGTTTTCCCTTAAGTGAGGTTTCTAGTGTCGAGATGGTCGTTCTTCGCGCACTCCGCTGAATTCGTGTGGAGGATAATCGCAACCTAGGTGCGTCAAAAAAGCGTTATTTTGGTTCTAATTTGATTTATTTGAATCCGTTTTTATTCTAAAGATGTCCTCAGGTATATTCCAGCGTTCATGTCTCGCGCGCATCAGCACATATAGCGAAGGCTGTTTAGCCGCGTTTGCAACGATACTTCCCGCTATATTCTTTAGTATCCTCGAGGCAGTTGAGCTTGACACACGGCTTACCTATTCAGTCAACTTCCAACTTTCGAACACATAGGAAATCATTGATACGACGGAAGAGCGGCGCAGTGTGAAAGAGGTGTTTGGAAGTCTCGCGTCAGTCAGAATCCATGTCAGGTCTTGAACCGGAGATATAAGACTGTCGCCAAGTGATTCGCTGCAATTAGTTTTTGCCTTTCACCGAAATACCGACGCGATTGAATTGTAAGGTGTTCAGCATGCCTTCTTTTTCATGTCAGACTTTCTCGAGCTCTGCTCGTGCAGTTTTCCGAGTTGATTCTGTGCCTAACTTGTCTGCAAAACATCCGGAAACAGATGCAGGTTTTTCTTCTAGTTAACCATTACTGCCAACTGCGCTATGCGTAGCCGACTGGCGAAAAATGATAGATTTCCTGGTGCCTGCACTGCTTCGAGTGGTCGTCCTTCAGCTTTTCTCCCTCGCAGCCGCCGAGAGGATCTTGTACTACGCAGGTCCGCGCCGACACCTGGACAGGAAGCACAAATGAAAGCAAGTCTTCATTTAAAGTGCGGAGGTGGGTCTATTTTGGGCATTAAGCTAAATCACTAAAACAGCAGTTTCTATAGCCCTTTTAAGTAGCAGTCGCTGCAAAATAATGCGGTGTCACTATCAGTACCTTCGATTTACAGAATTTGCTGACAGCACATTATGTGAAAATTTGCACCACAGAGGTCGCACGAATGCCCGTACATTTGTTCCGGTACTCCATTTTCATTGTTGCTTTTAGCGACGAGGAAACCGTCAAAATTGCACTTAGAGCTCACAGAAACTGTTCTCGGAGTAACTGGAGATTTTCGAGGGCAATGGTCATCGCAGGCAAAGTCGTCTGAACCAGAATTTGGAGAAGAACGTGTCCTCGTTTCCTCATCATCTCGAACAAGCCAAGGAAGAAGCCTGCTGCGGGAATGCAGCACCACTTGTTCTTTGAAGATGGGTGGATTTGCTGCACATGATGAATGGGTGCGACATAACTGTGAATTCGTAATAACGGACTGCTTCGTTCCAGAGAGGCGCGTCAAGCCAGTCGAATATAGCAAAGAATGAAGAACCAGGCTCCAAAACGCGCTTGCAAAGACAAACCGCCTCGGCGACATCACTCGCGGGAAGAGATGGGGGCGGCTCGGTGAGAATCATGTAATGCTTGACAGTGTCTTTTGGAGAAAGTTATCCTCGAATGCATTGAAAAAAGACATGTTTTTCAAACCTATTCTGTACTCAGAAAGCTCAGAGCAAATTTCTTCTGTTTTACCTTGGGAGTTCGATGAATAAACTTGAACATCTTTGTTTTCTTCCGCATCCTGGGGGGCAGGTACCATTGAAGTGTCAGATGCCGCGTCATTTACAACAGACAGAGGCGCTCTGCCACGTGGTCGGCGGCTGACATACACTGAGCCCATTTTGCACATTTCGTGCACTCCACTGCTGGACACGCATTCTTGTACGCCTCTGCAATCCTGAGTTCAATGAAATCTCCTCGTCAGACATTGACGTGTGCAGTTTGGTTTGTCGCATGTTTTGCAATGGTATCGACCACGGATCGTTTTCGAGGACCTCATTGAACTTCGAAATTTCTTTTGAAGCCTTTCTTGCGGAGACGTAGAATTCATCGAGCTTCACTCCGGTTCATGTACGATAGTCGTTTTCTCGAGCGAAGTGTTTGAGTCGTAGGAGGGCTGCCGCTTGATTCTCTTCAATATTGGGATCGTCAGTATTTAAGAATGAGCGAGCAGTGCGGAATGTATTGGCGACAATAACCTTCCGGAAAACGCGGCACGCAATGGTATCAACTTGCGCATTCTTTAGAGCGCGACTGTAAGCAGTCTTCGGCTCTTCCGCATTTAACAGTTCGCCAAGCTGCGCTATTGTCGCATCAGAGAGTGATATAGCCCTTCTCGCCAGCACTCCCATTGCTTCACTCGGTGGCCTTTTGGACCTCGTCGTAAAAGCGTAAAGAACCGTGACTGTTACAGCTGCCATCGAGCGGTAATTCTCCAGCAACGAAAGCAAAGAATCGTATATTGTGGACGGAATTGTATAGCAGGGCTTTTGCTTCTCAATGGTGTTTCTGGCAAAAGCACGGAGAGCATTACCGGTGCTGGCTTGAGTAGGAGAACCGTCCATGTGAAAGCAGCAAAAGAATCTGGGTGCTGGCGAGTAAGTCTTCTCAGCTCTTCATTTCGGTGGCATCCTTCTACAATTCCGTTCCAGCAGGAGAACGTGGACACCTCAGGGTCTACATTAGCGTCAGAATATCATCCATGAAGTATTTTTGGGGTAGTCTATCAGAGTTTCCGTTAGAGGAACAACCATGGGCAGGTTTCCCAGTGGACACTCCACCGAATAGGGCCCGCAGAGGCCACAAGTCGAAAGGACTGCATCAAACGTCTTGCTTCTGCCTCGGATATTTTCCGAAGTTTTATGAATGGCACACAGCAAGAAGTCGGCAAGGCTAAGTTTCTTGCTTCGGAAAGGAGGTCGTGAAAGCATTCTTGAAGGGCACCAGACGATTTTTCGGACTCTGTCAAAAGCCCGGAGTGATTTTCGATGTGCTGTTGAGAGCGAGACTTTCCCAGTTTTGCACGATGTCTCGTCTCGGAAGCTGATTTTGAGAAAGACGGCACTGAAATTCTGTCCAATGATTATGTGGAGTGCCGGCATCCTATTGTATGTGCTTTATATCTTCGATAAGGACGGAAAGTAAAAAAGAGTAGTTACTTCAAACGAGTGCAGTACATTGGAGATTTATTGAACACAAGAGCCACACCCGGTTTTCGTCCCCGTACGATTGACAATATTAACATTTAGCGGTAATGATCGTCCTATGTGTCTCTCTTCCCCGCTCTCCTAAGCAAACCGCGACTCATGTGTGTTGCGTTCTGACTGCACGCCCGGAATCGCGGACACGGTTGTGTATCGGAGGAGGTCGCATTCGAATAAGTGGGGTGAAGTCGAGTGGTGTCCTTCATGCATCCGCAAAAAAGTCTAGAGAAGTGCTTCACTTAATGTTTTTCGTGCTTTCCTGTGCAGCGATTTTTGCTGATGTGCGAGCGCCCTCTCACAAATATCGAATGTCCTCTGACTTGCAAGCTCAAGAGAAAAAAAGACTGCGAAAGATGCAAACAAAGGAAGTTAACTGCAGGAAAGGACAGTAGACCCCAAGCTGTCAGTTTACGCGATTACAACCACACGAAAAATGATCCTCCAGTTACCGCGCACATTCACAGCAAATGTCGCACAAATGGAATCTTCAGCAAGAGCAATATTATACTCAGCTGATGAAACGCGGAAGAAATTATAAGGTGGTTAGTATCCTCACCGTCGATGCGCCGATCCGTGCACCGGCTCACGCGGTACTGTGACTCCGCCCCATCATAATCCCCGCTCGATTCGGATGCTCAAATTTGAAGCACGCTTGCGGTTTCGCCAACGTCTTTCCTCTCTAAAATTGAGCAACATACGCCGCCTCCATATCTTTCGTTTCTTCCCTGGACGATTTATCTTCGTTGTGCAATTTCGTCGGCGTCAGTGGTGCCAAAACCTGGTAAACTCTGCGGGATTTACACACCGTGTTCCTTCAGCATAGGCGTTGCACCATCCAAGCACTCTGGGGAAAGCTCATTGTTCCAGAAAAATCAGAGTATTTCCGATACAAAAATATCCAGCTTCGCTTTCATCTGTATGTTGCGCATGTTGCCTGCAAAAACGGTCACATCCTGCCATTTCAGCTGCTGTCCGGAAGGTCACCATAGCGTATTTTTCTTCTCCGCCGCGAACACGCTCAGTTCCAACCCAGCAGATTCCGCCGCCCGCAGACTGCATTAAAGAGCGGTCCGTGGTCCGCGTCCCGCGCCGAGAGCCATGATGACCGGTTTAATCCCGCCCCACTTTCGCTCCGAGGGGCGCTGCCACACAGCCCGTTCATGCGACACATACTTCTCCGGTCCTTTTAAAATATCTCGTACGTTTGCTTCCGAGGTTATGCGCCAGCGGCTGCAACAGCGACTGCAAATAGTCATAATACGGCGCCTCAAACGTCTCCGCCTCGCTCGCACCGGGTATTTCCCTGAACAGAAGCGGAAATTACTGCAAGAAAGGCCGGTAACCTTCCCTGCCCTTAACTTTGTGCGCGCGTCCAATAAGCGCGAAAGAACGGCCGCATAGTGAACATCAACTTAGTAACGTCCTGATGCCGACGCGACAACACAGGATGCCCGACCTTATTCGTAACATACGACGATGTCGACAGCAACAGCACACGGACCGGCTCCGCGACCCCGTGCCCGAGTATCCCCTGCGGTGGCAGATATTGGGTAAGCTCGAGCGCGATGCCGAAGTGCGAGTGGCTGGCCGCAGAGGGTGCGAATAGTATTTCCACGCTTCCCACGGCTCCATGTCCTTCTCGCTGGAGAGCTGGATCGCCTCGGTGTCGATGTCGAACGGGACCTTGCCGGGGAGGCCGAGGACGGGGCGGCGAAGCCAGAGATGGAGACTGGGTGCGGCGGCGAGCGCGGAGGAGACGCAGCGGACGAGGGTTCTGACGCCCTGCGCGCAGCCGTTGGGCGGGGGGCAATGAGGGCGCCGAGCGAAGTGTGCGACGCGAACGCGAACTCCTCGGCAAAGGCGGATTTCGACGCGGCGCAGAGTGTCGGGTGCGGGCAGTCGTGACGGACCCAGGGCTACAGTTTGGCGTCGACGCCGGACATCCACACGCCGGACAACAGCTCAAGGTCGGAGCGCGTGAGCGGGTCGTCGCGCACGATGGGCGGCGGCTCGGTAAACGCGTCGTCGTTG
>JADWZK010144431.1_pt1 | contig 11562 bp, 6 predicted proteins | sample 8957641 | NCBI WGS metagenome assembly JADWZK01 (sample SAMN16576796, study PRJNA672827) | algae metagenome | host: rhodolith | place: South Korea: Udo, Jeju | collected 2014-09-18 | reverse complement strand
AACACCCTGCGCATGCGTCTGATTCTCCTCTCACTGTCGGCTCTACCCATCAAGCTTCTTTCAACAACTTGTTTTTCCCTACTCAGGCCGCTGTTGCCCCTAATCCCGCGTATCCGTTCCACACCGGATCGAACCATTTTTCGGCCTCAGCTGTTCAGGACGCCTTCTACGTTCCTACCCCCCTCCCTGTCTACAGGGCTGTGGACTCACACACTGGCTACGTTCTCCCGCCCCTTGGCGGTATTCAGAAGCCGATGGCCGCACGTGGTGCGAACCGTACCGTTTCTACGGTGCAGCATGATAATGAGGTGTTCATCTCTCGCCCTGGGTCATCTTCGGAGGGTGCTGTGGGTGTTCTTTCTAGATCCGGTGGTTCCAGCGGTAAACGTGTATCGGTGTTGGATGAGGTTCTGAAGGGTCGCACGGTGGGTGACATTCGGAAGGCCCCCAATGGAACTCTCTGTGTTCTATGCGGAAAGCTTTTCAAGACGAAACAAGGCGCGAGCGCCATCATCGCACCGTGCATTTGCGCCTCAAGCCGTACCTTTGCCCCGATTGCGAAAGCACTTTTGGGCAGAAGTGTTCGCTTCAGCGTCATCAGCGCTCAGTCCACAAGAGGAACGTTCTCAAGGTTTTCTGCGAGCATGTTGGTTGTGGTCAGACCTTCACGGAGTATCGCCAGCTTCAGCAGCACATCAGGGTGGCGCATGATAGCACACAGCCGTTCAAATGCCACGTCCCTGACTGCAGTGCTACCTTCATGTGGTCCACCAGCTATTCCCACCACCTCTCCTCTCAGCACGGACCGCGCAACGTGGAAGAGCGCTCTGAGTGAGTGGGATATTGCAAAGGGTGTGACGGGTGGCAATGCTTCGTGCATACAGGTGTCTATATCTTCAGCGGAAAGAAGCGAGTTTCTGCCATTTGTCGTTTCCATTTGACGGAACACTGATATGTACGCTTCGCCTAGCGCAAAATCAATTGGGCTTTTCTGAATTTTTGTGATATTTCCATCAATAGGTTCCTTGGAAAGGAGTTTTCTCTCATTGTACGTCATATTCCTGTTGTGCGGATAAGCTCTTCAGTTGAGGCGAAAGAGAATATCACTTCGCATCTTCATGAGCTTAGCTGTGAGATTTAGTGAATTAACAGACCCGTCAGTTCTATTCATTGAGCAGGTGGATTACAGTGCGCAAGTAATGCGGATGCGGCAAGCAACCTGCCGTGAAATTGCTTGCCGTGATCTTATTCAGTGGAGACTACTCGAGAGCATCTGACTCAAAATCATTTCTCTACTGAGCCTGGGTAAGTCTTTTCTGAATGCGCATCGAAATTAAAAGGCCGCGTCGCTGCCAATAGTTTTTGTCCGACTCATTGAATTCCGAGACTGATTTCGTGGTTCCGTCCCTGTGAACCAAAACTGAGAGCATTGCCAATACAATATTCGGTGAGAGGAATTCGCTTTGAACTTATCCACAGATACGTCGGAATGCAGAGCAGTCAGTGAAACAACGAAGCAAGAGCACTTGCTGTGTCCTCTATCATTTCCAAGAGATGGAGAAGAGTGACGATTACCTCAGCCTGAGGAATTTGTACTTCATTTGCTAAGTTTTTGCGGCAGGCTCATTCCTAGTAGGAAGGAACGAAGATGCCGCAGACTCCTCATGAATCAGGAAATACCATGACGTGTACACACACGGTGCTCCAACAACGACCTGCCCTAAAATCTTTCGGACATGAATAGCAGAATTCGTGACGGTCACTGTGCGTCCCGCACAAGATCCTTGGTCGCCTTCCCCGACTCTCAATTTCCATAACTTGTCATAGTGGAGAGCAGCTCGCACGCCAAGAATTATTTCAGATTTTCGACATTTTTGAAAAATCTGAAGACAGACCTTTGTCATCGGCCTGTGGTGCCTCACAAGATGAGGATCTCTGTTCCTATCCGGTCCAGTGGTGGGCCGTCGATACTCTGATCCCAACGCGAGGGTCGAGGACATGAGAAGTGGACAGTCATAAAATGCAATGCCGTACTACACTCTGCTCGTAGCTGCATTTGTTCCTCCGATAAGAGAGAGCTGCAAGCTAAGGAATGCTCTTCCCTTTGACAACAAATTCTTTGACGTAAAAAAGTTTAACATGGAGAGATTAATCGCCAATCACATACGGTATTTTTATCATTGAGTAAAGGGATCTTGATAGTTCTGAGAGCTTTAACTGTCGCATCGTCCTTCGCCATATACGTGAGAGCTTGTTGACATAGGATCTGCCCTGGATTGGTACACATTTACTTCGCAGAGGTTCGCAGCAGATCCACCCAGCAAACCGTGCTGGACATTTTAGCTTACGCATTGGTAGGGGATAGGACCGGAAAGGACATTGACTTGCATGGGATTCAGTTTATTGGTGCAGAGCATAGGGCAGTCTGGACGGAGATGTCGTCGCCCATGAAACAGTGGAAAGTTGGTCGGTAGTCCATTTGCCGCGAAGAAGCTTTGAATACCATGAAGCCTAATAGGTCTATAGGGAGAATCTGTATCCTTCCGTCAAACATGTTCAAGCCGTCTGTTCAGCGAGAAAAATGACTCTTGCACTGGGAATCTCTACCAAATAGTACGCGCTCCCATTCGACTTGACGAAGAGGGTTGAAAAGCGTATCATGCAGACGTACCACACGCGTTGCAACTTACCAGAACTTCCCCGACTCCCTCAGAGCCCATAGAGGAGGGCCAACTTATCCCCAACAAGTGAGGTTGCCTTCCTATAGTACTCACTAATTCAAAGGGAGAAGTTTGCCAGGCGAGAATGAAGGCATACCGACATGAAAACTTGGGACAACGGCTCAATCTACTTCGTGTGATCGTCCAAACACAGGACTAACGCTTGCCCCACAATCGCGTCTTCGACACTAACGTCCCATGCACACGGCAATCCATAATACAAAGCAGCTCTGTCGCTACCTTCCCGTTTTCCTTCTCGCAATACTCGAGCAGACCCAATATAGCCCATAACATCATCTGTGTATCCCACGACCCAAGAGGCTCCAGTTTCTTTTCGTAATCGTGATGCGTAGTCCACAGTCGGCTCCCCACCCAGAAAAAGAAATTTGACCCTTCCAATGCTAACCATTGACATCGGAAAATCGTATGTGGCTCTAGTTCGATATTCGGCAGACAGTGAATTGATTAACGTGGAAGCAGTTCGAACCTCGACAAGTTCCCCAGATCGGCCCATCCGCCGAAGCTCCCGGCGTGACAAGGTCTTCCGAAAGCGTAGAGGAACGAGCGAATGGCGGGAGCGTAACTTGAACGATGGCTGTGAATCCAGAAAAACAGGTTTGTAACCCTCTTCATTTGCAATAACTTGTTTAACCTCTTCCACGATCGAATCGCGGTGCTTGATCAACATGGACAAATTTCCCCTCGGATAAATGTTCAAATCACCGCCGCAACCAGGTAGGAAAAACCAAACGGAACCAGCGTAAACATCTGCCAGAGCTGTCGTAACGGCCGCTGGGTAATCGCCGCAGTACGCGTTGTTGTTCGTCAAAACAGTTGCATGCGCAGAAAACCCGAATAATCCAGCGACAATAGAGTTTGGACCGTCTACTTTTCGAAACCACATTACCGGCAACTCAGGGTCTATGTCGCCGCGACCTGAGGATTCTTCGTAGAGTCTTTCGACAATTTGGCGCCGATTCACTGCAATCATGCAAGATCCCTTTCCGAAATAAGCGCGCACGAGCTGGACATTTTCGGAAGAAAGCGCATTCCCAACCGCTTTCAGCACTGTGTGCAACAGGAAATCGGCATATCTGGATATCTTAGCCTTCTCAACGTCGCTGTCGGGCACGAGCGGGTAAAGGTTTCGACCAACAGCAGGCCCAGAGTGGGTATGGGAAAATACAAGACGGACTTGGCTTCGCTTGAGCCCATATCGCTCGAGAAGCGCAGCAAAAATTATATCCGAGAGCTTTTTGTCTACGCCGACGAGGTCAAAAGTAATAATTATAAGCCTTGTTACAGAACGCTCCCTTTCAGAACGCTCCCTTTCAGATTGAGCTTCCGGAAGTCCAAGGACAAGAACTTTGACACGCAGCGGGGAAAGAGATGTAAGCAAAGACGTCGAGCGCGGGGACTCAGTTCTTGACGAGAACCCGCTCAAAAACACGGTCTCTTTCGGAATTATATCAGCTTGCGCCACGCTCAGACGCAGCAATGCAGCACCACTGCCTCTATCAGCATTTCGATTACGAAGTGTACAGCAGAACAAAAATGCGACGAACGCAAGAGCGAGAAAAATCCACGGAAGAGGGCGATCCCGAGCAAATGTTTTGAACGCGATAAAGCTTCGTCGAATGCTCCTGATTCTCAACTGCAACGAGGGGAGGAGCTTCCTCTCGGCTTGCCCGCGAGGTCTTACATGCTGCTTAGAAGGCGGCATTCCTGCTTAAGAATTGGTCTGTGTACCAACAATCTTTCAATCGCAATCCATCCCGTTAGGCCTACTTGAATCCGGCATCGGCAGGACGTCGCGCAGAAATTTTTGCACGGGGATAAGAGGCTTCCTGGAGGACCTCACCACGGCGTGCGAAGGTAGATCGGCAATGGTTGCGGGTTGGCAAAATTGAACAAAAATCGTTCCTGACTCAGCGCCTCCCGTACGGCCTTCTTCGACTGTCTTATATAGAGTACAAAGTAGTAGTGCCCTGTTCCATTCGCACATCACAGAGCCTTCCGTTGTAGCATTGCACTAATGATGCACTAAAACATGTAGTGCACATAACCATCAAGAAAAATTATAAAATTTTAGTGTCGTTCAAGCTCGGGTCTAATGTTCATTGGAGGATCTCCCAATTACGGGCCGCAGGCAATCAGCTGCTACGGAGCTGATGAAAGAGGTGCTCCGCATCGCTGTCGTTCGTGCTTGACAAGACGATCGTGTTTTATTCAGATTTCTCAAAATGGTGCAATACTGGCGTGCCGCTGGCATGACGTACCTGAAGTATTCAAGCACATGCGCGAATCTGGTGCGCAATGCGGTCAAGGAATCGCTCAAAGTGAAAGAGGCGAAGAAGGCCGACTTCTCCATGCTCAAGGCGGAATGGGAGGGCGGAAAGATCGTAACGAGACGTAAGTTTTCTTGCAGGACATAACTTAGCGGCGTGATTTCTGTCATGTGCAATGCATGAATCGGTATGGTATCTAACAGTCCTTTTTCTCTGCTTATTCTATGTTTTCCTGTCACCTTTACAACAGTTCAAATGGAGGCTGGTGGTCCACCGGAAGGGAAGGTTGTGACTTTGTAGGAATAAATTTTTGCATGTTATGCAGCTTCTGGAGACCTGCCACTAAAGTAACTTCAGCTTTTTGCAGTTTGAGCATTTATTTTGCAAGTTGATGTTTTCAGTTCGGCATACCAATCTCGGCCTTTTTTCCCCCCTGCAGATATGGATTCATTCAGCTCGAAAAGAGCACGATTCAGATAAATCACAAATCAGACGACATCATCGACACATCTGAACATCACATTCTTCAAGCTCTGAATCCCAATATCAACGGATTCTTGTTATGGGTCACCTCGTTTACACCACCGCCGCAGGAACACGCTCAATTCCCATGCGCTGCACTGCGTCAACGCATCGATCGCACAAAAGTGGGTGCGCCAGCGAATCCCCCACCGTCCCGTGGTAGTGCCAACATCGGTCACATTTCGGAGCTTCGTATCTGTCGACGCCAATCACAAACCTCTCGGTATCTTTTTTGGATTCGACATTGGAATATGCGCAGTTACGTACAGCGACAGCATCATCGACAATCTCCACATTGGAAACAATTAGCGCACGCTTCAGTTCATCGATAGAGTTCGCGCACACCTCTAAAGATTTCAGCGCCCTCAAATCGTCCGCATTTCGCGCAAAGATCTTCACGGAAGCCTCCATAGAAGCCCCAAGCATCTTCTCCACCCGTGCGACTTCCAAAACTTTGTTCACTGCATCCCTAGTATCCAGCACAACCCCCCATGTATCTGTCACGGCGGGGTCGACATTGGCCCATTCAGGATGATTGGAAACCCATCCTGATTGGAACACAGACTTCGCCTCCGGAAAACTGGGATTGTTGGATTTCGGCGTGTATGGAATTTTTTGCCAGAGGTCCTCTGCGGTGTGGGGAACAATCGGTGCCAGCGCCCGCGCATAGTTTTCCAGCAGTGCAGCGAGGACCGTCTGGCATGACCGTCTCCGAAATGAATCCAGTTCAGGGATGTACAACCGGTCCTTAGCAATGTCAAGGTAAAAGTTGGACAGTTCCACCACTGCAAATCGTTGCAAGGCTTGATACACCTTGTAGAACGCGAAGGATTCGTATGCCGCTTCTACTTCCTTTGTTAACAACGTCATTCTTGACAGCATGTATTTGTCGAGCGAAGGCAAAGAATCGTACGGCACAGCATCTGTTACAGGGTTGAAGTCGTGGATATTTCCCATCATGTATCGAACAGTATTTCGCAATTTGCGATATACATCCGAAACTTGCCGTACAATGTCCTTGCCAATCATGACATCCGCGGAATAATCCACGGAAGAAACCCACAATCGCAGAACATCAGAGCCATACGCCGGTTCAGTCTTTTTGTTATTCCCGCCGTCGATAATGGTCATAGGGTCGACGACATTGCCGATACTTTTGCTCATTTTAACCCCATTCTGGTCGAGAACAAATCCATGCGTGAGGACGTTTTCGTATGGAGCCTTACCCTGCACAGCAACAGACGTCAAAATTGAGCTTTGGAACCAACCTCGATGTTGGTCTGAGCCCTCCAAATAAATATCCGCAGGGTATTGGAGTTCGTCGCGCAAAGATGCAACTGCTGCCCATGACGACCCTGAATCAAACCATACGTCCATTGTATCGTTACCTTTGCGCAAATTTCGGCCGCGATACGATTCCGGCAACAGTTCATCCTCTTCCAATTCCCACCACGCATCCGAGCCGCGCGACGCGACGATTTCCTTCACATGCGAAACAATTTCGTCGTTCATGAGGACTTCTCCTGTTTCGTCATCGTAGAAGACAGGGATGGGAACGCCCCAAGTTCGCTGCCGAGAAATGCACCAGTCGCCTCGCCCAAGAACCATGTTTCGAATTTTTTTGAAACCGGACTCAGGGTACCATTTCACTTTCTCAATTTCCTCGATAACGTTGTCTCGGAATTGCTCCAGCGAAATGAACCACTGCTCGGTCGCGCGGAAAATTGTTGGTTTCTTGGTTCGCCAGTCGTACGGGTATTTGTGGGCATATTTCTCCTCCAACAGCAATACATTGGACTCCCCTAGAGCTGTCAACACCGCTTCGTTCCCCTCTTTCAAAACGGACAGGCCAGTAAAACGGCCGTTTGCAGCTTCGGCAGTGAATTTTCCGGCGTCATCCACAGGTGACGCGAGCTCTAGACCTTCTTTCAAACCCGTTTGATAATCTTCTTGACCATGACCAGGGGCAGTATGAACTAGTCCTGTACCAGTTTCAGTAGTAATATAGTCACCACCTAAGACGACTCGACAAATAAGGTCATCTTGAAGTGGATGTCTGTACTCAATTCCAACCAAATCTTTGCCCTTCAAAGTCACCAAAATTGTAGCACTCTCCGCAACATCCAGCTTGCTCGCGACAGAATCGACAAGGTCCTTGGCAATAACAACAATCCGCTCAGGTGAACTCGACTGCAATCCCCGCACAAGAGCATATTCCAGGTCCCCATTGACAGCGACAGCGCGATTCCCTGGGAGAGTCCATGGTGTGGTCGTCCAAATGGAAAGCGCCAACCCGCCGGAAGATGACTGTGCGCTCTTCAATACTTCCGGCGCAGTGTCTGGAACGGAGGTCACCGAGAATGCACAGTAGCAGCTTCGAGACGTATGGTTTTCAGGGTATTCCAACTCTGCCTCCGCAAGCGCAGTGCGACTGGACGGCGACCAATGGACTGGTTTGCGACCGCGGAAAACATAGCCCTTCTGGTACATTTTGCCAAACACCTCAATCTGCGCCGCTTCGTATTCCGGCGACATTGTAAGATAGGGATTTCTCCAATCTCCCCAGACGCCGAATCGCAGCATGCCGTCGATATGATTCTCCACCGTCGCATTCGCAAACTCACGCGCTTTGCGGCGCAAATCCAATGTGGACAAGTTGCGCCTTTCCTTACTCTTGATGCTTTGCAAAACCTTAAGCTCAATTGGGAGCCCGTGGGTGTCCCAGCCGGGCACAAAGACCGCCTTTCGTCCGCGGATGAGTTGGTAGCGGTTTATAAAATCTTTCAAAATTTTGTTCAGGGCGTGTCCGCAATGCAAGGGGCCGTTCGCGAATGGCGGTCCGTCGTGCAGGATAAACTTGTCGCCAGGGTTATTGCGCGATAGCAGGTGATAAATTTGTTCATCTTCCCAAATTTCTGGATCTCTGGTTCCCTTTTCGGAGCGTTGGCGCGCTGTTCAAAGGCCGTTTGCGGCAGATTCACGGTTGCTGAATACGGGCTTTGCTCTTTCGGCTTCGACTTCGACTTTTGGGATCCTACCTGCGCTGCGGTCGCAGCCAGCCACCTCCGCGTAGGGGATCGCCCGCTTTGCACATGTAGCCGCAAACCACGCAAACCACACAAGCCGCTTGGTGCAAGAAATGTGGAGCGCGCCGCTCCTAGCACCAGGCTACAGGCGCCGACAAATGCAGTTCGCTCCATTGAAGCGCTTCGGTCGTCATCGTAGCGTCGAGATCAGCGCGGCAGATTCTTCGTAAATAATGCCAGTTTCATAGACTAACCAATTTTTGGCGAATCATACCAAATGTCCACAGTGTGGACCAAGCCGGGTGGCCAAAACCTCTGATCGAAGCGATCAGGCGGCGCCACTTTTTACAACCGACCACAGTGCCCTATTTTCGTATTTTATTTCACATTAAAAATTCAAGGCACTGTGGTCGATTGTGTCCACTTGCAATTCCACTTCTGTAATGAAACTGTAATGAAAAATTCGCCAATTAGCATGGAGTATTTATTGCGCTTGCATAACTCTTAAACTTGTTGCAAAACGTCGGTACCGCAGCAAACTGATCATTAAGCTTTTTCAATCCGCGCTCCGACACAGTCAGCAACGAAATGCAATACGCCAAATCTCTGCACTCCTGCTGGTCCTCCACTGCGCGGAACCTGTGGCACAGTTTCTCAATCATGCCCTCCACATGCTTATCCTTGTCTAGCAACCCGATCAAGAACCCAATCACCGTCTTGAAATCCGCCGAATTCACCTCATCCTTCCGACTCAGACAACTGATAACATCGGGCAGAATGTTGTACACAGCATTTCTCGACTTGCGCGCCAGTTCATGGAAAAAGTTGCGTGCCTTGTCCGCAATGTGCGTCACATCGTCGAGCAGACATATCGCAATCTCGACAATCTGGCCCTTGACCTTGACCATATCGTTCAGGATGAGGTGCGTGAGCGCCATGAGCGCGTTGGTGCGCACCTGCGTATCCGCGTCACGCAGCGCTGCGTAAATGTGCGCCGACCACGGCTCGACGAGGTTCGGGAACCGGAACGCCAGGTCTCCGAGAGCGGTGACCGCGTTGGAGCGCACGTGCGGGTGCGACGCCCCCCTTCAGCATTGTGAACAGCAGGCGCAAATTGGCACCGCAGTATTCATTCTGCACGCACATCAATTTCGTCATGCACAGCACCGCAGCGGCGCGCAGTTTTCCCGGCGCGTTCTCGTCCGCCGCAATTCGTCTCGCCACCGCGCCGTACCGCTCGAGCAACGACCCCGGCGCGATCAGCTCACGTTCCGCCAGCTCGAGCGCCTTGTCCGCCTCTGCCAGGTTCCGCTCCGCCTCCTCGTTGTCATCGTCGTCCTTGTCGTTCTGTAGGGCGTTTCTGCGCAGTTGCGCGACCATTGCCTCAATCCGCACCAGCTGCTTGACCGCAACCTGACCCACAATCACCAGGAATCGGGACAGATCATTCACTGACGCGGCCTTTGAGGACCCGGAAATGGACCCTGCGAGATTCTGGATCAGGCTTGACACATCGACTTCCGGCGAAGGGTGAAGGCGGTACACTGCCGTGATTGCCTGGTCGACTACCGCAAGGTCTGTGGTGGTCTTGCACAAATCAATAAGCTGTTTTGATATGCGCAACGTGGTATCACTTCCTTCCGGTAGCTTGCACAGTGCCACACACGACCATCTTCGGAATGCAGGCTCACTGAGGCCGACGGTCTCGAGCGTTTGCACGCGTGATTGCAAAGAGTCCGGAAACGCAGCCGTGAACATTCCAATGAGCATGCATGCCGCCTTCCTCTGTGCGACGGTTGTCTCCGGGATTTTTCCGGCAAACAAGTCCCATGTCACCGTGATGACAGCCTTTGTGATCAGAGGCTTTGCATCTGCCGACAAAGCGGATACCAGAGCTTCAAGACAGGCGAGTTCGCCAGTAGTGGCGCCCATGGCCAGCGCAACAAGCCCATTGGTTACTGCGACTGCCGATTCCTTGTCATCGACCCCTTCACCACCCGGGGATAAAAGCGTGACGTAAGCTTTCACAGCAGCTGCACGGACGTTTGCTTCACGTGCGAGGGCAAGCGGCAGCATTGCGCGGACAGCGCGCCCGGATGCGGTGTCCAACTGGAATTGGATAGCGGTCACCAATAAGGAAACAGCCTCAGACACATCGGTGATACTCTTCGACCGGAGCAGTCCGTAAACTTTAGACAATCCATCTTCAACTGACGTGATAAACGCCACGGCGGACATATAGTACTTCAGCTTCATCGCATTCTCGCTCTCGTTCACCGGCTTTGACTCTTCCGCAGCATCAGGATCAGTGTCCTCAACATCAGCCTCCGGTTCCACATCCACTTGATTGTCAGGTACATCCACCATGTCCTCCTCAGCTTCCTCAGCTTCCTCAGCTTCCTCCCTCTCCGCAGCCACCTTCTGCTCCTCTTCAAGCTTCGCCTGAAAGTGGCTCATTTTCAGCACCGGTCCAAACGGGTTGGTACGCAGCAGCGTGCTCAGCAGCTGCGACGCAGCCTTGCGCACAATGGCGCCCTTGTCATCCAATCTCGCCGCCGCAACCGCGCTGATAATAGGGAAGACCTTGTGCGGCACGGCCTTAGCCTCTGAAAGCACGGCCCAAGTCTGCAACGCCTTACTCCTGGTAAACGCATTGACATCCCTCATGGCGCGCTCTTTCAGCACGTCGAGCAACGGATCATCCGCCCTCGGATTCTCCCGTATCAGAATGCCAATAGCATGCACGATCCCGTTGCGCATCATATAACTCGGCCCATCCAGATGGCTGAGCAGCCCGGCGAGGTTCATCTTGATGACCTCATGGTGCCGCTCCGCAATGCCGACGATGCAGGTCGAGCAGCTCTTCGCGGCGACGGCGTCGCGGGCGAGCGTGTCGGCGTCGAGGCTGGAGATCTCGCGGACGAGCTCGGAGCAAACGGGAGCAGGTCGCACTCGTCGATGAGGGTGTGCACGGCGTCGGGCGATGGGGGCGGCGACGTGCTCGTG
>JADWZK010088985.1_pt1 | contig 11585 bp, 13 predicted proteins | sample 8957641 | NCBI WGS metagenome assembly JADWZK01 (sample SAMN16576796, study PRJNA672827) | algae metagenome | host: rhodolith | place: South Korea: Udo, Jeju | collected 2014-09-18 | reverse complement strand
TCGTAATGTTTTCTTTGCTATTGGCAGCTCAACGACTTAAACATAATTGATAGGTAAAACAAACTTTGTTCAGCAACATAGGGTGCACAGGCTGCCTTTTTCAGTGATACGAAGAGACCTATAACGAAAAAGCCAAGTGGTCCTATACTTTTTTCGGCCAGTGTATACTGCCTCCGCACTGAACGAAAAGTCTGTTTGATTCTTCAAGTGATGTTTGGAATGAAGAATTAACTCTTCAGTGTCTGTGATTTTAACTCTCTCCGCTTCCAGTATATTACGAAATGTCGCAGTGAAGCGCATTATGCGAGTTCGAACGGCACTACTTCGCTCATCATGGCGAAGTGCACTCCGTTTCTTCATTCTCAATCCAGTGTACTTCAACTTGTTTTCCTTTCATAGCAAACAAAAAGGCATGCGGTAAGATAATCTCCATCGAGGGCATCCGGTGCGACAGGATGATCCGCTGCGGTTCCAAAATTTTTCAATAGCGCAACCTCTCTATCGGCATCACAAGCGGCTTTATGTGTAATCTCCAAAAAGAGGTCTTTCTGGCGTGCCACAGCGGCGCTACAGGAGCATGTCAGGAACAGTCCGCCATGCCGAACTCGCTTCATTGCTGCCGCATTAAGCGCGCGATATTTTCGTACGGCACGAGGCAGAGCTTTCGCATTTGGGGCAAATTTCGGCGGATCACAAATCACAACATCGAACAGCTCATCCACAGAAAGCGCCATTAGGAACTTGGAAATGTCGCTCCGCACGAAATCCACGAGCTCTGCGACGCCATTGAGACGCGCGTTTTCCGCACCGAGCTCCACCGCCCGGGCGCTAGAGTCCACACATGTCACACGCGCACCCGCAAGCGCGGCGCTCAGGCCAAAGCCCGCCGTATAGCAAAAAAGGTCAAGCACGTGCGCGCAATCTCCGCGAGCGGCTAAGATATCCTTCAAGAACGCTCGCGCGTCCCGCTGGTCCGTATAGTGCCCCGTCTTCTGCCCAGAGAATAAGGTCCGCATAGGGAGTGTATACCGTACCCCATTCTCGAGCACCACGATTCCGGCATCCTTCTGCATAGAATTTGCAGCTGTTTCTTGTTCATGGACAACTGCATTTGCCAACTGGTCTTCCACCGTGGGCACCTGTGCAGAATCGTCCCTGTCGCTCGCGTCTTCAAATCCATCCTGGCGCAAGCGGTCCAGGCTACGACGCCAGATGATGTTGGACGCGGTGGGCACAACAACAGCAAGTCCGCGTTCGATTTCCGACCTATATCGCTCACACCAAATCGCTGAGCTTGACACCACTAGCACGTTCGAGTAAAAGTCCACGGTGAGCCCGCTGAGCCGGTCTCCTTCGCCGTTCACCACGCGGAATGCATTTGTGTCTCCATTAGGAAGTCCTAATGTTCTTCGTAGAGCAAAAGCATCGCGGAGGCGTCGCTCAATGTCTTTTTGCACGTCAAAATCATCGATAAGACCATGCCGGAGCAGTCGTACCTGGAAAATGCTTTTCGCATTGTAGAAGCCGTATCCCACCATTTCGTGCACGCCGTCTACTACGACAACAGGGTCCGCCGGGGCTAGGGCGCGAGATTGGGTAGGTATACATGATGCGACAGCACCTCTGTACACCATACTGCTGCGCATGTCCCGGAAGAAACGTCCTTTGCCCCGTTTTAGTACCACGACCCCGAGCCCTCGTGAAAGGTACTTTGACAAGGATGTCTGAATGTTTCCCGTAGATGTTCTGGCAACTTCTAGAGAGTTGGAGACTGCGCGTGACATGCGAATGTTTGGTGCAAAGCGTAGGGAGGAGCGTTGTCGAGCGAGCTCGGCTTGTAAAGAGTACTGCCGGCCGCGCAGGGAAAAACCCCGAACTGAAGATGCAAAGCAACAGATTCCGCGACCCATGGTGCTCAAAGGTAATTGCACTGGATCATCTCCCTTGAACAAAAACAGGTCGACAAAATAGGTCGACCAGAATGCGCGAGGAAGAGCGCCTGGGAAAAAATGCAAAATCCAATTGCATTTTTTCGCACAGAAAATCTCCCGAAAAATAATCAAAAATCATCTACCCTACATAGATCCATTTGGCCCAACTGGTCATGGGTCGTTCAAGAAACAAATCCGAATCTGGGCCATCTCATGTCTGAACTGACGATTAATCTCGGCCGAGTCTTCACCGCAGCCCTCAGTGAAGGGCCTCCTGGTATGTGCATGCCTCAGGAACCATGACCGCTCGCATCGTATCTGCGAGAGTGGTGCACACCTGGCGCAAGAATGTGTTCAGAATACTGAGGCTCGGAAATTCCATTGACGGTGAGATAGCCTGCACGGTGTCCGATCGCGGGAAAGACCTGCTATGGGTCGGACTTCAGGATGGACGGATATCGGCCGTAAATTTAGCGGAGTGCCCCACAAGCTCAGTTGTGATCGACCTCGCCCCATTCTTTTTCAACAAGGCACAAACTGTTTCTGCGTCTGTGGGTGAGTTGTACGGTATTCTCGTTCCCGCTTCCCCCAGTCGTTGCGTATTGGAAGCTTTCGGCAGCTCGGGATGGGTGCGGTTTAGCGGTGCTCAGAAAATCTTGCATCGTGCCGATTGGCCGTCTCCGTTGGACGCCCTGACCCACGTCACATTGCTAAATACCGGTGGTCTTCGCGACGCCGTCGCTCCAAGCGGCCACGCACTGCTCGCTGCAGACGCCTGTGGACGAATCTTCCTCGCACGTGCTACATGCCTCGGCGATGCGCTGCGCGGCAACGTCCTCTCCTCCGCACAGATCGTGGATCTCAACCAGTCCGTGGCGGGGGTGTCGGTCAGCCCCGACGGCAATTTCGTGGCCGTAGTCGGTGAATTGCGGACGGTTGCTGTGCTGTACGGACGGGCTGGTGCTGATGAAGTTGTCTCTGCTGTTCGCGCATTTTTGCCCGGGGACTCTGCATCATTGGATGCCCGACAGCTGCACTGTGATTTTCTTAGCGACGGGCGGCTCCGCATTACTGCGATGGAGTACGAACAGGCGCTTATTGTGTCTGCTGGCGATTGTGGAGTTCCCGTTTGTCGCACGGAGCCTACTGATGTACTTCGGACGTGCGTTAAGGAGAATGATAATGACGATGCAGAGAGCGGGGATATCGGAGAGTCATTGGCCGCACTTTTACGAGGAATTGAACAGGCAGGCGCTCTACAGGAGGCTGCGGAAGAGCGTGCGCGGCGTGCTGATGCTCGGTTGGCGTCATTTAACGCGGCTCTGCTCTTTGCCCTGCAAAATAGATTCAGGACTGAAGCTCTTGCGAACGGAAAAACAGGAGATGTCGCCATTGAGTGTACCTTCTCAGGCGCTATGGTTCCTGCCCCGGAAAGTCCACAGTTTTTCGTCGCCCCAGCGTGGGTAGGCGTTAACGCTTTTGTGAACGTCCACCTCAAGAGCAAATGCACAATTGCGGTGGGTGCTGGGTGGAACTTGCGGCTAACGATAGACGACAAGGCTGGGAGTTCGAAGAACGCAAACACCAGTATCTCTTCGGACGCAAATTGCAGAGACTCCATGTTGGACACGGACGTGTCCCTTCCGCGGGCTAATACTGGCGTCAATACTTCGCAATCTGCATATGCAACCCAGCTAAGCGTTGCTTTCCCAGGACTGGCCGCCTTTGGGGAGACCACGTTATCGTTCCCGGTCGCATTGACATCTCATCGACCATTATATGTATCACTGGATTTGCATTATACGCTTGCTGCTCATGCGCGCGCTTATTCTCAACTGTTTGCCGCGGCACCGGAACTATCCCGCGGGCTTTCGTTGCCACTGGCGAAGTGTACCGTACTAGACATTCTAACGTTTTCTGCACCGACGACAGTACGTGTACCCGACACAGCCCACCGGCGGTTGCGCGGGGCTCGATTATCGCAAGCGCTTTCTCCGCCATCCTCACCGAAACGCGACCCGTTGCCGCTGTCCACGCGACTATCAGTACCAGTATCGTCCGCAACCTTGCTGGAGGCGCTACATCCGCTCAAGGTGGCGTCTCCCACAGGGGCTTTGTACCGCTCGTTCCTGGGAGCGGAGTTTGCGCTGGAGCCTGTACCGCAGCCCACAGACAACGCCGCATGCGCGCAACTCACACTGCGCGCGCCACCGCTTGCGCTTCCATTTCTTCGCGCGGCTGTACTGCGGCGTGTCGCTCGAGCCGCGGTCCGCGATGTTGTGGCAGGGAGCGCTGGTGCGGCTGACGCATGGGAACGCAGACTGGTCGATGCTGTTGAAGATTCCGTGCCTTTGATGAGAGAAGCGGAAAGGGCTGTTGCCGATTTTGCCGCGCTCGGAAAATGCATAGAACAGGGCAGGTTGGAGTTTTGTCACGCGGGCGAGGATTTGCGTGCAGCGAAAAAAGCGGTCGTCGATTTGGAGCGCGCTACTCAGAGTTGGAGACAGGCGGTGAGGAAAATGTGGGACCCTGATGCGGGGTGAACGGGGTTGACGAACACAGGTGGAAGCGGGTGAAGAGCATCTCAGTTGTTAACCAGTTTGCTGTTCTCCTGGTTTTTTGCGCAAGGTTTGGTCTTTCTCTTCTGTTTAAGATGGGGAATCCATGCCGATTTTTCCTTTGGCTTGCAAGCGAAAACTGGTATTTGCTGCTAATTAAAAAAGTTACGTTAATGGTACGGTTACCATTCTTCACTTACTTTGTAGTTTTCATCAATGAACTCATTGATCTCTTTACTGCTGTACCGATGAGTTAGACGCACAATCTGCAGATGCGATACTTCGAGTAACCAGCGGCGTCGACCAGTAGTTGCAATAGTCTGTATTAAGAGCGCCCCGGCTTGGGCCGTTGAAGTCTATTTTCAATCTTATGGAAGACGAAAAAGAACTTCTTCAATCGGATTGCGCGTTGCACTGCTGCACACTGTTCTGCACGATAAAATCACAATGTTTCGATGACGCCTCTAAACAGCAACCACAGCCATATGCCCGCATCCACGCCGAAGTTGCAGATGAGTACAAGCGACTGTGTCGCATCACGTCCGCTCAGAAGACCAACGAGATACAGAAATCGGTGCTTGATCATTGGTGGCAAATTCAACTGTGAACGGATTTCTAGGAGGCCCAGTTTATTTGAAAATAACGCGGCTCTATTGATCAGATTTCGACAGTTATCATACTTTTCATAAAGCGATGCTCTGATTGGTGCGATTTAAAATTTTTTTGGCACAACCTTGTCAGCTCTGCGTACGACCTTGCATCGCTACTTTTTGAATCAATTCTGCAACGGTTCTGACCTTGATGTCTTCAAGCATGCCAAAAGGAGCACCATTGCCTTCTCCTTCCCCGCCCGCAACTTGACGCGCTTGAGCCTCCTTAAAAGCTTTCCTCTGTCCTTTCCTCGCTGTGCCCGCCCTCAGCATTATCGTCTCTGTTGCGCAATTGCAGGTCTCACACCGCCGTCCTGACCGCTTGCACTGCCGCGCTGGACCCCCGTACCGCGCAGGACAACCAGAGATCTTTGGCGATGGAGAAGGCATTAGAAAAGCCGATTAATCCGGTATTTGGCGCCGCGGACGCTGAAGTGACAGAGAAGGAGAACACACCAACCCAGGGCGCACGGCGCGCGCAGGTTCGGCTCACCCCGAAACTTTCCGTGCGATTGTCGCGGCCGCTGGCAGTCGTGCCTGCTGGAGCGGTACCAAATGGCGTGCGCGCGCGGTGGGAGGTGACGGATTTCGTCATGAAGGAACGACTGGGCAAAGGTAATTTTGGCGAAGTGTTTCGTGCGCGCGAGGTCACCACCGGATACACCGTCGCTCTGAAGGTGCTTAACAAGGAGGATATTCTCAAGCGTGGAATGGAGCATCAATGAAGCGAGAGATTGAGATCCAGGGCGAGTTGAGTCATCCCAATATCATTCGTTTGTACGGCTTCTTCTACAACGAGAAGCGCATCTATATCATTCTGGAATACGCCAGCGGCGGTCATTTGTACGCCCGCATGGCGAAGGCCGGCGGGCGATTCTCGGAGAAGGAGGCCGCGAAGTACGTGTCTGCAACGGCGAGCGCGCTAAGACATTGTCACTCGAAGGGTGTCATTCACCGCGATCTCAAGCCCGAGAACATGCTGCTGGACTCGAAGGGGAATGTAAAAATTGCTGATTTTGGATGGAGCGTCCATATGATCCGGTACAGTCGGCGGACGACGATGTGTGGGACGCTTGATTTTCTGGCCCCGGAGCTCTGCCAGAAGAAGGAATATGACCTCACTGTGGACTTATGGAGTTTGGGCGTGCTCATGTACGAGATGCTGTATGGACAGCCGCCATTCGAGGTGAAGGCGAGCACGATGAAGGAGTCGAAGGAACAGACAATGGACAGGATTGTTGTTGTGGATTTGCAGTTCCCAGCGGAGCCGCAGATTTCAAACTCGGCGAAGAATTTGATTAAGGCTCTGCTCAAAAAAGACCCGGCACGAAGATTACCGCTCTCTAGAGTGCTTTGTCATCCGTGGATTGTGGAAAATACCCGCGGTAGATGATGGCAGTTGCGTGTTCATGTAGTATCACTCCCACTGTTTTTCATAATCGCTGCTAATTTAACAAAACTGCAACGAAAGAAAGAAACCCCAAATAAAATTAAACAACCTTTCCACTAAATTGAAGATGAAGTGGCATCTGGTCTGTGGGTTGTTCTCGCAGTTTCCTTGTCCGTTTTCGTGCAACTTGGCGCGGACCGTACGATCTCATCGGGATGACTGAAGGACTGATTAATTCAATTTTTCAAAAGGCCAACTCTGAGACGAACATTGCAGCACAAGTACTGTGCGTTTGTTCCGGAGATTGGGACAAATTCTGTGTAGGACGTCAGGACGGTGGGGTGCACTGCAGTGAGATCCTACTGTACGGTAGTCTCAGGATCTCATTGTCCAAGGATCTCAGCGCGGTCCACGGGTGGCATTCTGGGATGCAGTTGACTGCATCCCATGACTTCAGCAACTACTGTAATTATGGACAACATTACACAGTGCTCGATTTAAATAATTCTCCATAGGATCATTGTGTAACATACGTATCCCTGGAGAAGACCCATCCGTGGGTGATGCCGAGCATCATCATGACGGATTTGGAACCGGGAATTGATACCGCTGACCGAGTTAACGAGTTTATTCTACCCAGCCCTGGTCTGGTCAACTGCCTACACGCCGCGCCAAATACGCAGTTTATTTCGCTTCTCGGCAACACCAAACATGTTATTCGCGATGAATCGGACCTTTCTCTTTTGGTCCAGCCGCAGTTGCGCGTCTGTGGAGCTCATGCAGCGTCGCCCACTGGTACATTTGCTTTTCTTGTGAATCGTCGCGTCGCAGTGTTGGATGTCAACACACAGGAGTTGTGCACGTCTAAAGATCAAATACTTTTCGACCCAAGTGACATGGCGGTGAGCTCGTCCAAGAATGGTCGTATTGTTGCAGTTGTGGGTGTCGCCGGGGCCTTTCTGTGGCGGTGGAAAGAAGGCTGTTGCGATTTGGAAGGACAGACGGTCATTAGTGGCACCCAGTCTCATGGGTGCACGCATGTCGCGATTTCGAACGCTACTGTCGCAGTGTCATCGGAAGATGGAATTGTTTCTATTTGGGACAATATCGCAGAAACAATTTGGAACAAGGAACAGGCTCAATTCTCCACGGAAACCGTGTTCAACAAATCAATGGAGCGAACTCTGTCCGATCAAATTACGGAAATTACATTTTCTGACTACGATGGCTTCAAACGTTTGGCTGTTGTGTGGTGGAGCGGATGCATTGAAGTCTATCAGCGCGATGAACAGTGGTCCCAGATATGGGCAATATCGAAGAAGGATAAAGCATTTGTGCGTGACATTGATGTACTGGGAACTGTTTCAGCGGGTTCATTCGCAGTCTTTGCTGCACAGTCTAATTCGCTCGCCATGAATGGACCCGATGGAACCATTAGGTTCCTTCGCTCTTCTGACGGAAAGCTTGTGCAAGAAGTCTTTCCCGAAGAAGGCGCTGGGGAAGTGAAAGGATTAGCTGCGACTGGAAAAGGTGTTCTGGTTTGGAATCGCGGAGTGTCGAGCCTGCGTCGCATCGATTGGCCCAGCAATGAACTTGCTTTAGTTGGAGAATGCAGCGAGCCTTCGCCATTTAAGTGCGTTGAACTTGATGGCAACACTGTTGAGCCGAAAGAAAGGGAGGATCGAAACAGCACGCTGTTACAAGTTCTTGACGCGACAATATATCACATGAAAAGATCCGGTAAACTTCAAGTACGTTTCCCGCAGACGGGAAATAGGCTATCGGTGTATCTTCCTCTCGAGTTGCGAACTCTTCGCATCTTGAATGGAGAGAGAAGTGAGACGAACCCCGCTGTTCTTGAAGCACTGGATGTGTTCGCCACCTATAGGGTGGTAGGGATCGTATTATCGAAGGCAATCGTAATTTTCCGTGCTAATGAGAACTCCTGGAATCACATTACATGCAACCAGGCTATTGAGCGAGGCGCCGTGAGTGTGGATCGTGAATTTGACAGGTTTGGGGTAATTGCTGGTGTCACTTCAAGAGGCGAACTGTGGCGATGGAACATCCACTCGCTCGCTACGATCGATGCGGAGCCATTGGTACTTCTTGGGCCCGTCTTTTCAATTATTGGTTGCACCAGCGGAAGTGGCACTTTTGCAGTTCTTGGATGGCGCATGTGGGCGAACTCATGTGGCGTCGACAAGAGCTTCAGTGGGACATATGGGGCTCTCGTCCTGCCCGAACGGGGGAAGAGTGGCGACGTCGTTGTGCAAATACGCTTACCTTGTATGGCCAACAGACTTCCAGAGTGCATACTCGGACTGTGGAATACTCAGCTTCACTATGTTATTCTTTTCCAGTTTGCAGATGAACAGCTCGTTGCCACGGCGTATTGCACATCTAGCTTCGATTTTGTCGAATCTAAACCAGTCATGAGAAAACCGAATCAAACCTCTCTGGCCCGTATCATGGCAATGCAAAAAATACCAGACTGCTTCTCTGTAGAACCTCGTGGTTAAGCAGCAAGTTATTAATTTGCGTACTATGAGGCCTGAGAAAGCATCTCCTTGTTCCAGAACTGGAAAGTACGAGGACGCATATAAACCCCATTATCTTTTCTTTATTAAGACTGCCATTCCCATAACTTTTTTGTATGTTTTTTTTTTTTTCCCCTTCACGTCCTCACGGGGACCCAGCCCTCGCGCTCCGGGTCTGTTTAGCGAAGTCGACTTCGGTCCGAGTTTATTATTATCACTTGGAGTTGTTAACACTTCGTTAATAACATTTTCGAACAGGAAAACAACTTTCTCAACACACCAAGTGGCAATTGGCGATTGGACATACAGCGGCGAGGTGACGATCTCCCTCAAATACCGACCGTCGATCTCACAAGGCCAGCTCCTATCCCATGAAAATGGCCTTCACGGCTGAGCACGCCAGTAACTCTGCGTCCAGCTCTGTCATCGTTTAAATGTAACCAGCCTCCGCTATCTGCGAAGTGCCCTCGGCGCCCGGCATACACGCCAAAATGCTCTTACGCGACCGACCTGCAGACTCGAACGGCAAACATTGTCCCGTCCGCAACGGATGCTCTTCTGGATCGAGTGCAAGAAAAAATAGCGCAGAATAAGCCTGTACCCGAGGCAGATCTTCAGGAGATGGTCCTCCATCTTGCAGACACCCGCGGGATGTCCCGGCTCGAACTGGTGAACGCGTTTGGTGCAATTGGTCCCGTTGCAACGCCAGCGCTTTTGACCGGCCTGGAAACTTGCCCGAACCCGGTCGTTCGGCGCTCATGCGGAAAAGCCCTAGCGCAAATTGGTGATTCCCGCGCGACGCAGCCGCTTGTTGCCGCGTTGCTTGGAGACGCAGACACGGTAGCCCGCGCTTCCGCGGCCGGAGCGCTCGCGAAAATCGGGTCCGCCGCGGTCCCGGCATTGCTCGACGTGCTCGCGAGTCCGGACTCGCCGAACGCCGCGAAGGGCCATGCAGCGTGGGCGCTCGCGTATATGCAGGGGGATTCAGGGGCGGCGCAAGCGCTGCTTGACGCGTCGCGGCACGAGGTGGACGATGTACGGCTTGCGGTCATATCCGCTCTCGGCGCCGTACTTCTTGGGGAGTGCGCTGCCGATTATGGGGGATTCTGGCTGAGCGCAGTGAGTGGGAGGAGGATGAAGGTGAGACTTGTGCGAAGGGTGCAGTACTGGAAGCGGCGGAAAAGGTTCTTCGAGAGGCGCTCGGGGACCGCAGTGCCGCCGTGCGCGCTGAGGCAGTGAATGCGCTCGCGAGTGGAGGCAAGGGTGATTATGTCGATGTCGTATGTGACATGCTGCGGGATGAGCACCCGGAGACGAGGCGCGCGGCAGCGCTCGGGCTTATGAAGATGGGGGATGCTCGCGTTTTACCAGCTCTTAGAATGGTTGTAGAAGACCCTGCGGAACAGAAGCAGGTTAGGAGTGTTGCGAAACTGGCGCTCATAACTCTGGAGCGGTCACTGGAAGAGGACGAGGACAATTATTGATGCTGAAAGCAATTTGAGTTGGAATTCATCTGCAATTTTGCGACTGAAACATTGAAAGAATATAAGTCCATTTTATAATAACGATCGACGCGCACTCGAAGCTCTCTCTGGCATACCGTCTCGGTGAACAATAAGTGCTTCGAAGAAGCACCTCATTCTCGATCAAACCTGCAATCTCCTGTGGTAGTTTATCTTTGTTGCCCATTCTAGCTGCAACAGGAACTCAAGAGGCAAATGTTGGAAGTATTCAGTCCCAGTATTTTTTTTTTTTAATTACAACAAGTGGGCGGACAGAGCACTTGAAATGTGAAGTCTTCCTCTACAGATAATAAATTATCGAAACTATAATGCGCAGAAGGCAAGCTCGAAAAGCATCCAGAGGTGCCACTCACAAGAAGCTCTAATAACCAGCACGATAATAGAAGCGGATAAGAAAGAGCGCGCGGAAATCTGAGAGAATTTGCGCAGTGCATCTCAAAAACATCCAACTGAAACTGAAAAGAAAGCTTTCCCACGGAAAACAAGTTACATCTCGGGCCATTTTCCCCTGCTCGACGTACACCAATTCATTCCCACAATATTCTATTACCTGTGTCGGGGAATGAAAAACTTTCTTGGCCCATTTATGCCCCCATTCTACTAATACAAGTGGCTCAGATTGACGACGCGACAACGTCTCAATTCGCTACACATATACTGCACGCGGTAGAGTACAGCTTGAATACTGCAGTCAACAAGGTAAATTTAGAGAGGCTGCCCACTACATAAGAACACCAGGCACATTTACTTCAAAGATGCACACTCCAGAGAACGATGTAATAAAAAAAATCAATTTACAAAAACCAACATGAGCAGACTTTATATATGATCAGTTCCGGTTCCATAAGGCTTCTAGGACATTTTCAAATTCAGCTTGCAATACAATCGATACACGAAAATTCAAAGCAAAGTATACTTCTCAAAAGAGAAATCCGGGACATTCCACAGAGGGCCATGCCGGAATTGGTGATGTTCCAGTGGAGTATCTCTTCA
>JADWZK010288104.1_pt1 | contig 11592 bp, 13 predicted proteins | sample 8957641 | NCBI WGS metagenome assembly JADWZK01 (sample SAMN16576796, study PRJNA672827) | algae metagenome | host: rhodolith | place: South Korea: Udo, Jeju | collected 2014-09-18 | reverse complement strand
AAAATGTTAGAAAACGCCATCCTAGTCCCTTGAGACCTAACCCTTGCTTCTGAGGGAAGGGGCCACATAATGCCTGGATAGGATAGGCCGTACAGTTCACGATACATCTCACTAAAGTCACGAGTACAGTACTTCATGGTATGCCCTATGTCTGCATCGACAGAAAAGGGTGCCAAAGAAAAGAGTACTAACGTCTACATTTTTCATTTAGGCCCATATCTGAATGGAGTGCTCTTCTTGCGGAGGCAACACTATGCAGATTAAAGACCCAAACTAACCGTGCAGTAACGTTTTATTCTGAGGTTAGCGGCGCTTAGATGGTCTAAGACTTACTGACTCTATCCTTTCTCTAAAAGCCTAATTGCTGGTGCGACACGTGCGGTATTATGCGCTCTCGGTATCGAACTCGCGACAAGGAGCGGATATTCTCTGGTCAATGTGAAAGGCTACGAGACAACATTAGTTTCACGAAGTCGATTTCATTTAGTGAACTGCGAAGAATAATAGACATTTTATGCATCTGAAATGCAGAGATACACTTAAAAACAGGCGCGAAGGCTCAACGTCTCAATTGAACTACAGTAGAAGGGAGAGCAGTTCAGAGTCGGCGTACAAAGCCGAAATTGACCAAGGGGAAAATTGGGAAAAAGACCTCGATATCCGTGGAAACTCTTAGACGACTAACATGTCTTACCGCTCCGGAAGATCGTTTGGATTGCTGAAGCAAGGCCACGCCGTTTCCAGGGAATATCTTTAGACTAAAGGTCCTTACTAAAAATAGGCTTGGAGCGGCAAAAACGAGGGTGCCCCAAATTAAGCCTCGTTCAAAAAATAGTTTTTAATCTGATTTTTGCTGCTCATTAGCTACGCTCGTACCTGTCCATTTCAAAAGAATAAGATGTGTCCAATTTCCTCTCGAACTGCTTTATCTACTTTTAAAATGTAATCCTTTGAATACGGAAGCGGTCGTTTTTCACCGTAATTGTTGAAAATGACCTGAATTAAGCGTATGGGAATGGCTACCCGCGAAAGTGCTAAAAGAGCGTATTACTGCAGGATCAATCTTGACCCCAATAATTTCAATAGCTGTGCTGTACGGTACGCACTGTAGAATATTCTATGAATGAAACCGACTCGATCACTACCGTTCACAAGGTCTTCCATTTTTCGCTCATAAGAGTGATGTCTGCTCAAATCAGTTTCCTTTGTTCGTACTGGTTGTCCTAGAATTCTTCCATTCCTTAATCTATTCATTACTTCAATGGGCCCATTGTAATAAAAGTCCCTATTCAATCCGTCGAAAACTCCAAAATATATTAGGCCAAACAAAAGACCAGAAATAAATAAGTAGAAGAACGCGTGGAAAAACGAACAATGGACACTTTGATTTATAGATTGCATTTTTGGTCGCGAAGAGCCGTCATTGCTCTCTGAGCACTACATAGGAACCTGAAGATGTCCCTCGACAGAATCCGTCTCATCCCCTCGAAAACTTTTCAATCTAAAATCAATGCCAGTGGTGGAAACTGCGCGTGTCTCTCGCTCGCAATGAATGATTAATGATGTTAGGACAATTTCGGCAATACATTAAATGTTTTTCTATCATGCAGCAGCAGTGCAACAATCAAGTAAAGCACTATGCAGAACTGATTGAGGATATATGACGTCATGAAGATGACCTGGACAAGCTTTAATCCAAATCACGCACATTTCAAGGTGCTTCAGTGGCTTAAGTGCGCTTACTCACGGAATGATTAAAAAATAGGGAATCTGAACTTTTGCACCCAGAACGCTCAAAATTTTGTTTTTATGTCAAAAATGTATATATTGAAAAGCAGCATTTTGATAAGATCAGCAATGTTCTCAATCAATTCAAATCTCCGGGATAAATGCCTTGAAAAGAACCGAAGGACCGTCGGAGCAGCAAGTTGCTTTTAAAAAATGAACAAACGATGATTGCTCTACGTCCGCTTGGTCTCCTGGCAAATTTCCCTGAGATAACTTGCTTGGAGTATACTCATGTTGTTCATTGTTGGAAGCTGCCGATCAGACAAAGCACACATCCCGGTCACACTGCTGCTGGATGTAACGTATCGATCGTACGTGAAAATTTCCATTATTCATTCAACTGAAAATACTGAAGCTTCTTCGCGAAGTTGAATGAGGTGCGCCTGTGGATCATTGTTAATTTCGACAAGAATTTAAATTCAGTTCAAAAAGGAGAGCATAAACGAATGAAACATAGGTCTGAAAATATACAAAGATACATGCTAACCAAAGAAACTGCATTGTTTATGGACGTTTCCTTGAATGCCAAGGGTAGACTTGCAAATATGTTTGGCATGGTCTCACACTAGAATTTCGCCACTAATGATGAGCCAAGGTTTTTTTAGATAGCGCTTAGCTCCCATGCATTATCTGAGGTACACTGGGACAAATGCAACGCTGCTTTGCACTCCTACTCTCGTGAAAGCCCCGAGTGCATGTCGTGAAAAAAGGCGAAGGTCTGCGACCAGGGCTGGAACAAATACGATTGCTACAGATTGCACAGTACAATCATTTTAGCTATCCTGTTTACAATTCAGATTGAAATCTTGACGGATTTTACAATACGACTGCAATCCAAGACTTTATCAATCGTATTACCAACCGATTCTACTCGTTGAAGAACATAGGTACTACTCTTCAAGGGAGGACAGACTCTCCTGTTCGAGCTCATGAGTCTTGATTCGAGCTTCGACGCGCGCCGAACGAGCTCCATTCACAGCATCGCTGACTAACTGAGCGTCCCAGAAGCGCTCGTTGAACTTCGGAAACATAATTGCTTCGAACAATTGAGGAGTCAGCGATTGTCTATTTTCAGCCATCACGTACTTGGTATGAGAAAAGAACTCATAGCTCGGGGTGGACAGACGAAGATCGCAGCAATTCTCTCTGATGAGTATCATACTTGCTTTTCGTCGTACTTTAATACCAAGATCATAGATCTTTACAAAATAGATGCAGCCCGTAAATGTTTACGTAGTTGTACCCACACGCACCGGGGGGAGGAGAAACCAATTCGCCCGGATTTGTCTATTTCTTATGCAAGGATCGTTGATCTTCTGCAATTCGATCAATGATACTTACATAGGATCTTGATCTTACTTTCAGTGCGTTCAACGATCCTTACACAAGAAATGCCGCTTTCTGTAACGGCATCCCAATAATCAGCCTTCAAATTTACAATGCGAATTAGGCGAAAAACGCAACGTACAGAAAGAAGCTGAATGCGTTTTTCGCTCTCAGGAACAATGTAATCATGATTGCAATCATTGCACTACATTCCAATCCACTATGCAATCTTTGAGGCCACTCCAGTACAGGATTGGGATTGAAGATTGCAATATATTGCAAATCCAATGTATTTTGTTCCAGCCCTGTCTGCGACGTAGCGCCATCATCTTTCTCGAGTGGCTTGGTGGAGTTTTTATGACATAGTAGCGTATAGACATTCACTCCGCGTTCGAGGTAGTGCTTTCTGTTAGTAGGATGAAGAAATGGTTTTCTGCAAGTGCCCAATTCAGAATTACAATACGATTTAGTATTCCTGTGAAAGTTCTCCTTGCGATAACTTCCTTGTTATCCACCGGTTTCGTGCTTGCGTTGGGTTACTACTGTGATGTTCTGCGAAGCATGAGTCGAGAAAGAGCAATCGATAGGTCGGATGAAGATGTATCTGTAATTATGAGCACTGAAAAAAGGTAATACTCATAGCTTGAAAGAAGAAAGAAAATTTATTTCGTTTTGAAAGTTGCCGACGCATCTGCTCATAGCTTGAGCGATACTTATTCGCCCTATTAGAAATCGAAATACAGTAATACCTCACTTGATGCATACCTCACTTTATGCATACGAAATCGCTCCACTCACGATATGCATCAATTTAGGTATTCTGGAGAAAATTACATCTTACTGTGAAAATATATTAGCGAAATCATGAAAGATTGCATAAAGAGCAGAAAACGAAAGCACAGAAGGCGGTAATAAAGCCAAAGAGACCTTGCCAAGGGTCACTACTCTCTAATGTAAAACCTCATTGCATACGTCCGTTGACCGATTTCGTACGCAATAATGGACGTCATGCAACAAGCAAGGTCTATCATACTATGAACAAGTAATACTTGTACGATGTGCTGAACCTAGGGCGATTTTTTTATCAATAAGCAAGTGGATCCGTGCGCTTCGCACCTGGGAGATACGGGAATCCTCTATTTTTAATACAAAATTACAAATCTGGAATCTCAGGAAGGAAATCGTTTTCACATCAAATGATAATCGTTACGAAAAAAATAGATATTTTTTAATTCAAAAACGAGTGTTTTTCATTAATTTCGTACTAATAGCTGACGGAGTGAACGATTTGCTCTTCTACACGATTTCTGGATCGATTGAGCGATTATAAAATCGTTCAACAAACCTTGGTTTCTTTCCAATCGTATATCTCCCTTCGTAGTCAGTATGAAGCCAAGAAGATTTGCTCTGACATATTTCATGTACCATGCAAACAGAGCCAATTTGTAAGGAAACATTAGCGTTATTACTAGAAGAAAATTCTCGTTATCTCTCAAAATATGCGCTTTTCAACGAGTTTTGGATTTTTATTGAATTTTCTCGAAGCTCGAAGAGTTCGAAACTGTTTCCTAGTTTTAGACAGTACCGCGCAATTTCTACCAGTACTGTTTAAATTAGCCCCGCAGTCGCTCTTTTAAAAAGCTTCTTTTCTCTTGAACAATTTTAAAACCTTGTAGGGCGTTTGTCAGAGCGTCACATGGTATCACTAACATCATATTTTTAATTCAAAATACACATGTTCATAGCGATTGTCATCTACGTGACTTTCATTCAATAAATGACGATTCTTGTGACCGAGTTTCGCTTGTAAAGGGTTAGATCTGTAATTTTGTATGAAATCGATATTTGCTGTACTTCCCTGGCATTAAATTGTTATGAATATTGTTCATCGTACATAGTTTATCGAATATGTATCTATTCTAATTCATAGGACAAAAAAGGACGAATGAATATGAAACAAACGGAATCTTTTTTTCAGAATGAGAAGAATTTGACAATTCCTCTCTGTAAACTACGTTACGGGTCTTTTTATCTGTCCGCGTATTAAGCTAACAGTGTGGAAAGCAATGATCCGATAAGTAAATTCCGAGATGCTCACCGAAATACTGACCTCATGCCTTCTTGATACTCATCCCGAAACAGACGCGGACAGGAAATTGTTTCTCTTTAATCCTCGTCCAGGAAAGTTGTCATATGCTCTGCTGCATGGAACTGTTGGGAGAGTGAGTCGGCAACAGGCGTAAGAACCTACGGAAACCTTCAAGTGCAGAAGATTGCTCGATATGTGCTCCGCGATATACGTGCCCTTTTTGAGGCATATGAACGGTGCAAGGTATATCAGCATGACTATGAACCCTGTTTTGAGTAGAATGCAGTGGTGCGGCAGGATGATCTTCTAGTAAGAATGTCAAGAAGCTCTATGGGATATCGAAGACCGTTCTGATCCTCTTCATCTGCAGTGTCGGCACTGAAAACGTTTTGTAGCTCCCTGAAAACCTTGACCCGACATTGGCGTTAATCTCAATCAGCTGGAGTTTTCCGTAGACAGAATAGTTCTTGAAGTGAGATATATTGCATCAATGTGATTTGATTCTAGTCCTTAGAAAACAGAAGTGCATAGAACATCTACGCCCGAAACGTTCTGCACCGATTCAGGAAGCTCCATATTGTCTCTTTCCGACTCTTTGTTCGCCCTTCCCCAAGAAGAAGGACACAAATCGGAAACCGCAGTACTGTCTGTGAGGCATGCGGATGGTTCTGTAGAGATGAGAAACGTATGTTCTCTGTTTGACGCAGCATTCGGAATCTGGCCTAGAGGGCTGAAGTCTTGACGCATCTGTGCACGATTTGATCTCTCGATCCACATGGATGGCAGGAAGAATTTGTCGAAAATCGCTATAGAATAGCACACATTTCCCTCCAGACGACGCGTTTCTTATTGTAAAGTTATGAAGAGAACGGTCCAATGCCTCAGTGCAGTACCTGTGGCACATCGCGATCTCATCTCACATTATGAAGTTGACATCTAGAAGGTCCTGTGACCTTGCAGAAATGCTGTATTTCCTCTCTGCTATGCAACGTGTCGGTATTTGAAGGTGGAATGTGCTGTTCGACCTTCATCTAAGAGAACTGCGGCAGCTGCAGATCGTGCAACCTCAATGACTTTCGTCTCTCGAAAGCGGAGAAAGTCATGAGTGCCGCGGGTAGCAAATCTTTTCCTGGTACCTGGAGCATCCAGGAAGAACACCCTAGATTCGCCAATGTGCGGTGCTCCTTGATTCACGGCAGGAGTTTCAGGATTGCTCGATGACACACCGGGAAGAACACAGCCCACAAAAACGTCGAAAAAAGCACTCTTTCCCGCTTTCAATGACTGAACTGCTTTGTCCACTGCCTTACGAAATCGCTCGGAGTCTAATTCTTGATATTTTTCCTCCACCATCAGCGCAGGCAGGTCTTCTTGTGCATACTGAAACTGGAATGTTTCCAAGCTGAAGTTACCTATGAACTGCAGGGAATCTTGAACTTCGAGGAGCGCATATGGGAAAGCAGTTTCTTCATCCCGGAACACTGTGCCTCTTCCTCGGTGCCCTAGTCAAATATTCCAAACGAATAGACTCTTGTTCTCGTTTGAAAGCGACAGCGGATCAGATGACTCTCAGTTCGCCAGAATAGTCGGGAACACGTGCAAAAGCGGACGCAAATGATTCCCTCAATGCTCTACTCCACTAAGAGTCATCCGCCGACAATCCTAGACATTCTGCTTATGATAGTTTCTCCAGAGCCTTCAAAATACTCTGGAGCTGCAGCGCCGCCTGCAGACGACGGGCAAACTTCTCGAGTTTCTCTCTTTCGGAACTTGAATCGCGGTTTCCACACATTTACTTTGCGATTGTAGATGAATAACTGTGGAAACGCGTCAAATAGGGAGGGCCAGTGTACTTCACAAAGGCCTTGAATCACTCTGCCAATTTAGTCTGCGGCTCTGTAAAGGCCGCTGGCAGCCCCTGTCCTTCTTGAAAGTACACAATGTGATGTCGTGATGTGCGCACTTCGAGGCTGTAAACGGACGGATCGTTGTCGACAGTGTCGTATGTTAGAATCGACCAAGAGGCTTCTGAAGCGGATACGTGCCGGGTATCTTGGAACACCTCAGTCTCATTGTGTCTGCCGGTTTCTTCCACTATTTTCAAAGTAACCGTGTCATGCATTTCCAAATGTACTTGAAAAGATACTTGATCCCACCAACGCGAGACACACAGAGCTCTACATTCATGTGGCAATGGAACATGCGCATCAACATTGGGTTATTCGCAACAACCCAACAGTTGTCAATCTGCTGCTCAAGGTTTCCGCGAACAGATCATGCAGCCGTTTCGCCTCCTTCTTCTGGACTCCTTCGCCGGTATGATATGTATTGCTTGCTTTATAACTGCTGCTTCCCCGATCAAAAAGGTTTGGAAAAGTTCTTTTTGCACCCTCGGTCTCCCATGCACACTGCGGCTGGATTGTGCGATCTGAACGGGTTGCGGATTATGTCCTGAAACATCAGTTCTCGTATCTCGCCATCACGTCGGGTGGCAGCTTCCCTGAGATTACTTCATCCACTCGCGACGGATTTCGCAATGCATTCTTCGAGGATTTGGTAGAGAATAAAGATGCAATACGCATGCGGGAATCTTCGCTTTTGGAACTCGATGATCGTGACATGAGCAGCCACGTTTCCAAAAATCTTGTCCTTGAAGACGGTTTCCATCCATGCCTTCAGTTTTAAATTCAAGACCTTTGCCCAAATGTTTGGCCAATCTGCGAAGTAAGAGAGATCTTCGAATCTCGGGCCAGTTCGGGATCGAGGTCATTGATAAAAACGGCCTGGATATTTTGGAGGAAGTAGGATATTATTTCAGCTTCCATCTTACAGAATTGATCTACCAAGTAGTGCTGGAATACCGTACATCCAGAAATACCCGCACTGAACTCTCCAAGCGCTGAAAAATGCCCCAGTTGTAGATCATCAAAGGTGCGGGCTTCCTTTGTATTTCTTCTGCTGCGAATCGCAATTCAGGATGCCATCCGTTTGTGCCATTGGAAACGAGTAGGACATAGCTCTGGGGGTAATAGGATATGTGGGTAGCGTTCACTTTGTTCAAGACTTCATTCCCGCCCGCGTTGGCCTCCCCGGGCTTTCCGCCCGCCTATCGTTACGTTATCATTGCCAGGTATCAACGCAACAAAGTCAGAGCAAGACGATGCATTATAATGACGCACGTGCCCATTCGCAGGTCTCTTGTCTGCAGGAATGACGATCTTGCATCGTTCAGTCGGTGCATTGTCTTGCGCCAACTCATGTAGATTCATAGAGATCTGAACATACGTGTTGCGCTGATCGAGCGTACCAGCGACAGGAGGGCGCTATAAATTCCGGCAAATTTCTGACATCGAAGGTCCGACTGCTCTTTAAAGTCGGTGTCGTGAATATACATAGAAAAGAATGTAGCCCTTCTTCCGTGAGCAGGCTGCAGAGCTTCGAGGAAATGACGAACGCGGCCCTGACGAGTGGCAGTCCATGGAGATTAGGTGGAACGAAATGCGCGAGTCGTTCGAGACATTCGCTCGGCGCCTGAGGTTTGCGTCCTCTGCGCTTACTCGAGGCCTGTGTCCCGACGCGCCGGAAGAACCAAGCATATATAATCTCGGGAGACTTCGTTGTTGTTGCAAACGCGCTTATTCGCCTTTAGTCCGCCCCTCAGATCACAGTTGCGGTATGGGAGGTGACGGAAGATGCGCCACCTGGACGGGCTGCTATCTTGCCGCACAAATTTGGCGCGGCGGGTTAGCAGGAGTTTGAAACTCCAGGACAGTTTTTGCCTATATCACCTGCAACTACTGCGGGCTCAAAGGGCACATCTCGCGGTACCGTGAGAAGAATAAGGCTGATCGCCAGCGTGAGGGCCGAGCCAACCCTAATTGTAAATCTGTGGGAGGCCTTGGAGTCGCCCGGAGGGCAAAAGAGCGATTCCCGCACAGCAGCGGGGCGTTAAGCGCTGAGCCGGCACTTGTCGGTACCAATGGTGAGCGCGTTTGGTCCTGCATGGAACCACTGACGGGAGAGCTCTGTCGACATCGACATCGCCGTCCACGTCGTGGTATTCTGCAAGAAGCTCTTGGTCTTTCTTGACGCCGCTGGGCGAACGGTGTGCGTATACAGAGGATGGTTCGCTTACAATGGAGGAGTGGTAGAGGCGGATGATATCACAGCAACTGCTGCGGATGCCACTGAGCTGCCCGTAGTGGGGAGGGGTACCGTACTCTTCAAACTATGGGGCGCGGATTTAACGGCGAATGTCCGCGTCGTGTTTGTTTCGCCAGTCAAGATCCTCATCGGGAGGGAGTTCTTGAGAAGAAAGGGGTTGGCAATGAATTTGGTTACGAATATTTGCTCGACTAGTAACGAAGGGAAACGTATATCTAGAGAATTTTCGCGAATTGATCATGCAGATTTAGACGCACGCGTATGTAAATCCATGGAACACAGCGAGATCGACAGTCTGTTGCGCATGACTGCCATCTCTGAGTTCTCACATGACCCAAGAATGCAAAAGCGACTCAGTGATCTCCTTTGGGGGAAGCTCATGAGTCGCAATACGGCATCAAGAACCGCATTAAGCTAAAGGATGATGCCTGGCCGGTGTGCTGTCCGATACGGCGCCGTGCGCGAAACGAGGAGGGAGCGAAAAGACTGCCATGGAGAAGCTGCTTAAGATGGGGGTTCTTGAGCGTTCTGTGTGGCTATGGGTCGGAAATAGTGTCTTTGTCCCGAAGAAGGACGGCCGTGTGCGCGTTACGTCCGATTGCCGAGCAACAACGCGATTGTGACCGGCTCTTACCCAATTGAGAACGTACGCGACACCCTGGACTGGCTCGCGAACAGGAAGACATTCTCCACCTTCGACCTCAAGGACGGGTTCTTCCAAGTAAAGCCCGAAGATGAGTCGAAGCCCCTTACTACCATTCGAACCGGCTTAGTGCATTACAATCGCCTGCCTCAGGGTTTAAAGAACTCGCCAGGAAAACTTCAGCGAATTGTGAACGCGATATTGGGTGATAGAAAACGACGGGGCGTTATGTATATCATGGATGACACTATCGTCGACACTGAAACGGAACATGCGCACTCGAAAGCCCTGGAGTCCATCCTAGACATTCTAATTGCCGTAATCGTGACACTGAAGCTCGCGAAATGCCGGTTCGGGGTGAGAAGCACCGAGATTTAGGACATTTTGTGGACAAAAATTGCCTTCAACCCTCGGAAGGGCATGTTAGAGCAATCCTGTACTCGTGGAGCCTTCGTCTGGAGAAGAACTAATGCGAGTTCTCGGTTTGTCTAGCGTCTTTTTCTGATTGCTTTGACCATTTTGCGGATACTGCGAACCAGCTGTACAATGTTCTGAAGGGCACTTGGTTTTCAAAAAAGCGGAGCAATAGGAAGAACATTCAGATATTCGGCGGGGCCAGAGATGGGGCGTGGAGCAGATCCAGTGTCGGCAAAGTCCGAAGGTCGCGCTGAGTACGCCAGAGATTCTTGCAGCGCCAAGGCGCGGGGCGGAGAAGAAGATAATGAGTGACGCGAGTTCTAATGGACAAGGCGGAGTACAGCTCCAGAAGCGACAATGGTGTGTTGCGGCAGGTAGCGTCCACCAGCAAGCAGCTCAAGAAAGCCGAGTTAGCATACACTGTGACCGAGGAAGAGTGCTGAGCGGTCGTTGAGGCGTTGCGTAAGTGGCGCCGGTATCTGTATGGTTAGAAGTTTATTTTCGTCGCCGATCAAATCGTTCCGACGGGAACTCTGTGCCTGTATTTTCATGTCGTACAAGTCCAAGAGTGTCGTCCGGTCTGCAATGGCCGGTGCGGTCATCGCTTTTAGAGACCTATTCGATGCCGCAGCCTCTTTTTCGGCCGGACTCTCGCTCTTCCTACTTCGTGAATGTCCCCGTGGAGCTGAGTTGCAAACCTTCCAAGTGCCTGTTTGAGCGTCACCTCAGAAGGCACTCTTACCTCTGAGAAGAGGAAGATGCTAGACATCGGCTACTGAGCTTGACGGATGCTGGAGAGAGGCTGGCTCGCTGGGTCCTGGAGGTACAGCAATTCGACTTCGATATCTCATACGACAAAGGGAGCAAGTTGGTCGTGCCCGATTCTCTGAGTCGCGACGCCGTACGCAAGCCTCTGTGCCAGCCTTGCTACTCTGTCAGGAATCTGTAGCAGAAGGGTCCACGGACGTGGCGGAGCGAGTGCAAACGGTTGCCGGGGCAGTTATATTCGGCGACGGTGCGTCGGTGATGGAGATGCGCACTGCGCAAGAGGAGCAGTTCCGAGGACTTGCCGAGTTCGCAGCTGCGGACAGCCGCATGATTTTGAATGAAGACAGCGTGGTACGGACTGCGATGTATGGCGATTTGCGGTGGTTGGTTCCTACGC
>JADWZK010159886.1_pt1 | contig 11598 bp, 9 predicted proteins | sample 8957641 | NCBI WGS metagenome assembly JADWZK01 (sample SAMN16576796, study PRJNA672827) | algae metagenome | host: rhodolith | place: South Korea: Udo, Jeju | collected 2014-09-18 | reverse complement strand
CCTCCTCGCGCTCCCCATGCTCGCTACCGCCGCCCCCGACTGGTCCTCTGACGAGCTCCAGATCGCGTCGTTTATGGCCGACCACTGCGCGGACAACTCGCCGACGTCGTCGCACTGCGTGCTGTGAGGGGTGTGCGGTCGGTGTGCGGGTGTGTACGATGTGCAGGCCATGAAGAGGCTCTTTGCCGTTGTTCAAGAGCTCGAGTAACGGTGTGCCCGTTTGTGCGTTTTCCAGAATTCGCCTCAGCATGAATGTTGACGTTTGTCGCTGCGCTACCGCTTTGTCGTTGGCTTTTTCCTTATCGAAGAGGATGCTAAAACGGCTTGAGACACTGCTGTTTGATGCAACGCAGTGTCATGTACTTTTACTTTTACTTGTATAATATTAGCAATCTTTACCACCTAGAGTTGTCGATAAAGAACACTCGAATAGAATTTGTCGTGAGCGCAAACGCTTCGTAGTGCTTTTCGTTTGTTGATCTTTTCGCTTCGTAACTATTTCTCTTCGTATCAAGACCGCAAGTGCAAGGTTGTGCACACGATGATGACGCACTACTGAATGCGCCTCGTGCATGTTTCGGTTGGGAAGGGTCCTCTTTGGGGATGTGTGCGCCAAGCAGGGGGAGCACAAGCGGCACGGACATGACAGTAAAATTATGCCAGTGGGGGAGGCTTAAGATTGGAGGGCATCAAAAACAGCGCAAAAATGTGTGGAAATCAGGAAGGGCGTTGAGAATGGCGGGAACGTGAGACTGCGGAGCGCAAAATGATGAACATGAAACGCGGGGGCAGATGTAATCTGTGCTCCGTATGATGGCCGGCAGAGCGGGGGGAAGCAGTGTGCCGTGATGATCAGAGTGTGTTGTGTGGTTGTGGAACTTGCGCCGTGGCTGGAATTCCACATTGTGATTCTCCTTCCCTCGACGCGCACATCATACGCACGCTGGAAATCGCGCCATCTGGACATGCTGGCCAAGAGTTGGGCACGGTGCGGCCGGAAAGTCGGTGCGCATGAGGGCGAATTGTGATGGATGTTTCAAAAACAGGTCGCCCACGGCGCAACGCGCGGCACCAAGTTACTGTTTCTTCCTTCCAGTTGTTGCTACCGCCGAAGCTGGGGAAGGGGGAGATTGCGGGTGTGGGAGTGGGGAGACGGGATGAAACATTGCCCTGTTTGTGGAAACGTTTGCCAATATAACAGAAATTTAACTCTGATTGCGACGGCAACAAGGCAATAACCTGCATTCCTTTCTCCCCCATACGTGTGGACAATCGCGACCATGGATCTGTACCCGTCTATGAAAAAATATACGAGAAACACAGCCGCCACCACGGAAATGTCAGCCATGCCTGCACCGCGGGGCACGAGACCACTTTCATTACAGTAATAGTACAGTGCATACGCTACAGCTGCTGCTTTGCCACGAGCAACCCGCGCGTGGTGGCGTCCGGTGGGCTGGAATGGAGCATTACAGAAACGTCAAAAGAGCACAGATTGTGCTCCACACGGCGCCGGACAATCGCACGCGCCGTGGGCGTGCATCTGCAACGCAGCCGAAAAAGAAAAAAGGAGCACCAACAAGACCGCGGCGACCCGCGCACAGCGCCACATTCCGGGTCAGATTTTCGTGACCGGCGGAACAGAAGGGCGCCCTCGTCCAGACCTGCCCCTTCCCCTCATCGGTTCTCCCGCGCCCCTCGGAGCGACGAATCTGCACGCATCAAGGGCGCAAGGGACACACGCAGAGCACTGAGGCGGTTGAGTGGGCGAGTTTTGTTTCCTTGCCGGGCATCTTCGGCGAGCTGTATGCACGGCCGTGCAACCCCGTTGGTCGACAGTGAGGGGCGCGTGCAGCCCACGAAGATAATCAAGTTTGAACGTGCAGTTGGTTGGCCCCCTAAGCTGACGTCCACGTGGCCTGAATCTCCTCCCCCACGAGGCGTGTTCTCCGTCTACGCTCCAATTAATGCCCCGCATGCTGCGTTTTCCAGAAGTTGGGGCGTTGACGTTCATCGCTGCAGGCAGCCTCTCTGCCGGGTGCGACCTAACGCGCGCGCAATTGCGGCGCGTTGGTGTGCAGTTCTTTTCTCGGAGTTTGTGTCCTCGCGCTTGACGTTGTCTTGCAGTTTGCGAAGCACGCGTAACAATCTGCAGTTGGAGCAGGAGCACTCAGAGCCACGTTTCAGGTTGTCGTCGGGGCGGAGAACTGCTACCAAAAGTGCTCACCCCTCTCCGTGCCCCACTGTCTGCAACGTTGTGTGATTCAATCTCTGCGTCGCGGACAGTCAGAAAGGCCCAAAAGTTTTTTCAAAATTATATATCTCCAGCCATGCAAATCTGTTCCAGCTCAATCGCTTCATGAAGTATGACGATGACATCACCAATTCATGCCCTTTTTTATATGAAAAATCTCAAAAAAAACCGCGTCGATGATCATCTGTTCTCCTCCGCTGCATACCTCGTACTATGATAGTACAGTACTGACGAATATCATACAGGGCGCGTTGCTCCGCGGAGAGAAATATCAGTCACGCCATCTTGAGATTGCGCTATTGTGGGACGGAATATGAAACGGCGGACCATTCCCATCCACCTCGCGCGACTACTGTCGCGCATCCACGACACAGATCAATCCCGTCACCGTACCCCGCATTGCTCTTTTTTTACTTTTTTTTGAAAATGAGCCACTGTACAGCTGCTGCTTGGTTGCCGCTGGTGGGTTGTGTGCTCTTTTGAATCTTAAATGATTCAACGTTGTGCCATGTCGATGTGCCCTTTGTTGGTCGTCCACATAAAAAGGGCTTGTGCTCATTTTTACTCGCAAATGCCATATTTTTGCTTCCGTTTGTGTTGCTTGTCCCGCTTGGCAACGTTTTTGCATCACTGCATCCGATCACTTCTTCCAAGTTTTCCTTTTTCGCTTGTTGCTCAACAGATCGCTCAAGGAAAGTGCCTCACGGAGCACAACTTCCCGGGCAACGAAGCAATACACTCATAATTTTTAAATTCTTACTCTCCGTTACGTAAAGACACTCTTCTCCCCAAGTCACTCACTGCACAGTACTAACTACATTACCAATCAAATTACGTACTCACGTCGCGCCGATACAGCGTACAGACGTGCGTACCTCGTCAAATATTCAAAAAATAAAAAGTCACAATTCAGGACTCCAGACCTTATTATGACCACCTGCGATCACCGACATTTATGCACTACTCGTATAATGCACACGCTCACCGTACCTTGTTGACGATCCCTCACCTGCCCAATCTCCAATCCGAATGACGTTCATTCATGCACATCCTTTTCTTGTGCTGCATGTTTCTACCGGACCTTGGCCCTGGCCCTGGCGATTGCCTTGCCCTTGACAGCGTCCGCTCGGAAGCTGATAATTTTAGAACCGAAGCGGAAGAAGAGTCCTGTCTCGTTCCGATCGACCCCATACAGTACTTTACAGCGCTACCATTCTCTTCACGCTTTTGAGTTTCCGATAGATTACCCCCCTGGGTGCAGTGCTGTCCTTGCGATGCATGCCATCTGAAGCCCGTGGAAATTGATTTCAATTTATTTGATAATACAATGTACACCGACAGTGCCCTAAGAACAGAAGAACACAACCTGCGGCTCCACCTCGTTGAACAGCGGCCGTTTCTGTGTGCTGCCATACAATGCAACGTACCATGTTTTTGATGTTTCTGGATCGGTGCTAACGAAGTTATCTCGAATCTCGAATCTTAGCCTGTTTAGGGAGTTCATCAGTAACCCCAGCACACCCATTGGGGCATTTATGGCATTTCTGTAACATGTACCGTCGAAATGACAGTCCTGGTCTCCATAATCTGCGCTCACTTCGAACTAATGCAATACGTTCGAACTGACGCAGCATGGAGAAAATAAGAGATTCTGCAGTTATCAACATCTACTCAAGGTATCGTAGTGCGGCAAAAAGCACATCGTAATTCGAACCAATGGCTTTTCGCTTGTAATGCAAACTATTCTGCTGAGCTATTCCAGTCGCATGTGACCAATCTCGACAACGAGAGGTTGCGAACAGTCACTCAATTACTGTATGCATGAACAAAATCTCTCGATGGCAGAGCCATATCTATTTGCGTTTCGTTACCCTTCGGGTACAGGCAAGGGAGGTGTATAAGCTATACCACCTGGAATCTGCGAATCGTTCCAGAACTACATTCAATACATGGCGGTCACTCCAAGCATGACTGTCTGTCTGTCTGTCTGCTTGTCTGTCTGTCTTTTGTGCTCTTGGTATGGAAAAACCCTACCTCCGCTGCATCTGGAACATGGCCGTCTGCGTTACGAACCTGAACCCTTGCAGTACTGTATACATGTGTAGGGTAATACTGTTCTCGTGACTTTACTGTGCTGAGCTCCAACAAGAGCTGGTGAGTGTACCCTTTGTGGAAAAAAAGAGCACACAATTCAAGTTGTGCTCCTTTTTTCCTGCCTGCGCAGTATCCCTTTCATGACCTCAAATTGCAGCCAATCGGCTTTCGCGTGTAACGTTCGTTCATACACGTGTACCATTACCCGAAAAAACGGGTACCGCTACGCGGCTCCGGCTCCGCTAGTTCCACAGCTTCGCAACTGCTGGTGTTGTACACCTTCTGGAGGGAAAGCAGTTCCAAACCGAAAACCACCCGTTGACGCGCACGCCGCTGACAGAGGCCTTGGATTGCAACATGGCGTCGTCCTCGTTGCCGGTGGGGATGCAATTGGAGAAGGTGCACAAACTGCTGAAGCAGGAGTTGCGCCCCCTGACCTCCGAGGAGATACTCAGTGCGACCGGGGTGGACATTGAAGCGAACGCCGAAATTCTGCACTCGCTCACCGACTCCGCGAGCAAGGTGATTCAGGAGAAGGATGGGAGCTGGCGTTGGAGCAGTGCGTTCTACCTGCGCAGTTTCAATGACCTGCTTGCGCTGATTTTCCGTACCCCGGACGGCATTGTGGAGAAGAAACTGCTCGATTCCTACAAGGGTGTTGCGGAGGACATCAAGAAACTCAAAGCGCGCGGCGTGGTCTACGAAATCAAAAGCGGTTCCCGTATCGTGCTCTACCCGCGGGACATGAGGTTGGAAATTAAGGTGGACGGCGATGTCAAGGAGAAATACAAATCTGTGCGCCTCCCAGACGCTATCGATATTGAACGCGAGCTTGTCAAACAAGGCCTCAAGGACGCTGACGGCGCGGATGGCGCCCTCGGTGTCGCGCCACCTGTCACGAGGAAGAGGCCGAAGCGACAAGCGCAGCGCAAAGCGCGACGTATCAAGCTCACTAATACGCATATGGCCAACTCTGGTATCGATCTTAACAAGGATTTCAAACATGGAAAAGATTCGGCTTTTGGATAATTTGTTCGATTAGGCTTGCCTACCCGATTTTATTTTATTTTTGTCTCGTACATCGTGCATCCGCAACGCCTCCTTCTGCACCTTGTGCCTGCACCTTCTCCCGCCTTCTTACTGACAAATACTAAACAATGTTTTTTTTATGAAGTGGACTCAAGAGAGAAGCTTTCGCTTGGTTTCTGCACGATACACGACGGCGATATAGGATGCGTCTTAATGTTCGAAAGAGTAAGCTTTACTGATACCGAACGTCATATCAACCTGAATATTCGGTCACATCGTGGTTCGGTTCATTCATGGACAGAATGGCGTCGGATATTATTTTGCTGAGCGATTTGCAGTATTTTTGTTCAGTGACAGGAGACACCATGACGTACAAAACATTCCCAAGCGGTCTCGTCATCACACCACGTTCGAGAAGCCGTTTTTGAAGAGCTAAAGATCCAGTGGCTGCATAGCCCTCACCTCCTTCTGGTTCCAACTCCACAGCCAGGACAGTACCAATTTCGGTGATACCCACAACTCCTGGAAAACAGCTCAATTCTTTGGCAAAGCCCTCATCCCAGTATCTAATGATACTTTCGCTTTGCGCTCGCTTTGCGCTCAGAGGAGCATACTGCTTCAGCGATTCAAGGGCAGCTGCACACCCGATTGGATGTCCGGTGTACGAGTGTCCATGGAGCAATGCGTCTTTTGTAGACTGCCCCAGAAAAGAATTGAAAACCTTGCCCGCGGCCAGTGTGAGGGAAAGCGGAACGGTTCCCCCAGTCAGAAGCTTGGCGTAAGCTGCAATATCCGGCGCTTCTCCAAGCAACTCTGCACCCGTTTCGCTTCCCAGGCGCCAAAGTCCGGTGAATACTTCATCAAATATAACAGGTATTTCCCTCTTCCTCGCCTCCCGGATTAAGGCCCTTTGAAATGCTGGATCGATCACCCTCATGCCTCCCGCCGCCTGCACCACTGGTTCTATGATCAGTGCACCCAGGTCATCTGATCCGCTTGAAAGTGCAGCATCCAGAGATGCCGCTATGAATTCAGAATACGCTGCGCCGTCCCTCTTCGAATCAAATATCTGATCTCGTGAAGTGAAAGTTTTCCCGTCATATTCCGATGACTCCACGGCCGCCTCTGATCCTCCAAAAAATTTCTCATCACCAGAGTTACTTTGCAATGACGACGGGATGTCCAAAGTCCACACTCCATCCAAAATCGATACAAGAGGGGGTTCGAAAAACAGCCCTCGAGGCTTATACCACGGAGTTTGTTTTCGATTGTAGTCACTCTCAGGAGCGCAATCCATGACGCCGAGAGTGTCACCATGATACGCTCCTTCAATGCCTACTATCTTCTGCGTTAGATGTGCTCGTTCCGGAAAATCGACACTTCGCTTCCTGAAGGCCATCTTCAGAGCAACTTCCAGAGCTGTCGAACCATTATCTGAAAAGAAAACACGTGAGGCCCATCCCTTGCCAGGTCCATTCAGCATTAACTTTGCCAGCTTGAACGCATTTTCATGCACTGCACCGGGCAGAGTTACATGACCATATCGGCCAGCAGCATTACCCATTGCCCGCGCAATACCAACATTGCCATGGCCTACACCGGTGGTCCACCAACTGCCAAACGCATCTGCAACATCGCTAAAACCGGTGTCCGGATCGAAACAAGCGTAATTGTCGCCATAAGCGGAATCTATGCACAGAATTTTGTCCAAGTTTTCGTGTTGCGTGAACGGATACCAAAAGATTTTCTTAGCGTCGGAGAGCATTTCCGCCATTGACGTTTCCGAGGCCGCATTCACAAAGCGGATATGGCCCAAAAGATTCTGGAAGAACGAAACCACGTCTGCATTCTCAAAATATTCTTCCAGGCTGTTTTCAGGAGCCGGTAAATTCGGTGCGCGAAATATTGACGTGTATTCCAGGTCCACATTTCGCTCAATGGAGTGTTCGTTCTCAAGAATGCTCCCGTGTTCCGGAAACAAGACAATCGCTGGGACATCATAGCCGCGCAAACGAAGCGCTTCATACGCTCCCAATGTTGTAGAAATGCCACCAAGCTTGGAATCTCCAACCAAGACGCCAGGAAATCGAAATTGGCGGTAGAAATCGGCTTGCGTTTGTCCAGATGGAACAGGGGACAAAACGCCGCCTGCAGTTTCAATCACGCCTATAGTGGACGCCTTCGCAGATTGCGACAAGTCCTTTTCATTGAAGGAATAGACTGCGTTTAAAATCAACCGGCGCAGCTCGTGCTCCGGCACTGCCGGAATGCTCGCAATGTCAAACGCCAAATCAGGGCTTACTGGTGCCTCCACAGCCACGAGCGTAGAAGTTGTTGCGTTTTTTGCAAATTTGTTCACAAACGCGCTGTCATCGGATGAGGGATAGCCAGTCTGCACAGGTTTTATGTACAATGCAGGTGCATCAACGGCTTTGAGAAGCGCAGCGGATAGGATCGACTTGCCGACATCGGTGTTCGCACCCCACACTTGGTAGAGTATATTTTTACCTGATGCTTGTGCTGCGGCAGCGTCTTTTCCCTGTGTGGAAAAGACACGCTTGAGAAAGTTCAAGTTCCGCTGCATCGACAGGAATATTGAAAACAATGCACGTCAGTTCCCGCAGGAAGTTCGCTATGTTCAGTCTGTAACTTCAAATTTTTTGACTTCTCCAGTTGCGATGTGCGCAATAGATGAAGAAGAGCTCGCTCTTTCAATCCTGCTGTCCACCTCAAGCCATGTAACTCCACGAGGTTGGCAGTTGGCAGAACACAACTCGGAGATGTGGAATTCTTCGGCGGATCAACCTTGGTATGATAGTCATTATTGTGCAATTCACCAATCTCTTGCTACCCTTGCGTAACTGTGGTACGGCACTGCAAATAGTACAGTATCTCCCTATGATAACGGAGGAGCGACTCCGATGGAGTCAACTATAACAGTAAGAAAAGTTTGAGTCAGTAACTACAGTTAATCTAGTTGAGAGCACTGCGCGTTGTTTTGCGAACGAGATGGGCAGGGCGCGCCATGCCCAATAGCATGCGAATTCCGCACGTCCCGACATTCGCGACCGCGTTGGTGTCTCGATCGATTTTGTCCACTAAGCACGGGACAGAGAAGGGCAAGCTCTCGCAACAACTTCTTCCTCGGAACCGGTCCATGCTTACCGTGTCCAAACTGCGCATGTTCGAAAAACACGACGCGAGGTTCCGAGTACAGTTTCTTCTTCAACAGTCGCTTGCTTCTTCCGCGCTTGTTCCTTCACACTGCCTGCTCAGATCCGTACGCGATCGAGGTGGCCATGTGGCAGATGGTCCTTTTCCCGGCTCTGAATCGGGCGAACCGCCTCTATCGTCTCGAAAACGACAGGAGCTCCGCCATCATTGCGTCGAGAGTCGCGTACACAGCTTCAGCGTACGCTTGAACGCCACAAGAAGTACCCGAAAAACCTGGCTCATCTGATCGAGGGCAGCTTTGTAGGCCCCGACGATGCGCCTCTTCTCCTCTCTTCTCGCTAAGAAGTGCGAGAGACTCGAAGCGATACCGACTGTCGGAAAAGAAATTCCCAGAGGACGCGCGTCAGGCACAAGGAACAGTTGCGCGCGCGGCTTGGGATGCAAGCTAGGGTCAAATATCGCACGGGACGTGGTACAGATCTTCACTTGTCCGGGATCTGCGCCAATGACATAGACCTTGCCGCTAGCGCCGGCCAAAATCGGTTCAGCACTACGAAACAAACCGCGAGTATGTGAGGAGCGGTCGAACATTGAGCTTATCGATGTGTAGCCCTTCGCCAAGAGACAATATGGACTACTGGTGCGGCGGCAGTCCCGCTTGAGGAGTAGTGACCGTAGCAAGCAGGACTTCGACTCGCAAACCGTCTGTTGTAATTGAATTTACAAGCCACGGTATCGGCACATCAAAGTTGACCTTGTGCGCCTCGTACACGCTTGGATTTGCAACCCAAGAGGTCGACATACACAGCGGTACCCCCTTCCGCAGGCGAAGTCGCTGTTTTAGCATTTTGCGGCGCCGTCCTCGTCACCGTTTCGTCTTCTTCTTTCGGGTATTGGCGGTCTTTGCACTCTTCGCGCGCCGAAGCGACCCCTCAAGTGGAAATCGAACACTGCTGTCCACCAGAACTTGGACTTCTTCTCCAGTCGGAGATTCTGGTACGCCGTCGTCCTCGACAATATGCGGATGCTTTCGCAATCAAACGAAACGAACACTGGCCGGAGTTGAAATCGCGGCAGGAGCGTAAAACGACCCGACCCTGAATCCATACCGTGTTTTTGGTGATTTTTCAAAACATGTCTTGAATGTTGGTAACTGTTTTCTGTAGAGACGCAATCTGCGATGAAGATGCAGAATTATTTGAGTCCAACAACTCCGAAAAAGCGAAAATATTTCGCTTAAGACGATACATAAACAATGGGATGAATTCCAAAGTCTACAATTCGCTTCCGGGCATTTTGCTGCACAAATAACTCTTTCCTCTGCGCATAGAACTCTGCGTCCTTGCGCGCACTTTATATAGAACACCGAGCTGGCAAAGGCAGCCCAACCGCCCATTTTAGTGCATCGAAGAGTGCAGCTCCATGTACTAATGGAATAAACTTAGCATAGCCGGAAGCCATGGCACCAGTGATCCTTGATATTGACTAAAGAACGAAAGTATGAACTAGTTTGCGCTGTCGTAGCTTCAAGCAAGTCGCGCAGTAGCAGGCTTGATAAAGTGTTTGACGGATTTGTCTTGAAAAAGCACGACGTGTGGAGACCCGACATCGCACACACTCACTCTGGAAAATTGAGATTAAATTTTTATATTGAGATTCACATTTAGTTCGCAGAAAAGTAAACTCTGTGATCTTGAAATTCAGATTTAAATTTTAAATTGAGATTTAGATTTAGCCACTGGAAAACTACGAAATAACTCAAGCGATATGTATAATTTTGTTCGCAAAGTGTATATAAAAAGTAAAATTTAGGAACAGCAGACTGATTCTTGAAGTGCACTAATGAAACTTAGCGGTAGATAAACTGTTAAAATACTATGCTTGAGTTATCGCCGGTTCGTGCGAACCGACTATATGTCATCATGACGAAAACATGGAAGTATCTATTAAAAAGATTTTCAAGGCAAAAAACGAATTTCCATTGAACACCATTGCTTACAGTTATCTTACAGTTATCTTACAGTTGCAATTTGGTCTCTGATGGAAAATGTTTCTTTCACATTGACAATCGTTTTAATAAATAATTGCATTATTTCGTCTTGATGACCTATCGTCGGTTCGTACGAACAGAAGATAGGTCATGCACAGTATTGAACAGTTTATCTATCGTTCAGTTTTATTAGTGCATTGTGAAAATTAGTTGTCCCATCCAAAATTTTATTTTATATATACACTTTGCGCACAAAATATACATATCCCTTGTGTTGTTTGGTACTTTTATAATGCTTAAATCTAAATCTCAATTTAAAATTTAAATCTCAATTTCAAGATCACAGTGTTGAAGGTGGAGTGTAGTGGGCCGGAGGAGGGCGAGGAGCAGAAGAGGGCACAGAGGGCGGAGGACAAGGAAGAAGAAAAGAGAGGGAGCGACGCGGGAGACCGGGGAGCGGGAGTAGAGGTGGGATTGAGCGGAGGCAAGGCGGAACGGAGGACAAACGGAGCGGATGGGAAATGAGTGGGGGTATCGGAGAGAAGAAGAGGGGAAACGGAGGGGTTGGGAGACTGAAGGAGGGAAAACGGAAGGGAGAAAAACAGGGCGGAGCAGAGACGGAGCGGATGCGAAGCGGAGCGGAAGCGAAACAGAGCGGACGCGAAACGGAGCGGATGCTAAACGAAGGGGAAGCGAAACGGAGCGGAGGCGCGAAGCGCCGGCACGGGGCCACTTGTTCCATCTAAGATCTCTAGCTCGTGATAGAACGTGGACAGTAGGCGCTCTTGCCTCGTCAGCGATCTCTCTACCAGTGTTTTTTGATAGCATCTTAGAGCACGTTGAGTTCAGTTTTCTGGTCGTAAACATGGAGCACAAGAACCACAATTCTACGGAGAAACAGAGAGAGGAAGAGAGGTTCAGTGGCACAGCCCTCAGCTACGCCATTCTAGAGTCTTCGACAAACGCAACGGTTTTTATGCACGGCAATTCATAAGGCGTCATGGGACACTCTCTTTGCCTCTCTACAGAAACGAGACTATATCCCAAAAGCTCACCT
>JADWZK010098539.1_pt1 | contig 11606 bp, 8 predicted proteins | sample 8957641 | NCBI WGS metagenome assembly JADWZK01 (sample SAMN16576796, study PRJNA672827) | algae metagenome | host: rhodolith | place: South Korea: Udo, Jeju | collected 2014-09-18 | reverse complement strand
TGTTATTATAGCACTGGTTCGATTGTGACTCAAGAGATCTCTCAAGTTAGCTCCGGCTGTGTGGATTGGAATGCATGATGTATTTGGCACGACATCAATACCAGCAACAGGACGCGTACCGCAAGGGTTCTGCCCGTGCATGCCATCCGCATTGTTCAGATCTGTTAGAGGAGCGAATATCAACAGATATCGAACGACCAATGAGTCGTTTTTGTCGCAGAATCTTATGTACAGCACAAACGACTAAAAGGCTGAAACGATATACAGAAGGGTTCATCTCGCCGAATACACCAGCTCCTTTGTCCTCCTGATTAACCTAAGTTAGGTCTTCGGCTGATATCCACACAAATCACGACCGTCGAGAGCGATAATAGGACAGCCGACGAATGCGATTAAGACTCTTAACCACGGAAAAAGGGTACGTACTGTACAGCCGTATCAAAAGAAGTGGGTGGTACACGCTGTTCAATGAGAAATCGTCATCGCCACCGTGAATTGTTTTGCTCAGCTGAACTTTCGCAGTATGCGATTCTCACCAGGGACGAAAAATTAGGAGGATGGCCAAAAATACAAAGCCATTGCGAGACAAAGAACAGCGAGTTGAGCGGAATGCGCAGCAGGGACGCGCGTACGTGGTGGATCCAACAACCAACCGCTCGTCATCGTGACGGCACGGACGGCCGTCGTCGCCGGAGTTATGCCAAGGAAGATCACGATGATGATGCTTGAGGATACAGGGAATTTCGCGGGGTCGTCAACGTGAACATTGCAAATCACTTTTATCCGTTGTAGACGATTTCGTATCGTCGTCACATTTCGTATCCGTTCGGCGTATCGGATTACCCATTCACTGGTCGTCTTCAAGTTCCACAAATGCGCGCGCAGATGCGCGGGACGGTTTCTCCGAAAAATATACAACTTTTGCGATCCATTTCGCATCCATTTCAGTAGTTTAGTTTCAATATGCGCGCAAATTACGCAGTTTCCCACAACAAAATTTCACCCTCGTTCTCTTTACCCGGCACGTTCTTCTGTACCGCTCTCCCCTCTCATCCCCGCGATTCGTCGCGATCCGTGTGCCGCAGAGGGGAGTCGCGCAAATGTAGCTCGGAGGAGCAACCCAAATGCCGCCGCCTACGCCGCTTGCAGAACTTCCATCCATCGCTCCACTGCCACTTTCAGTACTGTACCCCCCTTTTTGGCATCATCCGTCGCCGATTTCTTTGAAAATGCTTACATTTCGTATTGCTGCGATCGAATGGTATGTGCACTTTTCTCCACATGTGCTCCCTGTCTGGGTAGCACTCAATAAAAACATTAGATTTTGCTTCGCAGGACTAGCGTTTCTATCTCTTTTATAGCTAACTTCCATCGCCGGATCTTCCTGCGGGCTAATCCACTTCCTTTTTTATACAAAGATAACTCTTCCTTTCCTCCCAAAAATCGTCATCGACTTTTTTCAAACAACTGTCGATCCCATAAGTGCACCGCTCTCTGCGCTGCCCCTTACCCCGTCTCCAATTTCCCATCAAGGTCTTTTCTGATGACCCTCGAGAGCAATTCCCAACTGCTCACGCCCGAGCCGTCACTGCGCGTTTGCTAGACCGCGGCCGTCACTTCCAATTAGTTGAGGCACCGACGCGCGCCCCAGAAACCTGCGTTCTCAACCCGCCAGTGACATCCACATCGCTCCCACCCGGCGTCGCCTTTGAGCTCCGCCCCCCGCACATCAGCAGCAAGGACCTCGCGACAATTAGCCAGGCCGTGCATTTGGAGTGGCTCAAAGGGCGCGGTGCGAGCTGGGCCTCAGGCTGCCCAGAACTCCGATTCTGCCGCAAACACAGCTCGTTCCAATTTGCGTCACGGACATGGCCTCGCCGCACGGCAACTCCTCGGCGCTCATCACCGAATCGGGGCTCGCCGCCGCATTGGACACGCTCGAAGGCGCCGCACTTGACGAATGTGTCAGCAGACATCTCACCGAGGGCGGCGACGACCGTCTCCACCTCTCCGCTGCGGGCGTCAACAAGTATTACTGCCCGCCGCGGCCGCTCCCCAGCCAGGTCGTCGTTCGCGGAAGTTGCACGTGCTCCTCGCCGACCCCGGACGGGTTTGAAGCGGCGCGGAAAACGTTGCGCGCGTTGTGGAGCGGGCGCCAGAGATTCGATGATTGCATGCAGGACGTTGCGCGGCGCCTCTCGCGTGCATTGGAGATCACGGCCCCTCACGAGGTCATTCTCCACCCGTCCGGATCGGACGCGGAGTTGATCCCGCTCGCGGTGGCCGCCGCGTGCGCAGAGCGGATGGGATGCGCCGCGATCGTGAACATCGTCGTCGCGGCAGGGGAAGTCGGAAGCGGGACCGCGGCTGCGTCTGGCGGTTCGGCATTTCAGTGAATTTGTGCCGAGCGGCGGGAAGGCCGTCAATGGCGGCGTCGTTGACGGGTTCCCGGTGTCGACGTCGGTGGTGGAGATCAAACCACGCGCAAACTGTGGATCAAGAATCGACACCTACGACGATATGGTCCGCGATGCTTGCGTCCAGGCGCAGTCGGAATTTGGAGATCCGTTCATTGTACTGCACGCTGTAGATGGGTCAAAGACTGGGATGCGCGTGCCAAGCAAGGGGTTGCTCTTGGAGATGAACGCGAAGCTTGGTAAGCGGCTGCTTATAGTCATGGATGCATGTCAATGCAGGTCAGAGCCCGAGGAGATTGACTGGTTCCTGCGATGTGGGGCGGTCGTTCTTGTCACGGCGAGCAAATTCTACTCCGCACCCGGGTTTTGCGGCGCAGTGCTCGTCCCCAAGGATGCGGCTGCGGTGCTTAACGAGTGTGAGAATTTGCCTTTGGGACTGGGAGACTACCTCACGCAGTATGAGATTCCGAGGTCAATGTACGGCATGCGCTGGCAAATGCCACAAGGGAAAAAGAATATTGGTCTGCTGTTGCGGTGGGCATGCGGTATTGCAGAGATGGAGTTGTTTGCGGGGGAAGGACAGGCAGTACGACATGCGATTCGCGAGTGGGTTGTTGGTGTGCGTGCCCTCGTGAAGGCGAGAAGCCCGTTGTTGGAGCTCATATGTGATCCCTATGAGAATGAGCGTGGGGATTCGACGAGACTTGGAGGTGTGAACTCGGTGGTGTCGATCAAATTTTTGTCAGCATGTGGAACCAGGCATCTTGATGCTACGGTTCTGCGGAATCTACATAAATTGCTCACCATCGACGCTTCCCAGAAGCTCCCCGCCTACGCTTCGAGCAGAGAACGGGAGATAGCGGCATTGCAGTGTACTGTTGGGCAACCTGTAAAACTGGGGGATTATGGGGTACTGCGACTGGCAATCGGAGCTCCACTGGCGAGATATATTGCCGCGAATGGAGTGAGGAGCACTTTGGAAAAGGACGACCTTATCCTGGACAAGATGATTCTGCTTGCCTCGTACTGCGACGAGATTCTGTGCTAAAGGATGCGGTTGTGTCGTTTTGTAGCTTTTACATTCCAAGTTTTTTTGAGTAGATGAAGAGACAAGAAGTCGCAGTTGTTCGGACGATGCTCAGAATCTGACGGACAGAATTCGACCGTTTCATGTTGCGAGTACGGACTGGTGCGAGTTGTGTAGGATGGGACAAGGATTTATAGTATTTGTGAATAAGTTTCCTAATAGTTTTTCCACTTCTGGGCTGAATCTGTACACTGTAGTATAAAAAAAGCGATGCCGCTGAGATTTTGAAATACTGGCGTACACGCCAGGAGAGAAAACAGGATGAGATACCCCGGATGAATTAATGGTGGCGGTCTCAAGAAGGTGGACATTGCGTGTACGTCGACGAAGGGCTGAGCATTGACAACTGCTCGGTGGAAGCGAAGTACACCTACAAAAACGTTGCATTGATTTGGCACACGTGCTTCCAAGGACCTCCTTGTATTCCGTGAATGTTTCAATTTAACTTTAATTGTACTTCGCAATGATGCAGATTGATAAAGAGGCTAATGGTCAAGAATACGAATCATGAATGCTCTTCAACCTTTGCTCCGTTCGACCACAGGACCCCAAGCACTCAACACGAAGAACTTCATAGTCTGACAAGTACTGTACTATATTTCATTTTTCTGTACATGAGAAACGAAAACTTCCCCTTGCGCTGCAAAAATGCATGAAGTAACTGCACCAAATGCCATCGAGGATAGGGCTATACGCATGTTGTAATGCAAATGTGGGCGATATGCTCCAAGATAGGTCTTTAGAACTACCTTCGGAACTTCCTGAAGATTTGCGAAGTCCGTTAACTGGGAAGAAGTCGCAGATAAAATTGAACCACCTGGGCATGGTGGCAGATGTGGTGAACTGGAGATATCATTAATTGGCTGGTTTTGTCGGCAACAAAATGTAATTAGACTGCATTTTAAGGGTGCAAATGTTATTGGATATTTAACGTATGTATCATAATTGGAAACGAGGCGGATACTTGAACAGGGTTGCGACATATGATAGATCTAAAGTTGAGTATGAACCTGTAAGTGGCTTCATGCAGTTTTCGGCAAGCGAAGCACAACAGGAAGCTAATGTAGTCATGCAGCACTCTCTGTAGAAAATGAAATTCAGAGCCTGTGGTTCCTCAAGATATTACAAGGTCATGAGCGCAGTGACTGGATATCAAGCTATTGCATGTCATTGCAATACGGTACAGTAGTGGAAAAGAAGCTTCTTATACAGGCACGACCCAGTTCGTTGCAATCGTTGTGGTTCTGACAGTGATATGTTGTGCACTTCACGAGAGCGCAGGTCGTCAGACGCCTCGAATTTTGGAAGGCGTGCCGTGCACAGATTTTAAATGTGAATTACCCTTCGCTTGCTGAACCTTTTTTAGCGATGGATGGAGATATAATCGTGAATAGCGAAAATGTCAAATGTCAGTACTCTTCAGATTTGAGCAATGGATATCTTGATTACCTGATCGATTATTTCTTAAAACGTGAGTACTACGATCTTTGCAGCGATGGATCTGGGTATCAGCAGATGAGCACGGTTAAATTCGTATTTGGCCAGGAACTGTTTTGAAAAGGAAGGAAGAGTTGGTGAACGGTTCCTGCCGAGAGTTGTGACGTTCTCTCAGGAGATTCTGATTGCTGTGGATGTAAAGCATATAGTACTATATGCGATATCCATCTCTACTTCTTCGAATGCTGGTTGTTTGAAATACAGTGCCAAGAATCTAAGTTAGCGGGTAGCGCGGTCCTGGTCGATGAGTGAATTCCGCCTCCGAATTGTTTTACGGCACCTACTGAAGGGTAGTACAATATGGAGCAGTGGCAGGAGCAGTATCTTCGTGGTTGCGGCAGTATTGAATCTGCATTCGAAATGAGGAGATGGCATCAATTGGGGAGAAATTCCATTTCGAACTCGGTCTTGGGAGGATTTGAAGTGCGTCCCTCGTTTTGAATATTGTTTTTTTTTTAAAAAATACTTTTCAAACTAGGGACAGTCTGAAATTAGTGCACTATCGGTGCACGCGAATTTAGAGTTCCCGTGTATTGAGTCGTATCGATACTGTATGTTGAGGAGCGCGGTCAGGGAGGTTTCTCGTATTGTACAGTACTCGCGAGCTGCGGAAGGTAAAGCAAGTATTTTCATACATACGCAGAATTATGGAACTCGCGTCAAGAGCATGACAAGTCGTGGGAGTCGATTTCAAAAAATTTGTATTTTTGAAGGCGACGAGAACGGCTGCAGGTAAATCTGCTTCTATGACGGCCGTGGACAATCTCGGCGGAAAGGGGCCTTCGTACGGCCACTTTTAAAAAATGTGTCCCTCCTCGTTGTCTCGCTGTACTGTGCCGGTGCGCAGCCATGGGGATCGTATGATTGCACGCTCAGCGCCACATCTACAAATGGCGCAATTGGGACTGCGGCTAAATCTGTAACGGGTCTACGTCACGTGGCGGCCAATGACGGCGCAGCGATCCGCGCCGGAACGTCCTCAAGATTGCGAAACGGTCCAAAAAAAATAGGAGTGCATTTTTTGCGGCATTGTAACCGTCACATGGACCTCCAGGTTCGCCGGCTCCGTCCGCGCTTTGTGTGCGGACGTGGCAATCATGGATAGTCAAATAACACCAGTCCGCGCCTGCTCGCGACGTTCCTGGCTCGTCATAGCACCGTAGGCATCCGAAGGACATCTCGCCGTCGCCGCGGAAAGATCGAGCCATTGCGATGGCCGTGCGCGCCCGAGCCGTCCTGCTACTGCTCCTCGCGTTACTCGCCTGTCAAGCTGCGTTCGCTCGAAAATTCACCGTCACCACCGACGATGAAGGCAAACCGGCGCTTGAGGAGGGCGATGTTCAAGCGAAGGACCCTACTAATATCACCGACAAACCCTCCTCTGGCGTGGTTTCCTCACCCCCGAAGCCGATTGAGGAAGAGCCGACCGCACCGCCTGGTACATCTGGCCCACCAGGAAATGGCAAAAAGAAACCTGGCTGACGACGCCGCACGAATATTTATTCATTCAACCTAACGGAAAGACATCTAAGCAAAAACCTTCCAATCAATCGCCTGCACCGCCGAAGGAACCTACGCCACCGAAAGAACCGGCGCCACAGAAGGACCCTCAATTTCATCTTCCCACGAAGAAGAATACCACTCCGGTGAAGGAAGGTCATTCTGCACCGAAGGCTGGCACAAATTCCCCGACAAAGAAAGGGGCTGCGCCGAAGAAGGAAACGAATCCTCCTCCAAAGAAAGAAGCCAACCCTCCTCCACAGAAGGGTACCGCACCTCCGCAGAACAAGGACGGCAATCCTCCGAAGAAGGAAACCAAATCCTCCTTCGAAGAAGGAAACCAATCCTCCTTCGAAGAAGGAAACCAATCCTCCTCCCAAGAAGGAAGTCAATCCTCCTAAGAATACTGGAAATTCTTCCCCGAAGAAGGACACTGTTCCTGCACCAAAGAACGATGGCAATCCTCCTCAGAAGAAAACCAATCCTCCCAAGAAGGATGTCAATCCTCCTAAGAACACCCACAATCCTCCTCCTAAGAAGAACAATGCCAATCCTCCGAAGGGTTCTGATGTCGAGCTAATTCCACCTCAGAAAATTCATCCCACATGGATCCCTCCGCACGACTACGTCATTCCGAAGGGATTCGAATGTGTCAACTTCGGACCCGTGCGCCAGGCAGGCATGATCCAATACATGGCCTCTGACATCACCGGCTACGTCAGCACCTACTCGGTCCCGCACAACCGCTTCCCCAAACTGCCCACAGCCTTTCTTTCGCATGTGTACGGGAAGCAGTTTTCGTATGTGCTTCGCACCGGTCACAAGAATCCGAACAGAGCTTTTGATCTCCTTCTTGGTTTCGCAGAAGTGTTCCCCGGTCTGTGTGGCAAGAACAGCCACCAGAAGAGGGAGTTCTCCGTGCATGTCGGTCATCACTGGAGGAAGGTGAACGCCAAAGCGAGTGCCGGCTGCGGAAAGGAAATTAAGATGCCATTGAAGAATGTGAAATCCAAGGGCGGAGAGATTGTTTTCAAGTTCAAGGCACTTGCTGAAAACGCCATGCTCTCGCTTATCTGCTACAGTCCGACCTACATTCCGCATAAAAAGACAACTGCTAACAGCAAACCACCGTCGAATAAGCATGTCACTCAGGTTACATCCAAGTCGAATGGGGAGAAGAACCCGCAGCAACCTACAACCAAATCTAAGAATAAGATGGGCACTGAACAGCATGCTCCGCCCGCGTCGGCGGCAGTGCCGAAGACGACAACGGACTCAAGCACGGGTCAGTCTCCAAAGACAGATGGTTCTGTTAACAAGACAACCCTTGTGACGAAGGTCGACGCACCAGCATCGAAGAACACAAATAGCGGCCCGGCTCCGAAGGCAGGCAATTCTGGTACAAAGAAACCCCCTGTGACGAAGGTCGAAGCACCAGCACCTGGAACCAGTGGCGGAGGAGCAGTGAACACTATCGATGCCCTTTCCGAACAGAAAGGTGTGAAATGTATCAACTTTGGTGAGGGCAGTGTAAAGGGCTTTGCGGCCCCCGTGTGGACTGCATTTTCCGGGAAGGTGACGAACTACTCCTCGACTACAGCGATCAAAGGTACATCGCTGAGCGGCTCTTTCCAATCGCATGTGTTTGGGAAAGCATTTTCCTATGCTCTTGCGGTCCCGAAAATGGGAACATACAATCTCGCGCTTGGGTTCGCGGAAACATTTGATCTCGTATGTAAATCACCGCATCCTAACTACCGTCTGTTCACCGTGGCTGCTGGGTCAAAGACAAAGGCCCTGGCGATTTATGGCTCTGCTGGTTGTAATACGGCCTACACTGAGATTCTGCAGGGAGTGAAGAGCGAAACCGGTAACGTTATTACTATTGGGTTCGAAGCAATTGAGAATAATGCTATGATTTCCAACCTTTGTTTCTGGGAAAGTAATGCAAAAGTCGCAGATCTGAACGGCAATGGGAAACCCATTACCAAGACTGACGCCATTCCGACGATCCAGGTAACTGGTCCCAGTGCAGGTATTGCTACAAAAGAGGATACTGCCGGTTCGGCTGGGTCAGGGAAAAATTCGTCTGGGGAATCGCCTTCTCCCAAGGGATCGGATTCTGTCGCTGCATCGTCTTCAGCTGCATCAACTTCAGCATCCGCATCAGCTGCTGCATCAGCTACCGGATCAGCGTCTGCATCCGTTTCCGCATCTTCGTCTTCATCTGCTACAGCATCTGTGTCAGCCTCTGCTTCTCCGTCCGTTTCCGCTTCTGCGAAACCTAAGAAGCAGAGCCCACCGGTAACCAAGGAGGATCCCAAGCCAAGCAGCTCTCCTGTACCAGAAGACAAACCAGCAGTGGCGGGCAAACCGGTGAAGGAATCTCCTTTCCCCAAGGTTACTCGTGGAGTTATAGATGGTACCGTAGGAGGCCATGGTTCTGGCACGGCGCCACCAATATCTGTCGATGGTCCAGTCACCAAGCAGGGGTCCGAGGCAAGCAACAAGAGTTCGACAACGAGTACGGTATCTAATTCATCACCCTTTCCGAAGGTGACGAAAGGTGTCATCGACGCCACAGAAGGTGGGCACGGATCTGGGCCGATTATACTCATCAAGAACAACAGCACTATGCTAGACACGGGTGATGGAGGAAAATCAAGCGGTAACCCAGACCCCTCGAATGGGCAGTCTAAGACACCGATCGGAACGAAGACAGATGATGATATTACAGTAGCCCCAGTTGGCGAAGGAGATTCTCGACCAAAGGCACCAATAATCATTTCCCCTCCAGTGAACGCATCAAGTGCGCCTCCACAAACGTTGCAGGATGTTGTCGTTTTGTTTCCAGGCGCATCCCCAACACCAGCGGCAACAGCTCCAAGTCCGACAGGCGCCTCTCCAGGTCCGGCGGGCGCCTCTCCAAGTCCGACAACCGCCGCTCCGAGTACGATTGTTCTGCTCCCGCCTCCTGGAACTCAGCCACCGCAAGTATCTGCGGCGCCGGCGCCAAGTCCTGATGCGAACATCACTGCTCCTTCGCCCAGTGCGTCGATCGGCAATGATACTAATGGAGGAATCAGTGTTCCTTCAATCGTATCGCCGTCTCCGTCTGAGGAGCTCCCGGCTGCCCTTCCGTTGCTGTCGGCCTCGCCTTCGAAATCAGTGAACGCCGTCCTTCCTTCTGTTGGTTCTGAACCAGTCATCCCTATTGTCATTGCTCCCTCTCAGGCGCCAACTCCATCGAGCACTGGAACATTCGTTCTGTTGCCTCTACCAAGCGGTGTGACTGCTCCGTCTCCGTCTCCATCTTCTACCAACGAGGTGACAGCTGTTCCTCAGCCTCCGCAGAACAGTACGGGAACAGTTTCTTCAGGTGGAAACAACAATGAGTTTGTGATTACAATTCCTGGCGGGGACACCTCTCAAGTGCTGATGGGAGACTCGAATTCTTCGGAAGCAACGCCGAAACCGAAGCCCCAGTCTTTCTCTGACCAAAAACAAGTTGCCGCATCTCCATCTGCTTCTGCGTCTCCTTCCGCGTCTCCTTCCGCGTCTGTATCTCCAAGTGCGTCGATTTCAATGAGTGTTTCACCGAGGCCATCTGCTTCGAGTTCGGTATCGCCGTCGATAAGTCCGTCAGCATCAGTCTCAATGTCTCCAAAACCCCCAACTTCTAAGACTGGAGGGAGCGAAATTATTACCATCGACAATTCCCCACTCCCATCAGGGAGTACGGCATCCCCGTTGCCGTCAAGAGACCCAGCCATCGTCGAAGTTCCGGAATCGCCGCCGCCAAGGCCGTCCGTGCCGGCCAAGACTGCCCCGCCCACCGCGGTACCGACTGCGGTGATCGTAGGACCATACGCAGAGGCTGTCGGGACCAGGAAGTATACTAATGCGGCGTTTCCTGTCTTAATGGGTATTATCGGGTCGTTGCTCATTATCATGCTCATTACATGCCTCTACTTTGCAATCTTCGCCGGCAGGAGCAATCGCACTAACAGCAACGCGGGTGCGTACGGAGGTGATGACTACGACCGCCCCCCAGGGAACGATTACGGCGCTACTTTGGGGCCACAGGGCGGCTATCCTGTGGCCACCGGCTATGAAGATAGCAGTGACTTGGGCGTTCGGATTCAATCGGGGTCAGCGGCAAGTGACCCAGCCTATCCGAATGGCTCTAACGCAGGATCTGCCATGTCTGGGCAAGGACCCTATGACCAAGAGGCCGATGAGTTCGACCAGTACGGCGCGGATGCCGCAGGCGGAGCGCCCGATGTGAGCGACCGCGAATTGTCTGCAGACGGATCAGGAAGCGCTTATTTGATGGGCGGCGGCATTGCCGGGTACACGATGGACGATGCCACACTGGACTACGGCGGCGTCGCCGGGCACACGATGGACGATGCCACATTGGACTACGGCGCCATGGCTGCTGCTGGGCAGCAAGACAACAGCTTCGAACTTGCCCAAGACGGTGCGGCGGGAGCGACGCATGCTCTCCCTGAGGCGCAGCAGCATTCGTTTGAAGAGGACCACTCGACAGCGCGGCCGGACCGGATCGGTTCGGAGTCGAGTGGGAATGAAGAGCGCCAGTCCATGGCAACTGATAACGATGATGACGACATGTACAGTGATTCCGGGAATGAGCGACCGGCACGCATCAATGGAAAGTCAAACTCTCAGCACGTGAGAGATCAACTGGCGAGTATTCATCGCCAAATTGCAAGCCGGTTCGCCGCGACGACCTCGCAGTCATCCTCTGGCGCAGACGACTTCACACCAAGGGATAGCCATGGCTCCACCGCGGACGTGGCAGACGCGCCTGCCAGGCAGCAGTCGTCCAGTGTCGCACAGCAGTCCAACTCGACGGACGATGACACAAATGACTTGTGCTACAAGGATACATGCCACGACGAGGACGGAGGAGAGAAGGAAACGGCTGCGGAACAGCCGAATGAGGGCACAACAGAACCGTGGCCGTACTGGTACAACGCGCCGCGCGCAGGCCCGCATGCTTCGACGTACTACCAGGCCAGGCTTGAACCCGGGCGCGGCGCTCGGGGGGCCGGCGCTGCTCGCGTCGGTGCGCGACAAGC
>JADWZK010315472.1_pt1 | contig 11608 bp, 8 predicted proteins | sample 8957641 | NCBI WGS metagenome assembly JADWZK01 (sample SAMN16576796, study PRJNA672827) | algae metagenome | host: rhodolith | place: South Korea: Udo, Jeju | collected 2014-09-18 | reverse complement strand
GCTTGTTGGGGACCTTGCTTTTGACATTTGCCTTGCTATGGCGCAACAGGGAATTTTGGCAAAACCAGCAAACAGAACGGTTATTCGTTTAGCTCCACCACTCGTAATTACGGAAAAAGAGATCACGCAAGCGATCGTTGTAATTCAGGACGCCATCAAGGCAGTAGTGGCGGAGACGCGCTCCGAAAAGCCGTCCGGAGTTGAGGGCAAAAAGTGACAATGAGCTTTTACTGTCAAGTATCCAAAAATTGTGACGATGAAGAACGATGGAATAAGTGGGAGTTCACTGGGCGCGTGATTTTTTCCGCTTCGGAACAAATTCTTCTCCAAATTAATTGCGCATCGCGGCGTTCTTCCTCCATCTAACATGTTCCTCCCTGTCAGGATGAACCCAAAGTGCAACCGATTCGCCTGTCCATCCCGTAATCACCCAGCAAATTGCCCTGCATGAATCCCGGAGGACCTTCCAGAGGCTCTCGCTGCGTGATGGATTCTTCTCTGGTACTGCCCGCAGGTCGACTCGGATTCCATAAAAGCCAAGTACAATGCGTCCTATAATTCCAGCACGTCTCGCGTGACTGTGAGACGTGATGCAAACGACTTCGGTGACATACGCGCCACGCAGAATCGGCAGTAAAGTCGTAAAATTAGAAAGCGTATCAAGAGCAGAACGGTCGATAACAGCCCGAGAGCCCAGTCGCTTTATGCCCGGATGTTCGGCAGTAAGGTTCCCAGATGACAAATACAGGGTAGTCCGTCTGTATTCTTCTGACTCGGCAAGCTTCACGGCGTATATTTCTCGCTTGACATCTCCTCCAAGCGCAACCAGAGCTGTGCGACTGTGAACTGAGTCTTGCCCGCGAATTTTCCTTATCACACCAAAGACCCGCGACATGGACATCAAGATTTCCACAGAACGCCCATCAACAAGAAGATCGATCGGCAATTGCGTTGAGCCGTGGATAGGTTTCGTAAAGACGTCTTCTCCGCCTGCAGATGCCCCTATCGGGCCTGCTCAGCAGGAACGAATACTGTAATTGCACCTTTCTGTAAAGTTTTTCTTCTGAACGTAACAAAAAAACCAAAAATATTTTGACTTTCGTGACTCGTTTCACCGTTTCGCCAATACGGGGCAAGAGCGCCGTTTCGCCTCCAAACGGTTTTTACGGCTTGCTCAGGCCTCTAATTATGAAATCTGGGATTTTCTCCAGCTGTGCTGGACGAATCCAGGCCGTTGACTCGTAGCCGCTTTTGATCCTCCTAAGCCATATTGGTTGCCTGCAAAACGTAGATGCCCAATCGACAACGGGATCCCATTTTTGCGATACTGCACCGTATTAAAATTAGAACCGAGCAAGCCGCGCTGTATTTCGTTGGCATGTCCGCAGCATAATAACTCAAAAACTCTCTGCCACTCTGCATATTCCACCCTTTCAGCGCGTGCTTCTCTCTCGGGACACCAAGAAGACTAAGATTTTCGGCTGCAGTCGACGCTCCATTTCAAGCTACCACCAAGAACCTTCGATGGCTTTCGTATCCGCTCCTTTGCTCGTCAGGTCCCCGCAATTACAGTCATCTTTCTGCGGACGTAGCACCGTTGCCCCGAGACCTGCGCCGCGAATCGCAGTGAACTGGAGGTGCGCAGTAACCGCTCCGACGAATCTCAAGAAGTACATTGTGGACGACTTGAAGAAGCTGGACTACGGTCGCAAAATTGCAAAGAATCCAGCGGCGCAAAGGAAAATCGACGAGAAGGTCCAGGAGTTGGAGCAGTTGAACCCTACATTGAACCCGGTTTATGACGACAAAATCAACGGCAAATGGCTCATTCTCTACACCACCAGTAAGTCCATTCTGGGTATAACACGGCCGAAACCGTTTCGTCCCAACTTCATGTTGCAGACAATTGACTCTCCCAAGAAACGAATCTACAACAAGGAGAAGGTCTACCTCGGTCCAATTCCAATCACCACCGCTGTCGAGGCCCTTATCACCAACACCACAGCCACCAGAGTCACGGTTCGTTTCCTCAAGTTTATTTTCTTCGGTTTCCTGTCGTTCAGTGTGCGCGACGATGGCAGCTTTACGGGTTGGCAGGATATCACATATCTGGATGATGATCTTCGAATTTCTCGCGGAAATGAGGGCAATTTGTTCGTCCTCGAAAGGGCAAAATAGATGGGGGGATTTGTGCGTTTTCAATTTAAGGGAGGGTAGCGTTGTGTACTGTCAAGGGTAACGTACCTGGATGATGACCCTTGGATATCCACTGAAATGGGGCAGATTGTTTGAATTGGTAAGGGAATGATACACGGGGGACTTGTACGTATTCGATTTAGGTGTTACCCCTCGAACACCCTCCACTCCCTTGGGCCCGAGATGAAGCAAAATGGGGTTTTATTTGTGTATCTGTTGAACACCTAGATTGAAATTGTAAATGCAGGTTCTCGTATTATTCAGTCATTAGCACTGGATATGCGAGTATCGCGGGGATGTCTGTTAAGTTGCTATTGCCTCATTTGTTTGCACTTGCGAGTATCATGGGATTCCTTTTCATCCTGCCCAGTCTCAATTGTTCGCGGTAGTTTTTGTGGACATCGAAATGGATTTCGTCGAGCAATCGTCCATCCACTCACCGAAAAGCGCCTTGTCCCTCTTCCAGTCCTTCAACCAGGCATGCTCGAGCAATTGAACTGCCGTCGGTCGTTTCAGAGGATCAGTGTCTGTACAAAGCGCAATGAAAGATTTGGCGTCCTCTGACACGTTGCTCATTTCCGCACCCGCGAGAAGGTTACTCGTCATCGTAGTTTCGATGTAGTCGAAATAGTTCTGGGGACGATCAAACGGATACCGACCTAGCAGGCATTCCACAATTGAAACACCCAAGGCCCAGATATCCGATGCGTAGGTATAGTCATGGCCTTGCAGTCGCTCTGGTGACATGTACGCTACAGTTCCAACGAACGTATCTGCCATTGACTTTCCCGGGATTAGGTCGCGGGCAAGCCCGAAATCACTCACCTTTGCACAACATTGGCTTCGGGAAAGAAGAATATTCGCGGTCTTAAAATCTCTGTGTAGCACATGGTGTTTGTGTAGAAACCTGAGTCCACGAAGGCAATCCATGGCAATAGTCCGTACAACACGCTCAGGAATGGCGCCAAACTTCTTCACAAACGACGACAGACAGCCGCGATCCATGAATTCTAGTGCGATATGCACTGCACCCGACCCATCATAAAAGGCCCCGTAGAATCGCACCAAATATCGACTGACATGCATGGCGAGTGTCTTCAGCTCCTTGAGAAGTTGCACGCGCTTCGTTTCATCGTATACATTGACGGTCTTCATAGCCACCGCGAGCGAGGTGGGCTCGTGCAGCGCGAGATAGACGCGACCGGCAGCCCCTGCACCGATGGTCGGGCCGCGTCGAAATTCCTTGAGGTCGCGCATCTCGGCGGAACCTTTTGCAAGGTCCGAGACAGTCAAGGTCTGGACCTCAAGATCCTCGCGTAGAGCGAAGTCAGGTTTGCTTACCATGCCCTCAGACGTAATAGTGAATCCTCCGGTGGAGAAACCGCCATCATGTCGAAACACGGACGAACTCACCGATTGCGGAGAGGCGGACGCGACCAATGGAGGCGGACGCGCCGCGAGCGGCGGTGGACGGTTGTCAAGACGCGGTGGCCGCTTTGCAGTATTCAAGTGCTGCGAGCGCAGAATCTCCTCCGCGGTCATGTCCACAGGCGCAGAGTCTTTGCGCCCGGCGTTACGGAATGTAGCCGACGTGCGGATGAGTTCCTCCTCAAGGTCAAGGCCGCGACGCACATTGAAGTCGCGATGTGTCGCCTCTTCCACCATGAATATATCGTCGTCTCCTTCTGCGGCCTCGAATGAATCTTCCTGTACTGTTTGAGCAGCCTCGACAGCGGCGGATGGACTATCCAAAAATGATATCGGCGAACTCTGCAGGACTATGTCGCTCTTGCCGCCAAATTTTGGTGGTTTTTCTTGAGAGCTCGCCTGAAACATTGGTGTGACCATTGAACTGGCGGACACGGTGGAGGCAGGCGTCATTTGCTTTCCTGAAGATGTCGTTGCATTGTGATTCATGACTTGCTGGTTGGTTCTTGCTAACGGCGGTCCTTGAATGTCGGCAGCAAGAGGATGATGCTGATTAGATATAGATATAGGAGATGAATCTTGAAGGATGCTTTGCTTCTTCGCAGCTCTCATCATTTTTCCCGGAGATTGGACATACTTTTCCTCCTCATGGTCGGAAAAAAGTTTTGCGAAGTTGGTTCGAAAGTTTTCATCGTCAATGGGATTTTTCCCGTCCTGGCGAGCATCCCCAAACGCTGTATTGCTCCTTGTAGAATTCTTCTTTGTGAACAGTCTCATTTTGGATATTGTTTTAAGACTTGGTCACTACGCGAGGGACTGAAGAAATCTAGCTCGTCCTTGGGCTCGTATTTTGCATAGGGTACCACTTTCCCATGCATAGGAACTGTTAAACGGGACGAGAAGTGGGAAGAACTCTCGGAAAAGTAGTACACGGTTGCGTAGCTCTGCTCTGGGGATACAATTTCGAATAATGTTTATTTCGATGCTTTATAGCCAGTTGCCGGACAAATTTTATTGCGTGGCCGTTTTCAGGAACTTACAAAACTTACAATAAAGCACTCAATTTGGGTACACTGTACAACGGACGAGCTCATTGAGGACTACTGTAGATGTGCCACTCCGTGCTCTCATTCCATGAACACTGGCTCATCGAATTGCTCGAAAAGGGGTTAGAAACATATTTGAATTTTGAGTTCGAATGTCCACGCACTGATCAATAAGATACAGTATTTGATACCACAAGGACATGAGCATTTAGGCATACCAGGGGCTGTGTTTCACCTTCCCGCTAGCTTGTTTTTTATTGAGCTGCTCGACATGTGAGAAACATTCAGAGACCAAAGCGTGTTCGAGAAACCGAGAAAATTCACCGATTAGATACATTTGCAGTATGTATTCGTAAAGAAAACCACCGCACTCGTGCTTCAGACTGTCCGGTATTCGAGAAAAAGCACTGCACCGAGCTGGTCTGAAAAATAACCGCAAATTCGGAAAGCCGTAAAAAATTTCTTTCTTAAAAGTTTCTGATGCATATTAAGGATTTCAGAGATCTGATTTCAGAGATAGAGCCCAAAGATTGTTCAGATCCTATGGTACCAGTGGCACAGAGTGTCCATGGCACGTCAAAATTGCTGACCTTCTCAGCGAGAAGGGCAAGGTTTGATAAAATTTATCAAACCTTGCCCTTCTCGCTGAAAAGGTTTAATGCTCCTCCGACTGACCTAAATGGGCACTTACCTCCCAATGAGCCAATGGGGAGTAGGGCATGGAAATCTCCAAAAAATGAGATTTTTTGAAGTTTTTTCAGTTTGGCCGATCATACTCAGCACCGTCGTGGCTTGTTCAACCAAGGACCAGCGATGATGTATCGCCGTCGCTCGTAAGCTCCCGCTCCACGTCCACTTGACGCAATGGGCACATGAACTCGCTCAAAGTTTTTCTTTAGTGCTCGTCCTCCCGCTTCATTTTTCGAGGAACTTTGACAGAGCATAAATCAGAACTCGCTCCATTCTTTGCTATGGCAACCTCCACTCCTCAAAATGACGGCCGTTCTACAGGTCCACCGTTGTCTCTACTCGTCCGAGAGAAGACTAGAGCCTACGTGACCCCGTTCCCGTACGAAATCGGAAATGAGTGCGAAGAATCTCTGCCGGAGGCAGAGATGTTGAGTATGATCCCACGGGTGCTTATTTCGCTTCCATCGAAGGTGAATCGCATTCCGTCTTTGTTCGCGACGCAACTTCAGGAGCAGTCATTTCCAACTTTGGTGGTCTTGCAGATACCGAAACTCCACTGAAAGTCAATTTCCTTACGTTCTCGCCCCGAGGAACCTATGTTCTTACTTGGGCACGCCCCATGCCCGGCGTTTCTGTTGCCAATCTTGTAGTTTACAAGGCCGCAACAGGGGAAAGAATGGCCGCTTTCTTCCAGAAGGTTTTCCACAAAGATTTCTGGCCAACAGTTCAGTGGAGTGACGATGAGTCCATCGCTGTCCGAGCTGTCACCAACACGTTGCACTTTTTCCCTGGCGACAAGTTGGGCCAGGCGCCGACCTCGAAAATTGGCATCCCAGGTGTTACCAAGTGCGAATTGAGCAGGGGGAGCGCACCGTACACTGTTGCGGTGTTCATATCGGGCGCCGCAGGCAGTCCCGGGAAGTTTGCGCTATACCGCCACCCGGACCAGGGTGGCGAACAGATTTTGCACCGGTCTACGTTCCGTGCGGATTCGGTCACGTTCAAATGGAATTCTCGCGGTTCATCTTTGCTTGCTCTGATTAGCACCAATGTGGACACTTCGGGAAAGAGTTATTACGGGGAGAGTGAAGTCTATTTCATGACTAGGAATGGAACCGTCAACAAACGCGTCGATCTTCCGCAAGAAGGCCCAACCTATGATGCTGCATGGAGTCCATCTGGCGATCACTTCATCATTATCTATGGGTTCATGCCGGCCAGGGCGACAATGTTCGATGCCAGGTGCGATCCTGTGTTTAACTTTGGTACGGGTTCATGGAACACGATTGTCTTCTCCCCACACGGTCGCTATGTCGCGCTCGCCGGTTTTGGAAACCTGGCAGGCCGTGTGGAATTTTGGGACACGTTGGAAACGTCGCTGGTGGGACGTTGCGTATTGCCGTGTACTACGGCATACTCGTGGTCCCCATGCTCTCACTATTTTTTGGGTGCCACGTCTTTCCCTCGGCTTCGTGTAGATAATGGGTTCCGCATCGTCCGTTTCGATGGAAAGCAAATCCATTTCCATGATCTCAAAGAAAGTCTTCTCTATCAGGCCGAGTTCCGTCCGTCGGTGAGCAAAGCGTACCCGGACCCGAAGACGACCGCCGCACAGATGATCGGCGGCCCGCCGGAGAAACCGGGGTCTCGCAATTCGTTGAGCGCGAGCGGGAATGGTGCGAAAAGTGGAGGTGTCTACCGCCCGCCTGGAAGTCGCGGCGCTGCGGCCTCATTCTCACTCCATGAGCATGTGAAGGCCGGTAAGGTCGACAAGGCGGACTTCTTGAGTGGAAAGGTTAAACTTGCTGCCAACCCTAAGGCTGCTGCCAATGGCAAGAAAATCGTGCCCGGTATGGACCCTGATGAGGTTGCTGAAAAGGGACCGTCCAAATCTGCGCTTAAGCGCAAGAAGAGAAAGGAGAAATTGGCACAGTTGGAAAAGGAGAGTGGTGGTGCTGCCGCCGTCGGTAATGCCGTTTCTGGCAGTGAGGCGGAACAAAAGACAAGTGTTCAAATCACTCTACCTGAGTTTTCGAATGTCGCCGCGGCGGAGAAGCGTGTTAAGGCGCTGAACAAAAAGCTGCGTCAAATTGCTACGCTGAAGGAGATGCAGGGAGATGGAAAGGAGCTGAACGATGAACAAAGGACCAAAGTTGAGTCCGAAGGTACGATCCAGATGGAGATGAAAGCAGTGCAGGATCTGATCGCCCTTGGAACTCTCGCTATGTGAGCGTTAAGAGAAGGGTGTGTTGTCTGTCAGTACTGAGCAAGGTACCGATAGAAGATGAGATCAATAGATCCGAACGAATTACAATACAAATGTCCTAGAGTGAATTCGCTGATTGGTTGCGTCGATGTAGGGCGAATTCCCCGTAGGGACACGCTACTTTGTATGAGTTGTGCAGCCAATATTACGGTAGGGAACTCTGGACATTGAACTGTAGGAGATAGTGCGTAATATGTGAATCCCCCTTTGTTCTGAATTCTTTTCGCGTCGAATTTGCAGAAGTCATTCGTATGAGTCTGTCGATCCCTCTCGTCGATCTAGGGTCTCTCCTTGTGGCTGGTCGAAATGTTGACATAGCGAGGCAGGCCAATGCAGCCGAGCAGCTTACCAATGCGTTTGAAGAATATGGATTAGCCTACATTTGCCTTGACGATATGGAGAAAGGATACGCCGAAAAGATTGCTCAGTCAGCTGTTGCAGCTACCGACGACTTTTTTCGTCTTCCTCAACGCGTAAAAAAATCCATTGCGTGCGACCGAAGTAGGCCAGGGGTCACACGGGGATATTTGGATGTTGGGTGTGAATCAGGGGGCGGTTTGTTTGAGCGGAAGGAGGCGTTTAGTTATTCCTACAACTGGGAAGGTACGGGAAGGCTACCACGAAATTCCTTGGAGGCCGAGAATGTCTGGCCGTGTAAATCGGAAGGTGCAGATGACATACGCAGAAGGCTCAGTGAGTACTACATACAGGCTGGGAAGATTATGCAAGCTGTCGCGAAGGCTTTGTGGATGACATGGGGTACACTTGAACCCGACAATGGCACAATAGAATCAAGAAGCGAAAACTGGCTGACCGACATGATCGGGAAAGGTGACACAATCTCGCTCATGCGCTGCTTCCACTACTTTCCGCAGCAGAAGACCGCACGAAAGGAAACTGGCTCCGTGGCGCATACTGACTGGGGTTTTGCGACGCTAATTGCACAGCAAATTGGTTCAGAGTCGGCATTGCAAGTACACCGCGACGGAAAGTGGCATGACGTGCCGCCGGTGGCAAATACGTTTGTGGTGAACTGCGGTGACTTTGCCAGCCTACTGAGCAGAGGGCGATTGCATAGCCCATTGCATAGGGTCGTACTGACAAATTCTGAGCGCGTGAGTCTTGTGTACTTTCAATATCCAGACTTTGATGCGGAGGTACCAAACGCTCTTCCCGGCACAAAGGCATTGAGTCTCCTCCAAAATCAGAGCGAAAAAGAACAATCCCAAGAATCTTATCGGCCGGAAATCTTTGGGGACCTTTGCTTTGGAAAGTACATTGCGCGGAAATGGGACCAGGTCCAGAGAACAGGAGAAGAAGGCAAATAGAAATATATTTCTTAAATTTGGGTGTTAACTGCAGTATAAATACTACTCAGTGCAAGTACTGTGCAGTACGCACTACATCAAGTACGAATAGCATACGCGCGAATTTCTTGACCGCCTTGATCACGTCGACGGCGAGGAGACTATGAGCATCTTCGCCAATACGATATTTCCGAACGTCAAATGCAGTCAAATACGTTTTCAAGCAAGCGAGATAGGTGCCTCTTCGCCACACACCTAAGATAAAAAAGGAAGCCTCATCTCCGCAACAGAAAGACAAATAAATAGTAACGGCATATCCACGTAGACTCCGGTCCAAAATCACTTCGACTTGGCACTTTCCAGAGCCGGGAGCCCACGGAGTACCTCTTTGGCGAATCCGGACGAGATGGGGACAACGGCCATAACACGCTTCCTCTCCGAAGAGAAGAAGGTAACAAAGGTCTTGACTTCATCTTGTCTATTTGCGCGTCTCTTATACGCCCTCTGCAAGAACCTGGGAAACCGCCACTTGAGAATCCGGCCGTCCAACTTGTGCTCGAGTAGGGTGGCAATTACGCTATCCTCCGGCTTGAGCAGGAGCACAGTAATACCCCGATTCTTCATGCGCTGCGCCCATTCTTTGCGCATTTGCTCCGACACACGTGGTGTGCCGGCCTCAAGGACGATGCCGGCGAGCTTGCGGGGGCCGCATACAAGCTCAACTTCCTCCCCGCGGCGAGGCAGATCGACGTAATTCGCTTCCTCTTCCGCAGTGAGTTTATCGTCGACAACGCCACGGCGCACGGCGAGCGCACGCAAGTCCGCCGCCCCCTCGGGCTCACATAGCGCGACAAGCAGCGGCGGCACCGTTGCGCGACGCGACTTTATGTGTACGAACGCCCCAAATTTATCAAGGTAGTAGATCGCAACCAGCACCACAAACAAACCCGCGGCCTGGATGAGCAACCGCCATTCCTCGTCCATGTCCGGGTCGAAGAAGATGTACATTGGGCCGCGGACCCAGGAAAAATCGATCCCAAAATATTTTAGCGCGTCCATGACGATAATTGGTCTTCTCACGCCAATACTGAAGACTTCTTCGCCCCCTGCTCACGGCCTGATTCTTGACTGTGCGCCGCCGGCGAGGCGTGTCGGTTTATGGTCGACCCACTGCGCACACCTTTCAACCACCGCCTGATCTTTTCCACTTTTTGAGCTCTGCTGTACAGAGGGAGGAACAGAAAACGCGACCAATCGGGTGCGCACATCTGTTGTTTTGGAAAAAGATATACAGTCGACTGTAAGAAATTTACTGGTACTGATGGATACAGTACGATCTGGCCAACGACGTCGGCATCGCCCCCCTCATCTCCCGCGCTCAAAGATCGTATTCGTCTTTGCTGTGCGAAACAGTCGCAGAATCTGGAACTTTACCGATGTCCCGATCTGTCGCCAGCCGCAGCGTTTCGCCTCCCAATGGAGGCGTTGCAGACGCGAATTCGGCAGCTTGCAGCGCTGCAAAGCGACGTGTTCCGCGTGCATGAGCACAGCACTCTGGACCGCCTGATGTACAAGAACAGGAACCAGCATCGCCGCGGGCCGTATTTCCAGCGCCTGGAGCACGTGCGTCGCATGGTCCGCAAAGTTAATAACCACCCAGCGTGGCGCTTTGTGCGTAGCGCAGCATCAGCACCGGCGGCCTCGAACTCGAAGCAGAAAAAGGCTATCAGCAAGCGACGCAAGGCAAAGCCGCTATCTGTGTCCGCGGAGACACTGTGCGATTTCGAGGAGCTGGCCGCAATGCTGGAGAATTTTGTTGAGGCTATCATTCCAAAGGCAGCGTCTCACATTACCCTTGAACTCATATGCCGCGAGCACTTCCTCCCCTTTGCCGTCGCCGTCGTCGCTGCCCTCGCGCGCATTTATACCGTTGAGCGCGCCTTGCTCCGCGCCGTTCAGGGCATTGCTGCTGATGCGCGTATTATGACCGCGGTACCTGCAAAGAGCGTGACTGCGGGAACAAACCGCGTTTTTGGCGGCGGCTCTGTGGTTGAAGATGTCGGTGAGATAATCCGGGTTGAAGATTGCAAGGATTTGGAAATACGGCAGCCAGTACAGCTGCAGAGACCAATGCATCTTCCCGGAGCTTCGAAGGCTGGACGGCGAATGGTGAACAGATTTTGCTCTGTGGGAAACGAGGGAAATGTGAAAAACGGGAGTAAAACGCGAGAAGAATTTCATGGCAGTGCTGACGGTGTCGCGAAACGAGAGAACGAGGCCTTACTGCAACCTTGCGCGGTTGGAAAAACCGTACCGGAGTCTACTGGGTCTCTGTACGATTTGATGGCAGAGGAAGATCCTGAATTGGCAAGCATAGCGGAGGCTCACGTGGTTAACAGTGGGCGGATAACAATTGGCGAGGCGGAAACACGCGAGTTGTCACTGCACCAGGGCGTGAATGGCTGTGGGGAAGCAGACCGGAAAGAAAACACAGACAACGGTTTGAAGATCCACGGAGAAGTGCCGAATAGTGCAGAAAATGTTGAAGACAAATGCGAGTCTTCAGAATCAGAAGACTTGGACGATATTTTTGCAAACTTGTCGGATTAGGAAGAAGACAAACGGGATATTGGTGTTTACTGTACTTCGAATTGGCTAATAACTTATTTTAAATA
>JADWZK010058666.1_pt1 | contig 11617 bp, 9 predicted proteins | sample 8957641 | NCBI WGS metagenome assembly JADWZK01 (sample SAMN16576796, study PRJNA672827) | algae metagenome | host: rhodolith | place: South Korea: Udo, Jeju | collected 2014-09-18 | reverse complement strand
CTGGCGTCGCCTCTGATTTCATTCTTCGCATTCTCACGTCGGCTATTCGCATCTTGCGATTGCTACTCAACGATTGTAACCGAATTCATGGAAGCTTGTATTCCACAAAAGACCGTAAACGTAGTCGGCGTTTTTAGAGCCTCAGATCATTCTTACACTAGAAGAACGACCGGAGGTACAGAAAGAAAAACTACACCTCCACCGCAACATTGCTTCCGTGTATACGTATACACGGGAGAGGGTTTTCAAGTTGTTGGACGTGCGGAGCGTGGAATTCACTTGAGATATGATACCGGGGCAATTCCAGGTACTGCACGGCACACGCGTGCGGCGTGGAAAGAGTACTGTATGCTGTCCGCGGCCTCTCTCGGCGGGGAGTGTACCGTACCATTCTCCCACCGCGCACTCAATCAAACTCCCCTTCACAAACCCGCGTCGCGCCCGTCACGCGCCCACCACCAATCCCGTCCCGCACCCGCTCCCCCCGCCTGCGCGCCGCGAACGGGACGTCGTGCCCTGAGCAATGGGGCCGCGACGCTCTAGACGACGCGTTTGGAGACGTCACCAATCCCGAGTCCGCCGACCTGCTCTATGAAGACTCCCTTCCAAGCACCGACTTCCAACCGCCGGACCAGGGCAGCACCTTCACCTGGCGCGGCGTGCTCGCGCATCTCGGCCCCGCCTTCCTCGTTTCCATCGGCTACCTGGACCCGGGCAACTGGGCCACCGACATCGAGGGCGGGTCGCGCTTCGGCTACCAGCTGCTCTGGGTGCTGGTGCTGGCCAACGCGGTCGCACTTTTGCTGCAGGTCCTCGCCGCGCGCATGGGCATAGTCACGCGAGCGCACCTCGCCGAGCTGTGCCGCGAGGAGTACCCGCGCCCGGCCACATTCCTGCTCTGGGTCATGGCCGAGCTCGCCATCATCGCCACCGACCTCACCGAGGTGCTCGGCACCGCCATCGGCATCAACCTGCTCTTCGGCATCCCGCTCATGCTCGGCGTCGTGCTCACCGCCCTCGACACCTTCCTGCTGCTCGCGGCGCAGAGCCAGGGCATGCGCCGCGTCGAGCAGATCATTTTTGTCTTCCTCGGCGTCATCTCCTTCTGCTTCATCGCGGAGCTCTTCATGTCCCGCGCAGACCCCGTCCAGGTCGCCAAGGGCGTCCTCGTTCCGCGCATCGGCCCGCAGAGCCTCTACGTCGCCACCGGCATTGTCGGCGCCACCGTCATGCCGCACAATTTTTACCTCCACTCCGCACTCGTCATCGAGCGCGTCCCGGACCGCAGGTACGAGACCCTGCGCTCGCAGTGCCGGTACACGCTGGTGGATACCGCTATCGCGCTCAATGCCGCGCTGTTCATTAATTGCTCCATTCTCATCATCGCCGCCGCGCAGTTCTGGACCAGAGGCGTCGAGGTGACCACCCTCACCAAAGCTTATCATCTCTTAGAGAATACGGGACTAAAGATTGGAAAACTTGACCTTGCCCCTGTTTTGTTCGGTGTCGCGCTCATAGCGTCCGGTCAAAGTTCTACCCTGTGTGGAACGCTCGCGGGACAGTACGTCATGGAAGGATTCCTCGACTTCACTGCACCGCCGGTCGTTCGCAGATTTATCACCCGTCTCGTGGCTATTGTCCCGGCTCTTATCGTCATTTCTGTCATGGGCGATTCTGGCACTTACCAATTGCTCATCATGTGTCAGGTCATTTTGTCATTGCAGTTACCGTTCGCCGTCGTCCCGATGATTCGTTTCACGAGCTCAAAGAGACGCATGGGCGTGTTTCAGAACTCTCGCCTGGTGAGGACCCTGGCGTGGTCTGCTGCCGGTGTTGTCGTGTGCCTCAACATGGCGTACGTCGCGCATCTGTTCTTGCAGGGTATAAGATCTTCCAACATGTCTGTCAAGGTGTGTACGTTGGTTCTCGGTATTCCGTTGGCACTGGGCTTATTGGCATTTCTTCTGTGGATTGCCGTAAGAGCTGAACGTGGCGGGTCAGCCGTTGTGTATCGGTTGGAGGATGAGTTTGACCTCGACATGGAAGGCCTTGAACTGGATTCGTTGGGGTCGCCGTTGGGCAGCGAAGCGGGTGCCACTCCTTTATTCTCAGCGAAAAATCCGGGTGAAATTGCATCCCCATTTAAATTGGACGAGGTTGTGGATGGCGTGAACACGCCTGAAGCAAGCGAAGTGCGGGGAGAAACAATTTCGGAGGGAGAAATTTTGGGGAGCTAAAGGCTAGGTTTCGGTGTCTCTTTTTCGGGAGTCTTGCTTTTCTTTGACTTTCGAATAGCAGGATGACATTGTACATTTTAAGCAACTTGCTGTTTTGCGATCTTTCACACTCAGACAGACTGTGCATGCTCTTCAACGGTCGAACCGAACCGACAACACTTTTTTTTTTTCTATATACAATAACATCTTTTTATGCTGCGCTGTACTAACCAAACCAAGAACTATGCGGAAGATTTTTGTTCTTCTTGGGTAGGGGAACTTTCTGATTCCTCTGTTTGCGCAGGAGGCTGAGTATCTGCCTCAGCACTGTGCGCACTCTCTGAATCGCTCGCAATGGGCCCAGTATCGTTTTGAGGTGGTTTCCTCGGATTTTCAACTACGACAGAGGGCTGCGTGTCAAAATTCAACTCATCGCCGCTATCAACGTCGTCGTCCGAATACTTCGCACCTGCGCGCAGCAAAGAATGCATTGAATGACCGGAATCGCTGTCGCTACCCATATCGCCGTCGTCGTCGTCATCTTCATCATGTGGACGAGGTTGTTGGACGGGTGATGGTTCATCGTCGCGGGGTGCTCGCTCGCTATCAATGGAACACTGCTGGGCGCGCCGCTCCGCCGGCAGATAAACTGAAAATGAAAAATCCGACGCAAACGAACCAGGGTTAAGACCAAGGGCACCACCGTACTTGCAGACATAGCATTCAACTTTGTCCGCGATGGCAAGAACATGAGGCGTCGGGAAAATCCACAATGCATTGTCTCGATTCCAAATCGTTGGGCGTGCGGAGAGTGGTAACGGGGATAAATGCGCCTGGTCCACGATAGACTTGATTAGATGCTCGGACATGAGGCTCGACTCTGCCATATCTGGTTTGATGCAGCAATGGCGCACCATTTTGTGCATGAGATCTTCTCGTAGAAGAACGATTTCTTGCGACATGTAACGCATGCGGCACGGATTAGTTGCAAGATGTACCCGTTGATCGGAACCTAGAGCTTTTGTGAAGCCTTCAGTGATCATAGGAGGCAGTGGCGGTCGCGGCAAGACATTGCCAGGGCCCGGGTCTGATAGGCTCGGTACAAGCACGAAGGCGGAAGATTCCGCAATTTCAGGGAAGTCAGATGATATTAGTTGTCCCAGTTGAGTAAACTTCGAAGTCAATAACTCCAGGTCGTCAGACTGCTGTCCAAAGGGATGCGTTAAAAAGTTGCCCATTAGCACGATTATAGTAGGTACAACTTCGTCTTCCAAATAGCCTTCAAGGATATGCCGAATTCCGACCATGACTCTGGGATTGTCCAGCGCAACGTCTGACAATAATAGAATCATGGCATTCGCATCTTCTTGTTCCATTTTCAACAAGGTTGACATCTGAGAGCTGTCAAAATTACCCCCAAATAAATTCGCCTCCTTTCCAAGCGCAGACAACGAGTCCTCGCGCAGCTCCAGCGGTGGAGTCCCCATTGCCGAAATCTGGAATATAGACTCTCCAGAGTCAGCCTCAACATGACGTCCTTGTGCAATAACGAAGCTGCACTCAGTGTGAAATCCCGCGGTCACATGCGCTTGTGACAGATCCACCTTAATGCTGCCGTGAAGATCTTCCAGATACCAGCTTCCCTCCTCGAGCTGCGTCAGCATTCCGAGTACGAAGCCTATCCTTCATGAAGTACCAGCAAGACTCTCAATACCCGTAAGCTGCAGGTAAGGGCTGGCCGAAGTTCGCGACAGTAGGCCAGAAGCTGGGGGCGTGAATCGAGGGTTTCGCAATGTCTTGTTTCTCATGAGTTCGTAGCGGGAACGGAAAAGCTGTGCTTTCGCACCTGGTAATCCGGCGATACCGTTCGAGCTTTCATTCGTCTTCGCACTTGCAACAGTGGTTGACACCGTGGAATGGGCAGACGGACGCCAACATGGCACGTGAAAGACGTCGATGACCTCGAAAGCAGCATCAGAGTTCCCCTCCTGCCTCGCATCGCTTTGCACGACGCGGACAGAGATTTCTTCAGCGACTTTAAGCGTGAGAATGCCGTCCTCGGTGACGCCCGGTCGAGAAAGATGGTCGAAAACTTTCTCCAAAAAGGATGGCAAATCGTCGCTGTACTCAGATTCAAGGAACGCATTGAGCACTGTGTCCAGCGCTTTGACATGCACGACATAGCCGCGCTGCTTAAAGGAACGAAGGGCTTTGCGACGCAGGCTCGGATTCAGAGCGGGCATGTTGTGATAGGTTGGTTCTGGAAACACAACAATGAGCTCAAGGGGTTGGATAGTAAGTTTATCAAACGGAAACAAACACCTGCCATGTGCGAGATGTGGTCGCAGCCGATTACGGCAGACGCAAAAATAAGTATCAAAACTGTTTTCCCGCCAAAACGAGTATTACAAATACGCAGGAGCACAACTACTGTACCAATTTAACAAGTCAGCCCCTTACACAGGTCCACTGAAATTGTGCAGTGTAAGCAGTACAACGGTGACGGTAGTACAACAGTGGTGTTGTGCGAATCCGCAGCCCAGAGGAATTGCTTATCGTCGAGATCCTGGCAAATAAGGTACGATGTATCTTCTCGCAATAAATATAGCCAGCAAAGCGGCGGCGGAAGCGGCGCTTGCCTGCTTAATTTGACTCGAATGCGCTTTTAGCCACTTCGATACCTCGTAAATCAGTGAAGCAGAATCTCGCCTCCGTGACGCCCGGCCGTCGCCAGGCGATTTAGATATTCGTAGCTCTTCGTCTGTTGCCGGTCTAATGGTGCCAATTACCAATTTGTTAAGATGCAAGCGGGCATCGTTGGAATGTCCACGTCTTCGAATTCGCGGGTGGCATCACGACCTACGCGCGGACCGCAGATATTGAATAGAACATTAGAATCGGTCCATGCTCGAACAGAAAGTGGGCCGAAGCGATGCGCGATACATACCCGCGGAGTCCAGGATCACAATATCGCCTCCAGGGTGTTCATCGACCCACGTCGAGACATCTAGTACTTTTCCTCCGACGATGATCCACACGTCGTTCGGCGAATTGTGTTTCGCCACATCAAGTGTTGTGTACGCCGGCAAATCAGCGACGTCATTTCCGATTCTTCGTTCTCGTTATCTCCGTGATCCCGTTATCGCAGTGAGTACCATTCAGACGCGGAACTGCAAGCCAAGCCCCACGGTGTTTCGCAGGGTTTCTGTCAAGGAGAACGAGCTTATGTTGGGAAGAGGAGCACTGCTGGCCATTTATCATAGTCGGACCTACACTCTTCCGGATGGAAACATAGACTATCATACTGGGGCAAAAAAAACCTCGGAAAAACACTGCACTGACACAGTTGCTTGTCTCCGGAACTCGAAAAGTGTATCTGGGAATCCTATGGGATGTTCGTTTCTGCCGTGCCCCTTTATTGAAGGACTACTCAAAATCGCAGTTGTGACAGCAGATATGCTGCCGTACCTCTGCACAATGTACGTAATCCCTGGTCAGAGGGCACGTGCTGGTTTTCATGCTGCTGCATCACTACCTCCAGGTCCACCAGATAAGTGGAGTTTATCGCTGTTCCATGATCTGAGAGACAGTTTCGAAAATGGAAGCCCTCATTCTACCAATTGCACTTGAAAGGTATTACCTCCAACTTTGCGGTCTTTCCGTAGCACAATGCGATTTGAAAAACTGCTGTTTTGAGCATACGATTGTATTGCTTTTTTGTGCCGATTTCAATAGAAGATGTCCAGAGACTAATTTTGTTTGTAATGGAGGCTACGCACCGAACTCAAATGGTACTTGCCAACCAGGAAGGACGACTACTCAGTTTCGAACGCAGCGAGTATCCTGAATTTCAGTGTATTTTCTTACACTAATTGCCGTCTCGCAGTGTCGCTGTCCGAATCAAGCTATTGACCCAACGTGCATTCCCGTGAGATGTCCAAACTTTGCCACAGAAGCGCCCTTATTGCCGTCCGGTTCCCAAGTTCCCCCGTCCAGAGTCTCATCAATTCGCGAATCTGCAGTTCCATCCAACGCCCTGGCTCCGGGCAGCACTCCAACTCCATCTAATGTCCTTGCTCTGCCCAGGCCTCCAGTTTCATCCAAAGTCCTTGCGGAGGGACTTTGGATGAAACTGGAGGCCGATGGAACTGGAGATCTGGGCGGAGTTGGGGACTTGGATGGAACAAGAGACCAGGGGCGCCGCTGGGGCCTTGGACATCCAACAGAGCACAACGTACAACATGTTTATAAGAATGTGATTTAAAACAAAGGCTGGGTTTGTCTGAGGAATCTGAAGGGCTGGTCGAAGATTAGCACTGAACATTCAACGTCCAGTACAACGTACGATATTTTTCTCTCACAATTGGCCGATATCAACGCACAATACTGAAGACAACCGTCTTGACGAGGAGGTAAACTTGACATGAATGATAACCCTGTCGTTACTGCAATTACTCCAACTCAAATTGCTCGTCACAAATGCATGGTCTACACACACGAACTTACTCGGAGTGGTTGGGAATAAACAAAACCAACTATTCGCTGAATGTTCGGTGTAACTGTTGGTCGGAACCTATAGCTGTGGCCTTTGACGCCCCCGAATGTAACAAGCCCGTACTGCACCGCTCACGAATTCAAGTACAAAATTTGTGTGAAAAAAGTAGTGTGCTGAATGTATTGCGATTGCTTTATGTACGGCCAAGTAAGAATTAGCAAGTTACCAACAACATAAAATATACTTATCGTCAAGACAAGAACACACGAATGAGGATTACAAAAATGTTGGCAGATCAATAAATGAAAAAAAAAATCTAGTGCCCATTCTCCATCCCTTGGTCAGCATCATCATTGAAAAATTCGCCGCCTTTCTGCGCCTTGCACGGCTTTACGCGCTCGTCAGGATTCATCGTTTCTTCCAATTCCTCTTCAGAGACATAATATGTCGGCGGAACTTCCTGCATTTGTACTGACGGGGCTCCATTGAGACACCGCAAATTCTCGAACACCTTGATCTTCAGCTTCTCAAGATACTCCTTATCATTGTTGTTCTCCATGTTCTGTTTTGGAAAGTGAAGCTTGTGGTCTGGTTGAAAATACTGCCAGTAATCGTTGTACGGAATATTATCATCGATGTCCGCGCCCAACAGTAGCGCTGTCTCGTAAACCCAGCACCTCGCAACGCTTCGAATATTGTATCCACCGCCGCCCAGCACCAACGTTGGAATGCCGAAACTCTTCACGAAGCTAACGCACTGTCCGTGCCCCTTGATGGTGAGGTTGAAACAGCCGAGACGATCATTGGCCAGGGAGTCCGCGCCACATTGCAACACAATTGCGGACGGCCTGAACATCTCCATGACTTTCTGGATAACGGGCTGAAAGACGCGCTCGTAGCTCTCATCGTCGATGCCATCCTTCAGCGGGAAATTCACTGCATAATATTCACCGGCCCCAGAGCCTTTGTCCCAGATATCGCCAGTGCCCGGGAAAAACATGTCGCCGAATTTGTGGAATGACACGGTCATGACACGATCGGTGACGTAAAAGGCCTCCTCAACCCCGTCGCCGTGATGCACATCAATGTCGATGTACAAGACACGGGGGAAAAATTTGAGAAGTTCGAGAATTGACAAAACTATATCGTTTGTGTAACAGAAGCCTGAAGCCTCTGATTTTTTGGCGTGATGCAGACCACCGGCCCAATTCACGGCGATGTCACAGCTGCCCGACATCAACTTACGGGCGCCGTCGATACTGCCTCCAGTGTAGAGCTGGCAGAACTCGAAGAGACCGTCGAACAAAGGACAGTCGCCGCCCGACCTGCCGACATTGAATCTGGTGAGCTGCTTGCCATATTCCTGGGCCTTGTCGGGGGTTACGTTTTTGAGGAAGTCAACATAGTCCGCGGAATGGAACATGCGGAATTCATCAGGAGTGGCTTTACGTGGCCGGTAGATGTCCTGGTGTATCCAAAGTTAAATACAAGAAGAACGATGCATTATTCATGTCAGCAATTCACACCTAGGAGACTGCTATCCCAAGGCCGAAGGTAAACACAAAAAAAACGTTGGGATTCATTACCATGTGACGGTAGAGGCCTGCACAAAATTGGGGAATGCATTTCAAAAAGGCACAGGGAAGAGGAGCAAAGACAAAATAACAGCATGAGAATCTTGAACACTCCAAGAACATGAATGGCCAAAAATTGAAAAGATCCGTACCGTAGGCTAGGGTGAGGTTATGGGTCATGCTGAGCCGGTGAGGCTTCATCGGGTGATGCTGGCCATAGTAATAGCCACCAATGTTTGCGTCCATGAAGTAGGAAATTCGCTTCGTCATTTCGATTATGAAGAATGAAAACAAGAAACTATCGTTTGAAAATGGACCCCCAGACACCGAAGAAAATCAGAAATAGGCCGCCTGGTTTCCAGATTGTTAATAAGCACGCGTGTGGGAAGGCCGGACGTGTGCGTGCGTGCAACCCAGGAAAAAACGTCCGGAGTCGATGTCGAGGACGTGCCCGGAGAGATGCCGATGCAATGACTTGACCTTCCTCTCTCGCACGGTTGGCGCCAAATCCACGCACTCTGCTCCATGGAGAACTCCGTATCATAATCATCCGCCTGAGCCTATCATACCGAAATTGATCCGTTCTAAGCAAGTTCGACTTGAGCATAGAAATTGCACCGTTCGTCAAGACCAAGCGAGACTAACACCTCTTGCTTTTTTTACTACTAGTACTACGTAGAAGAAACTTTAGAGCTTGAAATCAGACTCAGGATTTTTTTTTTATGTTTCGCGTCGCAGAAAATCTTGGAAGCTACGTTCAACCCATGGTCGGTTGCAACGTTAAAAATAAAGGTAATTTCCCGTACTATGTTCCGCTTTTTGTAGTATACATAGTTCTACTTGGCAAGGAACCGGGTATGCGTGAGTCAAACCGTGGAACAATCGACCCGTCGCCATTCTTTGGCGATTGACCGTGCCTCAGGCAAAGAGACGTCAGCCACAAGGACAGGAAGCATTTGTAATGGAAAGCTAAGCACCATCATCCAACCCAAGCACTTCTACTTCCCATTGTATACTGATTGCATTTAGGAACCGAACTCATCCTGCAATAAACATACGAAAACCAAAAAATAGCACATGCGCCGTCCAAGGCGACTAAACTTTTAGACGGGAAATGTACGAACAGAATTGCGTTATGATTTACAATATGTATCGTTTTCTAGAATGTGTGGTCGGGAACAACTTCCCCCACATTACAGGGTTGACAAGTTCATGCAGTACGCGACCGAGCATGGTCATTATTAGATTCGGTGGCCTCCACGAACAATTTGTCTCTATGTTGATATTCAAGATACTCCGCAAGTCTGAGTGGGATGCCCTGCGCTCTTCTGGAGAGAGCAAGGGAAGCTCTCTAGATCTCGAGGATGGCTACATTCATCTTTCAACTGCTGCACAAGTGAGGTGTACGGTCTCCAAATATTTTGCCACAATGTCCGACTTAATCCTTGTCGCCATCGGAGACGATGACCTCGGTGAGGACTTGAAATGGGAAGCCTCTCGAGGAGGCGCACTATTTCCACACTTATACCGAGTCTTGCGAATCTCAGATGTCGTTTGGGAAAAGCCGCTACCTCTGGGTCCATCTGGTCATGCCTTTCCGGACAACATTATATAAATGCTTCAGCGGCGCAACTCAATGCCTCTTGTCTTGATGAACGAAGGCCACTTTGAAATACAGGAATGTGGTAGGCAATACTTGCTAACTCAGTCTAAAGCAGTTTGACTACGATAGGACCATACATTGGAATTTGGCGCTTGGAGTTTCCGTAAAAAATAAAATTCCGTATTCAGACTGTACTTGTCCTTTCACGTTGTTTTCTTCCCGAATACTACTTACATACCCGCATTTGCCGCAAAAGAGCCTGGACATTCCGTGGTTGGGCACTGTATTAGGTACATCAGCGATATACAGACACCGTCATGACGTGAGCAATAGGAAGCCCTATCGATACTTTGTAAGCTGCAACACTTTCTGCCTCTTCTTTGAGTTTATGCTATACATGCAAATGAGGACTTCGTACACAAGTGCACGAACAATGGCTAAATTTCAAGGTTCATGAAGAAGGATATGCAGAAGATAATTGCGAAAGTGCTGGCGGACCTGTTACGGATCAATGTTTGACGCCCATTACCTTTGGAAATACGCGCCAAGAGGGGATGTGTTGTACTGACTGCCTTTAGTGCAATCTGTCCGCCACACGTTGCAATCTTGCTGTCCACGACTGTCGGGTGGACATTTCCAAAGAAGAACAAGATGTTTTTCGCTGTTGGATAAATGAGACTCAAGCCCCAACTCTTCCTTCATGACGGTGTACCTGTAATGTATTTCGCTTGATAAGAGCACGACCTGTCGATACATTCTCCAGAACTATGAAGAGAGCAGAGTGGAAGGAAAATAGACCATCTAGGCGCTAATAACCTCACTTAGGGGTCTCTAGAACTGTACTTTTGATGCTTTGCGGGGGTTTTTTCCCCTTCCTATTCACCAGAGTACTTTGCCCAGGAAGAAAAATCAAGCCAAAAGAATTTCCTTTGCCGTTACAGACGTTAAGTTGGATGCATCTGCATATATCGTCTGCGCAATGATTGCCAGTTCATTGCGGTGATTCTACGTTTTCTTATAAATTTGTTTCTTTTTTCGCCGCGTTACTGCCAAGCGTAGGTTGTCAGGCGTTAAGGACGCTGCAGGAGGATCTTTTTAAAGGTTTTCGTTAATTTTTTCAATAGCAATTTGTTCTGCGTCTGGTACTTGCTGTACAATATACTGCCCCCGCAGCTCATGGCAATACTGTTGCCATTTTGTCTTTTCATCATTTCAGTTCCTTTCAAGCCCATCACAGCGGATTTTTCTTTTTCGGCAAGTGTACTCACGTCCAAGTGCATCATTTTGCCTACTTGCCGTGGTCAAACAGTTCCGTGCAGCTTCCGATTCTACCGTTGCCGCACACTTGAATTACTTCGAGCGTACCAACATCCACCCGCTCGAAGCGTTGGAAAAACCGGGTTGTTCATTGGTCCAAGGCCTATTTTGGCTGTACTTTTCTTGACATACGAAGCTGATATTGCTTTGAATTTTCACTACTGTATATCTATGAACAGAATCACTTGTAAATTGAGAGCACGGAACATTCAGTACGTTTTTAATTTGTCCTTTCTTTTCCTTTTTTTTACTGCGCTGATCGACTCATCGATATTCTCTTTGCCTGGTTGAAGGAAGTTACTTCAAGATGAATCACGGTGGCGGAATGTGCCAAGTCGAGTTCACGGGAAGGCTCGTCTCTCGCTCAGAATTAGAACTTAAGTTCATTTTTCGTTTAGTACTGCACGTCTTT
>JADWZK010137355.1_pt1 | contig 11647 bp, 15 predicted proteins | sample 8957641 | NCBI WGS metagenome assembly JADWZK01 (sample SAMN16576796, study PRJNA672827) | algae metagenome | host: rhodolith | place: South Korea: Udo, Jeju | collected 2014-09-18 | reverse complement strand
CGCCTCGCAAGGGGTTCCCAGGAGGCAGAGAAGACGCATGCGGCGCCGTTTGCTACACATCGGAGCTACGCATTGGAATGCTTAAGGATAGGAAGCTATGGAGTAGGAATAGGGTCTCACTGCGTTGCCGACCTCTATATGGGGGAGTTGCAATAAAGTAAGTATTTGGGTAAAGCCGCCACACACAAAAGGGCATCATTTTCCACTTCACCAGATTCACGCGCAGCATTCCACATTTCTCTCATTTCTAATCTTGGCGAAAATAGTACCAAACGGAATCCGCATCCTCCGACACATATTGCTGCAACTTCCATATACTGTCATGTAGTTAGTGCAATATGTTATTTCGTATCGCACGTGCAGTCTGCCAACAGGCGATGTACTGAAATGGAGGTGGTGTTGGCTGTGTGTCCATTATTCCCTGTTTTGAACAGTGAAACGGATGTAGATAGAACTCAGTACTTTCTCATTAGTCAAGAAATTTTTTTCACTTTCACGAAGCAGCTGCCGACCACAATGGTAGTCGCGCAGAAAGAGCACCTCGTATGACCTGACTTGGACGATACTGACTATGCGGCCTCTCTGTTGAGTCGTAGGGATTGTGATGCCATTCAATTCAGCACGCATGAGCCGTCCAATTTCGCTCTCTCTTGTGTCACAGCAGACCGTGACCGTCTTTAGAAGCGTTGAAGCTTTACCCTTCCTGCAAACAATTTGCTCAAATATCAGAAGATACCCGTTTCCCATATATGCGAATCTGATTCTCTTGCGTACAATGCACCACTATCCTCCATAACGGCGAAACGAGGCTACCAAATCCTTGTGTCCTATTCAGTCCTTCTCTAGCTAGCCGGCATTTAATATTTCTGCCCCTGTTGAACCTCGCACCCAGAGGCATTCTTCACTCCGTTGTTCGATCAAAATCCCCATTCCCTGCGCCGCTTCCCCAGATGCGTCACTCCGCGCGCCTCCTCTCTGTGCCTTCCGCAAACCCGGCGACTGCTCCTTCTTCCTCTCTTCGGTCGCCCTCTTCAATCCACGTCAGGGGGGGACGAGGATCGGCACCTCTCCACTGGGCACGGCGTACTTGCCAGAGAGCCCAACGCGGCAATTAGTGTCGACGTTGGAGTCCCAGCGCTGGTCTCCGGCAGTGAGTCGGAGCTCAAGCCAACTCGCGCCCAGCTGCGTTGTGAACGCGTTCGAAGCGGGCAGTTCCCTGACTGTGGTTAGCAGTGAATCTGAGCTGGACGTGGGCGTTGTCGTGACTCTCAAGTGTGTCGCGGCACGCGGCGTCCTCGGCGTTCTCGGCGTCGCCGACCTGGCGGACGCGTGATCGCGACGTAGCGCCCCGGAGCGTCGACGCCGTAGTACTGCCCGCCGTTGTCCTTCCATTGCCGCGTCGTGCCGTTTGTGAGCTCAAACCCGCGCGGGCGTGCCTGCAGCCGCGATACGCGGAACCCGTCCAGAACGTGCCCAGCCCAACCGAGCAGGTTCTGCGCCGGCGGCGACCACGTCGACGCCACGTCTTGTACATCAGTTTGCACCTCTTCCATGACTGCTCGCTGTCGAAGATCTCGATGAAGCTGAATCCGCCGACACGCTCTCGGCCTCCATTTCGCCCAGGGTGCTGAACTGGGTGTATTGAAGTTGAAGTGCCTGCTTTGATGTGCGCAGTGCAGCTTCTACCACGGGCGATGACCGCGGCGGGACGCGGGATACCTCTTGCCTGTGACGCAAATGTAATATCGCTGAGCGCATGGAGGAGCACGCGCAGTGAGAAGCTGAACGGTGAGCATTTTCACCCATAATTTCTGTACGGGTGATTGCTCAATTGTCGCGCTTTCGGTGCGATGCCTGTGATGCTTGAAGTGTTAGTTAATATTGCACCGGATATCTACTCCATGCAATAGTCCCCCGCTTCTAAAGCCAAATTGTCCACTGGACGCTACCTGTCGATAGTAGAGAGCCTCCTATACGTCAAGACTACGTAGGCAATTAAAATATTGGAAATATGCACAGAGTACCCAGGCTGACTGAAAAAGCGCATTTTATTGGAACGAAGTCATTAGTTAAACGATGAAAATCATCACTCATAGCAGAAAGAAGCCTTCATACATAAAGCTCAAAATTTAGAGTTATGATTGAGAGGTAGAGGAGAGCATCCTCTACGGTATAGCAGCACCACGAGGGTCGCTCTGATTGAATTAGAGCGTCGAGCCGGCCGCGATGAAACCGCCTGTGCCGCAGGCGCCGTAGCTGAGCGTGGCGAGGAGACGAGACTGCGGCGACCGCCGACGTTCATGTCGGTGACGCCCTGGTCCCATCATTCGATGATCTGCACCGCGCTGTACCTGCGAAGCTCAACTGCGCTAGTGCCCGCGAAAACCTCGCGTGCAGCAGCAATAGAAGAGCGAGGAAGGGTACTGGCAATGTTCAAAGTAAAATTCAATTGTAAAACAGAGAAAATATTCTTGCTCCTATTTCGTGCACAAATAAGATAGCATGCAAAGCCATAAAGCAAATCTAATACGAAAGAATGATATGACAGATAATTGACAGATATGTAAGAAATCTCAATTTCTAATTGTAATCTCAATTTCATGATCACAGTGCTCAAGGTGGAGATTACTTCACCGAATGATGGACAATTGAAGTTTCTGCCACCCGTCTGGGTGCAACAGCACCGACACAGTTTTAGAGTATGGTGTATGTAGACGCGATGCAACTCAAAGGTGTGGTGCAGCGCCCCATCGTCACGATGAAGATACACTTTAGCAGCAAAGAGCTGAGAGTCTTGGCATTCGGTACGGCATGCGGCGAAGGCGGCGAGACGTGGAGCCTGTTCGTTCGGAATTGCTTCGAACGCTTTTTTACTGTTGTTCTGCTCATGTGATATTGTGCTAAATTTCTATAAAGTCAGGGCCGTACGTGGAATCATAGGGCGTGCAGCGGAGCCGATGCGCTTTAAGATTACCCAAGGTGCTGTGTATTGACGATGAAGTGAAGCGCGACAAAGGGCGGGCTTGGCGAGCACAAGAATGCGTTGTCGATCTGGATCAGGTCCCGCGCACGGTACTGCTTTACCTACAGTTTTCTTGAGATGGAAATTCCGAGATTGGCTGTATGTGCCTCCGTAAGCAACGAGTAAGCCAACAATTTCTTCAAGAATGTTCAGGAAATGCCTTTAAGCGGCATCGTCGGTCACCGTGTCGGAAATATGGGGATGAACGCTTCCGCCGGAGTCTCATGGCTATCAAAATGATCAATGGTGGGGAAAATTGACATCCACGGTTCTCTCTGCGCACACGTCGGTTTTGCTGCGCTCCCAGACACTAATGTTTGAGCCCGAAGATGTATCTGAGGAAGAAACGTTCAATTGCGCAATGCGCAGGAGTTCATACGAGGGAGGCAACGATTTGCGTGTGAAGCCCATCTACAACGCTAAGTGCCCGCGCAGCTACAGAATTTAGGAGGGTCCTGTCCTCCTCTTCAGATTAGCGTGTAGTGGTATAGTACCGGCCTACTTGGCGGTGTCCACCACTCTGAGACAGAACTTCTCTCGTTCTATAGGGTGGCAGAGAAAAAGCGAGGGAGTTTGATCACTTGCCAGGGCTGGGCGTCGAGCGCACTGCCGCGACAAAGTAGGAAAACAAAGCACGGGAAGATAAACGAGCTCGATAAGGACACTTCGGATATTCGAGGAGCGCGTAGATGCGCGAATGATGGCATTTGCTCGCCGGGTGGGCGAGGCGGCGACCAACGAGTTGTAAGTCTGGTACTCTTGCGGGCTCCCTTTGGAAGGAGGAGAGTAGTGGCGGGGTTGCAGACGGTTCTGTACGCCGGGAGTAGCCCTCTGGTGCGTACTTATCGGGAGCGTCACAAATCGGAAAGAGAGCGTAAGAAGGGAAAGCGATCTTCGCCATTTGTCGAGGTAGCTTGACTGCACTCTTGCGAGAAGACGTGACGACATTTCCATTGCCTGCACGCCGGGGATAACTCGGCAATGCGTGTAAATGTGGCTTGGTGACATCGGAAAGAAGGAAATGGGAACGAAGGAAACCTGCGCTAAGTGTTGAAGTAGCCTTATTAGACTTCCGCACGAAGAATATCTCAGGCCCATTTCAGTGCTTCGTATCAGACGCCGGGCACTACGAATCCCCAGCTTACTTGAGAAATACCGTATCATAAGTAAGACAACCCAGAATAACCCCTTCCAGGAGTAATCTTTAGTACTCACAGCACCCGTCTCTGCGGTACTTCTGACGGACATTATTGCAGCCCGATTTGCTCCTGTTTCAGGGCAGTATGACGATGAAGTCAGCGGCGCCGCCATCTGCCGTGATTCTGTGGGCCCCGTCGCGATCGGCGTTTATTGCTCCAGGGCCGCCGCCGCCGCCGCTGCCGCCGCCGCCATTGTCCCAGTGCCTCCGCAGAGTGCCCTGATTACGCCGACGGCACCGCCGCCGCCTTTAATGCTCCTGAACCGCCGCTTTCGGCCTCCATTGCTAGGGGTTGCGTTATGCAGAGGAGCCATCGCCGCAATAATCTCCATCGCAGTTATTCGCGCGTGCATTGTGCATATCGATGCTTCGGCTTGGAGAGTACACTTGTTCGATTAGATTCTGTGAAACGACGTAGATGGCATTCATTGCATGTGCTGAGGACACGCTCAGCGATCCCCGTAATGTCCGTGCTTGGCAATATTTAATGCACAACTTTCGCAGACAGGACCCGCCCCTTCCTGCTCCACCGGCTCTTGTCAGATAAATAGAGGACGTCATCACAGTGAACGAATATTTCTTTTCAATTTCTTTGACGTTGTAAAGTGTATCTCTGGTCCGGAACATAACCTGGCATGGTGTAGCTAACACACCACAGGCCAGGGCGCTGTGTACAGTAGCCCGTATGGAGGAAAAATTAAAATAAAAATCTTCCGCCGGAAATTGCCGAGAAATATCATTTTAACAATCTGTTTAAAACATTCTTTTGTTTAGAATGAGCAATTTTTACGTTGTTTCTTTTTGTTTATGCTTTACTCTCAGAGGAGAGAAATGCAGCCATTCAACATAAATATTTCAAGATGAAGATGTTATGACAAGTTTCTCTCCAAATGGCTGCAAGTCAGAGAAACAGCACTTTTGATTCATAGTGCAGGATGAGCCTGCTGATGCGTTTTGCGATCCGGTAGAAATAGATTTTGTGAGAGAACCCTTAGCCGACGGCCAAGGTAGGGTTACTGGACTTGCGCACCAACGCGAACCTGAGGTTGCTTTCCACATTGCGCTATACGCGGCGCTAGGTGTCGGCGTTATGGCGCTAACTAGTGTATTGGAGTTTGGTATTTCTATTAAATTGCGAAATTTTCACTAACGACAATTATGCGGAGCCAAGCGCACAGATTCGCAACGTGGTTAGTCGGTGTCATACCGCTCGCCGTCAAAGGCGACCAAATAGTTATACCACCACGCAGTGCAGTCTCCTCCTCAAGTTCATGAAGTTCAAATTTACATTCAGTTCCATAAAACAAAAGTGGAAGTCTCTGTTTTCTTTCTAAATTGCACACGAAAATAAAGTTTTCGAAAACCAAGGCTCTCAAAGTTAACGATCTGAGTGCGGACTCGCATCAAACAAGCTCATTGAATCTAGTACAAGAAAACGGATCGATCCAGTTCATACTTTTGACGCGAAATCGGATTCTTACGCCCAAGCCATTGACATTCCTATACTTCTGCTGATCTGGGAAGCGCTGCGGGCAAAGATAGCAGTGGAATCAAAATCAAACATTAAATCATAATTACATTTTGATCCTTTTTTTCATAACATATTATTGCAGCAAACGCCCAGACGTTTGCTGCAATTATGACTCTATCGGAAACGAAGACATCACAAACAGCTTCTATTAATTTTGCTTTTTATGGTTTTGCATTGAAGTTTCGTATACTGGCAAAGTGCAAGTTGAAATATCATGCATATTTTCAATACGAATTGAACCATTACTTTTCAAGGCAAACAATTTTCTTGATCTTTGCCTTCCCGATGATATAATATGAATACGCGTGCGGTGGTCCGCTCTTCGCTAGCGTAAGATGTATGATAAAAATAAGTGCCGTGTGGTCCGCTTCGTTTTGGAAAAATATATAACATGAATTCGCGTGCGGTGGTCCACTCCTCGTTTCGGAAACATACATGATACGAATTCGCTTAGGTGGTCCGCTCTTTGATTCCGAAAGACGTATGATATGAATAGGCGTGCTGTGGTCGAGTCTTCGTTTCCGAATTATTTATACTAGGAATACGTGTGCGGTGGTCCGCTCTTTTTTTGCGACAAAAATACACCTATGCTTCCGCCATACATGGAGAAGAGTATTATTTATTTCAGTAGAAACAAATAATTCGAAGGAATAATTTATTCGTGTCCAGTTGTCGACTCCATATTCAAATAATAGTTCATGAGTATATTCGGTGATAATGCACCACGAGGGGCTCGGGAAAAGGTTCGTCCTGGTCCATCCCCAGTCTAGCTGATGACAGTTAATTGTTTTGCTCGAAAGGGACATAGATATTGTACGTGAGCGGATCGAGCATCGGTTTAAATCGATGAAACGTGTTCAACGACACGCCGCACAATGCTGCTGCCGTGGTAGCAGGTGGTGCGATACGCGTTCTACACTCGAGTTCACGGAGCAGAAAATGAGTGGAAGTTCAAATGAGAGACAATGCGCAAGCAAAACGGGACAGGGTATTATCATCTGACGCCTCATGTAAGAGAAAGCTACTCGGCGTCTAACTACTGATTCCGATACCTCTAGAAATAGAAGCAGTACCACTGCTTCGATTTTTTGTCAAGAAAGCAGTGAACATCTACGGCTGGATTGACCTTGTCGGACAGGGAATACTGCCGTTTTCCATTGTGGAGAATGAGATCAATAGAAAAAATATTCGGTATGAACCGATTGGGAAACGTACCCTGCGCAAATACAAGGAAATTAGACAATTCATGTCGAGAAAAAAATACAAGAGCAGTTACACTCTTGTTTCGCTATCAGTTTCGGTGTTTGGTATACTGGAGATGATTCGTGTCGTATCCTGCCAATACTTCTGATTGATTTCATCTAGCTCCATTGGGCTTTCCGCGTTTTGAAGATTAGCTAAGCCAAGCCGCAAAGCATCATTTCACGTATGCCGAGTTTTGGCGTGTTTGAAAAGCCTACAGCAACGTTGTGGCACAAATAGAGATAACTGTGCCTGCAACAGAGCATTCGCAACCTTATTGGGATGGCCTTTTATTGTCTGTGCCAGCAGCGGAAAAGATATCATAGAAGAATCAGCTCCAGTGATTAACAGAATTCATCAACGCATGAGGAAACTAAGAACTCCGATACCTGTTGCTATTCTAAGACGACACGGTGACTTGCGCGCCCAGTGTAACAATGCTACTAGGTGCTTGTCAACTGTTGCAATGCTGAACCGGTATAAAAAAATCAAAATGTATGTGACTGAACCGGATATTGAGGAGATTTCGGATGGGATACGAAGTGTCCGTGATAACCAACAGGTTGATCAACTTTGCCTTCAGTTGAAGGACTTTGACAGTGTTACAGAGGCTTTTTAGAAAAGTAACTTCACCTGTTCAGAAGTGAGCGCACTCTTTTACGGTATGATATGAACATACCTTTGCACCAAGGCCCGCTTTCCCTAAACGCAACCATCGTGCAAAGTCCTGTTTTTGAATCAGGTGTAGTTAAACTTCAGGAGGGCAGGTGGACCGAGCTGACCCTATGAGAAAATACTGCAGTGTCGTGTTTACGAAATTCTATGGAGTCCGCTCGTGCTGAGACCACTGATGAAGGGCTGTTTTTTGCTGAGGGCATTTGGAAACGACATCGTGTCGAAAAGAGAAAAGGTACTTGCAATGCCTCCCGGTTTCTTTTTCCGAATTCAAATGTCTGTGAGCGCCCGTTCTCGTAATCAGGATGCGCTCTTTCCGATACTCAATGACGAATTGCTCCAAAGAACTTTCACCAGCAGATTTTCCTTTACGCAAACAGAAGCATGTGGGATACAGCCAATTCGAGTACACTTCTAGATTGAGTTTTTGTTTCTGAGTCATCTTAAACTTGTGGGAAACAGCTTAATCGTATTCTCGAATATAATCGAAGAAATACCGATAATTCTGTTAAATAATATATTCGTAGGATCTTTTCAAGCAAATTATTTATCGTACCTCTGACGATTTCACGAATAATTTATTTACGTGATTCTTTCTTTTATTTATTTATTTAGATTCTCAGCGGTTCAATGCTTATTTCTCGAATGAATTACACTTCATTTATAGCTTCCGCTCTTCGTTTGCTATATAACTTTGGTAGGCGAAAATCTACTCGTCTGAGAAAGATGTGCGATATGAACAATCGGACGAGTTTCAATCTGAAAAGAGAGCGTGCCCTCAGGTATCTGGGGGAGTATTGACTTGCTCTAATCTAAACATGGAGTAATACAATAAAGCACTGCTCTCGACAAATGGAAAAAGATATTGTTCTTGTAGTTATTGCGATAATTCTTTTCAATAATTTATTTTGCGGCCACCACCATGCATGGTATTTGTCTGTAAGTTCATGATTTCCAATCGTTGGAACCAAAGTTAGTCCGATGTTCCCAACTTGGGAATCTTGGCCTTGGAACATAAATAAACTCCAATGTAAATGTCCCTAACAATATAAGATATAAACAAAATAATCTAGAATTGGAGCAAGGAACACGGATTATTTATCCAGAAAAATTTTTGTCTGTCTGCCTCGGTAGAAATATTCATTGCTTTTGAACTGAAACGACCAAGAATTCACTTTTTCTCTACTGTCTAACTGGTTTTAGGTTGTTTCCAGGAAATCACGTAAATATAAAGGGAATTATTCCAATGGTCTGCGCTGTTTTCTAAACCCTCTTGGGGTTACGCAGTTATTACGCTTTTAAATGTACGATATGAATGTGCGTGCGGATGTCCGCTCTTCGGTTCAAAAGGTACATAGTACTCTACGAGAGGACGGTAAAACGTTTGAGGACAAAACGTTTTTGGGGTCATGTGCTCGTGACGACACTGCCATAGCTTGCGGCACTAGAGCATATAGCTTCATTCACTGGAGCTTGGGTTACAGAACGTATGGGAAGAGTAACTATCAAAAACGTCAGATGGACTCAATTACTTCCTCCCTTTTCAATGCATCTGGAAATGTTAGGCATAGAGGGCATAGTTCATTAGCCTTCTCAAAACTGCTCGTTTTACCCTCTCCTTTTACTCTCTTGATCGAACGCGAATGCGCGATGTGTTTTGCGATAAGCGTTTGCGACTAGATTCTATGCCTTGCAACGAAGTCGAACGATTTATGTGCCAAGGCAGTTGTTTTCCCATCTTGCTTGGCATATAGTGCCCGTTCAGCTCTTAGTTCTTAGCGAAGACTTCCAGACATCGCGGAAAAATATGTCTTTTTGGAACCGTTTGACATTCTTTGCTGCAGACTTGAAGTCAAAATGCGTGGAGACGAAAAGGTTGGGGCCGGAGTTGCGCAGTCTGGATTAGTCATGGACAATATTTCCTCTCAGTTCTTCAGGTTTGAAATGATCTTGAACGCCTTGGAGACTTTCCCGCTTCTATACCCTTATGAACGTTTTCACCGCGATAATAGACTTCTGCAATTTTTCTCTCGCGCCGCCCATTCAGGATTAGAGCCCTCAGCTGTAACCCTCGCTGCCGCTTCTACCTCTCAAATTTTCTCCATAAATCAACCATCACAGGGCCGCGTGTTGCACTGCTCTCGGTATCCTTGTCAGCATCGTCACTATTCCCCGAAGCCTCGTTATTGAATATGGACAGGGCCTTTTCACGCGTGCTCCTCTTTTCACTGTCTCTCATCTATGAGAGTCTTCGCTGGCGCCATTTCAACGTCATCTTCGGGCTTTATTTCCCATACACTGCTTTCATCTTCAGACGAATCCTGTGAAACTGCGATATCACACTCAGCAAAAGGCTTATCGACATCAGGCCGCTTTTGCAGATTTTTCTGCGTCACGGTTGTTCCGGCTTTTTTCCAGACTACTGTCTTCTTGCTACGCCTGCGTTTGCTTCAGGACAAGAGGGATCATCAAAAAACTCATAATGCTAGATCTTGGACTGAAATTGGGCGGATTTCTGACGTAGACGTTTGTCAACTCTCTGTTGTTGCGGCAATAAGCTCATGTCTGCTCCTTGTCGCACTAATGCCGTGCTTTCTCATTTCGTGCGATGACCAGTAATCGCCTCGGAGAGAATGGCGGCCGTCGGCAGACCACGCGGGGGAGGCGGATTGCTTTACAGTATTTGTTGTCCATATTTCATACTGGAGAGGCGGAACACTGCATTATTATTTGCTGTTCATGTATCACACTGGGGATCAGATCAATGCATGATAATTTGTTGTTCATGAATCATAAAGGGGAGGCGGAGTACTCTACTTGATGTCCGTGTGTAATAGAGGGGAGGCGGAGCAAAAAATGATTATTTTTTGTTCGCGCATCATACGGGTGTCGGAATACATTCTTGGTTTTTCATGTGTAATACTTAGGAGGCGAAACGGGTTTCTGCACATTTTGCATTACACTCAGGAGGCGAATAACTGTTGTGTCTACGCAAGTACTTCACTTTTTGCCTTTGTACACAATATCATAATTGGTGCCAGTATTTGAACAGCATATCCGGAGGTGGCCCGATTTGTTGTTGCGGCAAGCCTTGAAGAAGAACAAAGCCGGCCGAACGGATGTAGATGAAGACATTATTGAGTCGTACTTAAAGACAGCTCGCTATCTTGGTTAATAGGTGAAGTTTCGCATGGTCGACTGTTGCACGCGCGGGATGGTGCGGTGTGACGAGTCGTCCGCGCGACGCGTGCAGTGGAGATCGACGACCTAGCGGAAAGGACGGTAGTGATTTACTCTTGTGGTTGTCGTCTGGCCGAGCCCGCTAGTCGGACTGGCAGGCGCGGCTTAATTAGGCTACGGCGAGGAAACCAGGGGCGATAAAAGGAAGGGGGAATGTGAGGCGCTGGTAGCGTGGCTGCGGGATTAAATAGCCATGGCATGGCTTAGTGTGAGGGGTGAATGCCGCGAAAGCGCGGAGCTGCACCAGCACTCCATGAAAAGGGGGATGTCTCCCAACAGTGCAAACACTGTCATTGCTTTCTCAAATCGCCCAGACAAGGTACAAGATATTTCTATGAAAGGGATCTGGATCTAAGATTGGATCTAGATTAGATCAAAAATATATCAACTATAGGTGCCACTACGTTTGGAGAATAATCCATTGATTGATTGGGTGTGTGAGTTTTCCAGTTCTCATGAGTTCAAGAACCACAGTAGTGTCAGCGTTTGTCTTTTTAAAAACGTTTGCTAAGTTGAATTAAGATGCTACATGGGCAAAATTACTGAGATCCCGGTTCGTATAAGCTCAACCGATTGCCGCAATATCAGTCAGCAGGCGTTTATCAGATACAGTACTGAGCTTTTTGATAGTGTCGAAAAGACATTCTAAGTCATTGAAGACAACAGATGACTCTTTGCGTTGAAGTATATTCGACAAGTCGTGAGATAATCCGAGTACAAAGTCAAAGCTGCGGGAAAA
>JADWZK010183687.1_pt1 | contig 11648 bp, 9 predicted proteins | sample 8957641 | NCBI WGS metagenome assembly JADWZK01 (sample SAMN16576796, study PRJNA672827) | algae metagenome | host: rhodolith | place: South Korea: Udo, Jeju | collected 2014-09-18 | reverse complement strand
GGATCAGGGTGCTTTCAGAAAAATGTTGCGCCAAGCATCCTGAAGTATCTGAAAATCTGCCAAATAATTTCCTTTTTATGCCAATATGCGTCATCTCGTCAATTCCATACTTGTGGTTCTCGACAGTACTGTAATTGTTGCAGCAGCTCTGGCTGTATTTGTTTTCATCACAATTTTTAATTATATTACATATTGTGCATTTATTTCTATGTAATAGGATATTTTTGTGTGAATTATCTAACATCTCGTAAAATAATCCTAACCTCGTTCTAAATACTTGATCTTTCTGGACCGGTGTTTCTAGACTACCAATGGCTTACCAATACATACCAGGCACCGTCTCATGTGGTCCTTGAGGGCTTCTGTGCCCTATAATCTTGAATCTGACAGCGCCGGCTTTACTCAAGGGTCTGCGAATTGTGAACACGTGGAATCATCAGCCTCTGCGCCATACAACAATTTTCTGTTTCTATTTTACTAATTACCCGTATCCGTTTCTCGTCATTTCATTTTTCAGTTTTCAGTTTTTGATCTGTTATTTCATCTGTTTGACGTTTGAGATAGATTTTATTCGTATTCAATGGAGGGTCTCCCTTGTCCCGTTTTGTTGCCGGCAATAAGGGTTTTTCTTCAGTCGCGTTTGCATTTTTTTGGCTGCTTTTCTTTTTGTCCTTTTTCATTTCGTTTCCCGCACTCCCGTTTTGGCGATTATTTAGACTGCTTCGTCTTTAACAGCCTTTGCCGTCTTTTTTTTCCGCGCACAATTTCTGCTCTTTTCTCGCTTTTGTATTTTGGACTGCTTTTTGCTTCATGCCCCTTTTGTTTTGTTGCTCGTAAGCAGTTCCTGTTTGTTTGCTGTTTATGTATTGGACTTCTGCTTCTCATTTTTCTTGTTTCTTTCTGTTCCCAGCAAGCACTTTCTTGTTTTCTCGCTTTTCTTTTGTGTGAATCCTGTTGCTCGTAGGTACCATTTTCTTATTTCATTTGCGTTTTGTGCGCTTTTGCGTTGAGTTCTTTTTTTCTGCTTTAAGGGTAAAGTGGAGACTTTTTCGATTATAAATATGGAACAGTTTGAGAACAGACCTCGAGTTTCGGTATGAAATTGGAAAATACCATTTGCTTATGAAATGAGCAGGAACCGTCGGGTTAAAGCATATTACTAATGTTGTGTTTTCTTCTCTAGTTAATCTTGAAAATCGAATTAGAAGACTGAAAGGTTTTTCGACAGTCTGAAGGATTCATACGCGTTTCTGCTTTTGTACTATATAAGCTTGATATCAATGCGGCATATATCCAGCAATTTTTTGTCGCCTGGAATATCAACAACAATTTAACATTTCCGCGTCATGCGCAGCATTCAAAGGGAATCTTTCACCTAGTTGAAATAGATTCGGAAAATTATTGAAGACATATTTGAATATTGTGAAAGACTGTTTATGATTATTCACTTGGTATCGGAGAAACGGAGGAAAGAGCATATAAAATGCGTTTATGTGTTCGCATTTGGTCCGGCGGAGACGTTTGTCCGTTGGTTTACCTGAACTAGCAGTTTAAAAATTAGGCATCATTTTTGCAGTTTTCTAGTGTTCAAGAGCTTTGATGATTTCGCTCAACTAATTCTTTCTTAATTACTCCGGAATAGGTTCTCAGAATCTGAAATCAAGCAGCGTTTGTTCGCATAATGCATCAAGGTGTTCTCATTCTAATAATACGAACCGACGAAGAAACAGACAATTCAAAGTCGTCACTCCGGATGCTACAAATAGAGCACAGTGTTTCGTTTTCCAAGCTCGTTTAACGTGCATGAGACTTCTGCTTTGCATGCTATAGTTAAAGCTTATGGATTTTCGCCGCTATAGGAAGAGCTAACGGTATATGTGTTAATTTAACGGTGGATTTTCTATTTCGAAGACACGTTATCTGCATATTGCGAGAGAAAGGCAGTATAGGCAACGTACTATCTCTATAGCTTTCGTGAATAACGGGAAATCTATTTGTAAATCGTGTTGTGAAAACTGAGATAGAAAAAATTCCATCGGGGTTCGAAGTAAGTCTAATAGGGCAAACCTGGCATGTTTCTTGTGAATCTGATTGCCAGTCCCAATTTTCGAGCAAAAGTCTGCGTAATGTGACGAGAAAAGGCAGGAAGAACATGTAAAAATGGAGATACTCTATCTAGCTTATGGTTTCCAAGGATCAAATGAGCTCTCGCTTCGATTTAGTTGGTTTTTCGCCCCTATTTGCTGCACTGAAAGCGCCTGGGAGCAAAATCGGGGCATATTTTCTTTCAACTGCATTAAAGCGCTAGTTGATGATTAGTCAATGGACAAAATGCCTTCTGTTGCTGTTTATTTGGCAAGAAAAGAGCAATATTACATTCCTTTCTTCTTGGAATTTCGCTAGTTCTTCGTGTATAGAAGAAACCAGGTTATGTGCGACAAAGAATCATTTGTTAGCTGCTTCGAAGTCATTACATGTATGATTACCTGCTCTAAGTCCACTGAAAGAATTCTATACTCAGGATATTTCGAATGACGCTGTATTCTCTTAATTTCACAAAACTTTCAAACGGTCTTCACAAATGGGATACTGTAATCTGGTCTGCGCTTCTTTTTCTTGCACTCGATATCTTATTATTTTACTTTCACAGTTGTCAGATATTTTATTGTTATCAGATTTCTTATTGTTATAAAGAGCCAACTGTGGAGCTTCAAATATTAATTTTTCAAAGGGAGGGAGAACCTGAGTGAAGTATCTGGCTGGGATTAAATTAACTCGGCATTCTCCACTTTACGGCGTGCAAGATATCGACTCATCTTTGTCTAGGCTTTACGCTGATCAGTCACGCTTTGTTCATCCCATAAAAGCAAGTGTATATTTGACCATCGATTTATCCCTTCTGTTTCTATTCTCCAGAAATGTTTCCAAATTTTCAAGAACTTTGAGTGTACGGTTTCACCGTTGATCAGCACGGCTTGAATACCTGTTGGAGATGCAGCTGATATAGCACAAGGCTTGCTATGTGAGAAAATAAGGTATTTTACGGCTTTAGCAACTCTAGATTGTGCAGTGCCAGTGTCTCCGGAGATGTGCATTCGCAGTGGCTTGCCCAGATCTAGTTTCAGCATTCATGTCGTGCATGAATGTACCATGTATATGTGCCTGATATTGTAAACGCAGCATCTTTTCTTTCATTCAAAGAAACCTTCCGAGATATCTGATCCAGTGAACCGTTAGTAATGGCATAAGTTTCAATTTTTGCATGTTCTTATTTTGTGTATTGGTATTTCTTCTGTATTTATTTGACAGCTGTTTCGACAAGCTGAACGACTGTTTCCGCTATCATGGACCCATGTTTCAAACCGCAGAGGTATCCGTACCGTAATCCAAATCACTTTCAGCTGACAATATACCATGAAGAGACAATTAGAACTATCACTGCCCGAGGAAACCTGGTGTGTGTCGAGCGAGTTGGTATATGTACCGGCTCAAATAATTTATCTTGAGTCTATTAAATTACTTTCTTTTCTAAGGTATGCCCACCCCAGCTTCTGCTTTACCCAAACTCATTTTCATCAAAGAATCACTGAATGATTCATTGAACTGAGATCCGTCTGCATAGCATGCTTTCTCTGTACATGAGACAGAATGTTCAAATTCAGAACTTACTTAGAAGTGATTTGAGTAATGTTCATCTTCAGCGTCTGAGTATGTTCCCTCAACGCTGACTTGTGCTTCTCTCCCCGCATCACTCAGCTCTTTTGCTCTTCTTTTTCCAGAGAAGTATTCGTCAATTACATGACACTTCTCCGTATACTGGTAGAGTTTTTCGCTTTCGAGCTCTAGTGATCGCATGTATGGCGTTGAAAGTGGAACAGCGTCATCTTTCTTAAGAATTGTTAGCTAGCCATCTTCTTCGTCTATTTCACGTAGATGCTGACCGAAATGCAAATATTGGAAATTGTGAGAGCATAGAAGCATTTTACAGTGAAGCAAATACTGAACAGCAGTCACAGCACCGACATAATTCAAATTGGATCTTTCGTATGGCATAAACGCCTATGCGTCCGTACACTTGCTGAGTTTTTTCCTTTCTTCGCTGAATTCATTTCGTTTTTCGAAATGTTTTGTAATACATGAGAGTGCTAGAGCTTGTACCTTATAAATCGCGTTTTGAGTTTTCACGACGTATTTTAAATATAATAATTTTCGTGGGTTTAGCTAGTCAGGAATCTAGCGTCATGATTTCGTCAAACAGTGTGGAGCAGTGCATAAATAAAAAATTGTGTACGTCTTCGCCGCCAATAGTTCTTTCAGAGTATATTATGCCATCATCTGTTGTTTCTGGGCATTTCCGATACGTTCTTCGAGATTTAGAGGCGTATGCTCGTTCTCGCATGCCCACTAGTCTGAAAACAGCTGGGAGCATGCCTCCGACTGTGTTCTTCGTTGAGCATGAGAACCTTGGTTGTATACGATTTATGCGAAAGATTAAAATCATCTGCGCAATCACTGCGAGGCATACCTGGAAGTAGCAATATCGCCGCTCGCCGTGCGATATGTTCCCCGCCTTCAAATGAGAAAATGTACTATGGTTTTCTGATGCAGTTTTTAAAACTTGAATTCTCCGCGACACTGCATCTTTTATTAGTTTTCCTTCTCAGGTCACTTACAGAATAGCGCAGGACTTCATTTTCGCCAGATATTGAGCCGCATTTCTGCATTCAGAAGTACATACGGGGTCGAAGCTCCTACCGCGATTAAAATATGCGGTTTTTCAAATATCTATGGCCTCCAGAGGATTTTCACCATCACAACGAGAACTAATAATATCTTCCTTGTTTAGTGCACTGCAAGATATAAGAGAACTGATATATTTGAGTATACGATCTTTACATTTATCATACTGAACCATCACTTTTGCAATTTTATTTGCGTCTCGAGGAAATCCAGCGAAAACGCAATCATCTGAACATGCGAAGTTCCTTTGCATGGCTTTCGATACTTCTGACAAACGCTTACGATATTCTAAAAATACTTCAGTTTTCTTTTAGTAGCTCCTATTTTATTTAGAAACCAATAATGGGCTCAATAGGAATTTCTAAATTATTGGTGAAAATGGATAACATGCAACAGGGTCCTTTCACGCTGTTTTTATACTGGCAGCATTCGACAGAATGTCGTTGAAGACCACATTGCGTAGATTCTCTTTGCAAATTATCGCCAGAAAAATAGGCCACTGTTGCATTCTGTGTTTGATTTTTGCGCTGCTGTTATAAAAGTTGCTGCACTATGAACGTTCGCGGCCCTGTTGCATGCTCTTCTTTTATAAGTTGTTTTCTTCATTAATGCGAGCATCCCTAAGGCTGCTTCTGCTTTCCGCGAAATTAATTTAGCAGGTTCTCCTCCAGGTGTTCTTTCTAACCTTCATCTGTTCCAGTAGAGCATATGTTCTCTTAGCGCTAGATCCAGCTGTTCTGCAAGTTCACACGTACTTAAGTTATTGCTTTTGGGTTCAGTTTAGGAAAACGAAATATGAAAACGGCACGAATTCGTCATAGGATATTGTAAATCGCCTAGAGCCAATTTTTAAAATGTGACTTGAAAACAATTTGGCGTAATCACCCTTTCGAAAAAATCTGAATCGCGTTTACATTGTCGGTAATAACGATCTAATTTTCGTGCAAGATCTTCAAGCTGCTGATAGTTAGGGAATGGTCGATTCCGAGTAAAGTTCCTTTGAAAATTAAAACTTTTAAGTGGAAGCACTCTTTCAGAACATCAAAAAATATATATATTAATTTTTTGGATCAAAGTCTAGACGCAGGTCTTAAAGCACACTTTGCCTGGTTCATGGTTCTGCAAACCTGTGCCTAAAATGCTTCACTGCGCCAAAACATACTGCCTCTGCACGTTTTTTTACAGAATATAGTTAGAAAGAACTTAGTGGAGTTCAGTACTGCAAATTCAACGTATATGCATTACAGCAATAGGGTTTTGGTTCCATAATGCACTTTGTTTAGGGCACAATGTTCAAAATTTGAATGCAATGTGAGGACAGGGAGTCATTGTGAAGGCAGAATAACAAGCTTGAGAATATGGACAGATGTTTTCGTAAAGCATCTCATCTTCTTCAATTAGACCTTTGAAATTATTGTCTGGACGTAGAGTTGCACCATTTGCAAGAAGAGATGGAATGGGGCTGTCTGCAGGACATTCTTCATGCGGGGTAGAAGGGGCTACGGTCGTGCATAACAAAGCTCAAAAATAAATCCCCTCGAGTCAGGGGCTATATCAGTCTAAGAACTACTTTTTAGGGGCCCGTGATGTGTTTTCATCACAGAGGACTTCCTTGACGAAACATGTTTCCTCTGCGTCCACGATTAACGTAGTGAGTGCCTTTTTACACCTTTCAAATCAAGTGGCCCTAGCAGATCTGCTGCTGGAATTGGCTCATGTGCTGTCAATAAAGATGCCGTTGCAACAAATAGCGATATCATCGCAGCGGCTGCAAATAATTCATGTGCTCTCTGATTTCCTGTCGTCAGCCTTGCGTTCATTCCGGATACTGAGATTATGACTCCTAAAAGCTGTGACAGTCCCTCTACGGTTGCTCTCTCGGTCCTCCCATTATTCAAGCCGCCGTTCTTATATATTGAAGAAAATGAACTCCCGACTAAAACCTGAAACGTTCTGCAAGTCTTTTTTCAACGTCATATCTGAAATGGGAGCATCTGAGCTGTCTCAATGGAGTCAAAATTCCACATTGAAGCCTTCTTTGGCTCTCCAATCAATATTCTTAATATTTCTCTGTAGATCTTGCAACGCCGTACTTCTATTCGAATGATACAAGGCCTAAGATCGCCGCGTCGGTTTTTGCAGACATAAAGTAGGAATTTATGTGAGATTAAATTGAGGCTGCGATGGTCTAATACAAATCGAGAAAATCGCAAAATGGAAAAACAGTTTTTAATATAGCCTAAATTAAACATATGTTCCAATCAAAATATCTTTCGATAAGCTATGGAATTTAGAAATTCGGCCATGATCATTTTTACTTGCAGTTGGCGAGGTTCGCTTCGACTGCGGAGGCGGCAACGCTGTGCATCTAAAAAAATGATGGAAAAGGATTTGGGTAAAGCTTGAAGAACATACAAGTGGCTGAAAACATCATCGGGAAGAATGCCGGCGTCGATCAGAATGCAGAACTCTTGCGGTCATAAACGCAGCTCCGATAATAGTCATTTTTCCGCAGTATCAGACATGTATGGACTACAGATGGCTCGGTGCGGCTAAGCAATCCACACGTGGCGATCGGAGCACACTGTGACAATAGAGCGTAAATGTCTGGACAGCCGTGCACGCCATCTCAACCGTTCAGCTAAAGAGGCGCGGAGGACAAGGCAGGAAGAGGGTGAGCTCCTACGATCCACCACAGAAAAGGCTGAAGGCGTGCGCCGCATGAGGCATGCAGGCCATTTCATGAGGAACAGCCTGAGTAAAGCAGCGCTGTTCCCGGCAGTGAAAAGCGGCAGAGAGAATATAAGCCGATACCGATATTGTCACGTACTTTGCTCTTGGTTCCGAAAGAGGTAGCGAGTGATTTCCATTGCTAATTAAAGGGGAATCGTCAAGTCATATATCTCAACCTCCTCGACGAACTGCATTTCTTCTTCGTGGCCCTACCAGTTGCCTCTTTAAGTTGTTATTTCAAATTTCTGTACGATTGCGGATCATCGTCGCCTCGATTGCGGCCTACATATATGTGCCATTTGTGTGAGTTCAAGTCATAAAGGCGATCGTCCGATATTTGTCATACATATGCTATTTCCGCGTTTGATTTGATCTAATTGCTCCAATTATCTTTCCGTATACTATAACTTCTGGTCGCTGCCGAAACCCTTTGTTCCCGTACTCGGTTTCTGCGATCGTTTTAAATTTGGCCCGAATTGCTTCTTTACGAGCTATGGCTTCGAATGCGCCCGCCTCTCCTGGCGTTGGCAATCTTCCTGGTGCCACGGTTGCTCTTTTTCTGCCACCTTCTGTTTCAAAAACTGGAAAAGCCGGCAACGGCGGGTGCGAATAACACAAGTGATGCGCGATTAATCTACTTCTGGCAAGTTGAAAACGGAGATGCATGGTCACTCTCTTAGCGTTGGAATCTGTGCGGCGAAGAAGTCATTATTACAAATGGATGCGAAAAGAAGAAGTATCCTATTTTGTTTGACTCCGTTTACGATCTTCCTACTAAGCTTGGCGATATCATGAAAGGAATGATTCTGGCGTGGGATATGAACGAAATGCAACTTCTTGGCTCTTTAAGCACTCAAATTATTGCTTCGACTACTGCTGGATTAGGACAGGAATCTTCAAATGCTGTTTATCCTCTGACCGTTTCCGTTCCGGCGCCTGATTCAATTCATTCCACCTATACGAAGGAAGAAACTGGAAAACATGAGCTTAACACCGAAAAATACAGGATTATTCAAACCCTTCGTACCGTCTTGCGATGAACTGACTATTCTCGAGTACACAGTCCGCGAACTGAGCCAGAAGCACGTGGATCAGTATGTTAATATGTCTGTAGGCAGCTTTTACGTTATTCAGGGTAATATCACGATATGCTCGATCGGCGCGGAGTGCAATGAACTCCGCTTTGTTAGAACCGGAGACACGTTTTCGCAGCCTGCATTCGTTGTTGATAGCCAGCACAGGTTAACTGCACTGCTTAATCATCGCGCTCCAGCTGAGTACAAATTTAACATATCAGTCCAGATTTTATTCCGAAAAGACAACAGACTCTTGGGGCCTGCTGAACGACTGGATGTTGGCCGAGTGTTGAACGCCATGAGCTCTGTTACAAAGAAAACGTCCTTTGTCGACGATCTAAAAGCGATCATGATGTAGGCGAAGCTGGACATGGCCGGTAACGTCTGCCTTCGGAGAGAAAATGTCAATGAATCTTCGCTAGGAGACATTTTTTAGACGTTAAGCTCCTAAGAGAGAAAGGGAAGAAGGCGTATCGGACTTATGGCCGCGTTGCCATTGGACTCGCCGCATACGATGGATTCTACGAGAAGCTAAATTCTGCAAAAAACTCGGATCGTTTAGGAATTTCGCACATATACTACAGAGATGTACGAGGGCTGTTTGATCCGGTGAAACTTCTTCTCCTAGTTGAGACTGTTGATTCTTTCTTGCGAACGAGGCAGCACGTGGACGCAAAAAGCCAAGCAGCGTAGTAAACGGGTACTTTGAATCATTTCAAGGAGCGTTCTATCAAAAAGCTATTTCGTTTCTCCGAAAACTAGAAAGCAGCATGCCAGTTTTCCTGGCTCTGTGGTGAAAACATTTGAGCAGTTCTTGGACATCGAAGTTACGGTTCCATCTTCGACAAAGCCGATTACGATTCGCGAGCAGTTCGTCATCGTCGCAAAGTTCGCTTATCCGAAGACCAATGCAGATGGAAAGTGGCACAGAAAGCGTGTGCTACGTTCTGAGAAAATTGTTACAATGTTCCTTTCTGCGAAATATGAGGATATCAGGCAGATGTTACTCGCACACGGCCAGCTTCGCCGATTTCTCCTGCGCAAGAAGCCCTTCCACATCTGAGAAAGCAGCCTGGACGTCTGCCAAAATCAATGGGTGCAAGGGGTGTGAAGCGATTTGCAGAACAGGCTTTTGTAGTTGCAGCTGTTCGAAGAAGATCAGCCTCTACAAGTCCGTCACTGGGCCCCACTGAGTCATTTTCGGAAACTGGTACGACGCCTCCCACTTCGTCTGCACGACGAGTGCGTCAGGTCGTTTCTTCTACTCCTTCTGCACAGCCTTCTCGTCGAGTGCTCTATTCCGCGGATCGCGACTCTTCGTCGTCATCTGGCCCTCACCTTCGTCTGGAGGCTCAGAAGAGAGTTCTGGTTCTTCTTCTGCGTTGAAATCCCCCTCTAGACAGGCCGTAGTGCTTTCAACGGCACTAACTCCCCTCCGTGAGTCGGAATCTCCTTCGTCGACGGCCCACAGCTTTCAACAGCACAAGCCTCCCTCCCTGATTCGGGATCTATGTCGTCGCCGGCAACAGTGCCTTTAACAGCAGATTCTCCCGTTTCTGCCTACTCTTCCTCCGTGGATGATTATGTTGCGCAAGAAATGGAGAAAGTAATGAAAGATCATGATCTCTCCTAAGAAATGGTGAAGGTGACTAATCAGGAATTGCGGCTTCTCAATACTAGAAAGGACGGCGATCTTCTATTCGACGATCGAGTCAGAAAATGCTGTCGTATACCAAGCACCGTGGATAATTTATCATTGAAAACCCATTTTGAAGGCGCTTCTCGTATTGAGACCGCTTTAACATATCCGCCAAAAGGGATTCCAGATGCTAGTGAAGATCCTCTCATCTGAAATCTCTCAGAGTGTCTCAAGGTATAGGGGTTCAAAAAGCGTCACAGGACACATTTTGTCCTGACGTGCGCGGATGTTGCTGATATTATCCGTATTGTGTACCGACATGCAGCACGATCTTCGCTATGTGTTCCTAGCTTCGAGAGCGACCGTCCTTTGGATGGCATAAGTTCAATGGCGTCTCTCAGTCTTTTCGCAGATAAGAGAGTACAGCCAGATGAAAGAGGATGGACAATATTTGATGGTTTCGTCGAGGACAATCTTCTTCCAAAGAGGGCATTTCACAGACTGTTGCGGATCATGGTATCACGAGGTTTTTGAATTTCTGGGAGGACAACTTTCCAGGAGAGGATTTTATGCGAAAAGCGAAACTTGGGCGTCGCCAGGTTCTTGAATGGTATCCAATTACTAATTTTGGAGAGAGCGACGAGAGGGAAGATCTTAGTGGCAGAAGTAGATTCTCCACGACAAACTTTGACATGATGGAAGCCCTAGAGCTTAATCCGAATAAGCACCACATAGTTTCTCTTCGCCTTTTACTCGACGCCCGGCTCGGAGCCATTGCAGATTGAACGACTCGTTCCACTTCGAAACGCGCGCTCAAACGCAGCAGACTTCCAACCGAATACTGCTGGGACGCCCGGGACGTGCTGCGAGTACCAAACTATTTTATGATGGGGACTGGAAACAGCCCATTACCAATTTGGATATGTGACCGATCTTATTACATTCCTCGCCACTCGGAGGAGGAGAAGAAGAAGTTGATCTCCTTAAACATGCCTGAGAATGCATTCCTACCTCCACACTCTGTATTTTTTGCCGCGGAGACGTGTCTCACGCCGGAACAGGCCGGAGCGATGATCCCCATCAAGAAAACGACGCCGGTATCATACATTCTTTGGTCTCCAGGACGTGAAGCACCTTGATGCTATTTACCACGACATCTATTTACAATTTGGCCGGAATGAAGATACATCCGATGAAAACCGGAAATTGGAGAACGCCAAACGCTCAGTAGAATATTAAATTATTGCTTCGACGATTAATTGTGGACTCATCTGCTTTCGAAATATGTATGGAGACGAAAATGAATTAAATGAACATATTTGGTGCTCTGAGACAAATTCTGATGCGATCAATGTTTTAAAAACATTTTCCGAACTTTCTGTAAAGTGAACGGAAGGTCCAATGAAATTAGAATGTGGCTGGATGGAAAATCGTTCAAGGATCAAAATCAGTTCGAAATT
>JADWZK010044990.1_pt1 | contig 11670 bp, 6 predicted proteins | sample 8957641 | NCBI WGS metagenome assembly JADWZK01 (sample SAMN16576796, study PRJNA672827) | algae metagenome | host: rhodolith | place: South Korea: Udo, Jeju | collected 2014-09-18 | reverse complement strand
TTCACCTTTTATTACCGTTCTCCTTGTAGTGCTTGCCAATTTTATTTCTAATCGCGCTTGCATATTGTTGCACCGACGCTGCCTGTATTCGTCATTGGATGCTTGACTATAATCCCGGCTTCGATAGTCTTTTTTCTCATTAAGTTCTTTCTTCGCAATGAAATGGTTCCCACTTCCTTTCTCATGGACCAGATCTTCATCGTTATTGCAACGATTGCCAAGATCCTTGTGCTCGGAATCATTTGTCGTCTCACCTTTTCGAAGAGTATTGTCTTTCAATTTGCGCTCATGAAGAGTCCATATAATACCAATGGACTGTAGCGATTTTCCAAGCCCCATTGCGTCAGCAAGAATGGCGCCTTGAATGGTACTTTCTCCAAGCTCCGCCGCACCTTCCACGCACCTGTACAGGAACTTGACACCTTCATGCTGATGCGGACGCATTCGCTTAGCGAGATAAGGGTCAAGGACGACAGGTGTTGTCTTCTTACCATTGGCATTTGTATACGAGGCCATAAGAACAACTGAATTGGGCGTGTTCGGATCGTGCAGTGGGTCCATTTTAGATTTCGCCTTTCCCCATGACGATGCATTATCGGCACGAAGCGGCTTAAATTTGGATAGTACCATTGCGGGAGTCTTCTTGCGGCTTACGGAAGGAACCGGATCAGGCAAAGAATGTTGCAAAAAGAGTCGACCACTTAGGTAGGTATCTGGATCAACGGAGGCTTGCACTTCAAGCTCGAAGGTACCAATCTCAAGAGTGTTACCATCTCTAAGACCACCTAGAGGCTTTCCGAAGTTAGCATATGAAATCTTCTTGCCATCTTCGTCTTGCAGTTCCACTTTTCGGTCGTTCTTTAGAACAATGTATCCATCTTGGTAAGTCTTATGCTTCTTCTTAGACCGTTTCGTATACAAAACGGCGAAATATTCTGTTTCTTCATTCCTTGGAGACGGCTCCTGCACACATTTCGGCACTGTCGACTTGTTGTATGTCGATGAATTTGCATTGTTCTTCTTCAACATGTGCAAACGTTGCTGAGGCTGTGCGAGTAGCGGGCGACGTACAGGATTTGGACCAGAGCTCAATCCACCATGTAGCGAACGTCGAGGGGCAGACAGGCCGGAGCGGATGCGTGGCTTTAGGGGCGGTAATGGTTTACGTTCGCCGTCGCCTTCGGCAGGCACTGGGTTACGCCCACTCATCACTTGACATGCATTCCTCTGCGTCGTGCGGCACTGGCGCAGGAAGTATGCTACAGTCTTTCTGGACTTATCGAAAGGTATTAGAGATACAACTGAAGTGGAAAGAAAGGTAAACCGAAACGAAATGGAAATCGGATTGATGACTTCCCAATGCAACACAGATCCTGAAATGACACGTGTGCTGAAATGATGTGCTTCAGCAACATGAAAAATTGAAAAAAATAAGTGAAAAAGCAGATGTTTCAGTTTTTTCAAATCAACAGTATGGCCTCAAGTAGGAGCTTTGCCCCTCTGTCAATCTGCATGCATGCCTTTCCCATAATACCCATCGGTACTGCAGAAAATTTTAGCAAAATTGAAACAACAGATTTCGCGCCAAAAATAGAAACGTTCGAGCGAATCTTGGCACACACCCTATTTCAGGCTCTTGTTGGCGGGAGGCACCAAAACAAAAAACAAACAATCATGCATGCAACGCCAGCGAAGGGAATTTGCCGTTCCCTCCACCAAGACTGCCACGACCAAAGGTCATATTCCCCAGCCTTTGGTACTCACCGTCTTCAGCACCTCGAGCAATTCGGCTTCAGCATCGTCCATTTAGCAAGGACACACCATGAGGGGACTGTTGGACGACGGGTCACGGTCAGTGCTATTCCTTTTTGATGTCGCCGGGTGCTCAGTGCCACCGTCGATACGTGCAGGGCGCAACATTAAGTTTCGCCGTTCTGTGGCACGCGAATACACGACAATTCTCATGGCGGCAGCGGAGCGACTGCTCGCACACCTAGATGAGGCGCGACCGGAGACGTGCTTTGGTCGTATCGGCTCCTCGATTCCCGCGGAGCGAGCGCTGGCGGGGCGCCTCTTATGCCTTCTCGCCTATCTCTTTCAACAGTGTCTCCGGCATCATTCGACGATTGCCGTAGGGCTGTTCTTGCTGGCATGCAGAACGCTGCAAGTGAACTCAATGCCCCAACGGCTTCCGCCGAGGTCGTCTCCTCTGCAATCAACGACGGCGTTTCTGCAATTGCCCCAGGAGGTCTTAACGCGGGCTCCCCTGACTCATTCTTATTGGATTCAACAGATACAGATGCAACACCCACCCGCAAGGCGAAGGAAGAGCGCGACAAGATCGACAATGCCCCATTAATTGTCCTTTTTGCAAGCGCCCCGCAATCTCAGAAAGAAATAGGAATATTTTTCGATGAGCCCGGCGCACGTAGTGAGAAAGAATGTGCCAAAAAGAAGAACGAGAAGTCGCAGGCTGTCGTCCAGGCGAAGACGAACACGCCAACACAAAATCATCGCCCATTTGCACTTCAATTACAAGAAAACCTTCCACTGAGACATGCTCTGGAGAACGTGGCAAAGTCAAATGCGCAACTGCTTTGGGTTCATGCGTACAGTCGACGGTCTGAGGATATGTCGTGCTTTTCGTCTTCCCTCGTGGCCAAGTTCAAAATCTGGATATCTCGCAAACCGGGCGTTACTGCCTTTGTAGATCTTCATTCACTATTGATCGACCGAAATATTGCTCCGTTTTTTCCGCTCGCCCGTCGGCTTTCTCGACCGGCACAAGAAAAGAACGTTACGCTGGAATCGCAGGCGAGCGAAATCGAATGTGGCCGCAACTGGGTCCCGTTGGATATATATGTTACTCCTGGCATCTCGACAAACAAAGTTGATGCTCAGGATGGAAGTCAACGGTGTGCCAACGAGCGCGTACTCAGAACGGAAATCAGTGGTCTTTTCCCTAAGGATCAAGCTCCAAAACAGTACTTTGCGTACTGCAGTTCTTTGCTCCACGTCCCAGAACCCGGAAGCATACTGTTCAAACTTGGTGCATTCGATTCTCCTGCCGGTCTCGCGCGCCCACGAAGTGAGGGCAGCATTACCTCAGACGCAGGAGAAAAGGAAGATAATGCATCTGTGACCCCCGGGCAGTGGGTGAGTGCGTTTTCTGGACTCATGATATCGCTCTCCCATACCAAGGCTTTGCTTGTTGTTCGAATATATACGTCTGACCCAGAAGCCAGCAGCCAGCACGAACCCTTCAAAGCGATTCTCGTCCAGCCACTCACTCCTCTGTCTGCAATAGTGCGCAGTGTGGATCCAACTATACTGCGAGAACTCAAACTAGATTTGCTCGATGCGAATCATCCATCTATTGTTTCCATGGCCTCGAGCAAAAGAATATTTCCGGACCCATGTGCCCGAAACGGTCATTGCGTCGATTCAGTTGGAGAACCGATGGAATCTCTGAATGCCAGGTTTTTCGAATCACACTTGAGTAATACATCGTTAACTACCGAACTCGATGAAGATGAGAACTCAAATGACATTCAAGAAACCTTGCGATCCTCAGGTACTTCTCAATCTCCGCACAATATCTCCAGTTTGCTGGAAAATTTCAGCGGGTTGCCGAACAGTAAGCTTATTCAGAAGATTGGCTCGTCTCTGGAGAAATTTGAGGATGGCATGAACGACGCAAGGCATTGCACAGAATACTCACAAGGCGAACTTGGATGCGACAAAGCCATCATGGAGAAACTGCGAGCCAGTTTAGCAGTGAGAAAAACGCCGAATGTGCAGTGGGGAGAAAATGGATTGGTTGTTGCGAGTCGTTCCGCCGAGAGCTTGTCAAGCAGTCCCGCTAAAAGAATTGAAACCGAAGTTGGCGCTGACAATATCACAAAGATTACATCGTCGCGCGGACTTCAAAATCCAGATAATGGATGTTCTCTTACAGAAGTACAAGTCAGTGATCAAAAAACTGAAACACGCTCCATTCCATGTACTCCTCTTGTTGAGGGCGTAGGGTATCCTACTCTGCAAGCAGCGTCATTACTTCTTTCCATCGGACGATCTACATCGCCCTGCCCTCTCGAACAAATCCCACCCAGTACTATATTTCCTGTCATTGACAAGACTGATGATCTTGTACGGTCGCCAGCAACTTTCGCTTCCATCTCTGGGCAAATCGAAGATGAAATTCTTGCCTTGAAGTCTATAGACATGGATGATCTCGTCATGCAGTGTAACGTTGTCTTACGCAGCTTCGGGCGCATGGTACACCTTGGCAATCAGACAGCCTTCTCTTTCGTGAAAGAAGAGTCGTTCAAAAACCGCATCGTGAAGTTTTCAAAGATCCAGAAAAATATTCGCTCCAAAGAGAAGGCGAAATCAAACTCCTCGAACACTGAAAAACTGGATAGAGATCTTCTCATCAGTTGCCTCCGCGCTTATGAGCAGGCAATGCTCCGTGCGTTCAAGGAGGTTGTCGCCTTTGACGTTCACATCAAGGAAATCAAGTACGATGATGGAATTTTCTCAGACAAAACAGAGCGAATCCTGGAACGAGGGCTGAAACGCACAAGTAAGCTCCTTAACATCGTGCAAGTGCTCAGCGTTGCTCAAGACCTGCACAACAATGACGGCAATCCGTACGGTGAAATATTCGATAACTTCTTCACAAGTGTTCTTTCCAATTTTGGCGCAGGTGACTGTCATCTTGCTGCTCGTGCGGTTGCAAAGGCGTTGGCAGACGAATACGAAAAGCCATTGGAACTGCCGGAGTTGTCCTCAGTGCCATTTGTCTCCGAACCCGGCGAAGCTCTTGAGGGGTATTCAGTTGGCGGTACACGGTCAAGGGCAGAATTCAGCTCTCAGGACATATCCCAAGTGCCAGCACCGGCTCCAAAACGAACCCGTCCTCGCGATCATGGGCGTTCAGAAGGTGGACCTCGGAAACGACCTCGAACTAAAGACTTGAAGCGCGTGCTGGCTGACGCCACAGCGAGCAGATTGCAACAAGCAGTTCCAAGGAGAGAGTCTTCTCGTCTCACGCATGAAAAATGCATCCAAAGACCGCTACAGAGTAGAACGAAAGGTTCGACATCTAGCAAGCGTCGTAGTACTCTTCGCAGCTCGGACCCTCTATATGGATCCCATCTCGCCAGCAAGCGAAAGGAGTCGTTTGCAGAAATGATGAAACCACAGTTAGAAGAATGCATTGACGAAGACTATGTCCTTCCGCTCAAGTTCTACCCGAAAGATCACATGGGGTCTCAACCTGATTCTGTGGGCACTAATTACAACGAGGTGTGCGTACCCGAAACTCCCGAAAATGAATTGTAGTATATGCCAACTCAAAAAGTCATGAGTTCCTTCTTCGTTTACCTCACTTAGTTACACGCTGCGAATAAATATTATACTTCGGTACGAACCATACTTCTGTTCCATTGCATATCACTGTTTTTCATTAAAGATCAAAATATTTCGCTGTCGGTTTTGCATCCGCTTCGTTCGTCAAATCAGATAAGATGGACTTCACTGGACGATAATATCCGCCACCGAACAAGTTGTAATGATTCAGATAGTGGTAAAGCTGGTAAAGAGGTCTCCTCATTTCGTACCCCTTCGCTTTTGGAATCAGTTCATGATACGCATTCCAAAAATTCTTAGTAAATCCTGCACACCAACTCATGCCAAATTCCGCCTCATGATGCGCGTAATAAGAAGCAGGGTCAAAAATAACGACGTTACCATCACAACCAGACACATTGCCAGACCACAAATCGCCGTGAATCAAGCTGGGGCGTATATCGTCGCGAATGTCCTCGAAAAATATGTCAAGTCGCTGGCATAACTTATCCGTTAAATCCATAATTTCCGGATCACCTGTGAGTGCGGCTTGATGTCGCAGCCGGCGTTCGCGAAAAAATTCGACCCAGTCTGACATCCAACCATTCGGCTGTGGTGTCGAACCGATGGTGTTGTCCACATTGAAACCGAACTGGCCCGCCTGCGCCTCGGGGAGTACCGGCGGAGCGAGATGTAACTGAGCCATTGCCTGGCCAAGCTGCGACATCCCCCACACGAATTTCAGATTGAGCTTTTCCATCAATATAAAAGACGCGTCTACACTGTTCAGTTTCGCCGTGTGGAAAACTTCCGGGACGCGCACCGTTCCAGTACGGTGCAGCGCTCGCAGCGACGCCGCCTCGCCGACAAACATAGCCGGGTCCTCCCGGCTTACTTTCGCAAAATAAGTTTCCCCTTCTTCAGTGGTGAATGTTCGCATTGTCGCCCACCCTGAGGTGCCCACCTTCACGGCGGCTGTCACTTTTCCGAGCCCGAGATCATGGTTGATTATGGAGCTAATCTCATCCGACGCTGATGCTACCATCGCCCGCCCAGACGAAGTCCTGTGACGCCGCATGGAAACCCTCGGCTGTAGCGGATACCATTGATTTCGGGACAGGAGAGCTGAGGAAACAAACGCGGACTTCATGACAGAAGTCGGCTGACTGAAGTTGAGAACTTGGATTGGCAAATGAGATCTCCAGCACGAGATTTGTAAGAAGGTACATGGCACACGTGGCGTTATTTCGACTGGCACATTAAAATGATAGTCTTGTGCTTCGAAGGAAAACGGGAGATTTGGTCAAGGCGACGCCTCATCTCCCCGCAAGTCGAGGGGTCACCCCCGCGGTGACCGACCTGCATGCGGCCGTGGGGGGTTGCCAACTTTTGTTCCGAAATTTGTTTTTCCGTTTCGTTACCCTTGTGCCTCAGCCAATGATTGTTTCCGTCAACTGTTCGTGCGAAGAGGTTTTGTTCGCACAGTATTACGCAAAATCCATTTCATCTACCGCTAGGCCGATGCTGCCAGCCCAGAGGCCGCCCAGCTGGAGAATTGCTCCCTTGAAGACCAATTCGTCCCTGACTGGCACGCAAGAAGGTTTAGTCCCTCATCTGTTTTTCGATAAGAAAGGTTGGAGTTCATTCTATGGGATAAACTGCAAAGGGAGAAGTTGCAGGCTTCAAGAAGTGGACCGCAATAATTAGTTTTATATTTGAAAATAAGCTGAAATCGGCAAGACTATCGTGTCGTCCTATCTACGTACGCGATGATGGCGGGGATTGCGATGCGTTCTTCTCTTTGCCACTGGCGCCTGACTCGTTTCGTTCCGCATTCTCAGCCATAACATATTCACTATGGAATTGTCGAATCTTACTGAAGAATTCAAGGAATGCGCTCTGGTCTCCTGATTTTCTTTCAAAAGTCACAGCAGTCAACGTTGAATCTACGGCGTAGACTTCAACGATGGCAGTTAGGACAACCGCATTGCTCTTCAGGGAAACTCGCAGTCTCAACCTGTCCCCTTTCTTCTTCTCCTGACGTATCTCGCATCCGTTCTTTTCAAGAATCTCTGTAATGATCTCCTGGCATCTCGTGACCTCAACAAGAGAGTGAAAGTGGCTGGCCCGCCTGAGGGCGAGCGAAGGAATTCTTGGGGCTAGGAATCTCTTCGCAACCCGCGTCGTCGGCTTCAGCACACGGCTGAATGGCCTTGACTCTGGCAATGGAGGTCGGATTTGCGGTCCCGGAATCTTAATTTGGAACAAGTTCTGGGCGTTCAACTCCGCTTGTTCGTTTCCGTTTACAGAGCTCTTATTTGAACTAGAGCTATGACCCGCCTCAGAGCCGTAGCCTTGCCGCAACGGCCCACTCGCAATTCGTCGTGGGGATTTGTACACAGGTACCTCCACGCTGCTACTAGTCGACCTTCTCGATAGGTCATACGGCAGTGGGTCTCCATCACGCGAATGCCGCGACGGCATATCAGGGTACCGGAGTGATGACAGTACGGTTTGAGTGCTCGAGGTATGGATCAAACCGGGGGCCACTCCCGGAGGAGTCGATAAGAGTTCCGCGGTGCGCATATTTGCTGAACCAGAGTCCGTCCGCGGAACGATCGCGTCCTCGTCAAGGTTCACATCTTCTTCATTTCCGGACGGCCCAACGAAATCCGGTACAGACCGATCTCGACTACCAGCACCTGACCTGGACAAAAGCGTATTCCGGTACAATCGCAACTGCTTCTTGTCATAGTCTGTACCTGACAACTCTAGGTCATGGTCAGAAATGAGGCCTCTTCTTTCTACGAACTTACGCAGAGCATCAGCAGGCATGTCTTCGTGTGTCAGGAAATCTGCATCAGCCTCAAGTGTGTCGGTACCTGCTTTCGACATTTGAGAATGAAAAGATTCCTTCGGCTGCGCACCGAAGAGGGTCATTGGAGTGGCATCCATCGACCTCCATTTCCTTGACTTTTCGCGCCATGCCTGCGATGACAGTTCGACTGATGACCGTGCCATTACGAATGTTGTGGAACCATGCCGGGGTATGGACTTCATCGGTAAGAAGTTTTCCCGTGCAAGTTCTTCCCTCCAAACATTGTTCAGCTCATTGCTCTCTACGCCGAACTCTTCGTAATCTGGAATCATGTCATAGTCGCGCATCATTTTGCACCACAACAAGTTATCCTGATGTTCATAAGGCTTCCACTCATGACCAGTTCCGTCTCTCCCCATGCTCTTGCGTTCTTCTGGTCTTTGTGCATACACCACTGGAGCAGTTGCAAGCGGGGAAGGTGCCCGTACGGCTACCAGTCGCGGGGGTCGTCGCACGGGGACCGGACTGTCGCCGCGAACATTCGATTTTGACGACGCTGCCCACGCCCGCTGTGACCTCGGGCGAGACCTTTTAAATGTCTGCGGTATGAAGGGGCCTCCATAGGACATTGACCTTACCAGCTGTCCTCTGCCGTCCGCGTCAGCGATAGATTCCTCAAGTTCGAAGGCTTTCCCGTTCGCAGAGATATGTGGCTTCTCCGTTTCTTCGCGGAATTTGGCACCCACCATATTCCACAGATCGATTCTAAATCTTTCAGCCAAGCCTGCATCGTTCGCGCTATAGTTAGTCTCATCTTTTTTTGCGGTGCTCTCGCTTACCCAACTTGAACTGGCTGGCAAGTCATCCGCAGATCGAACGCGACGAATTGCTTTGCGGGTTTCCAACATTTCCGCGGCATCTGCTTTTTCATAGGCTTTTCCATCCCCGTCGTCATCTGTATAGCCGCCACCTATTTCAAGAGCGTTTTCCAGATCCGATCCATGGTCTTCGTCAGAGCTATGGCTGCCGTGTGATCCAAACTTGGACCGCATAGCCTCCGAGAGCACCCTTGTGAGCTGTTCGGGGATTGGCTTCCCATCTCTAAACCTCAAGTCCTTATCCTGTGCAACGCTGTCTCGTTCACGGCGAGATGCATGGTCACCGCGGGATGGCACAGACACCGGATTGCTACTGGCCCAGGAGTCACTGTCCAGATATCGCAATCCCGCTTCTCTCGAGTCTCGCACTAAACCCAAAGACAAACTGTCGGTGGACACACCGCGGTCAGGAGCTCCGGATTTCTTTGGCGCTCGCACCAAAGGAAATCCATCCTCTCCCTGAGTTATCTCAACTGCATGCTCAACAGCTTGCACATTGCAAAAAAGGTTTCGTTCTGATCCGGTAGGTTTGTATTGGTCGTACACCGCCAAGATCTCCTGAACGTTTTTTTGCCAGATGTCGGCGTCGTTTTGTCTCCCTGCAGAGTATTCTTCGCCAATCTCCGTTGTGGTAATGGGACCCAAGAACCAAGAATGTCTTGCGATGTCTTTCAAGGAGTATCGATCCCTTGGATTTTCTTTGAAAATGTGTTCCAGAAGATTAACAAGCTCTTCCGAGAAATGAGGAGGGTACTGAATGTCGCAACGGATAATTTTCTTGAAAATGACGTTGAGATCATCTGGGCCCACAGCTTCATTGTCGTCGAAAGGAAGGCCGCCGCCAACGAGGACATAAAGAATGACGCCGCAGGACCAAACATCGGTCTTGGCTCCCAAGTATCCCTCCGGTGGCATGGTAAGTATTTCTGGGGCAACATAATGCGGGGTGCCACACTGAGTGCGTAGGAGTTTCTCCTCGACAAGGGCCTTCCCAGGCATGGCCAAGAGGGTAGAGAGGCCAAAATCGGTAATTTTAAGGGTTTTGTCATTATCCAGCAGGAGGTTCTCAGGCTTAAGATCGCGATGGAAAACGCCGCGGGAATGGCAGTAGTCGAGTCCGCGGATGAGTTGTTGGAAGAAGAATCGAGCGTACGGTTCCGACATTCGGCCGAGACGTTCGACCTCGCTGAAGAGCTCGCCGCCCGTGATGAGATTCATGACGATGAAATCCTGGTGTCCGTGGAGAAGACAGTAACCAGTTTAACAACGTTGGGGTGGCGAAGACTTCGCATGATGGCGACCTCCTTGCGGACCTGTTTGGACAAAATCTTTTCGCGCGCTTTGCTCTTGTTAATGATTTTGACAGCGTACGGTGTGACGGTTTGGACGTCGAGGGCGAATCGAACGGTGCCAAAAGTGCCCTTGCCGATGACATTCATCAAGACGTACTTGTCAAGCATGGGATATTTTCGCCCTCGCAACCTCTTCTGCCGTCGTCGTTCATGGTCCATTTGTATCCTGGGCTGAGGCTGGGGAGAGACATGGGTACGTCGCGAAGAAGGTGTCATGATGAGGTCGAGGCCAGGCGGCAGGTGAAGGTGAGCGAGACGGAGGTGGGAGGAACTGTGTACCCTGCAGCAGTGTTGATGCGGAATCGGAGGGCGATGAGGAAGCTGTGATTATTTAGTTTTTCAGTAGAATTTCTGGTTTTGGTGCTCCAAATTATCTCAGTTGTACACTTTTCTGAGATATAACATTCGGGCTCGTCAGAAACCGGAGATGTTAGTCCAACGCATGTCAGGTAATCAATTTTTATGAATAAAAACAACAACGTCAATGCTTACGTTGTAAGCGCGGCATGTACAGTAAAGAAAGTGGAGTGGAGATTAAAGTGTATCATAACAGGAACACCACGTGTAATACTTGACGTCATTCATTGGGCACGCGTTTCTGTGGCCTGCTTCGAACACTCGAATCAGCTCACAGGGATAACGAGATAACGAGAAGAAAAATGAAATCATGTGCATATGCGTCGGTTTAAACTGAAGAAAGCTGGGCATCGATACAGCAATATTGCTCCATTCAGCCACATACCGCAGAAGTACTCACGATTTCTATTCTCCAACATGGATTGCGGGAGAATGCTGTATGTATAATTTCTTGTAAAGCGCACACACACATTCAATAAAACTGGCTTTTCGAAATTTCCAAGTGACTGAAAACAACATCAAAATCAAAAAAGTCAACAGAGCCCATGCCTTCTGAGCTTTTCTTTTTTCCGTACATGCATTATCACTGCGTGTAGATTTAAAAATAAATAAACTTGATGTGTAGCGCTTAGTGGCCTCTTTTTACAACTGGCTGACGCGGCTCATCAACCTCGCCATCATCAACCTGGCGGGCGTGCCGTCGATCGTGCACGCTTTGTTCGGCGTCGGCGCGTTCGTGCTCTTCTTCGGATTCGGAACGAGCATTCTCGCCGCGAGCATGACCCTCGCCATCATCGACCTTACCAGTCGTCATCGTGTCGACGCGAGAATCGCTGCAAGCCGTGCCTCGCGCGTCGAGAGGCGAGCTGGGGCGATGGGGCGCGACCCGGTGGCAAACCATCCGGCCACATCG
>JADWZK010097361.1_pt1 | contig 11672 bp, 9 predicted proteins | sample 8957641 | NCBI WGS metagenome assembly JADWZK01 (sample SAMN16576796, study PRJNA672827) | algae metagenome | host: rhodolith | place: South Korea: Udo, Jeju | collected 2014-09-18 | reverse complement strand
AGACAGAAGTCCGAGGACTACTGCTACGCTCTCGAGCAAAATTCTCTTCTGCGGATGGACAAGAATATTGAGGAGCACTTTCTATTTCAACAAGCCCCTATTCACGTGTCGACGCACACCGTGGCGCCATCAGATCAATTTCTCGACTGGGCAGCCCGATCGCCTGATTCGGACCCAAGAAAGAATCTTTGGGCCATTTTAGCTCGAGGTTTACAGAAACTGTCGCCATTTTTATCTCTCTCCGCGTCGAAGGACACCATTCAGAAGGACTAAACTAAGATCAATTGAGCGGTTCTAAAAGCGCTTGTAGAGACGATCCCTAGACGTTGCGGTCCTGTGATACAGAGCCAAAGAAAGAAAACGGAGTACTAGGACTTCTAGGGCTTACTACAGTACTTCAATTGTCCTTATAATTATAAGTCACCGAAGATCACTAATTTTGAGCTAGAGAGTTCACATTTCCCGTTAGAGGAAAAGCGTTTCGGCTGGTCGCCTACTGAATAAAAGAGCTCTATTTGGAGTATAATAGAGCATTGAAGCAATATTGCACGCCACTGGAGTGCATGTCCATATATTCATGCGGCGCACTGTATGTTGGAGGGCAAAGGAAGCCCGTGACTTGGCAGAGGCTCTTGTCCCATCGTCGTATGGATTTTCCTTGTGTTCGTACTGGTGGTAGCTTCATTGGGAAACGACTGACAAGGGTGCGCCTGCATACCAAAATTGGGGCCGTAAGCAATGCTCCGCGATCGGGCCCAAAAAATATACGTCAGCGCCAAGAAAGGTTATCTGGGTTCCCATTTTACTCCTTGCGGACGAAACAAAGCCTGCATGATCAAGAAGCAAAGTTGCGTTCTCAACGGCTAGTTCGCCTACTGCCAAACGCTTTGAACAAAATGCGAAGTTTGTGGAAATGTGCATTTCGTGCCATTTGAGCACTAGAATTCTAGAAAAGGAGATTTTCCGAGAGGCATCTGCGCGCGACCCGATTGAGGTCGAGTCTTTTAGCGGGTGTATCATACTGAAACAAGATCGAAATCGCTCCAATTTTTTGCGTTAGAATGACTCCTGAAGTCGCCCAGGTTATTTATTGGTTGGAGGTCTAGGACAACTCTGCTATACAAGGCTATCAACCAAATAAATTGTTTGATAGCGCCGCTTTAGGCACCGCTCCGCAGCTCGCGTTATGTTCGAGATTTCCTAAAATAGAAGTTGCGTTCAAGTTGTCCCGAAATAGCCCCAAAAAGGACGCTCTGGATGCAGGCCTGTATCGCACAATTTTCAAATTTTTGAAACTTAATTTTTCAGTACCTAAGAGAACTCCTAGTAGTAAAACTGAGAATAAGCTCGTGAGAAGAAAGCGAGCCTCAAGAAAGAGGTTGGACATTTGTCATTTTCGAACTTTATCGGTAGATGTGTTCGCCATCATTCTTCACCCAGTTTCTTTCTTCTCACCTCCATGTGCAAGAATTCTTAAACGTTCTAGTGCAAAGCTTGTGACAATTTCGACTGTAGCCAACTATCTCTGTATAATATGAACATCTCGAACTGAATTTAGTGAAAACTTAGGCAAGCGGCAGCGGCAGACTCGTGGCGAACTCCGGAAAAGGAAGAGAAAAAGCGAGCCGTTGGCCTTGAGCCCAGCGGAAAACTGGAAAAGAAACTGTAAAGAAAGGAGAGCACGTCTTCTTTAGCTGCGAAACTATCGAGCTTTCTTTCCTCGGGAAGCTTTCGTTCCGTGGTAGCTCTCATATTTGGCTCCATGGTAATCCGGGTAGTGCTTTTTCAACTCGTCAGCAGCGAAGGTGCGATTGCACAACTTACACGTATGGACCAGCATCATGTGGCGCTTATAATCGTAGCGCTGCGCAAATTTCCCCTGATCTTCTTTCTTCGGATCGGCACAGTACTCGCATGCGAACGGGCGCAGACGGTCATGTACGCGCTGCACGTGGTTCTTCCGGTTCCATTTCAACCCAAAAGACTGGGGGCACTGTTGGCATTCGAACGGCTTTTTGGGATCTTTCGGCAAGCGGTGTATCTGCGGACGGAATAAGTAACAGCGGATGTCAGAGTCGCTGCAGAGAATGCACAAGTAAGCAGTTGCGTGAAAAGCACAAGGCTGGGAGAACGCACCTCTGTGACGTGTTTTTCGAGATCGGCACGCGACCACATCGGCATGTTGCAGTGCTTGCAGCGGTACGGCCTCGATTGCGACTGCATGCGCCGCACGGAGTTTGACGCGGATGCTGCAGGCTCCGCGTTTAGCAGGTCGGCAATTCGAATGCCGCCGCGTGGCGGGGCGTCTTTGCGGGTTCGTTGGGTCGAACTCATCTTTCTGGGCGTCTGGACGGTTGCTTGGGAAGCTTGAGCGTCGGGGGCGTACGGGGAATGAGTGGGGAGGGGCAGTTGTTAGCTCTGAGGTCGGTGCCGCCTGCTGTTATGGCCTGCTGTTTATAGCCTGCTGGCGGAGAAGGTCTTCGTGGGTCCGTGGAGAGTACTCGAAATTGATTCAGGTGGTGCGTCGCAGATTCGATTCCTGTACTGACTCAATGCGAAGGGCGCGCAGGTCTCTATTGTTCTACATTCCACGAATTTTGTAAGCCGACGAGAAGATCCGGAAAGGTGTCGCCTGATACTATGGCAATTTTCTTGTCGATGCTCCCGAACGGGATTGCAGCGTGGCGAAGGCCGTTTTGCATGTCTTGCATTCAAGTCTGTGTTCGGAGTCCGATGCCCGCGTTTGATACAGTTTTCATGGTTGTGGTGGAAGCGACCTGGGCATCGGATCAAGTTTGTTACAAGCGGTGCGAAAACGAAATCTGTGCGTACTAAATTGACGCAGAGATTACGTCTTGTGTAGTAGCTTAGGCGCCGTGGTGAAAGGAGGATTGCGCTGTTGTTTTCAAAATCCAATCCCAGACGGATGCATGCACAGCGTTTTTATTGGGAATTGGAAACCAAGCGAAATACCTTTGAACGCGCAGACACGGCACAGATGGAAGCGACTTGGAGCAGAAACCGTGCACATGAAGGTTGCCTTGCCGCTCTTTTTCGTCTATGATAAACTATGTGGAACTTTTGCATGATTCAGTTCTGAAACAAATGCAAAAACAGGGGTCTGCTCTCGATTTAGCTTGGTACAACTGGAAGCAACAGGCGTGTTGGGGCGGAAGGTGAATGAGAGGGGCTGGAAAGTAAGTGCGCAGACGCGTCTGCGGCGAGAAGGTGGGTACAGTAGCGAGAGCTGCACTGTGCATGGTGGCTGTAACACAAAAAAATTGAGAAGTTAAGGAAGTCCCACGATTACAACTTCGAAGCAAGTAAAATATTGATTGCCTGAAATGAATCTAATGGCGACACGCGATGCGCGCCTTTGTGCCCTGTCCTCGACGCGGCATTCCACACGATTCTGAGCAATGAAGGAGTCGTGTCTATCTTTACCACTGATACAGTACTGCACACTATGATACCATATGTAAAAACTTGTTGGATACGCTCCGTTTGAGAACGCAACCGCAAAATTTTTCTGAATGCAAAAAAAAAATTAAAAAGAATGCAGGCGAGGGTTGAAACTTGAAACTTATGGAGCGCAGGGGGACGTTGAATGGAAGAGATGGTTTGGTTTGAACTGGATGAACTCATGCTACAGTATAACCGACGGCGCTTTGATTTTTTGCGGGAGAACAGAAACATATCAGTTTATTGATGGTGATAAGGAAGTTGCGATGACTGCAAGCGAAGCACCGTGGTTCTACGCACCGCGAGATGATTCCTTTGATTCTGTTAGGAATGGCGACTCGTGTTGCTGTACCAGCCGTCGAAGTATATGATAGCGAGGAGAGTGCTGAACACAGCTTAATTTAGCATATGGATCGCTTCCCATAGAAAACTTTGACGCAAATGGGTGCTGTAGCGCCATGAGCAAATACTGTAGGGGAGGTCCGGATCGTACTTTAGCGGTGTAGCAAAGTGTACTGTAGCAAAAGAGAGGTGCTCAAGAAGAAAAGAGCATCCTGCGTTCTCCTAGCTCTGCGTAGCGCAACGCCGTGTGTTCTTTAATTCCGACCGGGAACTGCGCCGACGATTTTGCCTCGGAGGCATGAACGCTGATGATCGGCGACTGTGAGGTCACGACTCACGACCCTGCCGGGCGAATCGGCTGAAAGCTCGGTGCGGAATCGGACTTGTTTATGATGGAGACAGCAAATAGCGGTGAATAGACAACTTTCTGGTTCCATTGATACTTCGAAGTGCGCATGGGTAGAAACCCTTCCGTGGTCTCCGTATGATTGCTCCAATTCGGCGCAGCATCAGAACTAAAAATACTTGTCCCCCACTCCACGCGATCGCAAAGCCAAGCACTCATACAACATGAAACGTATGTAAGGAATCGACTCCAATGAGACGGCCCGAAAAGCTGCCATACAATCCCTGCCAGCAATGGTCAAAACAGCTGTGCATCCGCCGATCGATGCGAATTGCAAAGATTTTGAAGGAACACGCAGTACAGTATGATTCGGCGCAGAAATGTTGATGAACAACGGTGTTGTCAAGTGTATCAGCGAGCCGTTTGGAGAGGCGTGTCCGCCGCGAAAGAACTGCTCTCGCGCAACAGCATGTGGACACTTGTTGCAGGTTGCTACTGTCAGTTTCGAGTACAGTACCAGGATGACGACTCGCCTTCTATCGTTTCGCCCACACGTGGTGCGATTGCCACTTCTTGACTAAGGCAAAACTCTCTCTCTCCCTGTAAATGCTCTGTGGAGTGTGTAATCCCTGTCCGCGACCCAAACCAGGCCATACTTTCGCTTTCTGACCTTCGCGGTGAACAACAGACCACCGGGCGGTTTACAGGCCAGGTCCAACTGTCCGCAACATGTCGAGCGATGTACTTCAGTGAAGAATTCATGGCACCGCTGCAATGCCGAGCTGGCTTTCACTACATCGACTAATCGCTGTTAAGCTCTGTTCCATTTTCTCCTAAATATCGTGCTTCGTAATTTTTCAGTGGCTGGACGGCACGCACGGTTGAAATGAGCTTCTCTTATTTACCTTCTCAATATTTGATTCTTTCTTCTTCATCTTCAAACATACATTCACCTCCTCGGACTTTTGAATTCCGCAAATATGGAGCTTCCTCCAGCAGCGATCTACCATATCGTCTGTGAGCAGTATAAAACAGCAAAGCCGCAGACGGGCGTACCCGCACTAAACGTAGAAGATCTTTCCCGTGCTTCTGACTTTGAGTTGCTCGCCAGGACACCTTTGAAATTAGAAGCAAGGCCGGGCACAGGATGAGTGCAGATAGAACAAACAGCTCTTCAATAACCATGAAAAGCACCCAGAGTTTAATTATATATATTCTATACAATTCCACCAGTGATTGGTGTAGAAACAAATTTAGAAACAACAGAACATTCCAAGAATTTTCTAATGCTCCTGCGCCGTTCTTTCTCAGCACAATTTCGACGATACATAACACAACATATTTGTACATCAAATCTTTCCACATGAAGCTGGCACTTGTATCCCCGAAAGTTCAGTCTTGTCTAACAAATAGATTTCCGGGAGAAGGAATTCTCTGATGAGGATGTTGGAAGTATAGCATTTCTCCGCCGCGAGTATTGGCATTAGCCTATGTTTGGAATGCTCAGAGGGGAAATACAAAAATTTCGAACGATAGAACCTGATGCAAAACCTTCAATTCAGGCAGTAGAAGGAATTTTCAAAAACAGGTATCCGCTTCTGTCCCACTGTGCCGTTACAAATTTTAATTTGTCCCAAGGCTCAATATTATTATTCCTCAAACCACAAGCAATCTATAGACATAGCCTTTCTAACATTGCAAGGCCAGCCGGCAACGGATAAGTATAATCATAGATGAAGCACATGCAGTACTTCTATTTGTCTTTATTAATGCTCTCTCTCTGTCGGTATTGTGCCGTGCTCAGATATCTTCTTTTACTGTAGAAGTTGGCATTTCCGGCACGTGTGACAGAGAGCGTTTTCCTAGTCCAAAATGTGCAGTACCGTGTGCGTTTTTTTTTCGGCTCACATCATTCTAGACTACATTAGCTAATGCTTGAGTAGTATAAATAGAACAGCATCCACTAGTGGAGATAGCCGTTCTCTTGAACTGTTACACTCGGTCAACGAACGGCTTCCGGGCACAAACTGTATTATTGAAACGGAAATTTTATTACACAGACCTAAAATAACGCCAGTCGCCTTGATGGACCTGGTCACGCCCGAAAATAGAACTGCGACTCTGGAAATGAATCGAAGCTGCATCAACAGCCTTCTTATTTTCGATTACATTCCTAAATTTAGTTCAAATATACACCGGGAGAAGTCTCAAATGCATTGTTGATTCGAATTTGTTCTTCAGGAAAAGGCGATCTCTAGCACATCCACATCGCCTCCATTCAAGTAATTCTGGACCACAGGCAAACACTGCATCAGGCCCGGAAACCGATGTCCTGCCCTTTAAAATTGTACAACGGCATCTTGGTGAAATGTCAGTACGTTTCGAGGAACATTGAATATTTTCGGATGATCCTATCCCGGTGGTCGAAAAAGTCAAACAGAATTCTTTTTGGTTTTTGTGACGTGTCTGTTCATAATCCAGCAGCAGTCGACTATGTCAAGTCCGAAGCAGATGAAGGACCCAGCTGAGAAGTTTATCCCGAAATGCGTAAGAAAAGTATGAATTGTCTTGGTCATCTTGATAAATGCAGGAGTAAGTATACACATTCGGTCAGCGGAAAGAGCTATGCTAGCTGATTTCGTAAACTTGACCATAGTTCAGGAACTGCATTTTTTACTAATGCGAGTCGAGAATCGTGTACCGCATCTTTTTGTCCGTGAGTCGAGCTCCAGAGAAAACTGTTAATCTACTTGTCTGACAGGGCTACTGTGCTTTTGCTGACTGAATGTACCCTCCGGAGAGTTCCATACTGGACTGCAAATTAAGCGTGATGTTGAATAATTTCAACTTCCACGACCAGTTTGCTTGTACGAAGAATGTTCTGGATTAAAGTGACAGAGGAAGCCGAGATACGGAATTATCAAGTAGCCCTCAGATTTCCTGAGATCGCCCAAAGGAAAGCCGATGAACGCTCTTTTAATAGGGCCTCGTCATTACATCCTACTAAGCACTACAGTAACGTATTTCCGAGGCCAGTAAACCCCCACAATGTCCTTTCGGCCTGGCAATTGGCGTAGACTGGAAATTGTGTTCGAAGAACTTCGAAGTTTACTTTGAGAGATTCACTGCTCTAAGGACCTTCTCGATATCAATAGAAGTCGTGCAATTTCTCTCTAATGCAATGCATAGAATGAACTCCTATGCACTAAAGTACTCTTTGTTTTACAACGCGGATTGTATGAATCGAATCATTGCTCCAGCTACTCTTTCCGATCATCACCTTCTGTCACGCTTCAGAGAAGTTGCGATACCCTCCTGCAGGAGTGTTCAAGAAAATATACTCATTTCAGTGTGGCGAGACGCGTCGGCAATACAAAGAGCGCGACCAAAATTTCGTTATTAATCGACACGGAGATGAATTTCACGTAGAACAGCAAAAATGAGCCTGTTTTGCAGCATTAAATTTGAAGACCGAGTCTCAGTCCAGCCCTCAACGCAATAGCTCTCAGAGATAGTGCGTTGAGGGCTGGAGTGCCTAAAATCAGCAGTGGCTTTCTTCAGCAGTAACTTGTTACAATAGGACAGATTAACCGCGCTGCAACAGGTTGTGCATCGATGTTCGAATGCTTTATCTTTGTACAATTTCATGGCGGCCCCTGGCGGCAGGGTAGCACCAATGGTATGTCAAAGACGAAGGGATAATTCAACTCCGAGAATTCACAGAGCGAGTCTTTCTACCTCAGCTGAGCAAATCATGCCGACTCACAGCCAGGCAACACCCCCCATTCGTTCCAGAGTAATCTCTTGACCACTGTTTTGCTACGTTCCGAACCCATGTTTATTTTTCGGTATCCTCTCATCCGTGGACACGTGAATGTGAATGTGTTCTTCATTTCATCTTATTGTGAGGCTAGCGAGGGCCTATTCTTGTTCCACTCAATCCTATCTTTCGCGAGGCAAATGGCCGCTTGTACGTCTGATTCTAGGGCGCCAAAAATAGATTATGGTGTTGCCTTCACGCAATGGAGCAACACTCGGCGGATCAGTCTTCACTCATCCATTCTAAGAATGTGCCCGTCGACTTGACTTCAATTTTCCAGGAAATTACCTCCAATGAATTCTTTTTCTATATATGCACTGTTCGATCGAAGGTCTCTGACATATTATTGCAATTGCTTGTAGAACAAATTTAAGAAATCGTTTTGGACTTAACGTAGCGATTTTCTCCAAAATGACTTTAAAAACACGCAGAAATAAAGGAATCGGAAGGGCATACGTAGTCAAATAAAACATATTCTTGAAAGGATTATCTAGACCCCACTAGATCACGATATTTGCAGCGAAAGCTGCAACAATGCGCTGAATACAGAGTGGGCATCAAGAGCTCGGCTCGTTGTACGCTACGCCTTGCGTGGAACGCGTGCATCCACTGCCGAAGATTCACGAGGACTCGATTCCCAGTCCGACGCACGAGAGCAGTGCGTGCGCAGTCTTGGCAAACTGGTGCGAGAAATCCACGGCGGACTCTTGGCACGCCTATGCTAGGCGTATGGCAAGTTGCAGCTGCAAATCCGACATAACGTTTTCGCGAGCATTGGTGCGCAGCGCTTTGCCGTGCCTTAAAGGGCATTTTGATAGGGGCTGTGTACACTTTTGGCGGGTGAAGCAAATTGAAATTTCGAAAACCGCAGCGCGCAATCCAGTTTTTTGAAAAAAGGCGGTGCGCAGGCGGGGAGGACGCGTACTGCTTCCAGATTGCTTTTGACAAAGGCACACGAGAAGGCGAAAGTCAGAGCACGATCATTCCCTATGATATGATACAGTTCAGTACCTGTATTAAGTACATGGCATGAGTCGGCGGCGATTTTCGGACACGGGACATAAAAGCACGGGGGCCCAACTCATATAAACTTTAGGCGCCCTTGAAGAATACGATAATGTATAGATAACCTTATGCATACGGCGCCGTATCGAACTGAATCGCAGCTTCTTTGAGAAAAGAGACCATGGAGAAGAACCGATGATGCTTCCTTTGGGAAGGAGAAATGCGATTACGCAAGCGCGCGAGTGAATTTTCGGCGAGGATGGAACTGCGAAGGTGGATCTTCCATATGATAGACATACCGAATGCTAATTTTCTTGATCGGCGGAACGCAAAGCTTGTTTCAAATTAAGAGATCTCTAGGCTTAATTTAAATTTGAAGGTCGGGCCGTGTTACCAAGAAGAGAGAATAAGCCAGATGGTGGGTCGAATGCACCGTGATTTCGTGCTGCGTCTAGCAGTAGACTGGAGCAAGAGACGCAAGGTTAAAATATTGCATCATTCTGCGAGCTGAGCAAACTGCATATCATATACAGTAGTGTTCGTCAGTTCCTGTAGTGGAAATCAAACTATTCTTATTATATTTCGTACATTTTCTCTGCCCTGCAATGCATGGAATGCCATATCCCGTTGATTTTTCCTTTTGCAGAACTGCGTAAATTTTGCAACGGCATTCTGGTACAGATCAGGCTGCTGGAGCTGCAGCACTCGAAGGAGCACGTATGCACACACCAAAAGACTACAGATTCTGCAGCTCCGGAAAATGCCGCTGAGCACAAGGTCTTCATCCTTGTCTCAGGAAGTAATTTTCTCGGAGAAACTCTTTGCGTGGGTTGATTATCTGCGAATGTTTTACGGAATATTGCACGAGAAGAAACAGCTCGCCTTTAGAATTTGTGCGGCATCAAAATGAGTAAGTGGCTTTTGAAAAAGGGCTCGCAGCACCTAAGCTCCTTGCATCTCCAGGTACAGTTTATTTTGGCTCACCACAACTGGCTTCTATGAGCCGCAATTGGTTAAGATGTACTCAGAGCAGTGGATGTGCTGTATGTATCATACGTATCATATGCATGTTGGTCTTCGTTCATTCCCGAAATGAGGTCAGCGGCGTTTTCAGGTCCTTCCATCCTATCATATCTCTAACATTCGTTCAGCGGTTGACTTCCGTATCATATGATACAGGAGTTCAGAACTATTCCTTCGTTCTTGATGGGCGCTCGCACGGGTTTTGTGTTGAGCAAGGGAACCGGGCAGTTTCTACAGTATATGACGATGTAGTCGCTGCATGTGAAGTGAACAAATGTCAAATTTCTTATAACGGCAACCAATTTTGGTCAGCAGTCTGATCTCCTGACTCATTCTCGTCATCAACCGCACCTATAGTAAAAGCGTCGAAGATATTCCTGCTCTGAAATGTGCATTTCGGTGCGCGGCCCAGAGTCCCCCAAGTTGCTGCCGGGGGGGATGCATATCGAAACAAGGCCCAAGGAGGCAGTACAGTCGCCCGTGAAATCACTGGCTTCCAACGACTCTGCACGTCATGATGCGAGCAAGAGACTGGCGCTGGAACCGGTTCGGCCACAACCCCGCCTGAACGAGCACCGGATAATACGACGAGTACTTATGAACTGTGTCAGGGCACCCCGGACACGCTCTTTGGCGATGTTCCAGACTTGGATAGTCGAAAGGCATCCGAAATAGCAAAGGACATGGAAAAGTGAAAAAGGTTCAGGCCTTCGAAGAGCTGATAACCTCTGCATGAGGAAATACAGAAAAAATGAGAGCCGGCGTTATCGACCGCGGAATTTTTCTCGTCGGAGCGGATGACGTTCTCAAGGAGCTGTTGGATGTGACGTACGTACCGACGCCGTACGCAGCCTCAACCGGATTTTTCATGAAGGAATATTTCAATAACATCATTTTCCGCCCCGGTCCATACAACTGGAAATAGTTTCACTCGCTTTCGGGCATTAATAGAGCCGACTAGCGCCCTAATTATGGAGAAGGACCACTAAAGTGAACGGTAATCGAGACGCTCTTAGCAGACGTACCAAACCTAAGTATCGAAAACGCTACAAAAATGTCTCAGGATAGGAAGCTGTGGAGTAGCAGTAGGCCCTCACTTCGTTGCCAACCTCTATTAGGGGGAGTTGCAATAAAGTAAGTTAGTAAAAATGTACTCCCTCCGTCCCGAAAATTGTCCGCTTTTGCTTTAATCGCTTGCAGTGCGAAAGCAGTGTTTGTACAAGAAAAACTGGAGCTAGTTCGAAAGCTTGCGAGCAGTACTACAATGAAATCAAACCATTTCCCGCGAAACTGTGAACAATCACGAGCAGTAGCCACCTTAAAATTAGTCTTCATCACGAAACTGTACTTTTTTACCCGCAAAGCCTTAACTGTGCTGATGGAGACCACGGTTTTACTCTATTGCGTGGACATAGATCTTCATGAGATAGTGAGGAGCAGAGAGATCTATAATATCATGTTCTCAGGTAGCTAAATGCTTTCCAAGCAATAGAACGGGTCACCATAGGATTACGCTTTTTCGGCTCCAAGATAGAGAATTTAGACTCTCTAGAGGGTATAAATATCGCCCCCCTTGTCGCTCAACAAGTAGAGAGAGCAATCAAGCTCACAACCTTGGGCTGCAATCCTACCGAAAAACCGTCAAGGTACATCGCTGCAAAACCCAAAACGGTC
>JADWZK010018979.1_pt1 | contig 11714 bp, 5 predicted proteins | sample 8957641 | NCBI WGS metagenome assembly JADWZK01 (sample SAMN16576796, study PRJNA672827) | algae metagenome | host: rhodolith | place: South Korea: Udo, Jeju | collected 2014-09-18 | reverse complement strand
CCCCCGCCAGACGCTTCGCAATCTCGTCAAAGTTTTGGCGACGATGGGCTATCCCCCATCCATTGCCATGCGCAGCGGCGCACGCCGGCGCCGCGAGCGGGCCGATCGAGCACATGACGGAACGCAGCCCCATGCGCGGGCCGAAGGTGCAAGGGGAACGCCAAACAGCCCGGATACGAATGCAGATTCCGTCCCCATGTTGGAGGAATGGATACGCTGCGGGATACGCTGGAGGCAATGTTGCGATGACAACGTAGGGGCAATTGCTCTCAGAGAGCCGACGCTTCGGGCTCCAAATTTGCAATTTATTATCTCTAACGGAGCCGGTTGTTGTTCTCGACATACACTGGGTAATGGGAAGGTTCTTTTCTTCTGATTTTGAGTTCTGAGAAGATACAGCGGAGATCGCGAAGAAATGGATTCGATAGAGATGCGGTCCGAGAACCCTGCGAGAACATCGTGCGCAGATCAAATCTTGTTGGGGAGATTAAACGGACATAATTCTTGTCATTTTCTGTTTTATAACTGTATTGGTGTTATGTTAGCCTTCCTTTCATCATTTTCGTGCTATGCTTGCTAAATTCCGAACAAATGTGATAAATAGTTTGCAACGTGTCTAATTTTCAACAAATAAGGTACTGCCACTTGGCGTAGTTTTTATTTTATCATACGCATTCAGTACTACTACTGTACCAGTAATTATTTACTGTATGATAGTACTGTGCATGACCTACGGCCGGTATCTCAATCCCACGGCACTCTGCGAATGGAGCAAAAGGTCTTAAGAGGCAATGTACAGTACAGCTATCGAAAGCAATCGTCAGGAGTGGTTTACGCAGTGGTCTTTTCGCAGCACGCAGCTGTTCGCCATAAGGGAGAAGTATCACCACATTAAACTATCCCAATTGTCCAGTACCCCACTCACTTGTTATGCTCGGAATGATCCCGTAGTCGAATTGGGTAAATACCGGTGGTCGATGTTATGCGGGGAGGTCAAATTGAGTCCCACTTTTCCATCCCCGAAGCACACGTCTGCAGTCGAATATTGCTTGAAGAATAATTTACGGTTCTGCTTCACATTCAAGTATAGGACATTCCTTCGGAATACTGTGTCGTCCCAATTTGAATAATTCACAAGAAATAACGTGCGCTGTGCCCTTCTGGACGAGTACGAGATGGGAGTACTACAGCGCAGAACTGAGGTGTAGATACAGTATGACCGTTATCTCGCGGCCTACGGAACAAGTGATTATACTCGTGCCGTGCTTGAAAAACAAGCGTAAAATAGCGCTTCTTTCGCCTGTATGATCACACCATACAGAGCCGTGTTCCGCAACAGGTTTCGCCCCCAAACTCCGCGGCTGCATCCCACTGCAGCACTACGACTACTTCAAGTCCTCCTCGACGCCCGTCTGGAAATCATCGCCGCAGGCATCCGCTAACCAAAATGGTCGCAGGCAAGATCGATCTGGCCGCGGTGCGGAAACAGGTCGAGTACTACTTTTCCGACTCGAATCTGCCGCGCGACAAGTTCCTGCGCGCGAAAACGGAGGAGAACGAGGCCGCTTCGTCGACATTGCCGTGCTGCTCACGTTCAACCGCCTCTCCGCGCTCGGTGCCACTCTGGAAACCATCGCCGAGGCCGTATCCGCCTCCGAAGTCGTCACTCTCGACGACACGCGCACCCGTCTCCGCCGTACGCACCCGCTGCCCGACGCTCCGGAGTGGCGCAACCGCGCCATTTACGCAAAGGCTGGAACGCCGCCGGCCCAGAGCCGACCATCGAGGCCGTGAACGAGATTTTCAGCCCGTCCGGCGAAATCCTCTCCGTGCGCATCCGCCGCTGGAAGGACGACGAGGGCCGCCACTTCAAAGGCTCCATCTTCGTCGAGTTCTCCACCGCCGAGGCCGCCGAGCGCGCTGCCGCGGAGGAGTACGCCGTTGACACTACCGACGCAAACGGGAAGGCGATCTCCCGCAACCTCATCATTATGCCCGTGGACGCGTACTTCGATAAGAAGCGACGAGAGGCGAAAGAACGCCGCGCGCGGAAAAGCGCGGAGAAGAACAAGAACGCGAACGGTGCGGCAGAGCCTGAGAATGAGAGCAAAGAGGAGGAGGCGGAAACGAATGGAGATGCGGCCCCGAATGGCGGCGCGAAAGAGGAGACGAAGAAGCGCGAACTCGTACCCGGCATGGTGCTCCGTTTCGAGGGCTTCGGGCCGGACGTCAGCCGGGAGGACATTAAAGAGGCGTTTGAGCCACATGGCGAGGTCGCGTGGGTTGATTTCCGGCGCGGTGATGCGGATGGGCACATCAGGTTCAGTCGCGAAGGAGCGGCGCAAGCGGCGTGCAAGGCGATGACCGAGGCGAAGACGGAGTTTGGTGGGAAGTTGCCCAAATTTTTCGTTATTTCTGGTGAGGCCGAAGAGGCTTATTGGAAGGAAACTTGGGAGAAACAGGACAGCGTGATGGAAAAGTCGAAGAAAAGGCGCAGGGATAACAACAGAGGTTTTGGTAATAAGAGACGTCGCGGTGGTGGCGGCGGATTCGGGCGGGGGGCGAGGGCGAGGGCGGGGCAGAGGTAGATGATGACTTTAGCGGGGGAAAGGGATGGCAATTGTGTTCTAAAAACTGTCTGAAAGCAAGATGTGGGCCTGTGAATAGATTGTACGGATACTTCAAGTCTTGTTTTCTGATGTTTTTTGAAGAGGATAACACTGTTCCGGATTTTTACCGAGTTTCGGCTGCATCCTTGTATGTTTGACCGAAAACCGCGGGTTTCCCTCGCCTACATCTGTCTTTCCTGTGCTTTGGTTTCATCCTCTTGGGGTATCCCCCGCTCGACGAATATGTTTTCTCGGTATCCCAGCGTCCTGAAACACACAAGCAGTATGCCGTTTAAGAACATGATGAGCACTGTCCAAACGGCGTTCAGGCTTTCCCAAACCTTGTTCTTCATGATATGTCAAACGATGTCCGCAGCTTCGTACTTCCTCGCGAACACGGCATTTCTTCAAGTTTCGAACATTTCAGATGAATCGCAAGAAAGAAAATAATTTCAGAAAAGGATGAGTTTAACAATGACGCAGTTTGCCTCTCATTTCATCATCAGCATCACTTCATCTCCATAAAGGTTTCATTCCGTTTCATGGCAATTGGGCTGTACTCTCCCTAGGCAACGACACTTTCATCGTCCACTGCACCATTTTGCAAAAGTCTGCGATTGTTTCATGTCCTTTTTTAGCAGCATGCACGAACGACTATCTCGGCTTCAGGGCACCAAATCTGGGTTGTGTGGCTGTTCGGCTTCAAAATGAGTGTATTTTTTGCGCAATTTCGTTGGAAATCTTTCATGCGACTGTTTCGGCACTACGATCACCGTCCATCCGTGTACATGTAAGCAAGGACTAAATTGGGTGACGATTACTTCAGCTTTCCACAACATCTGAATCAGAACATTATCGGCAAAACGATCTCTTCAGAAAAAACAGTATAAAAGGCTTTCTGTGGTCTTAGCAGTGGAGAATCCTAGACAACAAGACACGAACTGTGCTACGCCAGTCTTCCCTATCCTCGCCATTACAGCCAAGCACATTTGCAGTCTGCCCGACAAGAACATTTTCCTCGAATATTCCTAGCAGCCTTTGGCAAGATGATGCACAAACTGAAGAAGGCTACGGCCCAAGTGACGCTCAAGACAGCGCCAGAGAACGCAGAATTCAATGACTTCCGCAATCGTCTGGAAAATCTGAGCACTTACCTGAAGTCGTCTTCCAAGGCCCTGAACGAGAGTGAGCAGGCGTGGAAGGAGGTGTGCAACAAGCAGAAGCAGTTTGCGGAGACTTTTGTGAATCGCTACCCGGACAAGGATGACATTCGCGAGTTCGGGAAGCAGTCCTCTATCGCCTCGCAGAAGCTCGTGAAAGAGTTCACGCTCAGGCTCGAGGGCCAGCAGGCCAAGCATTGGGAGGTGGACGCAGTAGTGCAAGAGTACCTCGCTGAAATCAACTCCATCTCGGCTGAGTATAAACCGATCAACGCTGCGCATACTGAGGTGGCTATGTACGATAAGAAGGTGGCTGATTTGCAGAAGGTGAAGAAGCCTGATGAGGCTAAGATCGCTCGTAATATGGAGAAACTTGAGGAGGCTAAGAAGAAATACGAGGAGATTTTGGACCGCGTCGTCGACCACATGAAGGAGGTCTACAATAAGCGTCAGGTCGCCTTGAAGGCTACCTATGTGGCATACTGGTCGTCGCAGCTGCGTGCGTTTGACCTTGTTGACAACTCGCTTCGCCCAACCCGCGACTTCGTCGCCGGTTCCGTCGACAGCATTGCCAACGTGAAGATCTCGCGCATGACCGCTGACGACGTCAAGAAATTCATAGAGGAGCATTCTACCCTCGAGTGCACTTCACCGCGGGGTGCCGATGCTACATCCCCGGCGTCCTCATCCTCCCCTGCATCTGAGAACCCGAAGGCCCCGTTCGCTGAAGGAAATGCTCCGGCGGAAAAGAACGTGCCCACGTCGCCGGTTGAGGAGACCCCTGAGGCCCCTGCGGCCCCGGAGGCCGCGGCCGTTTAAAGAAGTCGTCTCTAAGATAGAAGATTTACCTTCCGGTAATGATGAACGGGACGACGTTTTGTGCAATCACTGAAGGGCTATACTGTTTGCATTTTAGATGCTTGAACCCCCGGTTCATTTCATGAACATCCTAGTAACGAAATGCGGTTACTTTTTTCTTTTCATTCTTTTTCTCATGTGGAGGAACATAATCAAAACGCTGCAATAGATGTCTTTATCAGATTCACAATTTTAAAATAAAGCATCGACAGTGTTTAGAATCTTTGTGAACTGTTTTTGAAATAGAACAAGCGCCACCCCTCGTTGCCACAAAAAAAGGAAAAGCAATAGAGAAGCAGACGAATTTCTTGGTGACTCAATTTGGAATTCTCCATGTGGTGCGACTGAGGAGTGATAACGTTTTTTTCTTTCACCTACAGCGTACTCTCCACGAATTGATCTTCACTGAGAGTCTTGCTAGACCTACAAAGCCAATCGCACCCGACTAATGGTATAGCGGGGGAGTTTGCCAAATTGCCGATATGGTGGCCTAGGGAGCGGAGCAAATGAGCGAATATTCATGGACCAATTTTTTGTGAATAGAGGAATATTGCAATGCAGCATCGAGCAATTTAGAGCGTATGATAAACGGTAATTTGGTTTGTTTGCGGCAAAGGAGTTCGTCATGCATGACTGTTTGTGTAACGGAGGTCTAGAGATCTCTACATCGACGAAAGGAACGGCTCATCGGATTTCTCCAGTATGAACCGCACCTACATATGCGTTAATTCTTAAATGTTTTCCCGGCCGGCCCTCAGGGTGCTCTCAAAATTTACCCGACATTTTTCCGTTCCCGCTCGAGGGAAATGGCTGCGCAGAGTTTTGACGCGTGACGGGACCGCGGACGAGCCAGGTTTATTTGGACTTCCAGGGCTTCATGAATCGAGCGACTGGAAGTCAGTTGCGGAGAAGTGCGCCAAGAAATGCGAAAAGCTTGCGGACGACATAAGGGCGCACAACGGACCACGCGATCCCTCTCTTCTGTACAAGTTTGATGAGTTGTCCAATGAATTGTGTATCGTCCTGGACACGGCCGAGCTCTGCCGAAATGTGCACCCAGATCCTACGTTCACCCGCAGCGCGGAGCAAGCCTATTTCGCCGTGTCGACCGTTGTCCAAAATTTGAATGCTGACTATCGCATGTACAAACCATTGGCGGAGCTGTATGACTCCGTGTGCAGCAATCGAGGCTCTAATGCTTTGCGCGATGATTTTTGTCCTGAAGACTTGCATATGGCCAAGTCTCTCACTCTCGATTTTGAAAAGGGTGGAATTACGCTCCCGGCGGCGAAGAAGAAGCGTTTGATTGATTTGCAAGATGACATCAATCGACTCAGTTCGGAGTTTACGGCAAGTGCTAATGCGGCACCAGGCCCTGTATCAATTCCCCGGAGCAAACTACATTCCATTCCGAAGGCGCTGCATTATCTTTTGAAAAGGTCCAGAACTTCTCCTCATCTCTTTATGGTTCCTTGTGATGGAAACACTGTTCACGCATTGCTTCGCCATGTCTCCAATTCAGAAACCAGAGAACTGCTTTACCGCAACTTCTATACCTTTCATATGAAACAAGGGCTGCCAATTTTGGATAGTTTGCTTACTGCGCGACATGAGCTTGCTGGGATTCTTGGAAAGAAGAGCTATGCGGAAATGCAATTTGAAGGCCGATTAGCTTCTTCTCCGGATGAGGTGCAAGAATTTCTGCATGGCTTCAGTAAGTTGGCAACCGCCAAAGCGCAGGAAGAGGTCGTTGGTCTTGAAACTATTCGAAATGATCTGATTGGGAACAACGAATCAGGCCCACTCAAAGATTGGGATCTCCCGTACTATATTAGTCGTGCTAAGACTGCCAAGATTGACGTCGAACTTCGGGATATGGCACAGTACCTTCCTCTAAAAGCGTGTATGGACGGTATTGCATGGTAATGAGGGAAGCCTTTGGGGTCAAGATGGAGACGGAAAAAGCTGCAGATAATGAACTATGGCACTATACTGTGAGCAAGGTTCGGTTGACCAATATGGAGGGAGATCTGCTTGGACATATCTTCCTTGATCTTCGCCCTCGTCCTGGGAAATATGCTCACGCCGCGCACTTTTGCGTAAGATGCGGGCGAAGCCCTGGGCCTGGGAAACCCTATCAGACGCCTATTGTTGCGTTGGTGTGCAGTTTTGAGCGTTCTGGTGCCAGTGGTGAACAACTGCTTTCCCCGGGGGAGTACGAAACGTTGTGGCATGAAATGGGGCACGCCATGCATTCTTTACTCTCACGAACGAAGTATCAGCATCTCGCGGGTACCAGAGTTGCCACTGATTTTGTGGAGATACCATCTCATGTGTTCGAGCACTATGCGTGGGACCCTCGTGTCTTGCGGCGAGTTGCGAGGCACCACGTAACAGGCAACCAACTGCCGACTCGAATGCTGAACGCCGCGTGCGCGACGAGGAACAAGTTTTCCGCGATTGATTTGCAGGGCCAGTCGCGCTTCGCGGCAATGGACCTGCGTTTTCATGGGAGAAATCCTCCAATCGGGAAAACTGCAGAAGTTTTTCATGTTTTATCCGACCAAATGACAGCTTTTCCGCATGACGTGGACGTGGCTACGCATTCAACTTTCGTGCATTTGGTCGGGTATGGCGCTGGTTACTACAGCTACATTTTTGCAAGAATTATCTCTGCCCAGATATGGTCTGAGCTCTTTGCCGATGACCCTTTCTCCATTTCGGCGGGACATGCGTTTTCGGAGAAGTTGCTTTCCCATGGATCTGCGAAACCTGCACAGCAATTGGTACAAGAGATTCTACAGACTAAGGCTAGTTGTGCCCCGCTGCTGACAAACCTTGGAATAATGGAAGCACAAATGGATATTCCAGAACTAACTCTTCCTTTGTCTCAACACGTGGATACATAGCGTGAGACATACGCAGAGAGTGAAATCCTGGCTTCCGCTCATACGAGAACAATTCTCGCTTTCGACAGGCGAACCTGCAACGCTGCGATACTGCGTTTGTCCTTCATGTTAGTGCGTGACATGCGACCGAGCACCATTTCCGTTTCTGGTGCAAACGAATTTGTCTCTGTAGGACGCAAAGGTACAATTCGATATTGGGGATAAAAAGAGTGGAAGCAAAACTGATGTTCTGGGTAGCGACATAAACTGTGATGGACTTTAATTTGGATTTATTCCTGTCCACAAGATTGCCATCATTCATAATGCAATTCGCTTTCATCCTCCACGAAAATTTCCGCGAGATCCAATTATACCGACTACATAAACTGTCATCTGCCGCCTCTCCCTGACCGGAGATCAACCTGCCGACCGTGTGCCTGCCTGTGCGTACTTATTTTCAACAACCTGAGATCACTGATGTCTTATCCGCGCATACGAGTTTCTATCGATCGGGGTGGCACATTTACCGATGTGTATGCTGAAATTGACCGTTGTGCGTCTACCGGGGAAGTGGAAACGGCAGAGCATGTTTTTAAGCTTCTTTCAGTCGATCCATTCCATTACTCGGATTCATCTCAGGAGGCAATACGAAGAGTGATTGAATTGGCAACTGGAATATCCCACCCGAAAAATCAGCCGATAGTTACGGATTGCATTGAGTCGATTAGAATGGGTACCACGATCGCCACGAATGCCCTTTTGGAGAAGAAAGGGGAACCCTGTTTACTCGCCACAACATGTGGACTGCGAGATGTGCTCGCCATCGGACATCAAGCACGTCCAAACATTTTTGATTTGAAAGTTGAAAAACCTGACCCGTTATACAGCAAAGTTGTGGAGGTGTCCGAGAGAGTTGTTGTTATGCAAAAATCACAGATGTCAACTCTCGACAAATTGAAAGACAAGATTTCAGGTGCGAGCATATCTTTTTCTGTGGAACAACCTGTTGACATGGAGAAGCTTCGGCAAGATCTGACCGCGGTTCGAGCTGAAGGTATAAAGTCCATCGCAGTTTGTCTGCTGCATTCATACGCAAATCCAGGGCATGAGAAAATTGTAAGGCTTGTCGCAGAGAATCTGGGGTTTGAGCACATATCCTTGTCCAGCGATCTTACGCCAATGGTAAGAGCTGTTCCGAGGGGACTTACCGCTGTCGTCGATGCATATCTCAGTCCAAAGATAAAGGAATATGTATCAAAATTTCGCGACGGGTTTGCGGGAAATTTGAGGGATGTCAATGTACAGTTCATGCAAAGCGATGGGGGACTGTGCGATATCAACAAATTTACGGGATATTTAGCCATATTGTCCGGTCCAGCTGGCGGCGTTGTGGGCTCCGGCAGAACATCCCATGGTTGTGAGCTGGGCTGCCCAGAATTCTCTCAGGACGCTACTCCGAAGCCGATAATCGGGTTTGATATGGGCGGTACTTCGACTGATGTATCTCGATTTGACGGAGCTTTGGCGCACGTTTTTGAAACTGAGATTGCCAACGTTTCTATTCAGGCACCGCAGCTGGAAATACTGACTGTTGCTGCTGGTGGCGGCTCAAGACTCTTCTACCGCAGTGGTATGTTCCACGTAGGACCGGAATCCGTTGGGGCTGATCCCGGTCCAGTATGTTATCGAAAAGGAGGAGATTTGGCGGTCACAGATGCAAACTTGCTTCTTGGCCGCGTTGTTCCAGACATGTTTCCCCGCATATTCGGCCCAAACGCAGACCAAGGGTTGGATGTTGATGCAACCAGAGCTGCTTTTGAAGAACTGGCGCAAGAAATTAATAGCTACCTGAAGTTTCGAAATGAGCCAGAAATGACCATAGAGGAGATTGCGGAGGGCTTTTTGCGTGTTGCAAACGAAGCAATGTGCCGTCCGATCCGCAAGCTAACTGATTCGAAAGGATTGGACGTTCGAAATCATGTGCTTTCTTGTTTTGGTGGTGCTGGTGGTCAGCATGCATGCGCTATTGCACAATCTTTGGAAATCAAATCCGTGTTTGTACATAAGTACTCGGGGGTGCTTTCGGCATACGGTACGGCTCTGGCGGACAGTGTGGCGGAAAAACAAGCACCGATGACTGCGCTGTACGAGGAAGAAGACGCTCGAAAAAAAGCAATTCAGGTGCTTTCGAATTTAAGTAACGAGGCTCGAGACGCCTTGCTTGAAAGAGGGATCCCTAAATCAAATATCTCTGTACAACAGTTCTTGAATTTACGGTACGAAGGAACGGATTTCGGGATGATGATATCAAGTCCACTGGAAATTAAGTCATCCACGCCTTTGTCGGATATGCCGAACTTTCCAAGTTTGTTCGAGGAGGCTTATCAACAAGAGCATGGATTTTCGTTAAGAGGACGTAATATTTACATCGATGATGTGAGAGTTCGTGCGAATGGATATTTGCATGCTCGAAAAACGTCTGCTGATAAATCAGCTGTTGCTCCACTTCGAAATGTTTCTGTAGATAGGCGCCAAACATCGAGGGCGACAACGCAGCCGCGAATGATTGCCAGAACATATTTTTCTGAACTTCGCGGGTGGTGCGATGTTCCAGTTTTCCGTCTTAAAGAGCTCGAGCAAGGATCTGCAGTGCTGGTGGGGCCAGCAATCGTCGTTGATGAAATTGCTGGTGTGACTGTTGTTGTTACTCCTGGGTGCATTGCTCGGGTGACGAAGGACGGAAACTTATTCATTGATGTGCAATGTCCACAAGTTTCGAATGTTCTTTCACATTCCTCTGAAGTTGTAGAGAACAGAAAAATGGACCCTGCGAGTCTCAGTGTATACTCACATCGCTTTATGGGAATCGCCGAACAAATGGGAAGAACTTTGCAGAGAACTGCAGTATCTACGAACATCAAGGAGCGGTTGGACTTCTCTTGTGCGCTTTTTGATGAAACAGGCGGTCTGGTTGCAAACGCTCCACACGTACCTGTACATCTTGGCGCAATGCAAGATGCTGTACGGTATCAAATTCGATCTATTTCAAATGCTTGGAAAGAGGGCGATGTTATTCTCAGCAACCATCCAAGTGCGGGAGGAACTCATTTACCTGACGTTACTATAATCACACCGGTGGTACATGAAAACAACATTGTGTTTTATGTAGCTTCTCGAGGTCACCAGGCTGATATAGGGGGAATCACTCCTGGCTCCATGCCGCCTTTTTCCAAAAGCATAGATGATGAAGGACTAGCAGTTCCTTCGATGGTGATTGTTAAGAACAAGCGTTTTCAGGAGAATGAGTTGGTCGAACTGTTGCGAATGTCAGGTTGCCGATGCATATCTGATGTTGTTTCAGATATTCGAGCGCAAATTGCCGCAAACAACAGGGGAATAGTTCTTCTTATGGACCTAATTGCATCTAATGGACTTGCGCAGGTTCAGGCATTCATGCATCGAATTCAGACCGCGGCTGATAATGCAGTTCGTGACATGCTGAGGAATATTTGCAGTATACACTCAATTAATTCAACGACGATGCTACATTTCAAAGATTTTATGGATGACGGGACTGCTATCAAGTTGTCTTTATCCATCGACCCTGTATCAGGGTCTGCTCACTTCGACTTCCGAGGCACTGGAATGCAAGTTGAAGGTAACACAAACGCTCCTACGGCTATAACCAGGTCTGCAATAATTTACGCATTGCGTTGCTTGGTTGATGTCGACATTCCATTGAATCAGGGATGCCTAAATCCCATCACGATAACAATTCCTGAAGGATCTCTACTGAGCCCTGGGGAGCGTGCTGCTGTCGTTGGGGGTAATGTGCTGACATCTCAAAGAATTACGGACGTAGTTCTAGGAGCATTTGGCGCGTGTGCTGCCTCTCAAGGATGTATGAATAACTTCACATTTGGAAGCGACACCATGGGATACTACGAAACAATCGCAGGGGGATCTGGCGCTGGACCTGGATGGGATGGTACATCAGGAGTGCAGATACATATGACGAACACACGAATGACGGATCCAGAAATATTTGAGCTCCGATATCCTGCAGTAGTACGTCGCTTCTCCTTCAGAGAGAGATCAGGGGGCCGCGGGAAATGGCGAGGAGGAGATGGAGTCGTCCGCGAAATAGAGTTCACAGAACCATTGATGGTGTCCATTTTGAGCGAACGGAGAAATTTCGC
>JADWZK010307632.1_pt1 | contig 11725 bp, 11 predicted proteins | sample 8957641 | NCBI WGS metagenome assembly JADWZK01 (sample SAMN16576796, study PRJNA672827) | algae metagenome | host: rhodolith | place: South Korea: Udo, Jeju | collected 2014-09-18 | reverse complement strand
CGATCAATTGTTTTAAAAACATTTTCCGAACTTTCTGTAAAAGTGAACGGAAGGTCCAATGAAATTAGAATGTGGCTGGATGGAAAATCGTTGAAGGATCAAAATCAGTTCGAAATTCCAACGATTGTTTTTGCTTCGAAGGTACGTTACCTAATGGGGATTTCTGGAGAACGTTCTATTCATAAGGAAAGAACGGATGCAGCTTTGCTTGCAAGTTCACGTTATATTGCGTCAGACATGCATCTGAGACGCTCTCTGAATACTTATAGCCTTTTGCGCTGCTAATGCACCACTGAATTGGAATGTTTGAATAAATATTACGCCATCACTGCTTTGACATCTTTTACCAGCGAATACTGAAATAAGTAAGTTTTTAAATGCGCAATAGAAGCAAAAGACAGTCCTGCAAATTGTCCTCTATAGACTCTGCACTCAATTGTTGCAGCACGCAATTGAGGGGAAAGTACATGACGAGTATTAGTTTCAAATGACAACTAGAACTTATGTAGTAAACCTATAGGTTCCTCGATGTCGTTTTCATAATATTTTCACTTACAAATGCGGAAGCATATCTGGCGATGATCCATTCAGCGCTATATTGACCATATTCGCAGAAAGTGGGCAATCGCAGAACACCTATCTCGTGTAGAGCCAATATAAAACGCATTTAACGGAATTGACTACAGTTTTAGCCCATTTCCTGCACGCGTGGAAACCTATCCCACTGTGTCGGGTCCTGGGAAGTGATATTACATAAGCAGGTCTTCGCCGCTTTCAAAGGAAGAGCGAACTGTAATTCGCAAGCTTTTCGACATCAATTGCTCGCAAGACACACTGCAGTACAGATGGGCCATTACATTAGTAGATTAGATCGTGTATTACAGTGACTTGCACATGATGAAATATGTAGATTTGTTTCATTTTAAACTTAACTATTAATCTGCCGCATGCGAAGCCGACGCCGTAATTCCTATTCGCGGCATCGGCTTCTCTCCGAGATCGCTGCATTTGTGTGCGCTGCTGTTTACCAGCCGCAGTCTGATCGTTAAGGAAATGCCGTTGTACCGAGAGCTGGTGGAAGCCATTGGGCAGATGCGGTTGGGTGTTTTGAAATATGCTGTGATCATACGAATCGTCCCGGACAACTTCGCTATCCGAAGTAGTCTGAAATGTGCAAATATTTTGGAAATTTCGATACCATCGCTGAAGCAAATGAGATGGTCCATGTGCTGTGCCAGTTTCACACGAACGATCAATCGACCTTCGCCTTCACAGATGGCTCATGCACTGGACTGTATGGACCCAAGGATTTTTGCAATAAACGTGGAAGGAAGCAATCGAGAAGCCTTACTATTCTCAAGTATATTGCATGGTACGTGACAAGATGCCGTATATAACCTCCATTGCCAAGGTTCACAGGCGTGCTTATGAAGTCTATAATTGCACGAAAACCGCTCCAGGAAAAGACGTGTTGTTGGGTACGCTCTTCACAAAGGCACGTAACTCATTATCAATGTGGACTTCAGAGCGCCCTTTGTACCTCATTGAGCTCAACTACGCAACCCACCAATGTCTTGAACCAGGAAAAGAGAAGAGGCGCCGCAAAGACAGACACACCCAGGCATTCCTTACAGCGGAGGATAGACGAAAGCGATTGGGATTTGCTGTCAGATGCGTCGTAGAGGCATGGATACCAACTATCCGGGAAGCTGGAAAAGCGCATCTCCCAGGTCATATTTCCTATGATTCGATAGGAACTCAAACTACGGTTATCGTTGGACAACCATATCATGAAATTTCGTTGACTTCAGAGGACACCGCCACCGAATGAAGGACGTGATGGCCCACGACACCTCCGCACTGCAACCATAGTCCATTCGCCTTCTTCTCCCTTTGGCTGCCATTCATGGATTTGACATCTGGACCTCGGACATTCGACGAGCATACCTGCAATCCGCCGAACCCCTATTCCGAGAGCTCTTTATTTCCAAGCCTGTAACAGAGTTTTAATGTTCCCCTGACCAGTGCTTGAAACTTTTGAAGCCTCTCCATAGGCTCTGCAACTCTGGTGACCTCTAGTGAAATATATTTAAAGAGCATCACGGGAAAGACCTCGGCATGGAGCCTTTTCGCTCCGATCCTCCACTCTACAAGCAAATGTTTGACGGAATACGGGGAGGATGGAGTTGTGGATACGTAGACGATTTGGTCCGAACAGGTTCCAATTCATTCTTAGAAGGTGCAAAAAAAGACGCATGAGCGATTGGCGAGGACGAGTTAATCCCTTCCACCGACTGTGACGGAGGCGGATGTCTGCAGCAGCATCAGAACTTCTATTTGAAAACATTGGAGAAACTTCTCCTCGACCCCACGTTGGTTGGGATAAGCTCAATGCGAATGAGACTTGCGTGGCAGGAAACATACGCGACCATACTGCCACATGGATATATTCCAGCTCGCCCTGGTCGCGGATAACCGTTAGGCGACGGAGAGGTCAACGATAATTTAGGCAACTAAGTGCGCCACGGACAATCGCATCGCTTTAAGCATTCGAAACCTGTACATAGCTTCCTCTCCCGTAACAGTCTTCGTAAATACCTCCTTTGCCAATAACTGCGACAGGTCAACTCCACTAGGCCATATACGTTTCCTCGCTGACGAGGCCGCACCTGCGGCGTCTGCTGAGTTCGACTCGTATATGTAAAAGCGAGTTGTCATTCGGCCATGGGAGGAGAAGCTATTGAGAAGATAATAACCGTTCAGCTCTTGACGGATTCCAAAAGCCTATTCAGGGTTATATCGAAAGACTCGCGCACTTCCGAAGAACGCCTGATGTTGGAAATTGCAGAAGCCGGCGACAGAGTCCGCGAAAAAGCCATTTTCGATATTGGCTTCGTCAGAAGCTCCTCTATCCCGCCGACGGCCTCACGAAACAATTTCGCCGGCAGGTCTTCAGTCTGTTGTCTTCAGTGGATATCTGTGCGGCAGACCGGAGCAGTGAATCATCCGCATTTAGGAGGCAAAACCAATTATTTCACTTCCGTTTTAACGAGTTATATTACATCTATTTCATCATCTCCCTTTAATTCTTTCCTTTTTCATTGCTCTACCTCTTTATGCTTTCAAATTGGCGCACCTCCTGCACCCTTAAAAGCCTCTCTTTCGAACCGCCGAAGCGCGTACGGACGTCGGCGGGTAGCCGAAGCGCAGAAGTCTCTTCGGAGTCCATTATAACGGCGTTGTTCGCGGCGACAACGACCGACTGGTCGACGCAGGCGTCTTCGCGCAAGCGTACAACATAGACGCTGGCTCGTTTCGCCGCAACAAACTCAAACGCACCACGCCTGTTGGCCTTCTTTATCGCCGCCTGCGCCTCAATTTCGAGCAAAGAGCGGTATTGAACATGCGACTCTTCGCCCGCTTGACGATCTCGCCGGGAGGCTTGAGGTTTCGTAAAGGCCCTCCTAGAGGTCGATGACTTCCTTCACGCGACTCGCCGCGTCTTCGCCGCGGAGCGCGAAACCGCATTAACCAGTGCCGCGCTGACGCAATCGTGCGTCGCCGAGGTCAGCATAGGCTGCCCTCGGAGGTGTCTTAACGCGCTGGGTGGCCAGGAAATGCGATTACGCCCGCCGATACTCGTCGAAATGACGGCAGCGCCGCAGTTTCGTCACATGAAGGCGAAGAAGTGCCCCGCGACGACCTCCATGACGGACATTTGGTCATCTTGCTTCAATCCGCGGCAGGCAGGGACGATTCACGGAGGCGTCTCCCGCGATGAACCGGATGCGGAAGACCCGGGTATAGCGTACGTGGATAGCTTGAGCGAGCTGTCCGGATAATGGGCGAAAAGTGTCTCGTCTCATGCAATGGGGTGGAAACTTTAGTGTACTGACCTCGCTTGGGCGGAAGTATATACGTTGCCTGAGGCCATCGCTAGGCCACGGAGATCTTCCATACTGTCGCCCGCCGCAAGCGCTTCTGCGAACCACCTCCCATGGACGCCGTGGGTATCGCGTTGCGGATTCGCTGCAGCCGGACTGCGCTGTTTCATTGGAGAGACGCCAGGCAAAGGTGCTCCGTGAGACTAGTCCGCTGCAATTACTGAGCTAAGACGAAGAGTGCTGGGGGAGCGGGACTGTCCGAAGATGTCGTTCACAAAGTCCCACTCCCGGAAACGGGCAGGCGCACCCGTGGAAACCCTATTCTCCGGGCTCTTCCACGGCAGCCGCAGGGCCACAGATGTCCGCATACCCTCGTTGCGCGCCCCCGCGGCGCTCTCCCTTCACTCAGTTTCGCGTCTTCATGTTTCGTGTTGAGTTTTTGTATGCGCATTTTCAGTAATTTGCTGCAGTGACGCATAGCAGGACGTCCACGGGAGGGACTCTCGGTATGCTACGACTCAAATATGTCCGTGCGAGGCACAGAACTTGAGAAATTTTTGAGATCGTTTTCACTGAAGTTTATGATATATGTTGCGTCACATCTTACTTCTATATGTGGAATGAGCGAAAATTAGAATTAGAAGTAATGACATGACCCACGACACTCGGACTGTAGGGCAGAAAGGACATATCCAATGATTAGGAGCTACGATGCGTAACAGGTCACGTATAGTGACAGATGTTCGTAAGAAAGAAACACTGACATTGAAAGCTTATGTAAGTAGACTTACATAAAAAGCTACGAACATATTATTTATATAACTATATCTTTCATATAGGCATTTCCTTCGTATATACGTTTTACATAAGAATATTCGTGACAAAAGCATATTCTTCATATTAATATATTCTTCATATATGGATACTCCACAAAGGACCATATTCATAGTATTATGAAATCATTCATCATCAATTATAGATTAAAATCGTTGATCGACAACGCCATCAATTCAAAGCGATATCGTTCATCGTCGTCGACGTTAATGGACTTCGTTTTCGTTCATCATCATCGGCATCATCAGACTTTCTAAGCGTTCGTCAACATCGACAACAATGAACATCCTTATTTTTCATCATCATTCGCATCGATACACATCATAAACGCTCTTAATCATCTGTGTCCAGAGACATCAAATCAATCTCCGTCATCGGACTCAATAGGCATCGAATCAATCCTCATCATAAAAAAGGGTCATGATTAATCAAAGTACTACAATTACATCATCGGATTAAAAGCAGCACAACTGAGGCCAAATGAGATATAAACAAATTATCTCAGGCGGCGTTCTGAATTCGCGCGACACTTTCGCTACCGTCTGCCTCTCAAAAAATAGCGCACGATCGCAAATCATCGTTTCGATGGCCGCTTCTCGGCCTCGCTGCAGTGTAACACGCAAAAGCAAAGGCGGAATGTGTGTGCCACCTGCCGTGTTCTTCGCCGCGTACATGGTGCTGTCGACACTCAATGAAACACGCGGCGCACCGCTGTTTTGCGGACGCCACGGGCATCTGCAGCTGGACCGGACAAGAGCGACCAGGACGCCGTTGAGAAGCACGTGGCATCCAAAGTACAATAGACCCGTACTTAAGAAGAGGCAGCGTAGCAGGAATGTAGCGCCGCGCGAAGCGGAATTTTGAAATACATGATGGGCTGGTTCGTAGCGCTGACCCAAGGTCGGCATGGCAAAGGCACGCGTTTGCTTAATTGGTCTTTCTTTTGCTTGTGAACATGCTGAACCATTACGGAACGATCCTAAGGATGCCCTATGGCGCCGCCGGGCGCAGTAGGAAGCCATGCCAAAATTGTGCGTCGATTACTTGTCATCTATCGGACACGGCAAGTAGCGATAATAGCTGTAGCATGCGATAAACTCAACATAGTTTCAGACCAAATCACTTCCGGCGTACTACAAAGAATGTCAGAGGTCATCACTCAGTTAACTTGTTGGCCTGCTCGAAGCGTATTTCGGCACGATGACTCCGTTATAAACCAACTCGCGGACAGTGCTGTGCTTTAAGAAAATTAATTTAGTCCGCGAGGATGCCTGCTCGTTTGACGCGCTGGACTGGGCTGCCATGCTGGCAACCAGGGCGTCTAATGGCAGACTTCAAATAAAGTTTAGTCGCAATCATGAAACGTCTTTCGCACAAGAGGACATCGCGACGTATTCTGGTTCTGTTCTCGAAAGAGCAACTCATACACGGCGGTTGATGAACTGCTATCTTTCTTGCCGCTCCAATCAGCGTCAACGGCAGCGACGACAGGTCGGTCGAAGCTGCAGTAACTGTCTACGAAATCAAATAGTGTTCGCCTGAAATCTTCGTAGAGGATTTTTAAAATCATCTGTTCAATCGTAGTTGTTAATCCTCCGAACAATTGTCGCCGGAGGAGTTCACATTAAGACTGTTCTGCGAGGTTCTCTGCGTCCTATCGTCTTGCTTGCAACCGTCATCGGCGCGACTGCATATGGACACCGGTGCATTTCTCTTAAGCACATAGATGCTATATTCAATGAGCTCGAGCATCTGCGACGCCATTAATTGCTCTAAATGTGAACCTGGGTGCTTTTCAAGGCGGCTGCGTTGTGAAGGTAGGAAGAGGAGCCCAGGAAAATAAGCTATACTTACTTGCAAGGTGAACTGCAGAGCAATTGAATTGAAGAAGCACAAACGGACAACAGTACCGAAAATGTTCCGTGTGATGTATTGGGTTCAAAATCAAAAACCTTGCACAGCCCTGATCGAATGTTCTAACAAAAAGCAGTATACTAATCCTCGGCCAATGGCCAATCCGCATTGAATCGACGAATGACTCATTGAGTGGTGAGGATCGAAGAGATAGTGGTCATGGTAAGGGCCGCCATAGAAGCTGAATCCCGGCGCCTTGCTAGTTTATTTCTTGTATATATATATATATGGGTCGAAGAGTGGACCTGAGCGAGGCGCGAGAAAAGCACTAGTGTGTTATATAGACATCATTAACAATCGCTGTGAGGGCTATGGTTTCAATAGGTGGCCGTTCAATTCTATCATTGTTATGCTGATACTTCGCAAACGTATGGAGTTTGCTTTATTTTGTTCAGTGAGTGTCCCTTTATGACTAGGGAAAGACGAAACTTGGATATTCCAGCATCTAACAGTGTCGTTAGTAATACAATGTTTGGATTGCGGTAGCACTGGTCAACACTTTCGATATCCCCAACGGGGTTTGTTGGTGTCAAGACAATCTAATTGTTGTTCTTGTTATGTTTAAACCTCGACGTTGTCACTGAATTGTCAAGTTTCGTCTCTGGATTGCATTGGCACCCATCAGAACTATAGCTACAGCCAAGAGCGATGATGTGCGCCGACACAATCCAAACCTTGCTAAAGGTTACCGGCTTTGAAGACGTGGACGATGCTGTTGCAGTGAAGGTGCCTACGCTGTTAACAGCGGTGGTATCGGTGTTCAACGGAATCATTCTTGCAGGATTCGTAATACTGACAGATATGAAAGAAGTCTTCTGTCGGAGTTTCAGTGGTCGCTAACAAGGGTAGATTGAAAAGGACGGCAGGAAATCGATAGACAAATGGTACTCTTTCAGAAATAGAAAAACCGATTTGCAGCTAATCTAATGAAAGAGATATTTCAGCAATCTTCATCTCCCTCTAAGATGATTACATGGACTCCTGTTTTAACAGATATATTCCGTACTAGAGGACCTCACGGTGCAGATATCACGAGGAGAAGGAATATGCTGTAGTGTAGATTTCGGAGACGTGGAATTTCTACGGACTCCATAGCCACGCGTCGTCGAGGTACGGTAACCCCGGTCCGGCACCGACGTTTGTGCATGAAAATGTTGAGAACGTTTTCCGGTATTTCTGCATTCATCTTTGGGCAAAATATTGACGCAGATTTTTGATGGAGTACGTTCTCGACATTATCGCACCAATTGCTATTGGTACGTGTATAGATTAGTGACATACGAAAGCGATCGTTTACCAAAGAACAGTTTGCTGCGCATTCGTGACATGAGAAAGAGATAATTTACAATCGAACTGTTTGCTGTGCTGTCTTTGAACCGTGACTGCAGAGAACTAGGACGGGTCACATCATTAGAACGCTATGCGGTGGAGCATGGCGGAGCATCACGGAACGGAAACGTGCTGAAGTAAATTTGAGCGCGTCTTTGAACCGTGACGCCATAGACGAGGGACGATGAGCAGCACAGAATGCTGTGCGATGGAGCATGGATGAGCACTACGGAGTGGAAGTTTTCGTGCGGGACGTGCCGGAACACCCTAATTACATCCATGGACTTCGCGGTCTGAAACGGATGGGAGCCTTGTGTACGAAGTATTAAACAGAATACCAAATCATGCTCCTCTGGAGGTAAAGCGCATCTGCGATAGAGAGGGGTTTTGGAAGATGTCAGCTCATTTTCTTCTCCTGTCCAATTCCCAAACTTAACAGAGTGCTATGCGAGCCGAGAATTCCGCAGCGTTCTATCAGTGTGATTACCAGGCACTTCTCCCATTGACTCGTTATTTTCCAGGACCTTCTCGATTTCAGTCCCGCTTTCGAGGTCAATGTTGAGGTAGACCGAAAGATGAGGGAATTATGCGCGTTTTGCCGCTTCGTCCTGTGGCTCTTTGACGACAATAGACCAAAGAGAGTAAATGACATAGAGTTCAATTACGAGGAGAAATCCCTTCTGCCCTGGCTTTTCTAGTCCTGGCCTCGAAGTAATGGGGAGAAAAAGCATCAGACGAATCTGCTTCTTTCGTACAATCCCCTTTAACCGCAGATCAGCCCAAATTTTCAGTTTCAAAAATTATCGCCACTCGAAGGCATAACGGAGCCTTGACAGAGTAGCTTTTTTGGCGAGGCAGCCTCTACTCACAATTTCGCAAGGTTTCGTAATTCTTTGATTGGATAACCATCCCAGTCGGGTTGTCGCAACACTCATCCGGTTGTCAACTGTCGATACGGTTTCAAGTCCGATATATATTTCACCTCTAGTGTTGGCAGATTCTCCGCCCAGCAGGTCCGAAGGCAGCATCGGCAACCATCCTTTTGAATCCCACGGAATGAAATCGCAATATCGATATAGCACCGCTCCTACGTCTTTCCGACTCGGCCAAAGAGTAAATGATAGGCTAATATTGGATCAGCGCGCAATGCCAATATCCTCTATCAGAGCGTCAAAGCGCTTCGTTGCTGTTTGTCCTCACCGATAAGCGCCCAGCTTGCGATAGTGCGCATGGCAGCAAATAAGGCAAGAGAAAGCCACCACAGATTCTAGCCATCCCAGAGCAACGAGGACTCGTCCAACGGCGCGTGATCTGCTTTGCGAGCCCAATGGGAAAAGAACGCTGACCGACGAAAGTTGGCGATTGGCCGCAACGATGTGCAGTCTCCTGCTCACGATACGGCATCCTCGTCATTGTAAAGCCCCAGATACGGACCGAAAAAGAAACTTCGAATCGGTGCTAACCTTCCGGGACAAGGACGTTGTATCCACTTTAAACAGCATTGCTCGTCAGAACAAATCCTTCGATCATAAATTTCAGGAGCAGGGCTTGCAGATTGTGGCGCCAGACTCGGACGTTTCGCTGCATACGCTCCTGGTCATAATTGCGACTTTGATTCACATTCGCATTGAACGGAGGAAGGTCGGAAAGATAACGGCTGTCGAACTGTTGGAGTTGCGAGCACCCTGTAAAGTCGTCCATGTTTTCATCGACTGACACACGACTTTTTCTTTTATGGGCAGCTTCGGTACATCTCCATAAATATACGCAGGGACAGTACGTTCCCTCTTTAATAGTGCCGATCCTTCGATAAAGAATCTACCCAGTTCCATTCAGGGAGATACTTCTATCAGCATAATTCGGTACTCTTCACAGCTGACTTGTTTCCCGTAGCACGAAATGGAGTTGCCGGAAGGGCCAGAGTGCATGCCAGGTTTAACGAAATAGAATGTCTTCGCGACGCAACTTCGTGCAGCTCGCGTTGGGATTACGAAGAGAAATCACGCCTCAGGTGGTATGGAGATCAGTCTATATACCACCTTTGATATGGAATGTTATGGGAGGCGGGCGCAAATCGTCGGCATATTCTTCACGTAGTCAAGGAATGTGTCCAATAAGAATACTCTGCAATTCTGCAGGGACCGTCTAGCCGTCCACAATTCAATATCGGCACCGTCGCCGCTTAGGGCACAGCCTTCTGACACGTGACACGCAAATTCACGGGGCTGTGACTCATATGTAGATTGCAATTGAAGGAAATCACTGACTCTCAGTCGCACGCAAGGGCATTGCAATATACGCATCAATGCACACACGCACCTTACAAAACTCTGAGTGCATATTCTTCGACTTGGCTAGAGACCCAAGGAGAGAGTCACCCCCGCTGCTGAGTTAATGAAGTTCTTTGAACAGACATTGCTAAACAGATATGGGTAGAGAATGGTTTTCCCACAGATGGGGCAACAACGCAAAACTGTTGCTCGTTCCCCTCCCTGATATGGGAAAAGGTATTTTTATATTCAATTCCACACGCCATATTCTAATAAATTTGCACGTTATTCTTTGAGATCAAGGGATCGGTTCTGAGCGTACAATACTGCAGGATTATGCAGAGTGTATCGATAGACATTACTCCGATCATGTCTGCGGACACGTCTCATTGATCTAACAATAGAGCGTTGGCATATTGCTTTGCAAAACGGCGGATTGTTTTTTGAAACACTTCCTCTAATCTACCGGCAAGAGTTTTGTAAATTGTCGAAAGGGCTGATTTCTACCTCATTCAGGTCCTTATAAATGAAGCAGAATATAAGTTTTCGTATTATTGGAGGTATATGAAGTGTACTAAACATACAATGTTCAGAAATACTTCTCACTTCTTGCTTAAAATTATATTTCGGATTTACAGCGCAGATGCTGACGCCGTTATTGCCAAGTCTCTGCATTCCAAGAGAACGCAGACAAAAACTAAACGTGGTCAATCTATTTTTTAAAATATATTTTAGAAAAGTAAATTGAGTGCTGCTTCAGGCAGTATATAAATTATTATAGGAAAACCAATTTGTGTTCTATCATGAAAGAAGTCTTAAAAAGAAAAAACTCTTATTTCGCACTAAAACTGAAGACAGAGCAGAGCTATCTGAAGTGTGTATGCAGAAGAAGAAGACGCGAGCTTGTTGTAGACTATGTAGGGACGTATCAGAACTGATAAGATGTTAGAAGTGCTAGCAAGGATCATTTCTAAACAGTTGAGCGAAAACACTTCAGTAGGTACTAAATGCATTCGTCGAGGTCGCTTTAAATCTCGTTCTCGATTCGGAATCATTGTACGAAATAATTTCAGACATGTTTTCGTGACAGTTTCATAGTAGGAAACGTTACAACTAGTCATTGTGATATACGCTTACTCTCTGCTGAGTTACACATGTTTTCATATGTTGCAAAATGTAAGAATTACAACAATATATTTGAAATCGAATTATTTTAGAGAACCCCTTGTACAGAAATTCTCGCTCGACAATCGCAGGAGAACGGGGAATGCAGAATAGTTACGTGATAGGAGGGAACTAATTGAAAATTAATATTCATCTGTCAGTAATTATGCTGCTTCCATCTCTATAAATGGCATTGCCAATGTGTTTTTGACCTGCCGGAGAAATTTTTATCTAACCAACCGAGGCATTATTCCATTTTCTACCTTTTCCGCTCATTGATACATTCAGCGTTTCGCGTTCCACTTGATATAGGTTTCGTTACTAATAAAC
>JADWZK010293941.1_pt1 | contig 11798 bp, 8 predicted proteins | sample 8957641 | NCBI WGS metagenome assembly JADWZK01 (sample SAMN16576796, study PRJNA672827) | algae metagenome | host: rhodolith | place: South Korea: Udo, Jeju | collected 2014-09-18 | reverse complement strand
AACGAGGGTACAGTAGCCAAGGTGGGAGTTGCAGGTTGACGTCGCGCCACGAACACGCTTCGGCTGCGTCACGGGCTGTGTAACCCATTGCAGCATCACGCGCTCATCACGGAGCCGCCGCAGCCGAAACTGTATCATTTGGCGGGTCCTCTTTGGACAAACCACGTATTCCCTCGGCAAGCGCGGTTCAACCAAAGTCACATTCCCGAGTCTCCTCCAGGTGTGTCAGCGCTGTTGTCGTTTTACACGTGGTAGATTTTCTTATCATACCCATCGGTGGATCCTTCCGCAATCCCGCGCGGATATCATACAGAGCCAATATTTGAAAAAATTGCATGAAAATAACTCCAATATCTGCTGTTTCATAATCAGGTGGATAATGATTCGAAATGGAATTAACATGCGTTTGCAATTAGGGTTCTGCAGGCTCAACACACTTCATGCTTTTATCGAGGATAATTCTCAGCCTCCACGTAGGTGCAGCCACACGTGTGGCTCTGCACGGAATTGGATCTACCCTGTGGTGCTCCCCGGATCTGAACACTGTAAAACTGTACAGGCCCTTCTGAGCTCATGTGCAAGATTACGCACACAGACGGCTTTCCAGAAAGGTCAACTGGAATCGAAACCATGTTAACGGCATTCGTAACAAGCAACCCATTCCTAACTCCCTATGTCGCGGTCGAACAAACCTGTTCAAGAAATGCAGCATTGCACTCTGGGCGCCGACTGCGCTTGAACAGGTTACGATGCGCAAAGAGAGGCCGAGGAGGCGTCTCCATGATGGCCAAATTTCAGCAAAAGGACGATGCATCAAAGAGTTTGGATGAAGAGACCTCAATGGACACCGTTGTCCCGCCTGTGAGCTTACCTACCCTGCGCAGCTTGAGCAATATCGGACCTCCTCTTGTTGTCGAAGAAGAGCCCGACGGCACCGATGCTGCAGAAGAGACAGAAACCAACTTGACAGACATGTCTCGAATGGGCTTGTCTATGTCTGTCCAGGAAGAGCTCAACTTGTTCAACTTTTTCAAGAGCGTGCTTGCAGAATTGAGCGTAATTGAATGGCCCCCAGCCTCTAGGGTCGTCAAGATCACCGTAATTATTTTGGTTTCTATTGTCGTCGCATCCGCCGGAATTTATGTCGTTGATGGCTTCTTCTATTCCATGGCCCAACTTTTATTTGAAACAAGCGCATGATCTCTTTGCACTTTTCTCCGCAACTGGAGTTATTTTCAACTCTAGATGCTCCTTGAATTCGCCTATTCTGAAGTTCGTTGGAGGACTTGGATGAGTCTGAGCAAATGCGGTTTATGTCGAGCAGAAACCCTCGGCGCATTCGTTTCTTCCAGTAACTGAATTTGTTTCTCTGAGGACATCGTAAATTGACGCGAGCGCAATATGCCGAAGGCATTTCTTTCAAAATGGAGAGTCTGCGCAGAATCCCCGATATCTTATTTATATCGCAAAACTATATGGGGTTTCCCGGGGTGCCTACTCTTGTGGGGTGGAAGAAGATATGTAGTATGCATAAAGTAACAGTAACATAAGTTTGAAATGGCAGAAGATGAATCTTTTTTGGTGGTATTCCATATTGACAAAAACTTTTAACTCTCCCCATACCTAATAGTTGCAATTAAAAAAAGATCTCCCAGTGTAAAGAACCAAGAAGAAAAATAGAAGACTTTGAAAACAATATTTGACGACCAAGGTCACTCTTCAAAAACCAGAGGATCCAAACTTATCGTACAACTTCCTCTTTTCATCGTCCTTCAGAACCGTGTATGCCGCCACAATCTCCTTCATCTTGATGTGCGCCAAATCAGACTTGTCAGGATTCCTGTCCGGGTGATGTTGCATTGCCTTCTTCCGGTACGCACGCTTAATTTCCGATTTCGATGCGCTTGTAGTCAGTCCTAGCACCTCATACAGATCCAAATCTGTCGATTTCGTCTGCTTCGAGTTCCACTGCTGTCTCCCCCCTTGGCTATCGTTCCGCCAAGAATTGTGACTGTAACTCTTTTGCGAATTTTGACCGTAGTTACGACTGGACGACGACCCCTGGTACGGTCCATTATTGTTCTTACTCGACGAGCTGTAAGAATCCTGCTCTTCGTACTGGTATCGATATCCCCTCTCTTGGTACCCAGACTTGTGAGAACTCGAGCTGCCCCAATAGCCTCCAGAGTCTGCGTATTTGTCGTACCACCCATTTGATGAACTGCTACTTGACGAAGCGCTCCCCTTCGACCCTGTTCCTTTTCCAACCCAATCCCAATACTCTTGCGAATTTTGCTGCTGCCAACCGTAGCCCCCTTCGCCGTAATTTGACGACGATCCAGATCCAGATCCAGATCCAGATGCCCCTTGGTACGCACTGTTCTTCCAGGAAGAATCTCCTCCCCATTTGTCCCTTTCCTGCCCCCAGAAATTGCGGTAACCGGCCCAGTGCTCATTGTCCCACGCGGCTTGGTCCCATTTCTCATAGTTTCGCCCAAACCAAGATGCCCAAGCCTGTTCTTTCTCTAACTGCTCCTGTTCCAGATCTCGCCGGAATTTCGCATTCGCCCTCCACTTTCGCTCGAACTCTTCTTTCATTGAATTTCGAATTTTGACCCATCTGCTCCAAGAATCCTTTTCAGCTCTTTGCCTTTCCGTTTCCTCCCTCGCAAACGAGTCAGGCCTCGATTTCGGCGGGGGAGGACGCCAGCTGTCGTCATTATCAAAGGAAAGCACGTCTTCAGCAATTGTGGCCTGCGTGAAAGATTGCATTTCTTTTGTTTTCAAGCCATTCAAAATAGTATGGTGCATCAAAGCTTCGAATGTCTCCTTGGTCGACACACAGAAGATGGCATAGTGATCTCGCAAGTGGCCGCCTTCGCCAGTGATGTTCCTTGTCGATAAGTGCTCCATCAGTGACAACCCCAAAACCGGAACAACGCTGACGCCAAAAACAAGCCAGTCTGAGAACAAAGAGAAGTAACCCATGGTCTTGTGACACGGTACGGAATAATATATTGTTGTACTTGTCCTTCGCATGGCTCCGTTTCCAGATGCTGCTCGAAAATGCTCAAATTCCACTAGGGACTTGGCGGTAGCGAGTCCTTGTTCGTTGTCCACAAAAATGAGGAGTTTTGAAGACGAGGCTGCTGGGACGTAATCAAGTCCTCTGCCCATAACGGGACTTATCCGAATTTTGTCCCCCTCCTGCAGAGCGTCAAATTTGTAGTCATCCTTATTTGTATTGACCAAAAATTGGAAGACATCGCCGGACGCTCCCGGCGGGGTGGCAACTGTGACGAACTTCAAAAACAACTTTCTGAAGCGAGCCCTTCTTGCGCGTGTGGTAAGCCCTATTTGAACAAACTGTCCAGGGGCAACATGTGAATTCGCAAGTCCTGTCGCAGCGACGTTTACGGTGATCTGAAGAATATTTCCCGCGGATGACACCGGTAAAATTGATAATATAGGGACTTCAACGGTTGTGAGGTCAACATCCTGCAAATTTGGCTTCGGTAGAGGAGCGCCACGTGCAGGAGATTCGTAGTTATTTTGATTGCCCGTCCCAAAGAATATGTTGCCTAAGCCGGAAAAAAAGCCGTCAATCCCATCCGGAAGGTTTGGTTGATCGCTGCCACCCCCTTTAGAGGCAAAAATAGCGGGTGCAGTCGTGTGATATCGAATTTTGTACAGCGGAGCGGGGTTTCTTCTCGGTCGGCGAAGCAAGGGACCACCCTGGATAAATGCAGACGCCAAGCCGCCAGGAACAAACAGGACGGGATAGGACATGGGTCCGCTACTGTGTTAACGGACGGAGACGAGGAACTGTAGAGGGCGCTGATTACGACGCAAATAGGACGGCGCCGAGGGCGCCCTGGTCACGCCCCCGAAAAGGCAGCTCAGACAAAATGGCGATCTGCACTGGCAGATTCCGAGAGGAAGTCCAGCCGAGTGGCGCGCAATGCGTGCGACGGGACGAGGGTTTGCAAGCGCGATACAAGCTCCACTGGGGACCAATGATTGGGCACCGGAGGCGGATGTTCGCCCTATAATTTGCATTGATGTCATATTCCCAATTCTACTGCATTCCCATTGGGCTATAATCGTTATGATTGTCATAATTTTTAGATTGCCGGATATTTCGCACTCTTCCTGACGCTGGCACCAGCGAAGTCGTGCTGCATAAATGGTGGCTTTCATCACATTGCTGTTGCAAGCCGGGAATGAGCAACGCTGCTTGCGCGGTACTGCCATCTGCCACGTCGACACGCCGTGCGGTACAGTAAAGACACTGTAGCGGAAGCTTGGACATCACCGTACCATTCTAAGTTCAATTAGAACTGTGGAATTTCAAATCATCCGGACGTCGAACGTGGAGTTGTTTCCTACCATACGAGAACAACAAAACTTTGATTCTGGCTCTCTCCTCCCTTACAATTCGTGAAGCTGTACTGCACTGTTTTAAATTACATAAATTCATATGTTTTCCTTTTATGTGGAACTGTGTTCTTTATTTAGCACTGTACCCGGGAGCACAAATGGGGGAAGACAAAACCAACGGAACCCGTGCACAGTGCACTTGAACATTGTCCATTTACGGCGAACACTTACTGTACATCGCGTGTCTCACAGACAGTCGCCTATTTTCCTGCAAAAAACGGCTGGTTGTTTATGGTTGAAATTCTGGAAGACACACGTTCAACAGGCGACACGACGATTCAGCTCTGAACATCCGGTCAGCGCCCACAAAAAAAAAGTCAGTTGCGCGGAACTGATCAATACCGTGCACCTAAGCGATTCCGCTCGCATGCTTACAGTGAAAAGTTCAGTATGATCATATATTGTCGGAGCTCCGCGTCGTTCCGGTTACCCTGCGTTGGAGAGTTAAGGATTTTCTGACCTGGGCCATACTGTCTTGCATCCCTGAAAAGCTTTTCAAGCAGCGAGCAAGTGAATATCCAGTGTTTGATTGCCAAGGTCCTTGTCCAAGGAAGCGCATCGACGCTATCGCAGCGCGTTACCTTCTCCTTGTTGCTGATGGCGCGATCGCTCTGGAAGGGGCCATTCGCAGATGCGCTTAAAGTTCTTCCCCATGCTATAAGGGGTACTCGCCGATCCATGATCCTCCCTGAATGGGTCGGCAAGACCATTGAGGTGCATAATGGCCGTAAATGGATTCCGGTTTCTATTGTGGAAGAAATGATCGGCCATCGACTTGGAGAGTTCTCCCCAACAAGAACCAAGTCACCTCACAAGGGTGTACTTCAGAGGCAGCGACAGAGCAAAAATAGGCGGTTTTAGCCGTCAGAGAGTTGCAGTTATTCGTTTGCATTTTCTGCTCTCATCTTCTTGAACAAGGATATCAATTCGAGCACGTCTCCTTAATATAAAAAATAATACCTAAAAGTGTTTTAACTGCACGTTTATCAGGATTCCTGCTATAGAAAATTGTTCAAACTAAAACAGGCTTCTCGCTCACTACCAAATGGAGCTTGCCACCGCTGAACTGCCGCACTACTCAAAACAGCTCTTTTCCTCATGTTCCGCACACATTCCCTGCCGATCGAGCTGTAGGCCCTGCTTGCATTTCGCGCACAATGGTCTGCAGCACCTGGAACTCATGCTTCATTCGCCGGAAGGAAAGTAATACCAATATGAGAAGAATACAAACCATAATAAGACCAGCTATAGCGATAACTCGCAACAGCTGAGATGATGTGTGGTCTTGCATTTGAATAATTGTCGGGTTCGACTGCTGATGCAAAACTGAGCCAACCTGGCCAACAGCATCCTCAACTTTTCGCAACTGGATGCCTGGCCTGGTTTCTTCGCACACTGCGTGGTTGTTGTCTCCAACAGAACTCTTTGCAGTAACATTCTTTTGTTCTTTTTGTGGTTTTCGGGATGGCGTGCGAACCGGTTTCTCGTTGCTTGCCGGCTTTACGGCCTTTGCGCCCAATTTTTTCTTCTGCGCCTCATTTCTCTGCAGAAACGCGGCTATATCTTCAGCTGAAACAGACTCGGACAAATGGACCCCAGCCAATTCGACGAGCTTGGTATATGTTGTTTTTGTTTCACTCAATGCCCCAGTCTCAATTTTGCTGCGAAGCATGGTGCTCTTCATGAAATGAACCGCAAGCGAAGCGACAAGTTCACACGAACGACCATTATTAGTGGGTTTCAATTCAAAATAAGATTCAACAACAAAGTAATCTCCAAACGGCACATCAAGATTATGCCCTTGGACTTGGACACAGACGCCGCCATCACTGGTGAAGGAGTAGCGATGCTTCTCTTTCACTCTTGTTTCTTTGGGGCCCAGTCTGTACCCCAGCAATCGCCGAAAAGAAACGTCTCTGGTCAGAACGTTGTCCTCGCCGCGATACCAATCAGATATTTGTACATCCATGTTGTTGATCTCGGCGTGGTATGTCTTTGTCCAGTCGCTAACAAAAAGCTTATTGAAAGCGAATATGACCGGGACGTCGAAGACACCGGAAGCTTGTTCAGTACGCTTTGCGTATTCCTTTCCAAATATCTCATCCGTTACATCCCCAGGGCCTGCAGCCCACACCAAACCATCCAACGGTGATTTCGAAGCTCCATCCGGAGGCATATGCTTCTCATGCTTTTGTGCTTTGTCCCATCCGCCGGGGATATCATCGCTAGTGGTATCGCTACCGCCTTGAACATAACGATAAGCTCCACTGCCGTCGGCCGAGGTGCGAGACTGTGCGTCGGACACGGATAACTGCGGAGTGCTACTGTTGGATCGATCAGAACGTGCTCTCGAATTGTAATCGTCCGCGGACTGCTCCTCGGAGTCGTCCTCGAGGGACCCACCACGGTAGGGAAGGTCGGGAACAGGGGTAAAAACGCTCAGTCGCGCCGATATAATGGCAAGAGTTTGCTCTCGCCTATTTAGCGATGCGATAATAACAGGAGGAGTATCCGGGTTGTTGAACGTTATCTTGATAGAGTTGGCAACAAAACCACCTCGTCTCTTGCGCACGCTCTGGATTGTGGAAAACGGCCATCTCTCTTTGGTGACTCTTCCAAATATTTTAGCATAGAAGCAAATACTGGAGTTAGTAATGTGCAGCCGGCCCTGGAGCATTATTTTCTGCACCAAGGCAGCCGAGCACGACTCGAGTAGCGTGTCAGACTCATCTAAGTCAAACTTGTTGCGCACCCAGGCCGTTTGCTCCGCGATAGTTCTTTCAATGCGTGCTACGCGCTTCTTCAGAGATCCCTCGGGAATTGGGACAGGAGGATGAACCACCTCTGTAGATCCGTGTCTCGCAGCGCCGTCATCTGGTGCCGGGTAGTTCTGCGACCTGGAATTTGCACCGTCGTATCCACCGTCATACACGAAAGACACACCTGGGTCATCAGTTGCGCTTTCGTGAATATCATCGTCCCGGTCTGGCTCTCTCCCTGAACCAGATTTCCGCATTTTAGAACCGCCGAATTCATTCCTCTTTGGGCGCCGCATGAACGCCATTCGAGACGTACTGAAAGACTTGGGCAGCGCAGGACTCTGATCCAGAGAAGCGCCGTTCACGTTTCGCTGTATTGGCGGAAGATGGGGAGAGGGATTACGCTGGTCGGCCCCCGGTGCAGGCATGGGAGGGACAAGGTGTGCATCGGAATCCGACTGATCAAATTCGGCGCGAGCAGAATTTTCGACTCCCATCGTGGCCTTCCCGTTCGGCCTGTGCGGAGGAAGAGAAGTCGGGCGCGGTAAATATCGCTTGGAATATTGATTGTCACGGGAAGAGCCTAGAACGTCCGGTTGCGATGGATACACTGGGGGACTGGCATTACGGTCACTCATATCCCGTGCAACGCGAAGCGTGCGGTTCGGCCGTGGGCGATGGATAGGCCTCCAATCAGCACAGCGCAAGCAAGGGGTAAATCCTGTTCAAGAATGGCTGCGTTGCAGCGCGACCAAATGGCGCAACGCCCTCAATGCCAGGGTACTGAATTCGTCGTGCCACCTTGACGGCTAATAGATTGCCGGACAGCAGGACGCCCTGTTGCGGCTGCACGCAGGTGAAGAGAGAGGGCCAACAGGAATATCAATGCCATGGCAGGCAACAAGGGCCCAGTAAGCACCCCTTCACAACGTGATGTTGCCAGATTGTGTAAGAACTCTCTGTAAATGCAACTGTAAGACGAGACAGCAATGTCCAGCCTGAAAATATCCTCAACATTTCAAACTATTTTCACGTAATTTACACAAATATTGCAAACATTTCACACCAAAGATATTTTGCAATTTCTTTGGATCCCTTCGACACGTGTGATTTACTGTCACATTGTGATCGTTCATTGGTGGGGAATATTCCGCTCCAGCAAATAGGATGCACGGAAAAAGATCGCATCATGTATGATCTTTGCTGTATGAGGCCTCAACCTCGGCAGGCCTGAACGGAATAAAAGCCGAATCTCAGCTTCGGCAACCCAAATTTCAGCAACAAGCAGCGACTCAACAGTTGAACAAAATTCTTTCCGATTTCTCTCAACATGGGCATCCTTGATATCGTTCAGCCGGGAATCGTGTATGGAGAAGACCTCTACAACCTGCTCAAGTATGCCCAGGAGAAGGGATTTGCTATTCCGTCCGTCAATTGCACCTCGTCGTCGACCATCAATGCCGCACTTGAAGCAGCCCGTGATGCCAAGTCTCCGCTCATGATCCAGTTCTCCAATGGTGGATCCGTCTTCCTCGCCGGGAAGGGCCTTGGAAACTCGGGTGAACGCGCATCCATCGCCGGTGCCATTTGCGGAGCCTACCAAGTCAAGACCCTTGCCAAGCTCTATGGTGTACCCGTTGTGTTGCACTCGGATCATTGCGCAAAGAAGCTTCTCCCGTGGTTCGATGGTATGCTTGAGGAGGATGAGCGTCATTTTGCGGCACATGGTACCCCGCTGTTCTCCTCACACATGCTTGATCTTTCGGAGGAGTCCCTCGAGGATAATATTGCCATTTGCAAGAAGTACTTGGCCCGGATGGACAAAATCAACTGCATGCTTGAGATGGAACTCGGTATCACCGGCGGAGAAGAGGATGGTGTGGACAATGAAAATGTCGACACCGAGAAGCTTTACTCTCAGCCTGAGGAAGTGGATCGGGTGTACACTGAACTGACTCAGATTTCCAAAAATGTTATGATTGCTGCTGCGTTTGGAAATGTGCATGGGGTGTACAAGCCGGGTAATGTGAAGCTTTCCCCGGAGCGTCTGGGACAGCACCAGGCCTTCATCAAGAAGAAGCACGGTCTCAAGGACGATAAGCCCGCTTTGTTTGTCTTCCATGGGGGCTCTGGATCTGAGAAGTCGCAGATTGACGAGGCAATTGGGCACGGGGTAATTAAGATGAACATTGATACTGATACCCAATGGGCGTACTGGTCAGGTGTCCTCAACTTCTACAAGGAAAAGAACGCGTATCTGCAGGGTCAAATTGGAAACCCGGAGGGTGAGGACAAACCGAACAAGAAGCAGTACGATCCCCGCAATTGGATCCGGAAAGCAGAGCAGTCGTTCATTGTTCGTTTGACGGAATCCTTCAAGGATCTGAAGTGCTATGGGTTGTTTTAGGTTTTTTCTGCGGTATTTTGAGGTCACAGTACGGGTGTAGTAAAAGCCATGTTACTGCGTTCACATCTAATCGAAGAACACAGCAATAAAACGAATAACGCATAATGGCGACAACTTTTTCTTACGAAGAGCATGGTATTTCGATATATTACGAGCGACGATTTACGTTGATTGCAAAATTCGACCAGGCCCAGGCTCTACTTTTCGACGACGCAACAGCCCCTTTATGTTCCCTTCTCCAGTGCCAAGACACACAGGACAACTCAGTCTCCCAACTCCTTCACACTCAGGACAAATGACCCCTTTGTAACGCTGATTTGGATTATTTCCAGACAGCGCGCGCCAAAACCCCGTACCCGTGCACAACTCACAGGTAATTTTCCCAGTACCTTGGCAATTTCGGCACCCCCCGTCGGACCCTTGTGATGATGAAGTAGACAACATTGTCTGACTTGCATCGGGGACAGCACTTGCAGGATTCCGAAGAATGCCTGCAGTCGAAATCAGAACAGAGCTTCCCGCAAATTTGAAGAAAGCCCTTCTTGAAACCTTGGCATTTTTAGAGCCATCGCTGGAGTTATGCATGCAACAACGCTGAATCGTTCGAGCGCTTGGAACACTGGTCGGAACAGGAAGACCCAAAAATCCAAGCCCACAAACAGCCAATGGAACAGTCAAATCCGCACCGGCTTCCGCGATCGCTCTATATGCTTCCATTCCGCCAAGCGCGGCTTGACTGCCGCAGCGCAGGCAGCGCGTACGACGAGTTGAATTGCGCTAGCTACCTTGACGAGCTCTAAGTGATATGTCAGAGGAGATCCACCGCAATAGGAGGGAGATCAGAATACTGTATCATATATCCATATAGCTCAAAATAGTTTATGATCAGACCCCTTATTATCAAGGGACTCCTTCATGCATTTATGTAGAATACAGTATAAAAATAAGAGTATGTCGTCTGCGTCGCAAAGTTTCTCAACGAGATTAAGAATGAACACTACTGAACTGCACTAGACCTTTTTTCTACGGCCTCAACATTAGCGACTTCTTAAAACTTTCATGCATCTGCAGGAAAGAACATAGTCGTGAGTGCCCACTTAAAAGCATCAAACCAAACAAAAATCACAGTGAAAAGCACAGTCATTCCTAAACACGCGCGGAACAGCACCTTCTTCACAGTATTCGAATACACCGCAGAGGACCGGACCTCTGCAAAAATCGCAGTGCTTCCCTCAAAAATGATATGCACCTGGTCCACAATGCGGTCCTTGAGCTCCTCGCTGAGCGGGAAGTCGTTGAGCGCCACGTCGTACCCCTTGCGAAACGCAGGTATATTATGTATAGTACCCTTAAAGTCCCAAATCGCAACGCCTTCATCACCCTTCAGTTCAAAAGCGCGGGTAATCCAGGGAACCACCTTGTGCGATGCCGTTATCAGGCCCATGTACAGGACGTAACTGTACGCGATGATAAGAACAGGCTCGCGCGCCAGAGCGGCGCGCATGTCCTTCACGAAGGCCAGAGTAGCTGGCGAAGGTGGGAGCGGGCCGTCGGAGTAATGGGCAAGGTCGCGCGCAAACGCTTGTGCGCGCAGCAGTTCACGGAAATAGACCGCATTGAGACGTGGGTACACACGCCGACGCTTCTCAAATTCTTCCTCGAAGGCTACAATAATCGTGTGATAGGCAGCCAAAAGGGCGGAATACACCTGTGGCGAGGAAAGTGCAATGGGTACTGAGATATTGCTTATCGCCTGTGTGGCCGTTCGCCTCCGGTTCGTGCGCCGACGAAGAGCTTTGGCAAACGGCTCTTTAGCCTCCAAATGAGCCATGTTCGCGTAGAGACGTGCCGTACAACTGGAGCTCTTCTGTGCTGGCAGAGCAAAACGTCTACGCGAAAGCCCGAAGACTCCCTTTCGCAACACGGAACCCCTCCCCCAACCGCACGAGTTGTCGGCGGCACGGAAAAACTGCTCAGCGCTGGAAGATGAAACAAACTCCCGGAACACCAAGGAGCACATAGCGCATCGAAAATCAAAAATCAAAACTGCCTATTTTATCATACATAGTTCATCGCCGCTCATCGCGCGGTAGCCGCGAGAGGTCGTCGAGAGCAGCCTGCAGGATCTCGGTGACGGAGACGCGCGCGCGCGCGGCGCGGTCCGAGCGGACGAGCTCGGGCTCGATGTCCGG